>ERZ652168.208-NODE-208-length-22161-cov-19.8243_pt1 | contig 22161 bp, 17 predicted proteins | sample MGYA00514763_ERZ652168 | MGnify/ENA metagenome assembly ERZ652168
ATATAAAATATAAAAAGGGATAAAATAAACAAATGTTATTGACATAACAAAAAAGTGATGATATATTAAAAATGTAACTTATATCACAAAAGAGATATCAAGTATGCTCTGGCTATTTAGAAAATCAGGAGGATGAAGGATGTTAACAGTCGAAGAGTTTGCAAAACATTTAGACCTGGCCTATCTGGCGCCTAATTTACAGAAAAAGGACATTATTGAGGCCTGCAACATTGCAAAGAGATACCATGTGAATGCAGTCAATGTAAATTCATGTTGGGGACAGCTGGTTGTAGACGAGTTAAAGGGAACAGATGTGGGGCCCAGCGCGGTGATTGGATTTCCCTATGGGGCCATGTCAACTAGTTCAAAGCTGTATGAACTGCAGGAAATGGTAGATATCGGATGTACCGCATGTGATATGGTGGTAAACATCGGGGCGGTGAAGGATAGGGATTTTGCTTATGTGCGCCATGAAATCAGCGAGTTTGTACGGATTTGCGGGGATACCTGCGATACAAAACTGATTTTTGAAGTTGGTTTCCTGACAGATGAGGAAATCGCAGAATTAACAAAGATATGTTGTGAATGTGGAGTTACATATGTAAAGACAGCCACAGGTTCCCAGGCATTCCCGACCATTAAGCAGGTAAAAGTTATGAAAGAGAACTTAAGCGGCAGCACAAAGATTAAAGTGTCCGGAGTGCCGAGGACATTTACATTGCCGGCCGTGCTCCATATGTTTGAACATATGGGGGTAAGCCTTGCAGGTACAAGAAGCGCAGGGAAACTGGTTGAAGAGTACAGTGCTTATTTAAAAGAAATAAAGTAGCGGGGGAGTAAGATGCAGATAATAAATTATAATTTAGGATCCCTTGTGGGAGGAGATATCCAGATTGCCGCGGGGGATGAGGCATATGTCAGGAGGGCGCTTCATCAGAAAATCAGCTTTGAAGAATATGCATTTTTAATCGATACTGTGAAATATATAAAGGCCAGTGACAGGTTCCGGGATGTGATAGATCTTTTTAAAGTAAAGGAAAATGAGACTCCGGCAGGGTTTAAAATTGAATATAACATGGTAAAAAACCAGATATTGGAAATAGACCTTGTACGAAATATATCCTATGATAAAAATGGAGTAAAACGTCCTACCAAATTTATCTTTTCCGCTGATACAGCTAACCCTTATGAGGTGGAACCGATTAAAAATCTGATCGGAAACCTCACCTGCAACCCGGGGATTATTTATGACTTGTTTATCAATAATCCAGAGGCCAATGTGGGGAAGAAATTTAAGACAAGAAATGAGGTCATGCAGGAGATTGCCAATATTTTAGGGCCTGGATGTGACATCAGTGTGGAGGTAAATGACCCTTTTGCTGATTTTGGGAAAATACTGGAAGAAGCCCAGGAATTTAGGGAGATGTTTTCAGATTATAGGATGGTTATTAAAGTGCCTCATACAGGGCCTGTCAATGGGGGGAATGTAGGAGAATTGCTGGAGGGAAATAAAAGGCTTTCTACACGCTGGAACCAGGCAGCCACGTCCGATTACCTACACGGACATAATTTGGCGCTTAAGTTGAAGGAGCATGGGTTTAGAGTAAATTATACGTTGATGTTTGAACCTTGGCAGACAGGGATGGCATTACAGGCTAAACCTTATTTCATTAACAGCTTTGTCCGCCAGCGCTTTGGTGTTACTACATATATAAATGGCCTTTTGACAGCATATCAGAAAACATACGATGACCGTTTTCTGGAAGACCTGAGAAGTTTTATGATTAATTGGGATTTCTTGTCAAAGAATGACCAGGATGCGGACTTGAGGCTGGTAGAGAGGGTTGCGAGGGAAACGGTCGAATATAGGAAGATTAATGAAAAAGAAGGCTTTGATGGGATGGACGGTGTGCGCCATAATCTGAGAATGCTGCGGAATTCAAACCTGGATGATACGAGGCTTATTGTGTGCAGCATTGAAGGCTCCAGAATGTATCCTGAGCTTGATAAGCTGATGACAGAGCCAGAATTTAAAGATATGACAGACCGTATCGTTATTACAACAGAGCCGTCATATTTGGCTCAGAATACATCTGCGCCACAGATTATCACTTACCAAAGACGGTTTATGAACGCCGCAAATGGCGAAAAATAAAGGGAATGGGTAAAACTCACTTTTGGAGGGCACCCCGTAAAACATGCCCGAAGGGGCGGGCGGACTTTGTCCGATAAGGTATACCCAGAGGGCACCCCGTAAAGCATGCCCAAAGGGGCGGGCGGACTTCGTCCGACAAGGTATACCCAGAGGGCACCCCGTAAAGCATGCCCGAAGGAGCGGGCGGACTTCGTCCGACAAGGTATATTTGGAAAGGAAGGGGGCAAAGAAATGGGCAAACTGGATAAGCTCACAAAACTGAACGACATATGCCTGTTTGTGAAAGACTTTCAGGGGGCATTGAAATTTTATACGGAAAAATTTGGGTTTAGGGTGAAACGACTTCAGCCTACGCCGGAGAATGCAAACTATGCAGAGTTTGAGTTTCATGGCACGGCTGTCACCTTGTGGGACAAAAAGGGTCTATGCGAAGTTGTAGACCATCAATATATTGATGGAGAGGGACATCATTTTATGATTGCGGTGAAAGTGCCTGAGCTGGGAGATGTGGACGATATTGCTTCTGAACTGATCGGAAATGGCGTCAACTGCCTGGTTAGGCCAACCACCTATGAGTTTGGTTCCAGGGCTGCATATTTTCAGGACTGTGAAGGTAATGTGTGGGAAGTCTTTGCGTGGGAAGAAGGAGACGGGCCGGGACTTCTTAAGAAGCAGGAATAGGATGAAGGTTGCTGGATTTAGGAGGGTATATGGCAAAGTTTACTATAATTGTACTGGACAGTGTGGGTGTAGGCGAGCTGCCTGATGCAGCGGAATTTGGTGACGGTGGTACCAATACATTAAGGCATGTCAATGAATATATGGATGGCCTCCACATTCCTAATCTGAAAGATCTGGGCCTTTTTCATATCCAGGGCACGGGTTTACCTGCGCAGGGAAACCCAAAAGGATGTTATGGAAAAGCTGCAGAAGCGGGAAAAGGAAAAGATACGACTAACGGACATTTTGAGATTGCTGGGTTGATTGTAGAGACTCCATTTAAAGTGTTCGGCCAGGCATTTCCCCAAAGAATCATTACAGAATTAGAACATCAGATTGGCACAAAGGTCATTGGAAATTATCCGGCGTCAGGCACTGAGATTATAAAGGAATTAGGAGATGAGCATATACGGACAGGCTATCCAATTGTCTATCTATCTGCTGACAGCCTGATGCAGATTGCCATGCATGAGGACGTAATACCTCTCCAACGGCAGTATGAAATCTGTATGAAAGCAAGAAAAATACTGACAGGCGACGATACTGTCAGCCGTGTGATATGCAGGCCTTTTACGGGTACCAGCGGAGAGTATTGCCGGACGGAAAACAGAAAAGATTTTTCTATAGACCCTCCTGGAATGACAGTGCTGGATATGCTGAGTGAGAATGGACGGGATGTCATAGGGGTGGGAAAAATAGAGGATATTTTTAACCGCAGGGGCCTGACAGAAATTAACCATACAAAGAATAACAAAGAGGGTATCGAGGCGGCACTTTCTTATTTGGAAAGAGGGTTTGACGGACTTCTGTTTGTCAATTTGGTAGATTTTGATATGCTTTACGGGCATCGGAATAATCCCCGGGGATATGGAGAGGCGCTGGAATATTTTGACCGGTTTGTACCGGCCATGATATCACTGCTGGATGAAGAGGACATCCTTTTAATTACTGCGGATCACGGCTGTGACCCTACAACCCCCGGGACGGATCATACAAGAGAATACATTCCTATTGTTTTGTATGGGAAGCAGCTGGCAAAAGGGACAGATATAGGGGTGAGACAGACCTTTGCAGACATAGCTGCGACAGCAGCGGATTATTTCGGCTATAAATTTCCCACAGGGACTTCTTTTTTAAATGAGATAAAAGAGGAATCTGCCGGCAACATGGCCAAGAAAGGTGAGAAGTAGATATGACAATAAAGCCGGCAAAAAGGCTTATAGATTCTTGCCGGCAGATGGGAGTAATATATGGATCAATTTGAATTTACGTCCCCTACCAGGTTTATACTGGAAAAAGATGCAGATTTACTCTGCGGCAGGGAAGTAAAAAGATATGCGGACAATGTACTGTTTGTACATTATGGAGATAAATACATTTATGAATCAGGACTCCATACAAGGATTACGAGAGCTTTGGGGGAGGCAGGGGTAACTTGCTTTGAACTGCCCGGGGTGCAGCCAAATCCAAGAGTAGAGCTTGTACGTGAAGGGATTGAGATCTGCCGCAAGGAGAATGTTGGCTGTGTACTCGCTGTAGGCGGGGGCAGTGTAATTGATACGGCCAAAGGGATTTCAATAGGGGTAAAATATGCCGGAGATGTCTGGGATTTTTATTCACACAGGGCGCTTCCTAAGGAGGCTCTTCCAGTGGGCACGGTTATGACGCTGCCGGCAACAGGGAGTGAGGGAAGTAACGGAAGCGTGCTCAAAAATACAGAGACAAACGAGAGCGCAGATGTTATGGCCGATTGTCTGAGGCCGGCATTTACATTGATGAACCCAGATTTGACACTGACATTGCCGAGACGCCAGACTGTATTTGGGATTGTAGATATGTTTTCCCATGTCTTGGAGCGATATTTTTCCAGTTCCAGGGAGACTTACCTTACAGACTACATGTGTGAGGCTGTGATGAAATCTATTCTTGTGAATGCGGGGATCCTGATGAGTAATTTAGATAACTATAATGCCAGGGCGGAATTAATGTGGACTGCAATTGTGGCACACAATGGGGTGCTTGGGACTGGGAGAGGGCAGGATTGGGCCACCCATACAATGGGGGCACAGCTAAGTGCACAGTATAATGCGGTGCATGGAGCCACATTATCTGTATTGTTTCCAAATTGGGCAGAGTATGTATATCAGGCCAATATCCCCAGGTTTGTCCAATTTGCAGACCGGGTATTCGGCGTGGACATCGACTTATACCATCAGGAGAATACGGCAAAAGAAGGTATCCAAAAACTACGTGAATTTTTCGGGTTCTTAGGCGCCCCGGCAACGCTAAGGGATATAGGCGTAGAAAATGATGAGAAATTTTCTGAAATGGCAAAGAATGCTTGCAGGTTCGGAAAAATTGGCGGATTAAAAATCTTAGATGCAGATGATGTGGAAGCTATCTACCGGATGAGCCTGTAAGAGAAGTATGTGCTTTTATTATATATAGACAGTGGAGCGGGGACTCTGCCCCACGGGGAAATGGCAGGTGAGGATCATGAAATACGAGGCCGGAATCAGTGGTGCTATTATTGTATCTGGCCATAACGGATACCGCCCCTTTATTGGTTCTGTGGGGATCACAGGAGGACGTATAACAGCAATTTGTAAAGGGGAGATGGGACAGTCAGAATGTAGGGACTGGGTTGATGGCAGAGGGAAAATTTTGATGCCCGGACTTGTGAATGGACATTGCCACGGCGACATGACATTGGCCAGAGGACTGGGAGACGACTTGACGTTGTGGGAACAGAATCTGGAATTTGCCGATACAGGATGGTTTTGGACATTGGTCAGTGATGAAGACCGGTATGCTTCCCGGCAGCTGACATATTGTGAAGCATTGCTTTCGGGAACTACCTTCATCATGGAGAATATGTACTGGGGCATGGGGAATATGTCTGTGCGGGCCATGAAAGAGACTGGCATCAGAGGGGCGTTGGCAGAGGATATCAGGCAGGATTTTGGGAAGCCGGATGAGTTTATCCCTTCTGTGTATCTGGACAGTTATGTGGATACATGCAGGCAGGAAGAAATTATTCCTGTGCTGGGAAGTGTCTCAGAGGAAGACTATGATACAGACAGGATGGAGAGAATACACAAAATAGCAGAGGACAGAGGGTTAAAACTTACCTGCCATCTGGCAGAAAACACATGGAGGCAGGAACTGGTCCTGAAAAAATACGGGGTTACATCTATAGAGTATATGTACTCCCACGGCTTTTTAGGAGCAGGGGTAATTGGTTCCCATGTAGTGTACGCATCGGGAGAAGAGATAGATAAGCTGGCTAAATCAGGTACAAAGGTAGTCAATACCCCGCTGTGTGAGATGAAAATACAGGATGGCATTGCCCCTATCCCGGAGATGGTGCGGAAAGGAGTGACAGTCTGCCTGGGAACGGATGGGGCCATGTGGAATAATTCTAATGATATTTTCAGAGAAATGAAAGGAATGTCCCTGCTCCATACGGTAAATACTGGGATCAGAAGCCTGAAAAAGACAGATATTCTGGATATGGCTACTATAAATGGCGCAAAGTGTTTTGGGTTAGAGAAGGATTACGGAACCATCGAGACAGGGAAAAAGGCAGATTTTATCCTGATTGAAACCCGCACTCCCCATATGAGGCCTCTTAGGGTTGGGGCCTGTGAGAATGTAACTTCAAGCCTGATATATAATGCCACAGGCCAGGATGTAACAGATGTATTTGTGGATGGGAAACATATTGTCCGGGACAGGCAGCTGACGACTATAGATGTACAGGGATTGACGGATCAAGTACAAATTGCATCAGAGAGGATAGCAGAAAGGCTGCAGAAGTAAAGAAAACTAGAGAATATATGCTATAGAGGGAGGGTTTCAAAACTGAGCAGCCGATTAAGGCAAACAAGTGAGAAAGGAAGGTTGAAGGATGAAAAAAAGATTGTTTTCGTTATTGCTGGCAGGAATGCTGGTGGTGGGACTGGTGGCAGGCTGCGGTAAGAAAGAAGAGTCTGGAGAAGCAAAATCTGGCGGGGATGAGGGCAGTGAAAAGTTAAAAGTCGCCCTGGTTGTCAACCAAAAATTTGGCGACAAGGCTTCCATGGATGACCTTGCCAAGGGGGCGGATCAGGCGGCGGAAGATTTTGGCGTGGAGATAAAGAAGCTGGAATCTGCAGAGGCATCCAAATATGAGGAGGACGTCCGTGCTATGTCCAAGGCCGGATACGATCTGATTGTAACTACATATGCCTATATGACAGATGCTACTAAGCTGGTAGCAGCAGAATATCCGGACACAAAATATGCGGCAATTTTCCAGACTATTAATGACGGAAATGAGAAATATGAGAATATCTGGGATACAGAATTCCATGGGGAAGGCGCTTTTTATCTGGGCGGATATATTGCGGGAAAGCTGACTAAGACGAATCATGTGGGGTTCGTAGTAGGGGCAGAAGAGCCTACTCCCAATGCCGAGGGAAATGGTTTTATGCTGGGGGTAAAAGCTGCAAATCCAGATGCGGAGGTGGAGTTCTCTTATGTAGGCAGCTACGAAGATCCTGCCAAGGCAAAAGAGGTTACAAGTGCTATGATTTCCAAAGGATGTGATGTAGTACAGACTGACTCAGGAGCATCCAACGCAGGTGTAGTTGAAGCATGTAAAGATGCAGGTATCCTGTGTGCAGGGGAAATAACAGACTACTATGATACTTATGAGGGATTTTATGGAATTGAGGGTATTGGATTTGGCGATACCGTCTATAAAGCAATAGAAATGATCATGAACGATGAATTTGTAGGGGGAGAACACGGCATCCGTGACCTTACTAATGGAGGATACTTTATGGATTGGGATTCTTTCAACCGATTTGCAGACAGCAATGAGGAATATGGGGAGGTAATGAAAGAGGCAATTGCAGAAGCACAGGAATTGGAAAAGCAGATTACAGACGGTACATTGGAAGTGCCCTTTGACACAGAGGTTCCAAACTGGGAGAGGATAAAAAACCAGCCGTAAGATGTATAAAAGCTGTCTTAAGGACGGGATAGTCTTGAGGCAGCTTTTCTTTATATCACTAGAAGACTAAAACAGCAGGGCCTAAAACCTGAGAGGAAAGCATAAGGGACAGTGTAAAGCGCACTGGTATTAGGATAAAAACTAAAAATTGACATGGAAAATAAAGAGGAGGACATATATATGGAAGAAAATGTAAACAAGGCATCTGCTCCAAAGGCGGAAAATGAGGGGGTCTACCATCTGCAGCTAAAGAAGGGGGATGTACCTTCGTATGTTATTTTGCCGGGAGCGCCAGAAAGGACGTTGAAAATTGCAAAAAATTGGGAGAATGTGGAGGAAGTTGCGTCATACCGGGAGTATAAAACTGTGACTGGCCAATATAAAGGGAGGAAGCTGGGGTGTACATCTACTGGCATAGGCGGCCCCAGCTCTGAAATCTGCCTGCATGAACTAAATACATTGGGAGTCCATACATGCATCCGTGTAGGCACTACTGGCTGTATTGTACCTGAGTTTGACTTAGGAGACCTGATTATTCCTGTTGCCTGTGTGAGAAAGGATGGCACCTCTGCCACATATGTAGAGCCTGAGTTTCCGGCATTTGCCAATACACATGTAGTTATGGCTCTGATGGAAGCCTGCGAAAGACTTGGTTTTCGTTATGGATTGGGACTTGATTATACAGTTGGATCCTTCTATATCGGTCAGGGGAGGCCCCTTCAGGAAGATGGATCAGGATATTGGCCATCCTTTGCAGAGAAGATTGTGCCTGACCTGCAGTCGGCAGGAGTTACAAATATTGAGATGGAGACGTCTGGCCAGTTTGTCGTAGGGTACCTGCACGGGATGAGGATGGGGGCAATTCTTTCTGTTATTTCTAACCGTGTCCTGGACCGGTGGGGAGATAATGGCGGCGAGGAAAAGGCCTGCCTGGCTGCAGCGGAGGCGATGAAGATTCTCATGGAATGGGATGAAGCGGGAAAGATTCATGTAGACTTAAGACAGAAAAAGTAGAAGAGGATGATTTTATGTCAGTAGCAGTTGAAATGTTGAATATATCAAAGTTTTATCCCGGGGTTATTGCCAATGACAATGTCTCTCTGTCTGTGGAGGAAGGCCAGATACTGGGGTTGATCGGTGAAAATGGTGCGGGCAAGTCAACTATGATGAATATGCTGTACGGAATGACAGAACCTGACAAAGGCATGATCAGGCTGTTCGGAAAAGAGGTGAAAATACAGTCTCCCAACATGGCTATAAAATTGGGGATTGGAATGGTACATCAGCATTTCATGCTGATGCCAAATTTAAGTGTACTGCAGAATATTATTCTGGGAAATGCCCCGGTAAAAAGGGGGATTATTGACATACGGCGGGCAAAGAAAAAAATTACGGAGATTATGGACACATATGACCTTCCGGTCAATTTAGAGGAGAAAGTATATCAGCTGTCTGTGGGAGAAAAACAGAGGGTGGAGATCATTAAGGCTCTTTACAGAGAGGCGAAGATATTGATTATGGATGAACCTACAGCCGTGCTTACCCCCACAGAGACAGACAAGCTTTTAGAAGTACTGAGGCAGTTAAAAGCACAGGGCTGCGCCATTATATTTATCACACATAAACTGCGGGAAGTGATGGCTATTACGGATAAGATAGTGGTTATGAGAAAAGGGGTGGTGACAGGCACTCTCGGCACAGAGGAAGCAAACACGGAAGGTCTTTCTAACCTGATGGTGGGAAGGATGGTGAATCTGGATATTCCGAGAAAGGAATATAAGCCAGGGGAGGAAGTGCTGAAAGTCAGCGGATTGAAAGCCTTGAACCAGAGAGGTCTTGTGGCGCTTAACGGTATAGATTTTCAGGTGAGGAGGGGCGAGATTGTAGGTGTGGCAGGAGTTGAGGGGAACGGCCAGACAGAACTGATCGAGGCAATTTCAGGAATGCTGCAGCCTGCAGGGGGACAGGTTATTTTCAAGGGAAAAAATGTAACTGCCTTCAGTGTACGGAATCGACGCGAAGAGGGGATGTCCCATATACCAGAGGACCGCCTAAAGATGGGAAGCGCGAAGAATTGCTCGATCAGAGATAATCTGATTTTGAACCGTTACTACCAGAAGCCATATAGCAAAGGGGGCATTCTGGATAATAAAAAGCTCCACATCCTTTCAGAAAATTTATGCAGGGATTTTGGCGTTAAGACTCCGGATTCAGATTATAGGCTGGGGACTCTTTCAGGAGGAAATATGCAGAAAGTGGTGTTTGCCAGGGAAATGGAGGCAGACCCGGATCTTTTGATAGCGGCGCAGCCTACCAGGGGCGTTGATATCGGAGCCATTGAATCTATCCACCGCCGTATCGTTGAGGTGCGGGACTCAGGGAGAGGGGTGCTTCTTGTAAGTGCGGAGCTGGATGAAATACTATCCCTTTCAGACCGGATCCTTGTGATGTATGAAGGAGAAATTATGGCGGAATTTAAGCGTGGAGAGGCTGACGAGAGAACCATTGCAGTGTATATGACAGGCGCTAAAAGACAAGGTGGTGACAGGGATGAAGAATAAAGAGAATAACAGAATAATTGCAGGGGCCGGCATTGTAGCAAAGCAGGCGGGACTGATTTTAGTCGCATTGATTTTGGCTACAGTATTCCTCTGGGTGTCTGGCTATGAGCCATTTGCTATCGTAAACGGCATTATAGAGGGGATGACAGTGGACGTTGCCGGGACGATACGGTGGGCAACCCCTTTGGCACTTGCCGGACTGGCTATCTGTGTTACATATAAGGCGGAAGTATTCAACCTGGGAGTAGACGGCCAGCTTTATATGGGGGCAGCCGCCGCAACTGCTGTGGCGGTCAACATTCCCTCATCTATGAACCAGGGACTCTCACTTCTCATTATCTTTCTTGCAGCCATGCTTGCAGGTGCGCTCTTTGCACTGATTCCGGCCTTGATGAAGGTATATTTGGACACAAATGAAGTGGTGTCCACATTGCTTTTAAACTTTATTGCGGCCCTGTTTGTAGAATATCTTGTGACAGGCCCCCTGCGGGATCCTAAGGCGGGCACAAACTTGAATGCAAGCGCAGTTTTGAGTGAAAATACGTGGCTTCCGCGTATTGCGTATTTTGAGCCGTCTTCCGCTAATATTGGGTTTTATATTGCGGTTATTGTTATGGTGATACTGACATTTATATTTTATAAAACTGCCTTTGGCCATGAAATCAAGATCGTAGGGTCTAATCCCGTGCTTGCCAAATATTCTGGGATGAAGCCCAAAAAAACAATTCTGCAGGTTATGGCCTTAAGCGGCGCTATTGGCGGAATTATAGGTGCCGTGGAGGTTACGGCTGTGCAGCACCGCCTGCTTGCCGGGTTTAATCCTGACTTTGGGATGGATGGCATTGTGGTATCCCTGCTTGCAAACAATAATCCCATTGGAGTATTGTTTTCCGGCCTGTTTTTCGGCGCGCTGAGAAATGGCGGCATTAATATGGAGCGTATTACAGATGTGCCGTCGGCTGTGACAGATATTGTGACGGCAATTATATTCATTACAATCAGCGCACAGTTTGTGCTTCCCAAATTTAAGAAACTCATATATACAAAAAAGGAAAAAGTAAAGGAGGGAAGATAGAATGAGTATAGCAATGATCAGTGACACACTTGCTTCCATGATACGGATTGCCACCCCTTTGCTGCTAATGGCACTGGGAGGACTTCTCTGCCAGAGGGCAGGTGTATTTAATATTGCCCTGGAAGGCTTCTCCCTGATTGGAGCATTTGCAGCTATTGCAGTTGTGCAGTTTACAGGCGGAAGTGTGTGGGCAGGATTTCTTGGGGCAATCATAATTGGCGCTGTATACAGTTCCCTGTTTGCCTTGTTTGTTACGAAGTTTAAGGCAAATAATATCATAGCCAGTATTGCCATGAATATGTTGGCTGGAGGACTGACATCTTATTTATTGAGAGCCATGTTTGAAGTGCAGGGGGCCTATAGTCCAGACAAGATTCATAAGCTGGATTTGATCCAGATTCCGGTTCTCAAAAATATCCCCCTATTGAACTGTTTGAGCGGCCAGAGTATTATTACGTATTTTACAATGATTCTTGTGGCTGTGATCTATGTCATGCTGTTTAAAACAAAAGCAGGCTTGAGTATCTGTGCAGTAGGAGAGTCAGAGGAAGCATCCAGGACTGCCGGGGTACGGCCGTCTTTTGTAAAGTTTCAGGTAGTTCTGGCATCAGGGGCATTATGTGGACTTGCAGGGGCATACATTTCAACGGTTTCAGTCTCACAGTTTTCAGAAGATATGATTCAGGGACGTGGTTTCAATGCATTTACGGCTCTTGTCTTTGGCAACGCACATCCGGCAGCCACTGCACTTGTGTCACTACTCTTTGGTTTTGCAGACGCTATTGGAATTCGGATTGAATTGATGGGTATGAATATTTCCCCATCAATTATAAAAATGTTTCCCTTCCTGCTGGCAATATTTGCATTGGCGGTCAGCTCCTATACAACAAAGCTGAAAGTGAAGGGAGTAATCGGACAAAAACAGAAAAAGGAGAAGAAAACAGCATGAATAAAGAAATGGCAGTAAATGCGGTCAGAATTTTATCCGCAGATATGATCGAAAAAGCAAATTCGGGGCACCCTGGCCTTCCTTTGGGGGCGGCACCCGCGGCATATGAATTATGGGCAAACCATATGAGCCATAACCCTGCGGATCCGGACTGGATGAACAGAGACCGCTTCATTCTGTCGGCGGGGCATGGATCTGCGATGCTGTATTCCCTTCTCCATTTGTTTGGATATGGAGATTTGAGAATGGAGGATCTAAAGCAGTTCCGCCAGTTTGGCTCCCTGACCCCAGGACACCCGGAATACAGACATACTGCCGGCGTGGAGGCAACGACGGGCCCCTTAGGCGCCGGATTAGGGATGGCAGTTGGGATGGCTGCTGCGGAGAAACATCTGGCAGCTAAATTTAACAGAGATGGATATCCTGTATTTGACCATTATACATATGCCATGTGTGGGGACGGCTGCCTTATGGAGGGGATATCTTCAGAGGTGATGTCACTGGCAGGTACCCTAGGATTGGGGAAATTGATTGTATTGTATGACTCCAATTGTATAACCATTGAGGGGAATACAGATTTGGCGTTCACAGAAGATGTGAGCGGACGCTTTGAAGCATTTGGTTTCCAGACACTGGAAGTTGGGGATGGGACAGACTTAGAGGAAATTGGCCGGGCAATTGCGGCCGCAAAAGCAGAGAGAGACAAGCCTTCTTTTATTAAGATTAGGACAGAAATAGGGTATGGGGTTCCGAAAAAACAAGGAAAACCCTGTGCACATGGAGAGCCGTTGGGGGAGGATAATGTAAAGGCCCTGCGTAAAAGCCTTGGATGGCAGCAAGAGGAAGCATTTTTTGTGCCGGATGAGGTGTATGCACACTACAGAGAACTTTCAGTCAACGGAAGCAGAAAACAGGCAGAATGGGAAGATATGGTCGTAAAATATGGCTGTGAATATCCCCGGCTGAAAGCAGAGCTGGATAGTTATTATGATGAGAATGGGGCCCAGAGCCTTCTGGAAGATAAAACATACTGGGAATGTGAGGAGAAGGCAGAGGCCACAAGAAATATATCGGGTAAAATCCTGAATTATATAAAGGATAAAGTGCCAAACCTGGTAGGAGGCTCAGCCGACCTTGGCCCTTCCAATAAGACTGTGATGAACGGGGAGGGAGATTTTTCTGCGGAGGAGCCGGAAGGGCGCAATATACATTTCGGTGTACGGGAACTGGGCATGGCTGCAGTGGCAAACGGCATGCTGCTCCATGGCGGCTTAAAAGTATATACAGCTACATTTTTTGTATTTGTGGATTATATGAAACCGATGCTCCGCTTGTCCTCTTTAATGGGAATCCCCTCTATCTCTGTACTATCCCATGACAGTATTGGAGTGGGTGAGGACGGGCCTACGCATGAACCGGTAGAACAGCTTGCAATGCTGCGTTCTATGCCCAACATGCATGTATTCCGCCCGGCAGATGAAAGGGAGACAAAGGCGGCCTGGTTCAGCGCAGTGACATCTCTTTGTACGCCTACCTGCCTGGTGTTGTCCAGACAGGCCCTTCCTTATGTGGGAGGCGATGCAGAAGGGGCGCTGAGGGGAGGATATGTATTAAAATATGAAAAAGGAGACGAGATAGATGCCGTTCTGCTGGCCTCTGGGTCAGAGGTGGGGGTTGCGGTGGAGGCAGCCGGCCTTCTTGAAAAGGATGGAATCAATGTCAGGGTGGTCAGCATGCCTTGCCTGGATATTTTTGAAGAGCAGGATGAAGAATATAAGGAAAGTGTGCTGCCTGGCCGTGTGAGGAAACGTGTGGTGATAGAAGCAGGCAGCAGCTTATGTTGGGGGAAATATGCCGGTATTGACGGCGGCTATGTCACTGTGGATTGCTTTGGGGCATCTGCACCGGCCGGTCAGTTGTTCGAAAAATTTGGTTTTACAGCGCAAAATGTGGCTGGCAAAGTGAAAAAAATGATATGAGAACTTAAGTTAATGTGATATAATATGTACATGAATCCACAGCCTTGGCTGTGAGCTGACCTGATAAGGTATTGTTTAGAAGTAAAGAGATATGTGAGGGATTCACTTGGGCAAGAAAGATGAAAGATTGAACAGGCTGGTAGAGATTTTAGAACGGCAGAATGGAGTTCCGATCCGGGAACTTGCAGTGATTTTAGATGTCTCTGAGATGACAGTGAGAAGAGATTTGGAAACTCTAAAAGCAAGAAATATTATTCTGGATATTCCTGGCGCGGCGGTATTGAATACCCAGCGCATATCTGGGGAGGAGGAAGGCTACCTGCTCTCAAGGGCCACCCGGGCCCATATGAAAGAGAAAGAACGGATAGGTAAATATGCAGCATCTTTGATTGAACAGGATGACTGTATCATTATTGACAACGGATCCACTGTGGAATATCTGGCGGATAATATTGCAAGAGATACCAAGCTGACAGTATTCACATGTAATCTGAATATTCTGAACAAAATCTGCAATAATCCTAATATTTCCGTTATTTTTGGGGGCGGTTATTATCACCCGGATACCACCCTGTTTGAATGTCCGGAGAGTATCCAGCTCATTAATAACGTGCGGGCAACGAAGGTATTTGTGTCAGCAGCGGGAGTGCATGACAGTATGGGAGTTACCTGCATGAATAATTATGAATTAAATATAAAACAGGCGATTATACAGTCCGGCGCAGAGAAGATCCTGCTGGCGGACTCCAGCAAATTTGGAGTAATCAAACCATGTTTCCTGACAGACTTGGATATTTTTAACCGGATTATCACGGACCGGGAGCTGCAGCCGGAGTGGGAGGAACTAGTCAGGGCAAAAGGCATAAAACTGGAGATGGTATAAAGGCCTGCAGCCAGGAAAGACACTTTGCCAGCCAGGGGATTTGTAAGCGGCGGCATACTTTGTTTTTAGGAGATATGGCAGCAGTTTGGCCAGTCTGTATTCGATAGCATATACCCGGGGGCACACCTGAACATAGGCCCTTGGGTATATTTTCATGTGCAGATGATGCTGGGGCGGGCATGCCCCTGGTTGGGATATACTGACAGTGTATAAAGCGGGGAGGTGCTGTTTTTGAAGTTGTATAGTCAGAAGGAACTGTCTGGGCATCCAGCCTGGTCAGAGCCTATGGATGAGATTGCAGGTTATTTGGTGCGTCCGGGATTATTTGATGTAAATGGGGCCATGGCTTTGCAGTATGGAGTGAATTTTACAGTACATACACATGAGGGGACTGGATGTGAGCTTCTATTGTTTAAGAGAGGGGAAGATGAGCCATACGCAGTCCTGCCCTTCCCTGACACATACAAGATTGGGGATGTGTACTCTATGATTGTATTCGATTTGGAAATAGAATCTTTTGAGTATGCGTACCGGATTGATGGGCCATACAGGCCCGAGAAAGGATTATTGTTTGACCCTGGAAATATTCTCCTTGACCCATACGCCCGGGTAGTGGCTGGACAGAGGATCTGGGGAGAGAAGAAAGAGGGCCCCTATCATGCAAGAGTTGTCAAGGATGTGTTTGACTGGGGAGATACGCCGCAGCCATTGAAAGAAATGAGTGACCTTGTCATATATGAGCTTCATGTGAGAGGATTTACGCGCCATGCTTCCTCTGGGGTGGAACATAAGGGAACTTTTTCAGGACTTATGGAGAAGATTCCTTATCTAAAGGAACTGGGGATTAATGCAGTAGAGCTGATGCCGATTTTTGAGTTTGACGAGACAGCAAATTCCAGAGAGTTTAACCATGAGAAGCTATTAGACTATTGGGGTTATAATACAGTCAGCTTTTTTTCTCCTAATACAAGTTACACCGCCACAGTAGAATATAATCAGGAAGGTACAGAGCTAAAGGCGCTGATCAAGGCCCTCCATGATAATGGGATTGAGGTTATCCTGGATGTTGTTTTCAACCATACAGCGGAAGGGAATGAAAAGGGCCCTGTTTTTTGCTTTAAGGGTTTTGACAATCAAGTGTACTATATGCTGACACCTGACGGGAATTATTATAATTTCAGTGGCTGCGGCAATACTTTGAACTGTAACCATCCGGTTGTCAGGCAGTTAATCCTGGAGTGTTTAAGATACTGGACTGTAAGCTACCGCGTTGATGGGTTCCGTTTTGACCTTGCCAGTATCCTGGGAAGGAATGAGGATGGGTCACCGATGAATAATCCCCCTTTGCTTGAGAGTCTTGCCGACGATCCGGTCTTAAGTAATGTAAAGCTGATTGCTGAGGCCTGGGATGCAGGAGGGATGTACCAGGTAGGCAGCTTTCCTGCAGGCAGGCGTTTTGCAGAGTGGAATGGGAGATACAGAGATTCGCTGAGGTCCTATCTGAAGGGCGGGAATTGGGAGGCCTGGAATACAGCCTGGAGCATTGCAGGGTCAGGAGATTTATATGGCGGGTTTTATACGGAATATCAGGGAGAGTATGCAGGGTATAATTCCTGTGTGAATTTTCTGACATGCCATGACGGCTTTACTTTATATGACTTATATGCCTATAATGATAAACATAATGAGATGAACGGCTGGAATAATACAGATGGAAGCAGTGATAACCGGAGCTGGAACTGCGGCGCTGAGGGGGAGACAAGCGACCCTGAGGTGCTGAGCCTGCGTTTCCGTATGATCAGAAATGCCTGTGCTATATTGATGTGCAGCAGGGGCACGCCGATGTTTCTGGCAGGGGATGAGTTTGGAAATACACAATATGGGAATAATAATGCTTATTGCCAGGACAATGAGATTTCCTGGCTCGACTGGGGGTTACTGGATAGAAATAAGGAACTGTTCCAGTTTTTTAAATTTATGATACATTATCGCCACAGACATCCCATTATACGCAAAAAAATGCCTGACGCAGTCTGTGGCATGGACGGCATCCATGCCCATAATATCGACGGGAACGATACGAATATTCCAAAGGATACCCGCACCTTTGCCATCAGTTTTGCAGGATATGATAAAGAGAAGGGCAAAGATGACATCGTATATGTGGCGGTTAACACATACTGGGAGGATGTATCTATTACACTGCCTGGCCTTAACAAAGCAGGCGCCTGGTATCTAAGCGTCAATACTTATGGGGACGAGAACGGATGTTGCTGCTACAGTGAGGGGGATGAAAGGCGTGTGGAGAGTAGCTTTGTGATGAGGCCGCGGTCAGTGGCAGTGTTTACGGTGAAGGAATTTTAGGAGGGATAGATATGGAATATGAGGGACAAATTTGCCGGGGGCCCATGGAAAGAGGCTCTTATATGCTGCCCACAGCAGTGGGGTGTTCCTACAATAGGTGTGCGTTCTGTGTACTTTTTAAGCATTTAAAGTACCGTGAACTTCCCATGGGGCAGATTGAGGAGGAGCTAAAACGGGTCTGGAGGCTTGGGGGAAGTCCTAAACGGGTATTCCTTGGCGATGGGAACGCATTTGGAAGCCAGATGGAGCGCCTGGTAGAAATTCTTTCCCTAATCCATCAGTATTTTCCCGAATGTGAAGAGGTAAACATGGATGCCACAGTCACCAATATACAGGACAAAACCGATGAGGAACTGAAGCTGCTCCAGAAATTAGGGGTCAGGCATCTGTATCTGGGGATTGAGGGTGGGTTGGACGATGTACTTTGTTTTATGAAGAAGGACCACACATTGGCGCAGGCATATGAACAGATCGGCAGGCTGAAAACTGCGGGACTGCTCTATGATGCACATATGATGACAGGAGTGGCAGGTAAAGGAAGGGGCATTGAGAATGCTGAAAGGACAGCAGAATTTTTTAACCGGACCCGCCCATTACGTATTATTAATTTTTCTATGTTTTTACATAAAGACGCCCCTCTGTATCCAGAGATCCAGGCCGGCAATTTTGTGCCTGCAGATGAGTTGGAGAACTTAAGGGAAGAATTACGGCTTATAGAACTTTTAAAGGCAGAAACTTTCTATGATGGTTTCCATGATTATATTGAATTCAGGGTGAAAGGAAGTCTGCCTAAAGAGAAAGAAAAAATGCTGGGGAAACTGCAGAATATGATTGTAGTTTATGAGAATAAGGCCTCAGTTACAGCAATTGTTTAGGCTGTTATTTTTGTAGGAGGAAAGAGAAGTGAGAAGATTACTGCCGTTTTTAAAAGACTATAAAAAGGAGAGCGTGATAGGTCCGCTGTTTAAGCTGCTGGAAGCCACATTTGAACTGATTGTGCCGCTAATTATGGCTCAGATTATTGATGTGGGGATCAAATACCGTGATACGGCGTATATTTGGAAGATGGGCGCTGTTCTTGTGCTCTTTGGCGTTCTGGGACTGAGCTGTTCTCTGTGCGCCCAGTATTTTGCGGCAAAAGCGGCAGTGGGGTTCGGCACAAAACTCCGCCATGCATTATTTTGGCATATTGAGCAGCTTTCCTATGCAGAAATAGATAAGGCAGGAAGTTCTACTCTGGTGGTAAGGATGACAAGTGACATTAATCAGGTACAGTCGGGGGTGAACCTGGTGCTGAGGCTGTTTCTGCGCTCCCCGTTCATTGTTGTGGGAGCCATGGTTATGGCCTTTACAATTGATGTGAAAACGGCAGTTATATTCTTAATCGCAGTCCCTCTTTTGTCTTTTGTCATTTACGGGGTGATGATGATCACGATTCCCCTGTACAGAAAGGTACAGCGGGGATTGGACAATGTACTCCTATCTACCCGGGAGAACCTGGCCGGCGTCCGTGTAATCAGGGCCTTTCGCACCCAGGGGGCGGAGCAGGCGGAGTATGAAGAGAAAAATAACGCATTGATGGCCCTACAGATGTTGGTTGGGAAGATTTCCGCCCTTTTAAATCCCATGACATATATATTGGTAAATCTAGGAATTATCGCTGTAGTCTGGTATGGGGGCAGTGCTGTTGATACAGGCCGCATCACACAGGGAGAGGTTATTGCCCTGGTAAATTATATGTCGCAGATATTACTGGCGTTGGTGGCATTGGCGAACCTGATTATCTCTTTTACTAAGGCTGTTGCTTCGGCGGGCAGGATCAATGAGATATTCGACTTGCAGCCAGGGATCAGGGATGGATGTAGGCGAGTGGAGGATAGCGGGCGAGGCACATGGCAGGTGGAGATGAAAGATGTGACATTTTCTTATCAAGGAATTAAGGAGCCGGCCCTGTCACATATCACATTTTCTGCTGGGGCTGGGGAAACAATTGGGATCATTGGGAGCACAGGCTCCGGGAAATCTTCACTTGTCAGCCTGATACCAAGGTTTTATGATGTGAACGCGGGGGAAGTCCTTATAAATGGGATAGATGTCAGGGAGTGGAAACTGGAGGAACTAAGAGAATGGGTGGGCATGGTACCCCAGAAGGCCACGCTGTTCCATGGTACTATCCGTGAAAATATGCAGATGGGAAAGGAAGGCGCCTCTGACAGGGAAATTATAGATGCCTTAAAAACTGCCCAGGCCCTGGAAGTTGTGGAGGCAAAACCGGCAGGCCTGGATACTGTAATCAGTGAAGGGGGGAAGAACTTATCTGGGGGGCAGCGGCAGCGGCTGACGATCGCCCGCGCACTCGTGAGGGAACCTGGTATCCTGATCTTGGACGACAGCGCCTCGGCTTTGGATTTTGCCACAGACGCCAGGCTTCGGGAGGCCATCTCAGAGAAAACATCAGGGATGGTCGTGTTTATTGTATCCCAGAGAGCCGCGTCTATTATGTACGCGGATAAAATTATTGTGCTGGATGATGGCGAGATGGTGGGGTACGGGACCCACAGGGAACTGATTGAGGAGTGCCCGATTTATCAGGAAATTTGTTATTCCCAGCTTTCGAGAGAGGAGGTGTGCTGATATGTCCCAGAGTGGCGGGAGTACAACCTGGAAGATATTGGCGCTTATAAAACCATATTTTGCATATCTTCTATTATCCTTGATTTTTGCAGTAATTTCAGTTCTGCTTACTTTGTACGCACCGATTCTTACAGGCGATGCAGTGGATTATATTATTGGCAGAGGTAAGGTGGATTTTACAGCTATCGTCCATATTATAAAAGTACTTACGGGAGTCATTTTAATTACAGGCGCTGCCCAATGGCTGATGAATCTGTGTAATAATACAATTACCTACAGAGTAGTAAAGGATGTGCGGACAAAGGCATTTGAAAAATTACAGATCCTGCCCCTGAAATATATTGACAGCCATCAGTATGGAGAAATTATCAGCCGGATTATTACAGATGTAGAACAGTTTTCTGATGGGCTGCTCATGGGGTTTACACAGCTTTTTTCCGGCATTGTGACAATTGCGGGTACGCTGGTTTTTATGCTGTCCATTCATGTAAAGACGGCGCTGGTAGTTATTTTAATTACGCCCCTTTCACTGTTTGTGGCCAGCTTTATCGCAAAACGGACCTATACAATGTTCAAGGCACAGTCAGAAGCAAGGGCGGCAATGACATCCTTGGTAGATGAAATGATAGGGAACCAGAAAGTGGTACAGGCTTTTGGCTACGGGAACCGCGCGCTGAAGCAGTTTGATGAAGTGAATGAGCAATTGAAAACTGTCAGCCTGAAGGCGATTTTCTTTTCGTCTATTACCAATCCAAGCACCCGTTTTGTAAATGGCCTCGTATACACAGGGGTGGGTATTGTAGGTGCCTTTACTGCGATGTCAGGGGGAATGTCTGTGGGGCAGCTTTCTGCATTTTTAAGTTATGCAAACCAGTATACAAAGCCGTTTAATGAAATTTCCAGTGTAGTAACTGAGCTGCAGAATGCTTTTGCCTGTGCAAAAAGAGTGTTTGATTTTATAGAAGAAACACCAGAACTGCCCGATGGAAAGGATGCTGTGGTAATGGGGAAGGCAGACGGAAGGCTGCGCCTTCAGGACGTTTCTTTTTCGTACCGGAGAGAAGTGTCTCTGCTTACACATCTGAACCTGGGCGTAGAACCAGGGCAGAAGATTGCTATTGTGGGGCCCACCGGGTGTGGTAAGACGACTCTGATAAATCTTCTGATGCGCTTTTATGATGTGGATGGAGGGCAGATTCTCGTGGGAGCTGAGGATGCTGCAGAAAAGAAGGAACATGATATACGGGATGTGACAAGAGACAGCCTGCGCGCCAATTATGGGATGGTGCTGCAGGAGACCTGGCTGAAGGCAGGGACCGTTGCAGAAAATATTGCCTATGGGAGGCCAGAGGCATCCCGGGAAGATATTATAGCTGCAGCAAAGGCGGCCCATGCCCACAGCTTTATAAAGAGAATGAGAGATGGTTATGACACACGGATCCAGGAGGATGGAGGAAGTTTGTCACAGGGGCAGAAGCAGCTTTTGTGTATTGCCAGAGTCATGCTCAATCTTCCGCCGATGTTGATTTTGGATGAGGCCACCTCTTCTATTGATACTAGGACAGAGATTAAGATTCAGGAGGCCTTCCAGCGTATGATGGAGGGCAGGACCAGTTTTATTGTGGCCCACCGCCTGTCTACTATCCGTACGGCTGATAAGATACTGGTTATGAAAGATGGAAATATTATAGAACAGGGAACTCATGAAGAGCTTATTGGGCAGGGTGGTTTTTACAAGAAATTGTACGAGAGCCAGTTTGCCCATTGACAGGACTAATAAATGAAAAGGGGGCGTTGCAAAATAGGTGAGTAATCACCTATGGAGCAGCGCTCCTTTTTTGT
>ERZ652168.210-NODE-210-length-22040-cov-19.8876_pt1 | contig 22040 bp, 26 predicted proteins | sample MGYA00514763_ERZ652168 | MGnify/ENA metagenome assembly ERZ652168
TCAGATGTGTATAAGAGACAGCATTATTTACTATTTCCTTTCTCTTTCGGTTATTGGTTATTTATAAAGCCTACTACAATAGATTCAATAAATGTTAGAGTATCTGGGTAATTTGTATGCTAGCTAGATATTATGTTATATTGTTTAAGCCAAAACTTACTTTTCCTTTTGATATAGACTTTTTTCGTATTTTGTACTTTTAAAATCCAATATCATATTATATGGTTAAGCTTTTACCTCTTCTGTTCCTCATTTAACCCTATGGATTACAGGAACTGTCCCAAATAGCCATCACCAACAGCAGACCAAGGCTTGCCTTCGCAGCCACAGTGGCATGCAAGAATTCTTACTGTTGAATTGTTGGCTTTGTTGATTTTCCTCAGATTAAATTTTTTATTCATATATACCACCTTTCTCTATGCAGTAGGCTCTATAAATAACCAACAACCTCTGATTTCATTCAATAGTTATTGAATAACTATCTGCCTGCAGCTTATACATATTATAGAACTCCTTTTCCAATTTAATTAATTCTTCGAACCCTCCTTCCTCTATAAGCGCGCCTTTATTTAACAAAATAATTTTATCAGCCAACTTTGTAATATACATTCTATGGGAAATAATAATAGTCGATTTAAGTTCGCTTATAGCTTTAAAAATATCATACATTTTCACCTCTGACTTAGGATCCAATGCCGCTGTAGGCTCATCTAATACAAATACTTCCGCTCCTGAAAAGACAGCTCTTGTTATGGCAATTTTCTGCCACTGGCCTCCAGATGGTTCTATGGCATCATTAAAAAACATTTTACTAAGATTCGTGTTATATCTTTCCGTATATTCTTCAATAAACTTGCTCGCCCCAGTAATCTCAGCCGCTGACGCTATCTCTTTATCATTATTTATCCTGTCTATATCCCCAAAACCAATACTGTTATGTACTGTGTCCGCGAATTTTACATAGTCCTGAAATAGTACGCCGAAGAATTTCCTTAATTCATTTATGTCATATTCCTTTAAATCAACATCATCCAGCAAGACACGTCCTTCTGTCGGGTCATAAACTCTAAGCAGTAATTTAGAAAACGTAGATTTACCACTTCCATTCTCCCCCACTAAACAGACAGTTTCATTTGTATTAAAATTTACATTTATATTTTTTAAGGCATAATAATCTGAGCCATTATATTTAAAGCTAACATTCTCAAACTTAATATTATGTACCGGTATTTTTTTTATTTTTAGATTTTTGCTTTTTATAGTATCTGATTCCTGCATATATTCGAATATATAGTTAATAAACAACATGCTCTTGCTGTTAGAAGCTATTTGATTCGATAAGGCAATCAATTTTGTTACGATTGTTATAATAGCTGTGACATACAAATAAAAATTTGATACAGAAACATTACCTTGGAGTGTATTCTTTATGAGCCACACACCTACTAAAATAGCGCCGGCCATTGAAATAAAGCTTGTCACAACAGATACTATAATTTCCTTAACTGCTATTCTACTGTTTCCTTTCATATAGTCATCAAATGACTCTTTTCTCTTTTCCCTAAAGTAAGAATATAATCTGAATTCTCGTATTTCCTTAGAATATTGTGGATCTGTTATCAATGAAAGATAATACCATATACGCCTCATCTGCATTGTTCTTTCTGTAAAAAACCTGAATAACATACCTTGGTATTTCCGTTTATAAACGATAATTGGCAGCGTAAAGAACATGATTATCAAAAGCGCCCATAAATTAAGCTGAATAATAATGGCTGCATACCCGATCAGGCTTATAAGATTTGCCACCATTCCAAACAAGCCTTCCATCAGATTCAAGGGTTCCGACCCACACTTAGTAAGCGTATTGGAATGCAGGTCTAAAAATTCAGGGTTATCAATCCTCTCCTGCTTTATATCCTGAAATTTTTCTGCAATCAAATTTTCAATATTGTGAGATAGCTTTAATCCCACAACTGAACAAATCACTGTCTTTACACCTTCAACAGCAAAAGAAATCACAATGATTCCCAACATTCCAAAAAGTATAAATAAAAGTTTTAAATAAGTGCCGGAAAATTCATTACCTACATTAACTCCTAATTCTTCTATCAATTTAGCTGTTAAATATGTTGTAACGACTGGACTGGCGCCGGTAATAATCATGGAGCCTATGGAAAGGAAAAATACTCCGGGGCCTGCTTTAAAAATTTCTTTAAAAACAAATCCTAGCTTCATCATGTAATCTTTTAGGATTTTCATCTGCTCACCTACTCTTTATTTTCATGGTGTAAAGTATATCATTCTATTTCCCTCATTTCTCTCTGATGTAAAAAAACCGTCAATTACTGCAATAAATCCTTCACGCCCCATATGGCGCACCCCTTCCTGGCCTGAGGCTGCCCTCCCATCCAGGCATGGCGGGAAACTCTTATGTACAACAAAAAAGAGGTAAACTGTGCCTAATAGTCCAACACAAACTCTTTTTCTGTGTCTTACTATCAGGGTACAATTTACCCCTTATAAAGTATAACCTTTAGGGTGCACCTCAGCAATCTTTTATCTATTTTGAGGTTTACACAGTTTTAGGGATATTCCTAAAGCTTTTGGATCTGCCTTTCCAAAAAAGCGCCGCTGCTGATTTCTGATTATCTTCTTTTATATAAGCTCCTTTTTCTATCTTGTGAATGGAAGTTTTTCTATCCACAGCTTTCTCTTCAAAGGCTTCCTCTCCTCTTTCAATGGTCCCTTGCACGCAGATGGCTGTATAAGCTCTTCACTGCCTGATATGCTTCTTCTCTGCTGTCTTCTAAATCAGCCAGAATTTCCTTGTAATTGGCCGCAAGCTCACGACGTTCTCCGCCCGCTTTTTCCTTTACATATTCCCTCGACGTGATCAGTGCTATGTATTCTTTTTTCAGCTGGCGATAAGTTGCGGAGTATTCTGAATATTCTCGCATCTGATTCGTGAAGTAATCAATATCCATCTGTCCCGCCGCTAGTACCTTTGAATATATCAGCTTATATTCAATGAAATTCTGAATAATCCGTTTCTTTTCAAAATAGCCTTTACCGTCATAATATTTTTCCACAACCAGCACATGCAGATTCAAACCTGGCGCAACGGAAACATGCTGTATATCGTATTGATAAGAGGATGACGGGGAAAAGCACAGAAAAGAGAGCACATTGGTCAGAAAATTAACCGCTATTTTTGCGGCCATATCCTTATAGCTTTCCAATGCTGACATGATCTTTTGCTCTTCTTTTTCCTCTCCGCCAGAAGAAAAAGTGAAAATTTCACTTGTTGTATTTTCTATAATTTCTTTAATATTTTTCATAGAAAATTCAGTTTCTATCTGATAGTCTCTATACGACTTCCCCTCAATCTGAACCCTGGTTTTGTCATCAGCATAAAAATTATCTACCTCTGCTAAAAACTCAGCCTGATACTTCTTGGCGTATTCTCCCATCTCCTTTTCCAGTTCATCCATATAGGAATTAAACTCCATTTTGGCCCTTGAATAATCTTTGATTTTTGACGCTTTTCCCATAAAACTTTCTTCCTTTCATTTCAAAATTTATTATCACATCCTCATAGGAATGCAGTAATCTATCTTACCTATCATTTCTACTGCCTTTCTCTGCCGGAATACTATTGATATCACCGTTATAATATGTAATTGAATACGGAACTTTTACCCTCCGTCTGTAAACAATAGACGAATTCTCTTTATTTATTTAACTGTCTTTTTCTCCATGCTATACATGTCACACCTGCACATGCTACTAATATAATCAGATACATACCTGCTGCCGAAGAATCTCCTGTTTTAACAGCATTTGATCTCGTATTTTTTACATTATCTTTCGGCTGTGCATTTACTACTTCATCTTGTCCCATCTGTTTATCCGACAGGACTACTGCATACTCTGACGCATGGCTAAAACTAAGTCCCACTGTTCCATCTTCGCCAATCTTTCCTGCGTTCATAAAGACCATTTTTCCATTGCTGTCATAATAATACAGATTTCCATACTGGTTCACAAACTCAGTACCCACATTCATTGTCAGGATGGCCTTGAAACCAAAATCTCCATTATGTGTCAACGAAAGCTGTCGGACTGGATTATCTCCTGTGAAGGAACATTCCAAAACGTCCTCTAATTACTAAAGTCAAATGACTTGGCACGATGCAAAAAATTCGTGATATTTTTTTACATTTTTATCATTTTTTCTTTTACTTTCGTTAGTCCCTTCATATACTCTGTATTGGGAGCGACAAAATCGGACATGATTTGGGGAACTTTTGAAAAAATTGTTCCTCTACCTATAAAGCGTTGGAAATGGTATTTACCAACCCCTTTTTGCAAGTTTTTTCGCATAAATAAAATATTTCCTCACTAATAGCAAGTTTCAGAAGGCATTTGGACGGTATTTTTCTAAAAAAATTTATTTTTCCACTAATCACCTTCCACTAATCACATGTGGCAGAGTGTACAATGTCAGATGATTTTAAAAAAATGCAAAAAAGAAGCACTAACCGTTTAAGTCAGTGCTTGTCGCTCAATTATATTAATTCAAAATTTTCTATGGATACCCTGTTTCATCAAGAAATTTTTATTCGGTAATCAGTCGTTATTTTCTCGACCGCCTCATACAATCTATCTTTTTATAAGTAAAAAAAGGCACTAACTTCTTACAGTTAATGCCTTTGGGGTTAATCATTATTCATTATCTGTTTTTATCTGACTGTGAAAGAACACTGGCAGCTAAACTCTTTGTTGTTCCGGAATACTTATTACTATTCATTACCATAGATGCTTTTGTCTCCATAGCTTTACCGGTAATCTTTCCTGTGTTTCTTTGTGATAACACACTTGCAGCTAATGACTTCTGAATTTGAGAACTGTTATTTGATCTCATAATTTTTGAAGCTTGTGTTGATAATTTTTGTCCACTTGATTTTTTATTCATTTTTTTCTCTCTTTCTTTTAGAGAGAATGTGACCATCAAACATTCCCTGACACCTTGTTACTTATAAATTATTTCCTTGTCTTTTCCTTGGTTTCTTTACGTGGAAAGCAAAATGCTTTTTTCCCAACCTGCTTAGCATACAAGCGATTTCCATTTTTCAGGGTAATGTATGCTGTAAAAACCATTTCAGTCTGGTCACATTTTTCCATGCAATCTGCCTCCTTTCCAAAAGATTTTTCTCAGACGAATCCGAGAAAGTATGGAAATCGGCAGAAACAAATACTAAAATACATTTGAAAGATATGGTTTTAGTAGATGATCTTTGTCTCTGCTATTTCCGATAGAGTTCGTTTGAGGCCCTAATCTCAAATGAACTCTTTTTTTGGAATCAGAAAAGTTGCAAGCCTTATACCATAGTGACTGCTTCATTCAAATCAAACAACATCAAGTTCATTTCTGGTACTAACACACCATTTACCCGATATGACAATTGACTCAAATCCCAATCGCATATTCTTGCAATCGTATTAATCAAATCTTTTGCATTCCACCGAACAGACAAAACACCATTTGACTTTTCTTTGTAAAATTGCACTGATTTATCATCATGTTCTCCACATGCCTGAACAGCAATTTGCTTTTCAGTCTCATTAATTAACAATTTTACATATGCCGGATATTTCATCTTCATAATTACTGATTTGTTAAATGTAATACCATTGCTTGTAATTGAAATGTATGGTACACCTTCGCTGAAATCAAACGTCTTAAAATTCGATAAATCAATCACTTTGCTCGCCTCCTTTCTGTTTTCTATGTGATTATATCATATTTATTTGTTTTGTTCAATTATATTTGTTTCTATGTTTTCTTTTCGTCTTTCATTCGTCTTCTATTCATCCTATATTCTTTCACAATTTTTATCGGTTATTGGTTGATCATTTTATTGATTTGTATTAAAATTTATATAAAAGTTTTTATTTAAGAAAATTAGTTTGATAATAATTACAATTTTTTCATCAATTAAAACAACAGGCACTAACTTCTTACAGTTAATGCCTGTTAAAACTAATAATATTATTTATTTCCTTTTGCTCGATTATGCGTCTTACATAACATCTGGCAATTTGAAATATCTGTAGCCCCACCTTTACTCCATGCCGTTACATGATCAGCATCCATTTCATTAAATTTCCAAATACGTTTAGAATTATTACCTGTTTCTAATGCACACAATGGGCAATTTGATTTTCCACACTTTTTGGCTTCATCTGTCTGTTGCGCATATACCGCCTTTTTAGTACTTTCTTCAAATATACGAATTTCAAGCAATCGCGGTTCTTTGCAGCCACCTAAAATATATTCAAATATTCCTGCTCGTTTCTTTACTGCACCATCAGCATATAATTCATGCAATTTATCCGATACTTCCATCGGATCATATGGTTGGTTATGATAAGTTTCAAATAATCTTCCCCACTCAATCCCACGCATTTCACTTTCCACATCACTAAATACACCAGAAATCCAGTCTATCACACTTGTAAAATATGTTTTCAATTCCTGTATATCTGTATCATGGCGGTGCAGGCTCATATATGCTTCAACATCTTCATCTGCCTCACTTTTACATACCCATTCAAGAGCAACACGCAAATATTCTTGACGCAATACATCTCCTTTAATGTATGCACTCCACTTTTGAATATTAGCATTTTGACTATTACTGAATTCTTCTTTCGCCTTTGTAACAAAAGGTCCTGAATAAACTGCATTTGCCACTTCTTGCTTATTAAGTGGTATACCTGCAATATTGATAGTCTTAAACCATTCTTTTATTTCAGTTTCAGTACCCTCACAGATGTAAATAGTCAGTTTAGTTTCATTAATAATCTTCTTTTGATCATCTGGCATAGCACCAAAATAGTGTGGCATTCCACTTGTATCAAGCAAAGGGAACTTCCCAGTTAGAAATCTTCCCAAACTGGTAATACGCTGTTGTCCATCCAGAACTTCATATTTATCTGTGCCAATCTTATTAAAATAAATTAATCCTAACGGATAACCTTTTAAAACAGACTGAATTACAGCTTCTTCCTTCTTCTGTTTTGCATAAAGATAATTTCTCTGGTATTCCGGCTGAATAGTTAACTTCCCAGAAAGTCCGAAAAGTCCTTTACCTTCTAATTCATTATAAACAAATCCTTTACAGATTTCCTCAATAGTAATATCTGTTCTTAATGTTGTAATCATTGTTTTTGCTCCTTAGTTACCCTGCGGATAAGCAACCGCTGATATACCTTTGTTCCATTTACAACCCCGGCTGCATTTAAATCATAGGTACCCTTTTTCCCAAATAGTTCAAAATATCTGTTGCGACACTCATCCGATGTGTATACTCTTGTCTTTAGTCCATACAAATCCATATTCTCACACATACCTACAATTTCAAACTGCTCTGGGCAATGTTTGAAAAGATATGTTATTGGAACCCCCATAATACCACTACATCTTCCTCTTGATGAAGATTCTTCCATAACGCAATTTTCCGTCAATATACGGTCCATCTTTTCCTGTTCTGGATTGTATTCCGGCAAGTCCTCTGATATTTCCGGCTGCAAGTCCGATAATTTCAAATTGTTCTGGGTTATGTCTGAACATGAATGTGATTGGCACTCCCATGACTCCGTTACATCTTTCGTCTGATGATAATTCTGAAGTACGGAGTAACTGTCTGTCTGTCTGTCTGTCTGTCTGTCTGTCTGTCTGTCTGTCTGTCTGTCTGTCAAAATTGTGCTAGAATCAATAGTATATGTCAAATCTTTTTCATCATCTCCCTTACGGAACTTTACAACTTCAAATTGTTCTGGATTGTGCCGTTGAAGATAAGTTATTGGGACACCCATATCTTCGACATAATCACTTGGGATAGCATCAACAAAAGGCACTTCAATAGCATCATAATTATCATATTTCAAGTAACCCTGCTCACGAATTTGCTTATGTTTGCTATATTTCAAATTATCTGCCATAGTCATAAGAGATAGCGGTTGATGACGTCTGCCGTGATCAATATTAGTAAACCAACAAGCATTTCCTAATCGTGTATAGTTTCCCTTATAACCCAATTTTTCAGCCTTTTCTTTATCTTTTGGCGCAACAACGGCACCCTCTGGTACTTCAAATACCATATCTTGACCATTATTAGTTGCACCTATCCACAGCTTGTTCTCTTTAAGCAGTGGAAAAATTTCTTTGTATGTTATTGCATTTTGATTGCCAATAACCACAATTTTCTTTCCTGCTTCCATAACCCAAGCAACAAATTCCCTAAACAATGAGAATGGTGGATTAGTCACAATTATATCTGCTTCATCACGCAATGCACATACCTCATCACTTCGGAAATCTCCATCGCCTTCAAGATATTGCCATTCTAAATCATCTATATCTATAACTCCAGACTTATTAATGTCCCTTGTCAAAGTAAATATTTTTCCATGTGAATGTGATTTTTCTTCATCATATTGTGGAAAATTTAATTCAAATAAAGTCATTTGATGATATTGTTCATACTGCTGCTTTTTGCGATCAGTAGCATAGCTTGTACTAACCAGTTTTTTTATGCCTAACGTTTTAAAATTTTGAGCAAAATATTTTGTAAAATTACTCCATTCTGGATCATCACAAGGCAACAGAATTGTCTTTCCACGAAATACATTGGGATCATATTCCAAATAAGCATTCATTTCTTTCTGAATATAATCATAGACAGTATAAAATTCATCATTTTTTCTTGATTTTGCTTTTCCTAAACTTTCATTCGCCATTATCAGTTTCCATCTTTCGTATAGAATTTGCCAGGAATAGATTGCTATTCCCCCACTCTTATTTTTTATTATGATGAGCCCAAACTTCTTTGATTACTCAGTCATACTATTTCCTGCAAAATACTCACCATCTTTTTACTTTATATTACCACAATTTCCATTATCTTCCAATAATCGATATATTGGGAATCCCAACGAAAAAAAGAAGCATCAACCATTATTACAGTCAATGCCTCTTCAAATTACTCTTCACCTATGAAAAAGATTTCAATATGCTTTTTATCACTTTTCGTAATTTTAATCCATCTCTCAGTCCCAACCGGTAAAAGAATTCCTCTGTTTTTGCCCGCTGTTAAATATTGCATCACAATATTTTGTAATAATTTCTTCTTGCTCTGACGGAAGTGTCTCAATCACTTTCTTATACGCTTTCTCAATTTCATCTGGTTCTGTCACAGATGACTGGCTCAACTTCCAATCTGCATATGATTTTCCCATGTGTTCCGTTATTGTCAGATTGATAAATTCTTCAATCTCTTTTGTCATTTTCATTTATGAACTCCATTCCTTTCTCCGGTATCCTACTCCATCAATGTGTCCAGTATAGTTTGGATAGCTTCTCTCAGCTTTAGCCCATCTCGCAATCCCATACGGTAATAGAACTCATTCAAATTACTGTTGTTATTTGAAGTTTCCGTCATATAGTCAAAAATGACTTTTCCCTGTTTTGGCGGTAACTTCCGAATTACCTTTTGCACTTTCAGTTCCAGTTCTTCATTGAATGGATCATACTGCTCTCCATCTTTTTCCTGATAAACCTGTTCCATTCTTTTTCCGATCAGATCATTCAGGAACTCTTCCATATTTTCCGTTAATTCCATCTTTTTAATCTCCCATCAATCTGATTTTTATTGTTTCCAGACATATCACCGCCCAGCCAGAAAGTACGGGCAGGATATAAAGTATAAAACCTGCCAAAAGCATTTTACCTGCTTCTGTGCCTGTTTCCTGTCCGAATCCATAGCCTAAGACTGCTGTAATGCAGATGATTCCCGACAGGGCATGAAATACAGTTGCAGACAGCCATGTGCTGAACATAAGCATCAGTTGTATCAACGTCAGGCATATCCGCACTGGCAATAACAAAATCCTTATAATAATTTTTACAACTACCATGACTGCCTACCCCTTTCACTGTTTTAAATATCTTCGGTAACTATCCAGAACTGAATCTGTAACACCGCTTTTATAGATTTTACGGATATCAACAATCTGTTCATCTTTCAGAAGTTTCAACCATCCAGTAAATCTTTTCTGCTGTTTGCAAAATTGCAACATCTTCCATCTGCATATTCAATCCTGTATCTCATACACTTCTCCTATACATATACCAATTCACTCAATACAATTTCCTGCACACGATTCCTGATATTATTACACTGTCGCACCCACTCCATAGGATTACATGCTTTTAAGTCCTCTGTAACTCCCTCCGCACTTCGCATCTGCGCTTCAATCAACTCAAACCGCTCCTGTGCCTGTTCATTCAGATCTGCCAGGTAGCTGTCCAGTTTCCCAGTCAACAGAAGATAAGAATACATACCTGATTTATAGTTTTTCATATATTCTTTTCGAAGTATTCCCCAGTAACCAATCGGTCTGTTTTCCTCTGGCAAGGCAAACATTGGTATGTAATAATCTCCTACCAACACATAATCTAATCCATTCTTGTCATCATGTAGTATTTTTCTCTGATTGCTCATGTTCTTCTCCTCCATCAAATCTTTCTCTTCTCTCTCAGATATGCTTCAAATATACTTCTTCGAATCAACACCTTTTTCCCGATTTTATATACTGCCCCTGCTTCATGCGCCATACGGACAACGGGTTTGATTCCCAGTCTGTAGTATTCGCACGCCATGCTATAGGTCACATAGTCATGACTCATAAATTCCATATCTTCGTCGTCAATCTCATCTGAAAACATCCATACATTACCGCTCATCTTTTATCTCCTCCTTACCCTTTCCTGTCGCTGGTTCATGGAATCGTTCCAAATAGGCGTCAAAAATATCCCGGTTGATCAATACGGTTCCATCTATTCTGTAAATCGCACCTGCATCACTGGCGAGTTCAAAAAGTTTCTTATGAGAAATGCTGTAAATAATCTCTGCCTGTTGATAACGCAGATACTGTCGGCGCAATTTTCTAAGCTGCTCTGGTACTTCCTTCATACTTGTGATTGGTTTATAATTTTTATCCATGATACTTTCCTCCAAAATTAGATTTACTGTTTTTCAGAAGTTGACTGCCGGGATATATTTTTGTACGAAAAAAACACCTCTCAGATTAACTCTAAGAAGTGCTCTTGTTGTCATGCATATCAATCATTGATTCAGTGAATCAATTTTGATTTCATTCTCAAACCTGTGTCCTTTCACCTGAAATTCGTCATGCTTCATAACGATTCATTATTATCCCAAATTTTGTTGTCAAATTGTTGTCAACTGTGGTCTGACATCATGGTTTTAGAGATTTTATATTTAATTTTAGTACAGCTTTGCACCTGCCGGGATTCTGTCATCTACCATCAGAAGATTCAGTCCTTCATGACCATCTTCCTCATGTACTGCTGAGATCAGCATACCCTCGGAATCGATTCCCATCATCTTTCTCGGTGGCAGGTTCACGATAGCGATTGCTGTCTTTCCAACCAGTTCTTCCGGCTCGTAATAGTCGTGAATACCGCTTAAAATCACGCGATCCTTACGTTCTCCATCATCCAGTACAAACTTCAGAAGCTTCTTGGATTTCGGAACTGCTTCACACTCAAGAAGACTGAGAAGATTGTTGTAACCGTTTTGTACATGGTAGTTGGTCGCAAAATCCATATCAAAAGCAGTCTTAATCTCTGCAACCCCTTCTGCACGTAAATCGCTAAGGGTTGTTTCAAGCTGTGTCAGAGAATTAACACCAGGAACCGCCAGCACTGTCAGACCAGTCAGTGCATGAATCACGTCAGCTTTCATAGGACCTTCTGTCAGCACCAGCATAGGCCTAACCGGGCCTGCAAGATGTGTCCACCCTTCTGCAGGGCAACCATCCGGTCGCTCCGTACTGGATACCCAGCGAAATTTTCTCTTTTTCACTTTATCTCTGCGTATCTGAAGTCCCTGAATCCTTCCTTGCCGATCCCTCATTGGAATTAAGATACCGCGCTCTTCATGAATAAAAGTCCATGTACCGCTTTCATTCCTATAAAAACCAGGAACCCCAGCTAAGTACATCCCTTCAGATTGAAGTTTATCGGCAATCGCTGTCATACCGACCACAGGTGTTGTTCTATATCCAAGCCGAATAATATCATCCTCCGTCAGCCCTCTGCCAAGCAGGTTCTCTTTATGGTCTGCCGCCAGCGTCAGCTTATCAAGTAGCGCACTGTATGTGGCATGACGGGTATCAACATCCGTTATTGGGCATTCAGGCTTTGCCTGCGGCTGTATCCTCTTTTGGGGTTTAGGCCGGTGATCAGGCATTCCCAGTTTCTCAACCAGAGCTTTTCGCACTTTGTCACGCGGAACTCCGGTATATAAGGAATACAGATCAAATATACCACCATATATTCCGCACCGCGGACAGCGATACACTTCTTTTTTCAAATTGATGTTCAAATGCTTTTTCCGTGGGTTTTCGTCACAGCAGGGACACTGCACATAATAGGAGCTTCTTCCAGACGGCGGCATCGGGATTCCCAGCAGCGAAACAACATCGCTCATATGAAATATTTCCATGCTGCCTCCTTTCCTTTTTCAAATTTGCGGGGAACAGCACGCTGTCCCCCGCTTCTTCTCATTGCTGTTTTCCTTATAACCCACAGTTTTCCTTAAATGACGCAACCCCTGTAGGATCGTATTCCGCCAGCTTTTCCAGATCAAATGCCACCGCCGCATATCTGCCGTATCCAGATTTCACGGTATATGGCAACACCTTTCCCAGCTTGTTCTCCCTGATAAACCTTAACAGGTCTTTGCTGATATCTCCGTTAATAAATGCTTCGTTATCCTCCAGATCATAGGCCGGTAGGTTGACCGTCATATCTGCAAAGGGTTCCGGACCATCTTCTCCGTAATTGATCATACCGATGTGCAGCCGCCCGCCATAAGCATATTGATTGACATGCAGCGAGACCATTTCATCTCCAAACTCCCATTTGAAACGAAGCTTTTTTGTTTTTTTACACATTTTTTGTCCTCCTTTTCGTCTTGTTCCCGGTTAGGGGATGACTGCATGAATCCCCTGGTCTTTAGCGCCTGTTATGCAATTGTCTGTTGAAGGGAAAATTCACAAATCAGCTTCGCGGCAGCTTTAATTTCCTCGCCGCCAGTGAATTTCGTTGCCACCCATTTAATTGCACCAGGATCCAGCGATAATACCTCGCCAAGCGTTTTCCCGCTGAATTTTGAGATTGGGCAAGGCACATTCATTGCCTGTGCCAGCTTTTCTTCTGGAGTCAGTTCCTTTTGCACCGGTTCATTTACAGTGTATTCCTCTTGTGCCGGTTCCGGTTTTGGTTCTGACACCTCGTGTTTTTCTGCTGATTCTGTTTGAGGTTGAGCGGCGGAGATTCCCAGCTCATCCACAGCAGAAGGCTCAAAATCTTCACCTGCCATAGAAAACTGAAGTCCAAAGCCTGCATTTCGTAGAGCAATTCCAACAGCAGCAGTCTGTGCCCATTCCCGTGGTGAAACCGAAGGTTTCTCCTCACAATATCCTCTGGATGCCGTCGCTTCTGCCAAATAACAGTCTGCTGCATCCTTATAGTTTGGATACACGCGGGCTGTTGCCACAAAGCAATCCTTTGCAGAATTCACCTGTACCGCAATGCGTCCTTCCGGATATTTCAGACGGAACCACGCCATCTGAATCATGACCGGTAGGCGCTTACGCACCTCTCCGGTTCCCAAATCTGTATAATCCACAGCAAACGGCGTAGGATCAAATCCATCCACCTGATGAATAGTTTCGATTTTGGCGAGCATTGCCGCCTTCTCATTCGAGTTATTCTGACTCATTATTATAGCCTCCTTATAAATTGATATATGTGTTCCGATACTGCATCCAAACCGGCAGAATCGTATGAACATATTGACTGATGCTTGTTTTGTACTGCTCCTGTGTCCCTGCCTTAAAGCTGGAAAACCGCTTTCTGCCGTCCTGTACAACACGCTCAAAAGAACTGAGTGCTGTTTCACGACGCTTCTGGCCTTCTGCATCGGTTTTTAATCCGAATCGTCTTTCATTTAAGGTAAAACGTACATACGCATCTACCATTTGAAAGTGATAGCCCATGACCTTTGTATCCATTGTGATTGGCGCGGACTTACAAAAAGACTGAAATGTTTCCAAGACGCAAATGCGGTAATTCAGTTCCTGCATAATCAGCAAATCTTCCGGCGGAAGACTGTTCTCGGCAATCTGGGACCTGATAGAATTCTGTTTCTCAAGATATTGATCTAATATTGTAGCCATAGCTGCTCCTTTCTTCAAGCAAGCCCCTGCAGCCGCTTAGCGAGGCAGGTGCCGCGTTTTTCTGTGTCAGTTCTTTTGATTGAAATACAAAGCGCCCTTTTTTCCCCGACAATGGTTACACGCTCTTTTCCTCGTGTAATTGCCGTATAGATAAGAGGCCTTGTCAGCATGATGGAATGGGCGCACTGCAGATTGATGATGACGGACTGGTACTCCGATCCCTGCGATTTATGGATAGTAGAGGCATAACCTAAATCCAACATATCCAATCCACTGGAATCGTACTCTTTCATGCGCCCGTCACCAAAGTCCACATGAACTGTAGTGTCATCGCCAATGCGGATAATTTTTCTGATATAGCCGATATCGCCGTTATTGACATCATCATGGTTTTTGATCTGCATGACCTTGTCCCCACACCGAAATTTTCGATTTCCGAAAACAACCTCCGGTTTCTGTGCATCCGGCGGGTTCACCTTCTCACGCAAGTGCTCATTCAGCGCATTGACTCCGGTTTCCGTCTTTTGCCGGTATGGCGTAAGCAGCGCCACGTTATCGACCCCATATTTCTCAGTTTCCCGCAGATAGAGATCGACAATGAGTTTGGCAGAATCAGAGAGTCTGGGAGAATTGATAAACTGAAAGTCGTCCCCATACTCCAGACCCACATTCCCATGGCGGATCAGCTTCGCATTTGTCGCGATGCGGCTTCCCGCATTCTGACGAAATACCTTGTCCAACCGCACAACTGGGATACATCCGCTGGCAATCATCTCACTGAGCACTGCGCCGGGCCCCACCGAGGGTAGCTGATCTGCATCGCCAATCAGCACCATCTGTGCGCCATATTTCACTGCATCAAACAGATATCCGGCCAGATAAACATCCAGCATGGAAATCTCATCTACCACAATCAGATCTGCAGTAAGCGCTTCGGGTCCATCATAGTCTCCGTCCTCATCCGCCATCAGCCCAAGGGCTTTATGAACGGTTGAAGCCGGAACCCCGGTTGCCTGCTCCATCCTCCTTGCTGCCCTACCCGTAGGAGCACAACAGCAGATTTCACTTTTGGGATTGTTTTTTTGATAAATATCTAAAATGGCACGTTGTATCAAAGTCTTTCCTGTTCCAGGTCCACCAGTGATAATGGAAAGTCCCTGCGTCAGAGCCATCTTTACCGCTTCGCGCTGCTCCGGTGCAAACTTCATTTTCAGCTTCTGCTCCTCTGCATCTATGGCGGCATCCAAATCCCCATAGCTGTGCATCTTCCGGTGCTTCATCTGCTGATGAGTGGCGGAGGCAAGTTGTTCTTCCACATGTACAGTTTTTGCCCTATACACATTGCCCTGATACGACACCAACTGTCCGCTGAAAACCAGCCTTGCGGCGCGATTCGCCACCATTTCTGAAGTCAGTGCAGGCGTATCCAGAATTTTTAGACAAGCTTTCACAAACTCATGTTTCTCCATACAGAGATGCCCTTTAGCTTCCGCATCCGCCAGCGTATACAGGAGTCCTTCATCCACACGCTCAGTCGATAGCTGGTCAAACCCCATGCTCATAGCAATATGGTCTGCCGTCTTGAAGCCAATCCCGGCCATGTCGCAGAGCTGGTAGGGATGGTTTTTTACAATATCCATCGTCTTTTCCCCATACTCTTTGTATAGGCGTACCGCTCGGTTCGGCGTAATGCCATGCGGTGACAGAAATGCCACCACATCCCGGGCGCCACGATTAACCAGATAAGAATCATAGATTTTTTTCAGTTTTATCTCACTGATACCTGGTATGGCAAGAAGCCTTTCCGGTTCTTTATCCAGTACCTCCAGTGACTGCTGGCCAAAAACTGCGTAAATTTTCTCCGCTATCTTGGGACCAATCCCTTTAATCTGCCCGGAAGAAAGATAGGCAATGATGCCTTCCTTCGTCGGTATTACCACTTCGTTGTAACTCTCCACTTCAAACTGGACGCCAAATTTGGGATTTTTACTCCAATGCCCAAGCATGTCGTAGCGCAGATTGCTTGATGTAGGTAAGCAATATCCCACTGCTTTCACCTGCGTAACCGTGTTCCCTGTGCTATCTTTGATCTTTTCACATGGATGGTAGAGTGCAATCATATAACTGCTGGCATCAACAGCCGTAATACTCTGTGGATATATGAGCCTATCAAATTCACATAGCAAAATTTTTACTCCTTTCTCTGAGTCGTGTTATAGATACAAAAAACTCCCGAATCGTATCCAAAGATACAACGGGAGTTTTTTGTGAAGCTGCAGCCAGTTGGTCTTTCATCGGAACATCTCCGCATTTTCAAGATATGACAAAGGAGCGGAGATACCCATCAAGAAACTCTCCCTGTCCAGGCGAACTTTCCGCTTATCGCAGCCACGCTTTGTCAGTTCCTTTTGTACTTCCAGGTATACACCCTCATCAAAAGCAATCATCGGTATCTTCAGGCGGATTGCATGGGCAATTTCCCCACGCATCCCACTGCTGATCCGGTTACCGCATATCAGCAGGATATCGCTGCCTTTCAGCAGTTCCAGACCGAACTGAAGGGCAAGCGCTCTATCAGATGGAATATTGTCGCAAAGGATCATCGGGAGGTACGCATGTGGCGCACTTGCGTTCATACGCATCTTTTTCATGGCATAGAACATATACGCCCTTGTCGCCTGCATGTTCTGTGCAATCCCTTCATTCGTGTCTGCACTGAGCGGCGAGCAGATATACGCCCTTTTTTTGCACCTGTCATATGGCAGGAACTGATAAATCAACTCCTGCTCCCAACCTTCATAATAAATGTTTTCCATTATGGTCTCCTTTCTAAATTGGCTGGACCGACACCTTTACCTTGCGGCTTTCCGATGCTTTTAGAACATCAGTATAAATTGCCGGGTATTTTTCCTTCAAGGCTTTGGAATCGGGCCTGCGGGTTGTTTTTGTCACAAAATCAATCAGAAGCTTATCGCTGGTCGTCTCCAAGACGCCATGCTCATGCTCCTTCATGACTTCGGCAATTCGCACACTATGTGCTTCAATCTCCTTTTCATATGTTTTGATTTCTCTGTTGCATTCAGAGATTTTCCCTTGAAGCATTGCAATTCTGCGCAAGGGCGATTCATACTTGCGGGAAAACTCTATTGTTGGAAGTCCCGCCTGACTTGCACCATAAATCCTTGCCAGTGACTCCAAAGCAAGCTTTGGTGCAACATCCGCCATTGTCGGGGGTTTATCATTCTCAAGGCTCCAGATCCATTCGTCCAGGCGTTCAAAGATCATATCCTCCTTCGCCTTATCACGAATAATCTCAGGCATTGCCAGATCATTGTCCGGATTATTTCCCCAAACGGCAGAAAAAGCGCCAATGTTCACATCCGCTACCGCAAGATAAAACCTCAGCTGCAGTTCATAGTAGAGCGGAATCGCTCCATCTGCCCACTCATCCGCTTTGTGATAAGTACAGCTTTTACACTCCAAAATTCCCGGTTCGTTATCGGACGCCCGTGTAAAGCGCCGGTCGAAATTGGCAAGAGCGTAAGGATGATCTGCGTGCTGATACAGATTCGTGTCTTCTGTAACGGTATTGCCTGTCTTTGCACCATACCAATAGGCAGCAACCGGCTCTAAAAGATGTCCCATTTGCAATTGATTGGCATTGGCTTTTTTTGCAGGCTTCATTTGCCCTTTTTTGATTTTCCACAGCTCCAGCGGAGTCGTCCATGGTGATACACCAAAAATAGCTGCAACATCGCTTCCACCCACGGTATAGGGAATATCCCCTTTGGGGCCGTGCATACGGCATTCCAGCCATCTGTCATTCGTCATACCTGCGGTATCACAAAGAACAATCGGTTTTGCCATCAGTAACTCACCGCCTTTGCAAGGTCGTAATCACTCCATCTGAATGAAAGCGCACGAGCCATATTTTCTTCTATGACCAGCATCTTACTTTCCGGCGTGTTTTCAGTCCTCAAAATAAACGGGATCTCCTGCATAGCAAGAAATACGTCATGGGCTGTCGCCGGGCCGCCTCCGTATGCCATCTCGTACATGGCGATAGCTTCGACTGCAGCCTTTTTTGGCAGACTAAGTTTTTTACATACCCTGGTCATAGCGTTTACCGGATAATCCAAATGGATCTCCAGCAGTTTCTGCAGTTTGGCAATGCTATCCCCGAATTGGGCAAACAGCTGATCCAACGCTGTATCAAAGTCGGAAACCTTGGACTGATGCCTGTGGTCAACTGCGATGCAGCCCCCGATATGGATAGAACGCTTTCCGCTCACCAGTAGGGCTGAGACCTTTGCTGAAGCCACTCCAGTATCCGAACTCATAAAACGGACACCCGGAGTCAGTTTGGAAGCCATAGCCGTTTTTCCTTGGGAATCCAGCAGCTTTGTGTACGCTCCTAGCAAATCCTCTTTTTGATCTGGCATCGTCCATGCTGCGCTTACCATCGCATGGTCACAGTAGCCGGACTCAAACTCGTTTCCTGAAAAACGGGCATCCAGCTTTGTCTTCAGAGCAGTGAGCAGCTCATCAATCGGTAGCACTGAATAATCAACAGCATCCCCGGAATGAACCGCCACAACTTTTTCATCACGAATCAGCAAAAGTGCATCCGCTGAATAAAGACGCAGGCAGGCGTTTAACACCCCCGCCAGCACTTCACGGCTCAGTTTAGGGAGCGCCGTGCCACCGATTTTTGCCCTGTCCAAAAGGCTTTTGTAGGCTGTCATGCGCATGGGGAAGAGTTCCCCGTCAACACGCATGGCCAGGCCGAGATTGTTTGCTGTGTCATCCACAGCGTCCTGTGTGGTTCCTGACGCAAATGCCGGCAGATCAGTGCTCAGGGCAGAGCCTTTGCCCAGCGGCTGAATTTCAAGGTCACTGACCCTGGCTTTCACCCAGCGGCTGTTCTTGGACTGCTCCTTGTGATAATCCAGCATAAAGGGATAGGAACTGAATGTGGTGTAGAAACCATCCTGACATTGTTTTTGCATATTTCATGCTCCTTTCTTTTCTGGCGGGATTGCCGCCTTAATATATAACAAAAGCCAGCAATCCCGAAAGACTGCTGGCTTATGCCCAAATGAATTGGCCGGAAAATAAAAAATAGGCTTCGCCTATTCAGCTCCCCTTCCCCTCAATCTTGAGGGGTTAGGGGGTTTCTTTTTCTTCCTTTTTCCTGCATAATAGACTTATGAATATCTTACAAAGAATCTTTACCGACTATTATGAAGAAATAAAATATACCCTTCATCCCAGAAAGACTGAGATGGAAAATATCGATAAGATGTTGGGCTGTGGCGATCCTTCCTTTGGCGGAGCTATGTATGTCTGCACCCATTGTGGCAATTTTAAATTTGTCCCTTTCCGTTGTCACAGCCGCTTTTGTCCCACTTGTGGTAACAAATATGCCATGGAACGCACTACCAATATGTCTTTTAAACTGGTCAATGTTGCTCATCGCCACTGTGTTTTTACCATTGATGAAAATCTCCGTGATTTTTTCCTCCATGACCGCTCCCTTCTTAACTGTCTTTTTCATGCAGTTAACAGCGTCATTTCCCGTATGTTTTTCAAACTTAATAAATCCAAAAACTTCACTCCTGGCTTTATCATGGTTTTACATACCTTTGGCAGAGACCTCAAATGGAATCCTCATATCCATTGCCTTCTTTCAGAAGGTGGGTTTAGTGATGATGGCTTCTGGCGTCATGTCAGTCACTTTAATTATTCTTACCTTCGCAATGCGTTCCGCACTGCACTCCTGAATGAAATGCATTCTAAAATTGGACCTTCTTTTAAAAAAATCAAGTCCAAATGTTACAACGACCATAAGCAGGGCTTCTATGTCTATGCCAAACCGAATCTTTCTGATTCCAAAACAGTCATCAAATACATTGGACGTTATCTTGGTCGCCCTGTAATTGCTACATCCAGAATAGACAGCTATGATGGTGATACTGTTACCTTCCATTACAATCGGCATGAAGATAATAAATATATTGTAGAAACTCTCCCGGCAATTGATTTTATCAAACGATTAATTCGTCATATCCCTGAGAAGCACTTCAAAATGATTCGATATGGTGGCTTATATGCCAGACATCGAAAAACAGACGAAAAACTTTATCGTGCGATCTCGAAAAGCAAACATCGTATTTACCGGAGTTTCAACCAATGGCGGACTGCCATTCTTTCTTCTTTTGGTTATGATCCTTTAGAGTGTCCGAATTGCAAACACAAAATGGAGCTTTTGGAACTCTATTATAATCATAAGCGCGTATCCCTCGAAGAACTCTATGAGAGAGCAATGTCCAAATCTTTCGGAAAGCGTTCTTCTACATGATTTCTTTTTTCACGTTCTATGATATAATCCTCTAAAAGGAGGAATACTACCATGAAATCTAATATCGAGGAATTACGCAAAAAATACATGGACAATCCACCAGAAGGAATGACATCTAAGGACATTCGCAATATGAGCGAGGATGAACTTCTGGATATGGATTTCTTTTTAAACGAAGATGATTTATTTGCCGATGAGGCTGGTATAGAAGGTTTTTATATCTTCTAACGAGCGTCATCTTGTTCTCATGCCCGACTTTGTGCGGGCTATTTTCATTCATTGTTCCAACAAAAATCGGAATTTCCTATTATACAAAAAAAGTGCCATCTGCAAAATTGCAAATGACACTTTGATAAACTCTGTTAAACTGTGTTTAGCCGTAGCCAAACTTGATACTGATGTAAATATTATAACAGATTTATTTGCAATAGTCAATCCACCAGGAGAAAAGAGCATTCTTACTGCAAATGTTTACTCCGAGCGCTTATTTCTGTAAGTTCGGTTAATCTGAAACATACACATAAAAACAACGCCAAACACGCTGCCGCCTATAAAACTAAGGATACCTATCAACCATCCCATACTATATACCTCCTTTTTGATATAAAAAAGAGATGCTGATAATCAACATCTCCGGGTTACAATATTCTTTTTATTTCAAACACTTTATGATTTGATAAATCAGAAGTTGTCAAAGTAACTCAATTAGCCAATTATCAAGGAATTGCATTTGTTCCTCGGTGTGAAACCAATGCTCTCCGTTCTCCATAATGGTAAGCGAAATGTTATGTTCTAAAGCAAAATCCGAAACCGTACCATGAGAGATTAAATTATCCTTTGCTCCGTACAATATGGCTGTTGGAACCGTCCATACAAAAGGGTTTTCCCTGACATAACAGAGGTAATCCCATGATAAGGTTTCTCCAAGGGCAGTTTCAATCTCTTTTCTTTCCCGCAACTCGTTTTCCGTCACATTTGCCCATAACATCATATCACAAATTAGCTTCTCCATGTTTACAACAGGTGAAATAAAGAAAGCTCGTTCTATGTTTTCCCTCTGCAAAGCGTTCATAGCAAAGAAAGCACCTATGCTATTTGCAATGAGGATAACGGAATGATAACCCCTGCAAGCCTTATGAAACAGGGCAGGAAATTCCTCGTTTGCTTCCCACGGTGTTTGAGAGTGATAATCTAAACCAAGTACATCACTTTGGGAAAACAGGGGTTTGTAATGCTCCGCTTCATCGGGGCTACCACCTTTCCCATGAATATATAAAACTAATTCGTTCATATCAATCTCCATTCCGCCGCCTTTCAGTTGGCGGCACAAATAGTAATGAAA
>ERZ652168.213-NODE-213-length-21462-cov-5.88807_pt1 | contig 21462 bp, 19 predicted proteins | sample MGYA00514763_ERZ652168 | MGnify/ENA metagenome assembly ERZ652168
GCTAGTCTCGTGGGCTCGGAGATGTGTATAAGAGACAGGGCTTATAGTTGGCGGTGATGACGTTGAACATCGTGGTTTTGCCCGCGCCGTTGGGGCCAATCAGGCCAAAAATTTCCGCTTCGTCGACGTGGAAACTGACGCTGTCGATGGCCCGCAGGCCGCCGAACTGCATGGTCACGTCCTGCACCTGTAAAATGACCTTATTTTGCGCCATAGCCGCGGCCCCTTTTGCCCACTTGCCAAATCTCTTTTTTGCCCAGCAGACCTTCGCGGGCGAACAGCATGATGATCAGCAGCAGCAGCGAGAACACCACCATCCGCAGGCCCGGATACGCGCCGAGATCGTGACCGAAGACTGTCTCTTATACACATCTCCGAGCCCACGAGACCACCAGTACGGTGCCGAGCAGCGCGCCGGTGGTGCTGCCCAGGCCGCCGAGCACGATAATAATCAGCAGCTGGAAGGTGAGCATAAAGTCGAACAGACCCGGCGAGATGGTGGTCAGCAGCGAGGCCAGCAGGCCGCCGCCGATCCCTTCGAAGAAGGCGCTGGTGGCGAAGGCGTAGGTTTTAATGCGAAACGTGTTCACGCCCATGGCGATAGCGGCGTCTTCGTCGTCGCGCACCGCTTTCATCATTCGCCCGTACTTCGACCACACCAGCTGCAAAATCATCCCGGTCGCCAGCAGGGCGAACAGCCCGCACCAGAACAGGAGATGCGGCTGCTGCGGAATATCGTTGAGGCCAATCGCGCCGTTGGTGATCTGCGGATTGTTGATAGCGAGGATTTTAATGATAAAGCCGAAGCCGAGGGTCACAATCGCCAGGTAGTCGCCGCGCACGCGGAAGACCGGCAGGGCAAGGCAAACCGCCAGCGCCGCCGCGCACAGGCCGCTAATGAGCAGCGCGGGCAGGAACCCGGCGTGCAGCACGAGGATCCACGGGCTGGGGGCGGCCATCTCAAACATATCCAGCTTGCTGTCGCTGGGGAGGATCAGCAGGGCGGTGACGTAAGCACCGACCGCCACAAAGCCGTTGGGCTCCAGCGACAGCTGGCCGGTCACGCCGTTGATCAGGTTATAGCTGACCGCGAGGATCATAAAGACGAAAATGGTGCTGATGACGCGAATAATGTAGTCGTTGAAGACGACGTTGATCCCGGCCAGCAGCGCGACGCAGAGAGCAATAATGACCAGGTTGCGCAGCTGCGCCCCGGCGGTAGTCGTAGCGTTGAGCATCAGAAACGGCTCCTTTCCAGACGTTCATCGCCCATAATGCCAACCGGGCGGAACAAGAGGACCAGAATCAAGAACATAAAGGCAAAGGCGTCTTTGTAACCGCCCAGCTCGGGAAACAGAGCGACCGCCACCACCTCGGTAAAGCCGAGAATAAAGCCGCCGAGCACCGCGGCGGCGAAGGCCTTCAGGCCGATCAGCACGCCCATCAGCGGGTCGATGGTCGGGTAGCTGATGGAGTAGAAAACCCCGCCCAGCGCCGCGAGGCTGCTGCCGAGGGCGAACACCAGCGAGATAATGCGGTTGGCGTCGATGCCCATCAGGCGCACGGTATTAACGTCGAAGGCCACCGCGCGGATCGCCATCCCGTAGCGGGTGCGGTACAGCAGCCAGAGGATCGCCAGCAGCAGCAGGACGGTGATCAGCGGCACGATCCACGCCACGTTGGTGATAATCACGTCACCAAAGGCGCGGGTGTTGTTGAAAAATTCCGGTGCGGAAAAGAAGCGCGAGCTGCCGCCAAACAGCACGTTGAACAGGTTTTCGAGGAAGAAGCTGACGCCGATGGCGGTGATCAGCATGGAGATTTTTGATGCCTGACGCAGCGGGCGATAGGCCACCCGGTCGATCAGCATGCCGAACAGGCCGCACAGCGCGAGGGTCAGGAAAACGGCTACCCCGAAGGGTAGCCCAATGGAAGAAAACAAAAACAGGGTGGTAAACGCCCCGACCATCATTACGTCCGCATGGGCGAAGTTGATCAGGCGCAGCACCCCATAAACCATCGTATAACCGATGGCAATCAGGGCGTACATGCCCCCAAGGCTCATTCCATTGACCACTTGCTGGAGAAAAATGGCACCATCCATCTGATATCCCTTATAAAACCTTAAGGATTAACCACGGTACGAAACGCCAGCTTGCCATCCTTCACTTCGTTGATGACCGCGCTGCGGATAGCGTCGCCGTTTTGTAACGTCAGCGTGCCGGTTACGCCCTGGAAGTCCTTAGTGGCGCGAATTTTTTCGTTAACGCAAACCCGGTCGTGCGGGTCGCTGCACTGGTTCATGGCGTTGATAATGACGTTATAGGCGTCCGCAGCCATCGCGCCCCAGGTGTGGGTCGGCTGCTGGTATTTGGCTTCCCAGGCTTTGATAAACACCTCGCCCGCCGGCGTTTGCTCTTTGGCGTTCGGCGAGTAGTAGTCGGTGGTCATATAGCCGTTGACCGCGTCTTTGCCGACGTCAAAAAAGACCTGATCCGCCGCCAGCCCGTCGCCGCCGACCACCGGCTTGCTCAGCCCCAGCTGCTTCGCCTGTACGGCGATCAGCGCCCCTTCGGTGTAGTAGATCGGCATATAGATCATGTCGACGTTCTTCGCCTTCACGCTGGCCAGCTGGGCCTTAAAGTCTTTGCTGCCGCCGGGAGCCTGAACTTCGATAGGAATGGTGCCGCCGTTTTTCAGGAACTGCGTGCGAAAGGCCTTCGCCAGGCCGACGGAGTAGTCGTTGCTGCTGTCGAAGACGATGGCGGCGGTTTTGGCTTTCAGATCGCGCGAGGCGAGGTTAGCGCCGACCACGCCCTGGAAGCTGTCGGAGAAGCAGACCCGGCTGACGTAAGGGTGGTTGCGGGTAACGCGGTCGTTGGTCGCGGTTGAGGAGACCAGCGGCGTTTTGCTGTCGTCGGCGATTTTGGTCATCGCCAGGGTATTGGAGGAGGTGACTTCGCCGATCACCGCATCGACTTTATCGCTGGAAACCAGGCGCTGCATGGCGTTAGCGGCTTCGACCTTATCGCTCTTATCGTCGATCACGATAAGCTTCACGGTGTCGCCGTTTTTTAACGTCGGCGTAATGCTCTGGATAATATCCAGCCCTTTTTGCGAAGGCTGACCGTAGCCGCTCAGCGCGCCGCTCAGCGGTAAGACCACGCCGATTTTAATTTCAGCCGCCTGCGCGCTGCTGGCACCGACCCACGCGGCAACCAGCGTGGCCATTAAAGACGCTTTCCCGGAAAACTTGTTCATTGTTACCTCACCGTCGGTCGATTATTTATCTTTAACCATCAATGACTGCATAACATTGAGACATAATTCGCCAACGTATCCGGCGAATTATTGGCTGTTATGTTGAATAGATAACGAGATATATTTGGTATGCGGATTTACCTTACAACGTCCGTTTCGTTTTTACTCATGCAATATTCTTATTACCTCCAGGAGAGGGCATAAGGCTGATGTAAATACTGTTTTTGGTACGGTTAACGCATTTTGCCAGGTGGCGGCTGACGCCTTACCCGGCCTGGAAAACCCGCAATTTTAGCGCGCACCCGAATATAATATTCAGGTGCGCCAGATAATATTAAAAATCTATTCTGCTGCCTTCGTGACTTATTATTTTAACTGGCTCAACGGTTTTATTTTTCCATGCAGCGCCGGATTATCGCTTTCGTCTTTCAGGCGCACTCCGGTAAGCCGCCGCAAAAAGGCCTGCTCGAGTAGCCAGGCCAGTTTAAATGCGGCGGCATCAAAGCTCAGTCCTTCCGGACGGATATTAGAAATACAGTTGCGCTCCGACTCCAGCCGCTGACGATGCGGCTGCCAGGTTAAATACACCCCGAGGCTATCCGGCGAGGAGAGCCCGGGCCTTTCGCCAATCAATATCGCCACCGCTCTGGCCTTCAGCGTTTCGCCTATATCATCGCCCAGCGCGACCCGCGACTGGTGCGCCAGTACCACCGGGGCCAGGCTCAGGCCGAGGGTTTTCAGATAGGGCAGCAGGGCGCGAATCAGCGGCACCGCCTGGCGCTGCACGGCGTACGACGACAGCCCGTCGCCAATCACCAGCAGCAGGTCGGCGGGGCGCGCGCCGCTGGCGGCGAGGTCGGCGCGGCTCTCTTCGTTCAGCTGTCGCCCCAGATCCGGGCGATTCAGATAGACATGGCGATCGCTGGCGGCGCTGCGGACGGTCAGCGTCGACAGCCCCAGCTCCGCCAGCGGCTGGACTAACTGGTCGCTGGCGAAAGGCTGGTGAATGGCATCGCGCGCCCGGGCGTGGGCGAGGCCGAAATTCAGCACTTCGCGGGTCGGCAGGCTGGCGCCGCTGCGCCCCAGCGCAATCCGCGCATCGGTAAACTCACGCAGCGGGTTCCAGGCGTCGGGAGGATTCATACCGGTTCTCCTTGCGGCAGGACGGAAAGCAGCGGATGGCGGGCATCGGTCAGACGCAGCGCGCCGTGACGGTCAATAATTTGCATCTTCGTCAGCCAGTCGGCGAACTCAGGCGCATGCTGTAAACCCAGCAGTCGGCGGGCGTAAAGGGCATCGTGGAACGAGGTGCTTTGGTAGTTGAGCATAATATCGTCAGCCCCCGGAACGCCGATCAAAAAGGTCAGCCCGGCCGCGCAGAGCAGCGTCAGCAGGGTATCCATATCGTCCTGATCCGCTTCGGCGTGATTGGTGTAGCAAACGTCGCAGCCGATGGGCAGCCCCATCAGCTTGCCGCAGAAGTGATCTTCCAGCCCGGCGCGGATAATCTGCTTACCATCGTACAGATACTCCGGGCCGATAAAGCCCACCACCGTATTGACCAGCAGCGGCTCAAAATGGCGGGCGACGGCATAGGCCCGGGCTTCGCAGGTCTGCTGATCAACGCCGTGGTGGGCGTTGGCGGAAAGACAGCTGCCCTGGCCGGTTTCAAAATACATCACGTTGTTGCCCAGCGTGCCGCGGTTCAGGCTAAGCGCCGCTTCCCGCGCTTCCTGCAGCAGCGCCAGATTAATGCCGAAACCGCTGTTGGCGGCTTCGGTACCGGCCACCGACTGGAACACCAGATCCACCGGCGCGCCGCGCTCAATCAGCTGCAGGGTGTTGGTGACGTGGGTCAAAATGCACGACTGGGTGGGGATGGCGAAGCGCTGAATAATATCGTCAAGCATATGGTTCAGCTGCGCCAGCACCGGCAGGCTGTCGCTGGCCGGATTGATGCCGATCACCGCGTCCCCGGCGCCGTACAGCAGGCCGTCGAGCATGCTGGCGGCGATGCCTTTCATATCATCGGTCGGGTGATTGGGCTGCAGGCGCACGCTCAGGCGCCCCGGCAGGCCGATGGTATTGCGAAAACGGGTGACGACCCGGCATTTGCTGGCGGCGAGGATCAGATCCTGATTGCGCATCAGCTTGCTGACCGCGGCGGCCATCTCCGGGGTTATCGCGCGGGCGACCTGGCGCAGCGCCGCTTCATCGGTGGCGTCGTCGAGCAGCCAGTCGCGAAAATCGCCGACCGTAAGATGGCTAATCGCCGCGAAGCCCCGGGCGTCGTGGGTATCGAGGATCAGCCGGGTCACCTCATCCTGCTCGTAGGGAATCAGCGGATTATCGAGAATCTCCGTGAGCGGAACCTCCGCCAGCGCCATTTTTGCCGCCATCCGCTCTTCGGCGGAGCCGGCGATAACGCCCGCCAGCGCGTCGCCGGAACGCGCAGGGGAGGCCTTCGCCATCAAGGTTTTCAGACTATCAAAGCGCCATACCTGGCCCGATAGCGTGGTTTTATACATGTGTCGCCTCCTCAGGAGACCGTACGCAGCTGCGGATCCACCGCCGCGCGCTGGCGGGCCGCTGCGGTCTTGCGAAACCACAGGTAGCCGCCGAGCATCATGGCGGCGAAAATCAGCGCCAGCAGCGTGTTGTACCAGACCATCGCCACCAGGCAGAGTACCGCCATGGCCAGTGCGAAGGCCGGCGCCCACGGATAGAGCGGCGCGCGGAACGGTCGAATCAGCTTCGGCTCGCTGCGGCGCAGTTTAAACAGCGCCGCCATCGAGGTGATATACATAACAATAGCGCCAAATACCGACATCGTGACGATACAGGCGGTCAGCGGCATCCCGCTAATGGTGATCAGCGAATCGGAGAAAATGGCGGCGATGCCCACCACGCCCCCGGCGAGGATCGCCAGATGCGGCGTGCGGGTGCGGCGGTTCAGCGTCGCCAGGCTGGCGGGGAGATAGCCCGCGCGCGCCAGCGAGTAAATCTGCCGCGAGTAGCCCATGATAATCCCGTGGAACGAGGCCACCAGGCCGAAGAGCCCCAGCCACACCAGCATATGCAGCCAGCCGCTGCTGTTGCCGACCACCATTTTCATCGCCTGCGGCAGCGGGTCGTTAATATTGGCCAGGGTTCGCCAGTCGCCCACGCCGCCGGCAAAAATCATCACGCCAATCGCCAGCACGGTCAGGGTCAGGATGCCGCCGCCCAGCGCCCGGGGAATGGTGCGCTGCGGATCCTTCGCCTCTTCGGCGGCCATCGATGCGCCTTCAATCGCCAGAAAGAACCAGATAGCGAACGGGATGGCGGCAAACATCCCCGGCAGCGCCAGGCCGCTGAAGCTCTCCGCGCCCGCCCAGCCGTTAGCAGTAAAGTGGCTCCAGGAGAAGCCCGGCGCGACAACGCCCATAAACACCAGCAGTTCGAAAATCGCTAATAACGTCACCACCAGCTCAAAGGTCGCGGCGATACCCACGCCGAGAATATTCAGCGTCATAAAGATGATGTAGGCGCCGCAGGCCACCCATTTGGGGTCGAGCGCCGGAAACTGCACGTTAAGATAGGCGCCGATGGCCATGGCGATGGCGGGCGGGGCGAAGACGAATTCAATCAGGGTCGCGAAGCCGGCGATAAACCCGCCGGTCGGGCCAAAGGCGCGGTAGGCGTAGGCAAAAGGCCCGCCCGCATGCGGAATGGCGGTGGTCAGCTCGGTAAAGCTAAAAATAAAGGCGCAGTACATCGCGGCGATGGCCAGCGCGACGATCATAAAGCCCAGCGTCCCGGCCTGGGACCAGCCGTAGCTCCAGCCAAAATACTCTCCGGAAATAACCAGCCCAACGGCGATCCCCCATAAGCGGAAACTGCCGAGCGTTCTTTTTAGCGTTGTGGTTTGCTCTGTCATGTTCGTTGCCTCGCCAGATAAAGATATCGGGAGGGTTGCAAAGAGAATGCCAGGGCATACCACCGATAAACGCGGCGGTTTACGCCAACGAGGATCAAAAAAGGTGCAGACCGCGCCCGGCGGGAGAGTCGCGGTGGTGCAGCTGCCCGCAAATGTGGCGTTACTGGTGCATGAGGGCGCCAGCGTCTTTTTTGCGCCATCGCGCCAGGCCGCTTTGCAATTTGGCGATAGGCGGGGTATAAGGAATCTCTTATCTGGATGTTTAGATGTCTATACGCCCATGAGGTCAAATGCAAACAACACAACAACAAGGTGGGCAGCTTAAGCGCACCATGAAGACCCGCCACCTGATTATGCTGTCGCTGGGTGGCGTTATTGGCACAGGGCTATTTTTTAATACCGGCTATATCATCTCCACCACCGGAGCGGCGGGTACGCTGCTGGCCTATCTGATTGGCGCGCTGGTGGTCTGGCTGGTGATGCAGTGTCTGGGCGAACTGTCGGTGGCGATGCCGGAAACCGGGGCGTTTCACGTCTACGCCGCCCGCTATCTCGGCCCGGCGACCGGGTACACCGTCGCCTGGCTCTACTGGCTAACCTGGACCGTCGCGCTTGGCTCAAGCTTCACCGCCGCCGGATTCTGCATGCAGTACTGGTTCCCGCAGGTGCCGGTATGGGTCTGGTGCGTGGTGTTCTGCGCGGTGATTTTCGCCCTCAACGTTATCTCCACCCGCTTCTTTGCCGAAGGTGAATTCTGGTTCTCGCTGGTGAAGGTGGTCACCATTATTGCCTTTATTATTCTCGGCGGGGCGGCGATCTTCGGCATCATTCCGATGCAGGATGGCTCCCCGGCGCCGGGGCTGCGCAATATCACCGCCGAAGGCTGGTTCCCGCACGGCGGTCTGCCGATCCTGATGACCATGGTGGCGGTTAACTTCGCTTTCTCCGGCACCGAACTTATCGGCATCGCGGCGGGGGAAACGGAGAATCCGCACAAAGTCATTCCGGTGGCCATTCGCACCACCATCGCCCGGCTGATTATCTTTTTTATCGGCACCGTCTTCGTGCTGGCGGCGCTGATCCCGATGCAGCAGGCGGGAGTCGAAAAAAGCCCGTTTGTGCTGGTGTTCGAAAAGGTGGGGATCCCTTACGCGGCGGATATCTTTAACTTTGTGATCCTGACGGCGATTCTATCGGCGGCCAACTCTGGCCTCTACGCCTCCGGGCGGATGCTGTGGTCGCTCTCCAATGAAAAAACGCTGCCGGCCTGTTTTACTAAATTAACCAAGAACGGCGTGCCGCTGACGGCGATTTCGGTCAGCATGCTTGGCGGCGTGCTGGCGCTCTTCTCCAGCGTCGTGGCCCCGGATACGGTGTTTGTCGCGCTGTCGGCGATTTCCGGCTTCGCGGTGGTGGCGGTATGGCTGAGCATCTGCGCTTCGCACTTTATGTTCCGCCGTCGCCATCTGCAGCAGGGGAAGGCGCTAAGCGAACTGCACTACCGCGCGCCGTGGTATCCGCTGGTGCCGGCGCTGGGATTTGTGCTTTGCCTGGTGGCCTGCGTGGGTCTGGCGTTTGACCCGAGTCAGAGGATTGCGCTGTGGTGCGGGATCCCGTTCGTGGCACTGTGTTATGGTGCGTATTATCTGACTCGTTCACGGAAACTCACCCAGGAGCCTCAACATGTCGCAGAATAATCCGTTAACCGCCCTCCTTGACGCAAAGCCCTTTATCCTGCTGGACGGCGCGATGGCGACGGAGCTGGAAGCGCGCGGCTGCAATCTTGCCGACAGCCTGTGGTCGGCGAAAGTGCTGGTCGACAACCCGGAGCTTATCCGCGAAGTTCACCTCGACTATTTCCGCTGCGGCGCGCAGGGGGCGATCACCGCCAGCTATCAGGCGACGCCGGCGGGCTTTGCCGCCCGCGGCCTCGATGAAGCGCAGTCGAAAGCGCTGATCGGCAAAAGCGTTGAGCTGGCCCGCAAGGCGCGGGAGGCGTATCTGGCGGAAAACCCGCAGGCGGGGGCGCTGCTGGTTGCCGGTTCGGTCGGGCCGTACGGCGCCTTCCTGGCGGACGGTTCGGAGTATCGCGGCGATTATGTCCGCAGCCGTGAGGAATTTCAGGCGTTTCATCGTCCGCGCGTGGAAGCGCTGCTCGACGCCGGGGCCGATCTGCTGGCCTGCGAAACGATGCCGAATTTCGCCGAGATGAAGGCGCTGGCGGAGCTGCTGACCGCCTATCCGCGCGCGCGGGCGTGGTTCTCGTTTACCCTGCGCGATGCGCAGCATCTCAGCGACGGCACGCCGCTGCGGGAAGTGGTTGGTGTGCTGGCAAACTATCCGCAGGTGGTGGCGCTGGGCATTAACTGTATCGCGCTGGAGAACACCACCGCCGCGCTGGCGCATCTGCATAGCCTGACGGCGCTGCCGCTGGTGGTTTATCCTAATTCAGGGGAGCACTATGACCCGGTGTCCAAGACCTGGCATCACCACGGCGAAGCCTGTGCAACGCTGGCGGGATATTTACCCCAGTGGCTGGCGGCGGGGGCAAAGCTGATTGGCGGCTGCTGCCGCACGACGCCGAAGGATATTGCCGAACTGAACGCCCGGCGTTGAGTTTGCGCCGGGTGGCGGCTGATGCCTTACCCGGCGGACAACGTGCACGAATCGTAGGCCGGGTAAGCGTAAGCGCTACCCGGCATCAATCATCCGGCATCCGCTAACACAAACATCCCGTACGGGTGGATTTCGAGATAGTAATGCTCGCCGACGTCCGGCTGCAGCCGCGTCGCGTTCACCTGCAGCAAAATTTCCTGCCTGTGCCACTCTACCGTCACCTCGTACTGCGGCCCCATATAGGCCACGTGACGGATCGTGCAGCGCTGGCTCTCCTCGCCGCGATCGCTCAGGGTGATCGCCTCCGGGCGGACGCCGACGCTGCCCTCGCCGTGGGCGGCAAAATGCGGCGGCCTCGGCAGCCGATAGCCATAAATATCGACGAACCCCTCGCTGAAGGCGGCCGGGAACAGGTTGGCATCGCCCATAAAGCTCGCCATAAAGCGCGACGCGGGCTGGCGGTAAAGATCCTGCGGCGAGCCGATCTGCATGATATGCCCCTTATTCATCACCAGCACGGTATCGGAAACCGCAAAGGCTTCACTCTGATCGTGGGTCACGTACAGCGAGGTGATATCAAACTGCTTTTGCAGTTCGCGGATCTTATCGCGCATGCTGCGCCGCAGGTTGGCGTCGAGGTTGCTTAAGGGCTCATCAAACAGCAGCACCTTTGGCTTGAGGATCAGGGCGCGCGCCAGCGCTACGCGCTGCTGCTGGCCGCCGGAGATCTGATCGACATAGCGGTCTTCGAAGCCCTCCAGATCCACCATCGCCAGCGCCTCCTTCACCCGCGCTTTCACATCGCTGCGCGACGCGCCGAGCATCTTCAGACCGTAGCCGACGTTGTCCCCCAGCGACATATGCGGAAACAGGGCGTAAGACTGAAACACCATACAGATGTCGCGCTGCTGAATGGAGCGATGGGTCACGTCTTCGCCATCGATGAAAATCTGCCCTTCGCTCGGTTTTTCCAGCCCGGCGACCAGGCGCAGAATGGTGGTCTTACCGCAGCCGGAAGGGCCGAGCAGGGTCACCATTTGCCCCTGCGGGATGGTGAGATTGATATTGTCGATAACCGTGTTGCTGCCGAATCGCTTGGTGACGTTGCGCAGTTCAACAAAATTTTTCTGACTCATAGTGCGCTCCATTACGCCTGGTTTTTGGCTTTTGACCGGGAGATACGCGCTTCCCCGATCAGCCAGTCAAAGATAAAAATAATCGCCAGCATCACTACGATCAGAATCGATCCGTAGGCGATCGCCACGCCGTATTCGCCGTCTTCCACCCGGTTGAGGATATAGGCGGTAGCGACGCGGGTGTCCGGCGTCACGAGGAACACAATGGCGCTGACGGTGGTAATGGCGCGCACAAAGCTGTAGATCAGCGCCGAGAGGATCGCCGGGCGCAGCAGCGGCAGCAAGATATGCGTAATGGTGCGCAGGGAACCCGCGCGCAGGCTGAGCGACGCTTCGTCCAGCGATTTGTCGATCTGGCCTAAACCGGCAATGCCCGCCCGGATGCCCACCGGCACGTTACGCATCACCATCGAGATAATCACAATCGCCGCCGTTCCGGTGAGGTACACCGGCGCGCTGTTAAAGGCGAGAATATAGGAGACGCCTGCCACGGTGCCCGGTACCGCGAAGCACAGCATGGTGGTGAACTCGATGGTCTTTTTGCCTTTAAACTGCTGACGCACCACGATCCAGGCGATCAGCAGGCCGAAGGCGGCGGTGATCGGCGCGGCGATCCCGGCGTAGAGCAGGGTATCGAGCAGCGAAGGCCAGGCGCCGTCGCTCATCCCCTGGCCGAACAGCTTGATAAAGTTATCCAGCGTCAGGGTGTAGTCCACGCCCCAGTTAACGGTAAAGCTGCCGTAGAAAATGCTGCCGTAGAGCAGGGCGTTGAAGGCGATCCACACCGCCAGAATGGCGATCACGCTCCACACCAGGGTCACCGGCAGCGGCTGCACGTCGCCGCGATAGGACTTACCGGAAACCGTGACGTACGAGCGCTTGCCGATCCACATATACTGAATGCAGAACACCAGCAGCGAGAACAGCAGCAGGAACGCGCCCAGGGTACTGGCGGCCTGATAATCGAGCTGCGAACCGGTGATATAGAAGTAGATTTGCGTCGCCAGCACGTCGAAGTTGCCGCCGAGCACCAGCGGGTTGCTGAAGTCGGCCAGCGACTGGACGATGACAATTAAAAACGCGTTCGCCAGCGCCGGTTTCAGCAGCGGGACGAAGACGCCGTTAAAGGTCTGCCAGCGGCTGGCGCGCAGGGTGTACGACGCCTCCTCCAGCGACGGATGAATGGTTTTAATCGCGCCGTCGAGGATCATAAACGCCATCGGAGTGAACGCCAGCACCTGCGCCAGCCAGATGCCGGTAAACCCGTACAGCCAGTTGGTGTTGGTTAAGCCGAACCAGTCGACCATCAGCTCGGTGACGTAGCCGGAACGGCCCATCATCAGGGTAACGCCGAGGCCGACGACAAACGGCGGGGTGACGATCGGCAGAATCGAGAAAATGCGGCCAATAATCGCGCTGCGCTGGGCGATGCGGGTGGTGTAAATCGCCAGCACCAGGCCAAAGAAGGTGCAGCCGATGCCTACCGCAATCGACAGGGCGATGGAGTTGAGGATCACCTGGACAATATGCGCCTGCGACAGCACGGCCATAAACGCCAGCGGGGCAAACTCGCCGGCATCGTTGGTGAACATCGGGATGAAAATGGCGATGCTCGGCCAGACGATAAAGACGCCGATTAACGCCACGATGGTGACCAGCGAACCAATCACAAAGCGGTCGCCGCCCAGCCATTCCAGGCGGGTGAGCGCCAGGGTCATGATGGCGCCCAGCGCGACAAACAGCACGAGGGTGGCGTAGCCTAACCCGCGGCCTTCCACGGTGGCGCTGACGACGATAAACGCCATACAGAGGAGCGCCCAGCCGGCGTCGAGGTAGTGGCGGCTGCGCTGCTCCCGGCTGGCTTTATGCCACGGACGAATCAGCAGCAGGCTCGGCAGGAGATACCACAGCCAGCTGATATTGAACTGTGACCAGCCGTAGGCCGCGAGAATTTCATCGCGCGTGGACTCCAGCAGACCGTAATCCAGGCTCCAGCTCGGCAGCAGGGCGAACGCCAGCCAGCCGAATAAAACCCAAAGGAATATCGCATCCCGCTTTTTCACGGGATGGAGTGCAAGTGTGTGTGACATAAGTTTTCCGGTGTCGTAGGCCGGGTAGGGCGTGGATGCCGCTACCCGGCAAATGAACGCAGTGCGGGCTTATTTACCCATCTTCACTTCGCTAACCCATTTATTGATGAGCGCTTTACGCACGTCCGTTGAGCCGTATTTATCCATGTCGTAGTTGATAAGCTTCAGGTCGTCGAGCTTCAGCGAGTTCGGCGAAGTTTCGGCGCTGGTGTTGGTCAGGATCTGATAGGACTTGCCTTTCTTCCACGCCAGCTCCTGGGCCTCTTTCGACAGCACCCAGTCGACGAAAAGTTTGGCGTTGTCGAGGTTGCGCGCGCCCTTCAGAATGCTCACGCCGCCAATTTCGTAGCCGGTGCCTTCGCACGGCGAGATCAGCTCCAGCGGCGCGCCCTGTTCTTTTTCCAGCGAATAGTCGTGCAGGAAGCCGATGCCGATGGCCGTTTCACCGCGGGCGGCGTTGCGCGCCGGGGCGATACCGGATTTCGTGTACTGGGAGACGTTAGCGTTGAGCTGTTTGAGAAAATCGAAAGCCTGATCGTCTCCCCACAGCTGGGCGAAGGTCGCCAGCGCGGTGTAGGCGGTGCCGGAGCTCTGCGGGTCGGCAATCTGGATTTCGCCTTTATATTCCGGTTTGGTCAGATCCTTCCAGCATTTTGGCACCGGCAGGTTTTTCTCTTTCAGGCGCTGGGTGTTCACGCCGAAGCCGAGAATGCCGACGTACACCGCCGAGGAGTAGTTGCCTTTCAGCTTCGCCGGATCGCGGAACTGCTCCATCACCTGCGTAAGATTCGGCGATTTATAGGGCTGCAGCAGGCCCATTTCGCCGGCCTGGGACTGCGGGTCGAGGGTGCCGCCGTACCAGACATCCGCCTGCGGGTTTTTCTTCTCGGCATCGACCTTCGCCAGCGTGCTGCCGGAGCCGTTGCGAATAAACGAGGTTTTTACGTCATATTTTTCGCCGAAGGCTTTAGTTTCCGCCTCACACATTTCGTTGGTGGCGCTGCAATAGACCACCAGACGACCTTTGGCGTGCGCCGCTTAACGTCGCCAGCGCAATGCCGGAAGCAATCAGGGTAGTGACCAGCGTTTTTTTCATTATTTTATCCTTTGAGCAGCAGAGGTAGTAATGCTCGCCATCAGCAGCGGCATCAGCAATAAACCCATCAGAACTGCGGCGACCGAGAGTAAACTGAACATCCCCGACCAGCCGTAGCGTTCAATGACCAGCGACAGAGGCCAGCCCGCCAGCGCTGCCCCCAGATAGGCGAACAGGCCGAGAAATCCGCTGATTGACCCCGCCGCCGCTTTGTGTCCGCACTCCACCGCCGCGAGGCCAATCAGCATTTGCGGGCCAAAAACGAAGAAGCCCACCGTAAAGAAACACACCGCCAGCAGCGCGTAGTGGTGTACCGGCGCCAGCCAGAGCGCGGCGACGGAGACCATCAGCCCCAGCGTGAACAGTAAAATCATCGGAGCCCGCTGGCCGCTGAACAGCAGATCCGAGCCCCATCCGGCGAACAGCGCGCCGAGCAGGCCGCCCGCTTCAAACAGCATCACCGTGGCGTTGGCGCTGAGCAGATTGACGCCGTGGCTCTCCGTCAGCCAGATGTTGCCCCAGTCGTTGAGCGCGATGCGGATCAGGTAGACCAGCACATAAGAGACGCCCAGCAGCCAGATCATCGGGTTCTTCAGCATCGTGGTGCGCAGCATCTGCCACAGCCCCATCGGCGGGCTTTGCCGCTCCTGGCGCAGCTCCAGCGGGTCGTTACGCCAGGCGCCCACCGACGGCAATCCCTCTTCGCGGGGCGTTCCTTTCAGGTGCAGCGTTAACCAGATGCCTGATGCCATGCTGATCATCCCCGGTGCCAGCATCGCCGCCTGCCAGCCCCACCAGTGGGCGGCAAAGGCGCTAATCAGCGGGATAATCGCCCCGCCGATGTTGATCGACATATTCCAGCAGCCCCACCAGAAGCCGCGTTCGTTGCGCGAGTACCAGTGGGTCAGCAGGCGGGCGCAGGGAGGCCAGCCCCAGCCCTGAAAAAATCCGTTCAGCGTCCAGACCGCCAGCAGTAGCGTCAGCGACTCGCCGAAGGCGAACACCACGTTCAGCAGACCGGTGGCGAACAGGCCCGCGCCCATAAACCAGCGCTGCCCGTGGCTGTCGTGCCACAGCCCGGCGGTAAACTTCGACAGGCCGTAGGTCAGGTAAAATAGCGACCCCAGCAGGCCGATATCGCCTTTATCCAGGCCCAGATCCGTTTGCAGCGCCGGCAATACGTAGTTGACGCTTTTGCGCGTCAGGTAAAACGCCGCATACCCGATGACCATGTACATCAGCAGCTGCGGACGCAGCGTCCTGTAACGTTGATTAATGTCGGTTGCTGAGCGCATAGCCGTCTCCGTTTTGCTGACTATATGAAAGTGAAATCGAAAGGGGATGAGAGAAAGTCCGGAGTGACTAAGACTTTTTCCTGGTTAGCCGGCTGTTTGTTGCAAATTTGTGGGCAAGTTAACAATTACGCGTGTGCCGCGCTGCGACTCCAGAGTCAGCTCTCCGCCCAGGGCGCTGACCCGCTCACGCATGCCCTGAATGCCGAAGCCGGCCATTTTGTCGGGGCTGATGCCGATACCGTTGTCCTTCACCTCCAGGCGCAGCAGCGTCCCCTGCTGATACAGGGCAATGGCGACCTCGCTGGCGTCGGCGTGCTTACAGACGTTATTAAGCAGTTCCTGCAGCAGCCGATAGAGGGTGAAGCGCACCGTTTCGCTCTCCGGCGTGGCGATGAGCCGGTAGTCAAAGCGACAGCGGATACCGCGCTCGGCAAAGGCAAACTCATTGAGCAAATGGTGCAGCGCCTCTTTAAACGACAGCTCATCGAGGGCCGGCGGGCGTAGCTGGCGCAGCAGCTGGCGGGTGGAGTGGTGAATACGCCGGGCGAGATCGTTAATCTGGCTGGCGGCGGCCTGGGTTTGCGCCGGATCGCGCGCCCGCTTCACCAGCTGCGACTGGATCTGAATGGCGGTAATATTCTGGCCGATTTCGTCGTGCAGCTCGCGCGCCAGGCTTTTGCGCGTATCCTCTTCGGTATGGATCAGCTTTTCGGCCAGCGCCCGCCGGGCCGCCAGCTCCGCCTCCAGCCGCTGGCGATAGTGGTGCAGGTTTTGCGCCAGGTGCTGCTGGCGGCTGATGGCAATGCCCAGCCCGATGCCGAGCAGCGCCTGGGTGGCCAGAAAAATCTCCAGCTCCACCAGGTTGCTGAATCCAACGCCAACCTGGCGGGCGATGGTGATCATCATGCTACCCAGCAGGCCGGAAAGGACGCCGCCCTGCCAGCCGAACTTCCACGCCATCACCACGTTGGGCAGAAACACCACAATTAACAGCAGGCGCTCGATTTCCGGCGACAGTACCATCTGGGTGCCGATGCCGATGATAAAGAACAGGCTGCACCAGATGATCAGCGAGGTGCGCAGCGGTGGATTATTGGTATCCAGCCCCAGCAGATGGTAGCGGTGCTGCTGGCGCAGGAATTCAAAAATCAGATAGACAAACGGCGTCAGCAGCACCCCGCCGGTAAACGAGGCCAGGCCGAGCATCATCGCCGGGCTTTTCACAAACGGCGAGAGCAGCGCGGTGTTGAGCAGCGCGCTGGCGGTGACCGTAGCCAGCAGCAGCGTCAGCCGCTGCCAGTAAAGGGGAAAGCGGTGCCAGAACTGTTGGGCGATGCCGGCGGGAAGCAGGCCGATCAACGGCGCGGCCAGCAGAATATAGCCGTTCAGCAGCTGTTCGCCGTGCAGCCAGAGCAGCATCAGCACCGGAGGCAGCACCAGCGCGGGCCAGTAGCGGCGCGAAAGCAGGATCAGCAGCGCCAGATAGACGCCGTGCGGCAGGAACAGCGCCGCCTGCTGGCCGTTATGGGTCAGGTAAAACCCGAGCGTCCACAGCATCAGCCAGCCGCTTCCCCAGGCCAGCACGATGAACAGCGAGATGACGCTGTGGCGAAGGCTGCGCGACATTAATGACCCGCCAGCAGCTGGTGGTCGAGGGCGAAATGGACCAGATCAATGGTGCTGTGACACTGTAGTTTGCCCAGCACGTTGGCGCGATGGACGTGAACCGTTTTGTGGCTGAGCTCGAGCTTAAAGGCGATCTCCTTGACGCTGTCGCCTTTAACCAGCAAATCAAAGATTTCGCGTTCACGCGGGGTGAGCACTTCCAGCACCTGCGCCGGTTGTTCTCCGCCGCGCAGCGCCCGCAGCGCATCGGCGCACAGGTAGTGTCCGCCCATACCGACGGAACGCACCGCCTGGACCAACTCTTCCGGGCCGCAGCGTTTGGTCAGATAGCCGCTGGCGCCGGCATCGAGCGCGCTCTGCACGAAGGTGGGGGTGTCGTAAATACTGAGAATAATGGTGCGGAACTGCGGCTTTTGCGCGCGCAGGCGCTTTAGCAGGCTCAGGCCGTTCTCATCCGGCATGGCGATATCCATGACCGCCACGTCGACGTCGTCGCGCAGCAGCGCCGGCCAGGCTTCCGCCGCGCGGCTGAACTGGCCAACCACCTCGAGATCTTCTTCGAGGCTGAGTAACTGCGCAAAGCCTGAACGCACCACCACATGGTCATCGACCAGCACCACTCGAATCATGTTTCTTCTCTCTCAGCGCATCATGGTTCTATGATGCCTGCCGCCGCTGCGCTGGCAATCAATCAGGCGCAGTTATGCAACGAATGTAACAAAATCGCAATACACTTCATCCTTCAAGCTGCCTCTTTGTTGGCTTCGTTTGCCCGCCCCGGTCACTGACTTATGTCAGCTCCCGGGGACGAACAACCTTGCCGCCTCGATGCAGCATGAATGATTTTGTGTATAAGCATTGCCGCTTTTTTTCTAAAAACGCTTTGTTCTTAGCAAGATGTTTTAATTCCTTTATCAAATTCAGGCGCAACGAAATACTGCCCCCATAACAAGACAGGGGAGCAGACAACATGGTTTTTTCATCGCGTATCACACTCATTGCCGCGCTGGCGCTGGCGGCGTTCCAGGCCCAGGCGGTCAACGTTACCGTGGCGTATCAGACCTCCGCCGAGCCGGCGAAAGTCGCCCAGGCGGACAACACCTTCGCCAAAGCAAGCGGGGCGACCGTCGACTGGCGCAAGTTTGACAGCGGCGCGAGCATCGTGCGGGCGCTGGCTTCCGGCGACGTGCAGATCGGCAACCTCGGCTCCAGCCCGCTGGCGGTCGCCGCCACCCAGCAGGTGCCGATTGAAGTCTTTCTGCTGGCCTCAAAGCTCGGTAACTCCGAAGCGCTGGTAGTGAAAAAGAGCATCACCAAACCGCAGGACCTGATCGGCAAACGCATCGCCGTGCCATTTATCTCTACGACTCACTACAGCCTGCTGTCGGCGCTGAAGCACTGGGGGATTAAACCGGGTCAGGTGCAGATCCTCAACCTGCAGCCGCCGGCGATTATTGCCGCCTGGCAGCGTGGCGACATTGACGGCGCCTACGTCTGGGCGCCGGCGGTTAACGCGCTGGAAAAAGACGGCACGGTTCTCACCGACTCGTCGCAGGTGGGCGAGTGGGGCGCGCCGACGCTGGACGTGTGGGTGGTACGCAAAGACTTTGCCGAAAAGCATCCTGACATCGTCAAAGCCTTCGCCAAAAGCGCCATTGACGCGCAGCAGCCCTATATCGCCAACCCGGATGAGTGGCTGAAGCAGCCGGAGAACATCAGCAAGCTGGCGCGCTTAAGCGGCGTACCGGAAGCCGACGTCCCGGGGCTGGTGAAAGGCAATACCTACCTGACCGCCGCCCAGCAGGCGCAGGAGCTGAACGGGCCGGTGAATAAAGCCATCATCGACACCGCTAAATTCCTGAAAGAGCAGGGTAAAGTGCCCGCAGCGGGAAGCGACTACAGCCAGTACGTCACCGACCGTTTTGTGAAGTAAAGGAGGTCATGATGCTGCAAATCTCGCATCTTTCCGCCGATTACGGCGGTAAACCGGCGCTGGCGGATATCAACCTGACGCTGGACAGCGGCGAACTGCTGGTGGTCCTGGGGCCCTCCGGCTGCGGTAAAACCACGCTGCTGAACCTGATTGCCGGATTCGTGCCTTATCAGCACGGCAGCATCACCCTTGAAGGCCAGCGGGTTGAAGGGCCGGGCGCCGATCGCGGCGTGGTGTTTCAGCACGAAGGGCTGCTGCCGTGGCGCAACGTGCAGGATAACGTTGCGCTCGGGCTGCAGCTGGCCGGGGTCGACAAAACGCAGCGCCGGGCAACCGCCGCGCAGATGCTGAAAAAAGTGGGCCTCGAAGGGGCGGAAAAGCGCTTTATCTGGCAGCTCTCCGGCGGCCAGCGCCAGCGGGTAGGCATTGCCCGCGCGCTGGCGGCCAACCCGCAGCTGCTGCTGCTTGATGAACCGTTTGGCGCGCTGGATGCCTTTACCCGCGAGCAGATGCAAACCCTGTTGCTCAGCCTGTGGCACGAGACCGGTAAGAAGGTGCTGCTGATTACCCACGATATCGAAGAGGCGGTGTTTATGGCCACCGAACTGGTACTACTCTCGCCGGGGCCGGGCCGGGTGCTCGAACGGCTGCCGCTCGATTTTGGCCGCCGCTTCGTCGCCGGTGAATCCTGCCGCAGCATTAAATCGGACCCGCGGTTTATCGAACAGCGCGAATACGTCCTCAGCCGGGTATTTGAACAACGGGAGGCTTTCTCATGAGCGTGGTCATCAATGACAAACCGCGTCAGCGGGGGCTGAAGTGGCGCTGGCCGCTCTCGCGTCAGCTCAGCCTGAGCGTGGCGACCCTGGCGGTACTGCTGGCTATCTGGTGGGCCGTTGCCGCCCTGCAGCTGATTAGTCCGCTGTTTCTGCCGCCCCCGGGACAGGTATTGCAGAAACTTATCGCTATTGCCGGTCCGCAGGGTTTTATGGACGCCACCCTCTGGCAGCACCTGGCGGCGAGCCTGACGCGTATCGTTATCGCGCTGCTGGCGGCGGTACTGCTCGGCGTGCCGGTGGGGATCGCCATGGGGCTGAGCCCCACGGTACGCGGGATCCTCGACCCGCTGATCGAGCTTTATCGCCCGGTGCCCCCGCTGGCCTATTTACCGCTGATGGTGATCTGGTTCGGCATCGGCGAGACCTCGAAGATCCTGCTGATCTACCTGGCGATATTCGCGCCGGTGGCGATGTCGGCGCTGGCAGGGGTTAAGAGCGCTCAGCAGTGGCTCATTCGCGCCGCGCAATCTTTAGGGGCCAGCCGGGCGCAGGTGCTGTGGCTGGTGATCCTGCCCGGCGCGCTGCCGGAGATCCTCACCGGCCTGCGCATTGGGCTCGGCGTGGGCTGGTCGACGCTGGTGGCCGCGGAGCTGATTGCCGCCACTCGCGGGTTAGGTTTTATGGTGCAGTCCGCCGGTGAGTTCCTCGCCACCGACGTGGTGCTGGCCGGGATCGCGGTGATTGCCATCATCGCCTTTTTACTGGAACTGGGGCTGCGCGCGCTGCAGCGTCGCCTGACGCCCTGGCATGGAGAAGTACAATGAGCGAACGTTTAAGCATTACCCCGCTGGGGCCGTATATTGGCGCGCAGGTATCCGGGGTCGACATCACCCGCCCGCTGAGCGACAACCAGTTTGAGCAGCTGTATCACGCGGTGCTGCGTCACCAGGTGGTGTTCCTGCGTGAGCAAAACATCACTCCCGAGCAGCAGCGGGATCTCGCCCTGCGCTTTGGCGACCTGCATATTCATCCGGTCTATCCGCACGCGCCCGGCGTGGATGAGATTATCGTGCTTGATACCCATGACGATAATCCGCCGGATAATGATAACTGGCACACCGATGTCACCTTTATTGAGACGCCGCCCGCCGGGGCGATCCTCGCGGCAAAAGAGCTGCCGTCAACCGGCGGCGATACCCTGTGGACTAGCGGCATTGCGGCCTATGAGGCGCTCTCCGCGCCTTTGCGCCAGCTGTTAAGCGGCCTGCGCGCGGAGCATGATTTTCGCAAATCGTTTCAGGAGTACAAATACCGTAAAAGCGAAGAGGAGCATCAGCGCTGGCTGGAGGCGGTCGCGAAAAATCCGCCGCTGCTGCATCCGGTGGTGCGCACCCATCCGGTGACCGGGAAGCAGGCGCTGTTTGTCAATGAGGGCTTTACCACCCGCATCGTTGACGTCACGGAGAAAGAGAGCGAGGCGCTGCTCGGCTTCCTGTTTGCTCACGTTACTAAACCGGACTTCCAGGTGCGCTGGCGCTGGCAGCCGAACGACGTGGCGATTTGGGATAACCGCGTCACCCAGCACTACGCCAACGCCGATTACCTGCCGCAGCGGCGCATTATGCACCGGGCGACGATTCTCGGGGATAAACCCTATTACCGCTGTCTCTTATACACATCTCCGAGCCCACGAGACTAGCGCTCATCTCGT
>ERZ652168.214-NODE-214-length-21294-cov-13.3296_pt1 | contig 21294 bp, 20 predicted proteins | sample MGYA00514763_ERZ652168 | MGnify/ENA metagenome assembly ERZ652168
ATGCGTGATCTGATCCTTCAACTCAGCAAAAGTTCGATTTATTCAACAAAGCCTACGTCATGCTTAATTAATATCTGAGAGTAGTTAATTTCTGAGGTATTCGAATCAATGATATGAGGTTTATCCCATGAGGAGTAGTGGCGTATGTCGTCTTAACACGTTTATCGTCAAGGTATCGGCACCCTAATTTATCGGGGCACTGCAAAAAAAACGGGTATTAAAGACTGAATCGCAGAAAGGCAGAGGTTTAAGTCTTCATGTTGATGACAGCAGGCGGCCTATAGCAGAACGAGTAAATGTTGCTAGCAGGCAGCGTACCGTTCAGATTATATGCTTGTAATTTTCAAAGGATTCATCTATGAAACATTCCACTAGCACTGTAAAGCACACGGTTATAGAAAGACGGTCAATCGATTATGTACCTGATAATGAGCGCTTCGGCAGCGCTATGGGACAGTTTACATTATGGCTAGGGGTTAATCTTAATATTACCGCTATTGTGACCGGCGCGTTGGCCGTTGTATTAGGCGGCGATGTTTTCTGGTCATTAATCGGTTTATTTATAGGTCAGATATTAGGCAGTATCATAATGGGGCTACAGGCCATACAAGGGCCAGCTACAGGACTGCCACAAATGATTCGAAGCCGTATGCAATTTGGTGTTTATGGCGCGGTCATCCCTCTTTTACTGGTAAGTTTTTTATATATAGGGTTCTCTGCTGGAGGCACCTTGCTGGCAGGACAGGCCGTGGCAAAAATTTTGAATGCCGCAGAATGGCAGGGTATCGTTTTATTCGGTGTCATCACGATCTTGGTTGCCACCTTAGGCTACCGCGCCATACATTCTTTAGCACGGATCGCGAGTGTGGTCGGCATCATTGCATTTATTTACATGTTCGTTGCATTATTAGCTGGCCATAATATTAGCAGTCTTCTAGAACAGAGAAAGTTTATTCCCAACCAGTTTATCCTTTCCATTTCACTGGCGGCGGCCTGGCAAATTGCTTATGGCCCCTATGTCGGAGATTATTCACGTTACCTCCCTACGGATACATCAAAACTGAAAGTGTTCTTTGCCGCCGCCTCTGGAACAACGCTGGGCTCTCAGGCAGCCATGACATTTGGTGTTTTTTCCGCCGCTATTGCCGGAGTGGCATTTACCGGACATGAAGTAGAATTCGTTGTAAATCTGGGGGCATCCGGTCTCGTCGCATCTTTGCTTTACTTTGTCGTAGGCTTCGGCAAAATAACCATGATGACATTGAATGCGTATAGCAGTTATATGTCGAGTGCGACGCTTGTGAATGGTTTCAGAGGAAAAGCAACCGTCTCTGTCGGTCATCGATTTATTTATGTATCAGCCATGATTTTGTTAGCTGTTTCCATTGCGTTATGGGGCTCGGGAAGCTTCATACACGCTTTTTCTTCTTTTTTATTATTTCTACTGACCTTTATTTCTCCCTGGAGTGCAATTTGTCTGGCTGACTGGCAGTGGGGGCATCGTTCTAAATGCGACCTGCAGGCATTAAACGATCCACAAGGAATATATGGCCGCTGGAACTGGAGTGTAATTTCCATTTACTTCATTGGCTTATTAATGGAACTTCCTTTTGTTTCCAGCAGTATTTACACTGGTCCGATTGCAGGCTTGTTAGATGGCGCAGATATCTCTTGGTTAGTTGGCCTGATTGGCACCGGCATAGTGTATTACATTTACAGCAGAATATTGCCCCCCGCTTCTATGAAAATACAGGCTACTGATTAACAGTAAAAATAATAATCCAAAATAAAGGATCCATACATGAAATATATTGTTGACCCATTTTCCGAAAAAACGTCGCTTAATACGCCATACAGTTTACTGCGTCATTATGCAGAAAAATGGCCTGATAAAGAAGCTCTGGTATTCGATGCTGGTAATCAACGAATGACCTTCAGAGGTTGGCTTGACAGTGTCGACAAGTTGGCGCTAGAGCTAAGTCGTCGTGGTGTAAAAGCGGGTGACCCGGTGGCTCTGTTGGCAGAAAATCGTATTGAGTGGCCAGTTGCCCAGATTGCAATTTCGGCCTTAGGTGCGATACTGGTGCCTGTTAATACTCATTTCCGTGATAATGATTTACGCCACGTTCTCGATCACAGCCAAGTGGTTGCCATCTTGCTGTCCGAACGTTTTCGCTCCAGCGAATATTTAGCCATGGTACGAGCGATTCATCCTCAACTCCCTAGCCTAAGAGACATTATTAACTTCGATGATATGGAATATGAAGCGGTAATGCGCCAACCCGTTTTGGCTGAACTGACGGAGTGGGAATGGTCCCCCAGAGAGTTGGCTAGTATCCAATATACTTCTGGTACTACTGGACGGCCTAAAGGCGCAGAACTCTGTATGGAAGGGATAATGATGAATGCCTGGGGCACCGTGCAGCGGCTGGAAGTGACGGAGATGGATCGCTGGACATCCATTATTCCGCTCTTCCACTGTGCAGGTTGCATCATGAATATTCTGGCATGCCTGACAGCTGGTGCGACATATTTGGGTATGCGTGCTTTCGACGCCGGACAAATGCTTTCGCTGATAGAACGGGAGCGCTGTACAGTTCTGACGGGAGTCCCCACGTCCTACTTAGCGATGTTAGAGCATCCGGACAGACCATATTCCGATCTCTCGTCTTTGCGTACCGGAACCTGCGGTGGTGCAGACTGCGATCCGAGACTTCTGGAACAGTGCGCGCGGGCGTTTCCTATTAATGGGTTGGTGCAGGTTTACGGGCAGACGGAAGCCAGCACACTGATAGCGTTAGATTACTGGCAAAGTCCCCAGCGCTTTGCCACCGCTGGCTTGCCCTTACCTGGAGTTGAAGTGCAGGTCTGCGATCCGAATACCGGAGTGGTACTCCCCCACGGGGAAATCGGCCAGCTACAGGTTCGTGGGCCAATGGTCATGTTGGGATATCATCGAGATGCGGAGGAAACCGCTCGCTGCATCGATCCTCAAGGCTGGATGAATACGGGCGATCTCGGTCGGCTAAACATCGATGGTAGGGTCGAACTGGTAGGAGGACGCCTGCGCGATATGATCATTCGCGGTGGTGAAAATATCTATCCTGTAGAGATAGAAAATCTGCTGCGTGAGCATCCGTCGATCACTGAAGTTGCAGTCTTCGCTCTACCCGATAAATTTTACGGCGAAGTGGTAGCCGCCGCTATTGAGTCCACCAAGCCGTTATCCAAAGATGAAATAAGAAAAGCCTGTGTTGGTAAAATAGCTGGTTTTAAACATCCTGCTCGGGTCTTTACCATCGTAGAATGGCCGATGACGTCAAGCGGGAAGATCCTCAAGCGCATGTTGAAAACCGCAGCCCTTGATGGGCAACTGAAGGAGCTTTTATGAAAATGAGTGTGACAGGCTATCCACATACATGCGTCTTCACCCCTGGACCGCACCAAACAGCAGCTGCAATTGGCAACACGGGTGTGAAAGTGGTGTCGACACCAGCGTTGATCGCTCTATTGGAGGAGACCAGTGCCGATGCTGTAGCAAAAGACTTACCGTCCGGCTGGGTGAGCGTGGGAACCCATGTCGACGTACATCATCATAAACCCGCCTGGCCTTATCAGGAGGTTCGCTGTACGGCGACGTTAATTAGCGCAGACGAGAAAAGGTTGCAGTTTTTCGTACAGGCGCATCAAGCGGGAGCATTGATCATGAGCGGTAAGCATGAACGTGCTCTAGCGCCACTCAGCCGTTTTGAACGTGCTGATGGTAAACTGCCAGAGGGAGCTCCGCTGGAGTTTTTCTTTGATTTTCACAGCCCTTGGTGCTACCTCGCCTTCCCCCGTCTAAGAGAAATTGCCGCTGCGTACGGAAGAATGATAGTACTACGTCCCTTCCATCTGGCTAATTTGATTGACCGCATAGGTGGTCGTAGACCGTTGGATGCCTCGCCAGCGTTTGTCAACTGGTTCAAACAAGATATGCAGGACTGGGCGCGCATTCGCCGGCTGCCACTAAGTTATCATCCTAAGTTCCCGTTGCGGCCTTCACGTGCGCTGCGAGCTACCCTGTATGCAGTTGAAGAGGGGCTGGGAGAAGCATTCGCCTTCAAGGTGATGCAGGCGTATTGGTCACAAAGTCTGGATATTAGCGATGTTGCCATCTTAGGCGACTTAGCCACTTCAGTAGGGCTAGATAAAAATGCGTGCATCTCCTCCATCGGCGATGAAGCCCGGAAGCTAGCCATAGTCTCGAACACAGATGAAGCTATTGCTCGCGGGGTATTTGGTGCACCAGCAGTGTTTGCCGATGGCAAACTGTTCTGGGGAAATGACCGCCTTGATATGATGGACACTTGGCTGGCATCTGCGGGAGAGCGCTGCTGAGCCACCGACGGAGAGAAGTAGGCTAACGCTTCCTTCTCCCCACTATAGACTCAGACCAGCATAAAAGATGGGAATTCCTATGTTATACCCGAAAAGGAGATAAGGTCGGTAAACCACCCTGCTGTCAAACTCCGTTAGGTCAAACCATTTGCCGGAAATACTACCGCAGTAATAATTGTGGTAAATGCCGACCTAGGCAGCAGGAGTGGTGGTCGTGTTGCCCATAAAAAACCTCCGTGGTCAATGTCGTCTGGGTGGGGTCCGGCTTAAACTGTGCCGACACAAGTAACGGGAGCACAACGGAGGATGCAAGGGCGTCACCGAAGCCGCTGCAGAGTAAATAGCAGGAGGAGGCTGGGCGGTTTGACGGCGAAAAATGAACCTGAAAACGATGGGAAGATGGCGGTTAGCGCCTTTGAAATAAACTGTGGCCGGGTTAAGTTGACACCGTTTATGCTCCCCTTGCATCAGTCGTGGCCCGTCTATAGTAGCGGCACGTCGGTCAACGTTAAACGGGATGAATGTGGCGCGTAGCAACATCGTTGTTATTGCGTCGTTGATATTCACAAAATCCTGGGTAGTGCTACCAACTTATTGATTTTGTGTTGGATGGTGTTTTTGAGGTGTTTTATGGCTTCCATTTACGTGGGATCGCCATCTTGTGCTGTGACTGAAGGCGTAGACCGTAACGGCAAAAGTACTGCCGGTCATCAGCATTATCTCTGCAGGCAGTGCCGTAAGCCATGGATACTCACTTTCACCTATACAACCTTACAGTGCAGTACACAACAGAGGAAAATCATCGATATTACTATAAATGGCTCTGGATGCCGTGCCAGTCCACACATTATCGGCATTGGTCTGAACACCATTTCCCGTCGTTTAAAAAACTCAGTCCCCAGTCAGTAACCTCGCGGATAAAGGCGGGCTGGGGTGTTATTGTCTGCGTAAAAAGGGAAGAGCAGAGGGGCTACGTCGGGTGGGTTGGCTCCTATATTTCCATACACTTTTTATCACTTAACCCATTACTGGTTTGCCGCATCAGGTATTCCCGTGGCGAACGATACCACGGTACACTATGCGGATGCCATTCGTTATAATGCTCGAAGGATTCTGCAAGATTCTCTACTGCTGTTAACCCATCGGGTTTCGGCATGATATTGATGTAGTCGCGTTTCATAGTTTTGACGAAGCTCTCTGCCATCCCGTTGCTTTCCGGGCTACGTAACGCCGTATGTCCAGGCTCTAGTCCTACCATTCTGGCGAACTGACGCGTCAGGTGAGACCGGTAGGCCGAACCGTTATTCGTCAGCCACTCAACGGGGGATGACGGCAGGCTGCTGCCGAAGCGTCGTTCCACCGCACCCAGCATCACGCCCTGTACGGTTTCGCTGTCATATCCACCATTACTTTCCACTCTGTACAGTGCTTCACGATCGCAGCAGTCCAGGGCGAACGTGACCTGCAGTTTTTCGCCATTATCACAGCTGAACCCGAAGCCGTCAGAGCACCACCGCTGGTTACTTTCTCCAACGGCCTCTTTCCCTGTATGCGTCTGCTTCGATGGCGATATTGCCGATTTACGCTCAAGCAGCAGCGCATTCTGACGCATGATGAGGAGATCACCGCCATGTCGCCAGTTTCTGATTGTCTGCGCAGCAGTGCCCATACCCTACGATAACCATAGGTGGGCAGAGCGCCGATAACGGTATGGATACGGGCCAGCGCTTCAGTATCATCAGGCTTACGCTTGCACCGATGATCCTGCCAGTCCTTCGACCGACGGGCCATGGCATGCAGTTGCGCACGTGAGATCCGGAGGCAAAGACTGACGAGGCTTATTCGCCATCCTCCGGCAATAAGGGCACGTGCAGTATCCACTTTTTTGTCGGCCATATTCAACGGCTTCTTTCAGCAGCTTGTTTCCCATTGTCATCTTGCCCAGCAGGCGCTCCAGTTCTTTAATTTGCTTCATCGCAGAGTCTAGCTCCGACGCGGGCATAACCTGTTGACCAGCGGCATCGGCGGTGAGGCTGCCTTCCTGATACTGCTTGCGCCACAGGAAGAGCTGACTAGCAGCGACACCGGCATGCCGGGATCAAAGCTCTGCTGAACAATGGCGATTTTTTCCTGAACGCTGCGCCGTCTCCCCTTGTCTGGTCCTAAAACATCAATTATCCGGATTCCAGCGACTAGACTAAAAATGAGTATTAATACTATCAATAACTTAAGTTATACCAACTGTCTGAAGATTCCAGGGGCCAGTCTATTCATGTACGAGAATCTGGTTAAGCCATAATCAACTCCGATTGACTTCTGAATTATTACTCACGTAGCCGCCATGATTGTGCTGATGGTAATGTAACGTAAACATAACCCCACCAATTAACAGCGTAATGGCGGCACTTTCCTGGAGATCCGGAATGCGCTGTGAATAGATAAAACCATATAGCAGCGCGAAAAGGGTTTCAAAAACCACCATCTGCCCTGTCAGTGATACCGGAAGACGCCGGGAACAGAGATTCCACGCCAGATATCCCAGCCATGAGGAGACCACGGCTAACATCATGTTCGTTATCCAAAAGAGCGTTTGAGTGTTTTCCGGTAACGACAAGTCAACTGCAGAAAACCTGAATATACTGGCGATGAGCCATAGCAGTACCGAAATACATCCCGTACACAGGCCTATCAGGAGAGACCACTGGTTACTGTTGTAAGGGAGTTTTTTCAGACAGCGGGAGTTCTCGACAGCGTAACGGCTCCAGCACAGTAATGCAGCGAAGGCACAAAGGATCCCTAGTATCTGCCGTTTTCCTTCTGTAACTTGGTGCGAGGATGTTTGTATCGCATGCAGATTAATCAGCACCACACCAGCAATGATAGCCGTCATCGGCAGCAATAATTGCCTGAAGGGCGGAGCATGCTGGTCCCTGCGACCAAGCACCGGAACCATCACCGGAATTAAACCTATCACTAACGATGTCGCGGCAATACCGACCTGCTGTACGGCCACCGCGACGAGCAGAAAGTAGAGGACATTGCTCATCAGCGAAAGACGGATTAGCGTCAGCAGATCGCGATGATGCCATACACGGGCAATGTTGCGCCATTGAGGTATAAGTAATATTGCCGCCAGTATCCCATAGGTAGCAAAGCGACCGCAGGTTAACAGCAGTGGTGAGATCTCGGGTAGCAGTACCGGTGGAAGGAAGATGAATCCCCAGCATGCGCCAGCGAGTACGCCAAATGTAATCCCTTGCTTCATGCTGACTCCTGCAATGCCGTTTCAGGTAATCTAGCCCCCGACTGGCGCTCACTCCACGACGACAAAAAATACTGCAGCCGCGGGCTTTTCGGCTGATGGAACAGTTGCGCCGGTGCTCCCTGCTCTTCAATGCAGCCATCGGCAAGAAACAGCACCCGATCGGAGACTTTAGCGGCAAACCCCATCTCATGGGTCACAATCATCATGGTCATACCATCATCGGCAAGATTGCGGATGACCTTTAGTACCTCCCCGACCAGCTCCGGATCAAGCGCTGAAGTCGGTTCATCGAACAGCATAATGGCGGGTTTCATGGTCAATGCCCGGGCGATGGCAACGCGCTGCTGCTGACCACCGGATAACATCGCGGGCCAGCTATCGGCTTTGTCTGCCAGACCAACCCGTGCCAGTTGCGTTTTCGCTTCGGCGTAGGCTGCTTCACGGGAGACCTTTTTAACCCGCCGCAACGGCGTGGCTACGTTATCGAGTACCGTCATATGCGGCCACAGATTAAACTGCTGAAAGACCATACAGACGTCGCGTAAAGCCTGACGGTTTTCCTTGTCGCTTAAACGCCGGCGTTTTTCCCCGCCGAGAGGTTCATAGCCGACGTTCTCGCCATTCACCACAATGCTGCCGGAGCTATAATCTTCCAAAAAGTTAATACAGCGTAACAGCGTGGATTTACCCGACCCTGAGCCACCAATCACGCAGATGACTTCTCGGGGAGAAATGCTGACATCGATGCCACGTAGAACATGGTTTTCGCCATAATGTTTATTGAGGTTGTTAATCTCAATAGCATAATCACGCATAGTATTAACCTCGGCTTAACTGAGAATAAGAATAATGGCGCTCTATTTTATTACCCAGACGGGAGATACCGATCGCGATCCCCCAATAAACAATGGCCATTAAGGCGTAGATTTCAACCATCGCATAGGTCTGGTTAGCAATGGTCATGGCGGTATTGGTGAGTTCACCGACCGTAATAATGGATAGCACCGACGACTCTTTTACCAAAATGACGCTCTGGCCAATCAATGGCTGGATAATACGCGCGAGCATTTGCGGCCAGACAATGAAAGTAAATATTTGCCATGGACTTAACCCCAGGTCTGCCGCCGCTTCAACTTGCCCACCTGAGACAGCATTGCGACCCGCACGAAATATTTCCGCAAAATAAGCGGAACCATAACATCCCAGGCACAGTACTCCGACCTGTTGCGCCTCTAGATTAATACCAATATAGGGACCACCATAAAAGACTAAAAAGAGCTGCACCAGTAACGGCGTGCCGCGAAACACATTAATCCATGCATGATATATCACATTAAATAAAGCCGGTTTTTGTCTTTCGAGAAGAAAAAAAAACAGCCCGATCGCCAGCCCCAGCAGGATACCGCCGAGACTCATTTTTAGGGTCATTAAAATACCGGCAGCAATGGCATCTTTATAGGTAAAAAGTATTTCAACATTCATTGTGCTAATACCCTTTGAGCCGAAGATGAACGGTTTTTCTCTAACCTGGCGCCAACAATACTCAGCCCCCACGAGGTCAGAAAATAAAGGAGACCGCATGCCGTATAAAACTCCAGCGGCCGATAGGTGGTTGAGGCCAGCGTTTGAGTCACTCTCATCAACTCATGGACCGCCACCACCGAGACCAATGCCGAATTTTTGATAATATCGATGGTTTCATTAATCAAAGCCGGCATCATGGCGCGCAATACCTGCGGCATCTGAATATAAAACAGCGTTTGCGCTGCTGAAAAACCAAAATCTCGTGCCGCCTCCAGTTGCCCTTTGGGCAACATTTTAAAGCCAGCCCGAAGAATTTCTCCTTGAAAGGCAGCGGTATTTAAGGAGAGAGCCATAACCGCCGCCAGCAATGGTGAAAGCGTGATCCCTACGGCTGGCAAAGCATAAAATATTAATATCAACTGGACCAGTAACGGCGTTCCACGATAAAAACTGACATAGGTTTTGCAAAAACAACGCACGAGACGCCGCGGAGAGTTTAACCCCAGGCAAATTAACCAACCAAGGATCAATCCTATGACAATCGCGCTCAGCGATACAGCCAGAGTACTGAGCACGCCAATTAATAGCTGAGGGAAATAGGGAAACACCACTGAAATATCAAACATATTGCCCTCCAGTATCCATCAAATTAGTTTGCCGGGGTCGGAACTTGCTCAGGAACGGCCATAGAAAAACCCAGCCACTTCGTTTGTAGCTGCGCCAGTTTTCCCGATTTATTCAACTGCACAATGCCGTCGCTGATAAATTTGACCAGTGAGGCGCTATCCGCATCCTTTCTTCCGGCCCATGCGTACCAGGTGGCCGGGCCAAACGGTGGGCGTACAATTTCAAACGTATCACCACGGGTCTTCACCAACGGCGCGAGGTTCGGCAGCGATTGCACAACCGCATCAACACGGTGCGCCGCTAATGCCGCATAGGCTTCGTTATAATCAATAAAGGCTTTTATTTCTTTAACGCCGTGACCGGTGGTGGGTTTAAGTACCGATGCTTCATATTCTTTTAGCACCGCAATTTGCGGCGCCCCGGCCTGGCTGGCGACAATCATGCCCTGGAGATCTTTGGCGCTATTAATGCGGCTATCCCCTTTGCGTTTCAGAATGGCCACGCTGGCGTCAGAAAAGGGAGCGGTAAAAGCAAATTTTGCTTCACGATCGCGAGTGATGGTTAAAGAGGTTGCCACAAAGTCAAATCGTTTGCTTTCCAGGCCGGGTAAAATCCCTTGAAATGGAATATCCAGCTGAACCACTTTCACCCCGGGTAATCCTTTCATCACTTCCGTGAGAATATCTTTTCCCAGACCGACTATTTTGCCATCTTCAAGCATTTCAAAAGGGGCATAGCGCGCTTCGGTGGCAATCACTATTTCTTTTTTTTGCTTAATATCATCAAGTAAATCAGCCTGGGCCGTAGATATCAATAATGGTGAAAGTTGTAAGGCAGACATTGAAAGTAATAGCCACAGTTTATTTTTCATCAGTGTTTCTCCGCGAGTTTGAATGACGCTGATAATATTTATTCATTCGCTGAGCGGCGACAAACGGTGGTTTCTAACTGATAACTATTAGCACGGCTAATGGTGATTTTGGCATGAATAGTGCTTATTACAGGTTATTTAGCAACAGAGAAACCGATGATGCAACGAAAACCAGGTTTGCCGTCTCTCGACGGTTTACGCTACTTTGATGCCGCAGCGCGCAATCTCAGTTTTACCCGTGCCGCGCAGGATCTTTTTCTTACTCAGAGTGCAGTAAGCCAAAAAATTCAATCGCTTGAGCAGCAGCTTGGCTATCTGGTCTTTCACCGCACTCCCGCGGGACTACGCTTAACCCCGCAGGGTGAACAACTGTTTATCGGAGTGCGCCAGGCCTTTGCCATCCTCGAAACTACGTTGCACCAAACCGGTGAAGAAACCCTTGAGGGCACCATAAAGATTCGGGTTATGCCGTCCTTTGCCACCAAATGGCTGCTTCCCCGATTGCATCAGTTTTATGAGCAGTACCCTATCAGCCTGGAAATTGATGCCGATATGACGCCCGCCAATTTTAAATCTGACGCGGTCGATATCGCCATCACTCCTTTTTGGGTTGATGATAAAAATCTAATTCAACGGCATCTGTTCAACGATGTGATCTATCCCGTGATCAGCCCGGATTTGTTGAAAACACGGCATCTGCGCAGTTACAGCGAACTCTGTGGTTTGCGCTTACTGCATGATTCCATGCCGCAAAATGCCTATAGCACCCATTGGCGCTCCTATTTTGCCCGCCTCGGGCTCTATGACCTGAATGTCGAGGCGGGAACCGGATTTTCCCGCGCCGACCTCGTACTTCAGGCCGCCTGCGCCGGCCAAGGAATCGCCTTAAGCCGTCACTCTTTGTGTGCGACGGAAGTGAGCAATGGCGCACTGATTCGCCCTTTTACCGATATCGTCGAAGACGGACAGGTGTGGTTAACCTGCCCGCGTAATAATGAGAAACGGCCACGCGTTCAGGCGTTGATTAACTGGCTGACAGAAGAAACCGCACGTCATATTGCAGAGCGAACGCAAATTCTCAGTGAATATACGCTGCATAAGGCCGGCTAATGACGGCAAATTAATAATCTCCGTTTGTAGCAAGATATCATTTTCCAGATGATGGCATCACGCCATTATCAACGACGGAGTTTATTATGAGCATGCCAGATATTATTGAATTAGCTAATGGGCAAAAAGTTAAAGGAACGTTCAGCTCCCATGAAATGCAGCGCCGACTGTCGGGATTACGCGCCACCATGGAAGCAGACAGCATTGATGCAGTTATTTTAACCTCGATTCATAATATTAATTACTACGGCGATTTTTTATATTGTAGTTTTGGTCGCCAGTATGCCCTGGTGGTGACACCGAGCCAGTCATTTTTAATTACCACCAATATCGATGGAGGTCAGGGATGGCGCCGCAGCTACGGTGCAAATATCGTTTACACGGACTGGCAGCGCGATAATTATTACCGTGCAGTACGTAAAGTGGTTCCTGATAATAGCCGGCGGATTGCACTGGAGGGCGATCATGTAACGATCGAACAGCGCGCTAAATTTTGCTATTACCTTTCTCAGACACAGTTTATTGATATTGCACCGGCGACGATGCGTATGCGCATGATTAAGTCTGCCGAAGAGATTGCGCTGATTAAAATTGGTGCTCAGGTCGCCGACCTCGGCGGCGCGGCATGCGTCGCAGCGATTGCCGAAGATGTTCCGGAGTATGACGTTGCCCTGGCAGCCACCTCGGCGATGACCCGGGAAATTGCGAAACGCTTGCCGCATGTTGAATTGCGCGATACCTGGACGTGGTTTCAGTCTGGCCTGAATACCGACGGTGCTCACCATCCGGTGACGACCCGTCGCCTCAAGCAAGGGGATATTTTATCACTGAACTGTTTTCCCATGATTGCCGGCTACTATACCGCGCTGGAGCGTACGCTGTTCCTCGGTCAGCCTAGCGATGAGCAATTGCGTCATTGGGAGATCAACTGTGAGGTGCACCGCCGTGGGCAGGCGCTCATCCGCCCTGGCGCCCGTTGTTGCGATATCGCCGCCTCGCTTAATGAAATTTATCGCGAGCATGACCTGCTGCAGTATCGGACTTTTGGCTATGGTCACTCCTTCGGCGTACTGAGCCACTATTATGGCCGCGAAGCCGGTTTAGAATTACGCGAGGATATTGAAACCGTTTTAGCGCCGGGAATGGTAGTCTCAATGGAACCGATGATAATGCTGCCAGAGAACATGCCGGGACACGGCGGTTATCGCGAACACGATATCCTGGTTGTCACCGAAAATGCAGCAGAGAACATTACCCATTTCCCTTATGGTCCTGAGCATAACATTATAGAAAAATAGCAGATAAGCATGCCTAATGTAGAATGCATCAATATATCAGCACCTTCTGGTGCTGATTATTTTGGCCGGCTTTGTAATATGTGTGTCATGATCTAAATTCAACAGGAAATAATGTGATGCTCTATCTTCCTCAGATCAGTTCAGTGGCAATGACTCTAAATCATTGATAGTGGTTTATTGTCATGTAGAACTCAATGTGACCTACGCAGCGTTTATTAACATACACCAATATTAGTAATGTATTCATAAGCCACATGAGGTCATCCCCATGAAGAAGCGATTTTCCGATGAACAGATCATCAGTATTCTCCGTTAGGCAGAAGCCGGGGTTTCGGCCCGGGAACTCTGCCGCAAGCATGCTATTTCAGACGCCACTTTTACTCCTGTCGCAAGAGGTTCGGCGGCATGGAAGTAGCCGAAGTGAAGCGGCTCAAGTCGCTTGAAGAGGAGAACGCTCGGCTCAAGAAGCTGCTTGTCGAAGCAAGGCTGGATAAGGAGGCGCTTCAGGTGGCTCTGGGCCGAAAGTTCTGAGGTCAGACCAAAAGTGGAAAGCCGTGGAGGTCATGTGTGAGTCAATGGGTCTGTCGCAACGCCGTGCCTGAAGTCTGGCCGGTCTGTCACTTTCAACCTGCCGTTATTCGGCCCAGCGTCCGGCTGCTGACCCGCAACTGTCTCTACGGATCACAGAGGTGGCAATTGAATGCCGGCGATTTGGTTACCGGCGCATTTTGCAGTTATTGCGCCGGGAGTGCCTTCATGACAACCACAAGCGGGTTTACCGCATCTATCTGTTATCAACGGTGCAAAACTGATCCACCGCAGCGATTAAAAATTGATCCAGGGGTTAATCTGCTCCTCTGAATACAGGGGAGCTTTTGATCACTTTTGAGATTCGTATGGAAATTAAAGTCCTACACAAGCGGGGAATGAGTATCCGGGCCATCACCACTGCTCGATGAATACCGTGATTACATCTCTAAGCGGATTAGCGATGCGCATCCCTACAAAATCCCGGCGACCGTTATTGCCAGAGAAATCATGGAGCTGGGCTATCGTGGAGGGCTCACTATCCTGAGAGAGTTCATCCGTTCGCAGGCCCTCCCCGACAGGCAGAACCGGTCGTTCGCTTCGAAACTGAGCCCGGGCGGCAGATGCAGGTTGACTGGAGGACCATGAGAAACGGCAAGTCCCCTCTGCATGTGTTCGTCGCTGTTCTGGGGTACAAGCACTTTATAAAGATATTAAATCCTCCTGAAAGCTTGAATTATTTTGTTTATATGCGGTCATGGCCTAATAGTTAGGCCCTACAACCACGTTTAATTACTGGCGTCCTGGTGAAGACCGCTGCGTGCTAGGAGCGGACGTTACCGCCAATTGAGTTGACTTGTACGCAGAGTGCTGTAGAGGTCTGGTCCTTTTCATTTCATAAAATGTCCCGGGCACCGGCAGGTCTATATGTTTCTGAACAGTGTTATATTTTTCTGATCTGATGAAGGCGAGAGACCGAAATGGCGTCCATATTCCCGACTGAATTGCGTATGGTTTTGGTAGCCGACAGCATGTGCTATGGCCGTGATGCTGTCGCCAGTTGTGGCTAACTTCAACCTTGCCTGCATCAGGCGAAGACGTTTTTGGTACTGGACAGGGCTGAGCGCGGTGATCGCCTGAAAGTGGCGATGAAATGCGGAAACGCTTAATGCCGCCATGGCGGCCAGCTCTTCTACCCGCACGGTTCGCATATAGTGTTGTTTCAGCCAGTTAATCACCTTATAGATGCGGGCAAGATGCGATTCCGGCGTGGCAATATCACGCAGCATCCAGCCCTGCGGCCCCTGAAGAACCCGGAATAAAATCTCTCGTTCATACGCTGGGGCTAGAGCAAATATTTCCTCTGGCTTGTTGAACAGTCGCAGCATTCTCAGCCAGGCATCGAGCAATTCGGACGTAACCGGGGCGACAGAAAATCCGGCGTTATAAAGATGCATTTTACCTGAACCCGGCATGCCATCCAGTAATTCAGCAATAATCTCAGGCTTCGGTGTCAGACTCACCGCAAGATAGGGCGCCCCGGTTCGCTCATCGGCAAAGACCTTGCCGACGGCGGGCAGATCCACCGACATCACAAAGTAGGTGGCAGGATTATATTGCCAGGTTTTATCTCCCACAGTCATGCTCTTGGAGCCAGTGAGTATCAGATTAATCATCGGCTCATAGACAGCAGTAAGCCGGTGCTCAGGAATTTCTCCCTGTACCATCGCGACGCGCGGTATGGCGGTTTCGGTGATTTTATTCCCGGCTTTTGAAGCCAACAGGCGCATTTCAGCTAATTTTTTTTCCATCCTGATTAAATAACACGGCATGGGATCGGCGACAAGATTAAAGCAGGATTAGGCAAGTATCAGAGAGGGTTATAGGAGCTAGGGGCCGACGCAATGCGTAACCTTGAATAGGTTATTATTTCTGTCAGGAGTTTTTATGGAGCATGTTCTGATTACCGGTGGAAGCCGAGGCATTGGGGCCAGCACGGCGATTGAGTGTGCGCGTCGAGGATTTGGCGTCATCCTTACCTTGAACAGCAAGCCGGAAGCCGCCAGCCAGGTGGTTGAGCGTATTCAGGCCGACGGGAGGCATGCGTTAGCGTTGCAGTTAAACGTAGAAGATGCCAGCAGCTTTCCTCAGTTTCGTTCTGTTCTCGAGGGCGCAATGGAATCACACTGGGGAACCAGAGAACTTCACGGGCTGGTAAACAATGCAGGGTATGGTCTTTATAATCCCATAGAGACAGTCACTGAAGCACAGTCCGACAGCTTAATGAACGTCCATTTGAAAGGGCCTTTCTTCCTTACCCAGACGCTGCTACCACTTCTACAACCGAATGCCGCAATTGTTAATCTCACCAGCGCCACCACCCGCGTGGCAACCGCCGGTGTAGCGCCCTATGTAACATTCAAGGGTGGCCTTGAGGATATGGCGAAAGAGTTTGGTGAAAGGAAGATCCGGATCAATGCCGTGTCACCCGGTCCAATTCGTACTGAGCTGGTTGGCGGTTTAAGTGATGAATTCGAAGCATTGCTGGCCGGGCAAACAGTCCTTGGCCGAATTGGCGAGCCTGACGAAGTTGCCCGTGTTATCGCCGGTTTACTGTCTGCCGACTATGGCTGGATTAATGCCCAGACGATAGAAGTCGCGGGTGGTTATAATATCTAATCACGGAGCTTTTATGCTGGATCATATATTTATTACCGTAAGCGATACTGAGCGTTCAATCGTTTTTTATGAGCGTGTTCTGCCCCTTCTCGGCATCACCAATCGTCACGATTATGACGGCAGCAATGGCCCATCAGGCCATCCTGACCTCAAGGGATTTGGTGCTAATGGACGCGTATTTTTCTGGCTAAGATCGGGCACGCCTTCTCCTCAGACCGTGCATATCGGGTTTGTGGCAGATTCCGAAATCATGGTCAAACAGGCTTATGCTGAGGCCATCGCCACGGGTGCTACGGAGATTCACTCGCCAGGGGCGCAACTGCATTATGATCCGCGCTATTACGCCGCTCAGGTCAGAGATCCGGATGGATACAGTCTGGAGTTTGTCTATAAAAGCTGGCAGCACGGACGCTGAAAACATGCTGCTGCAAGGTCAGAGCTGGGGGGTGATCCTGGCAATGCCCAATCTGATTCCTCTTTAATGATGCGATACCTTAATGAAAAAAGTCATGATTTACGGTGCGTCAGGCTATACCGGGGCGATGATTGGACGTCACGCGCTGGAAGCTGCGCCGGCAGATAATCGTTGCTGGTCGCGATCGGGAAAAACTGGCAGCTAACGCTTTGAAAATTGATGTCGATTTTCGGGCTTTCAGCCTGGATGATCCCGACACAATTGATAAGAGAATATACAAAACCCGGGATCTGGCCCGGGCGGATATCTTCGATTAAATTGAAGTGTTCTACAACCGGGCCCGTCGCCACAGTCACCTCGGCGGCGTCAGTCCGAAGGCCTTCGAACAGGCCTCATCGTGAGGTCAGAATTTGTCTACGGGCGTGGGGTCAGTCCAGTATCTACAGTCGACATAATGTTCTCCATTTCTTAGGGTCCACAAGTGAAACGTTTTATGCTGATGCATCACGAAAAGACCGTACTAAACTGCTGCAAAGAAGGGGAGTTTTTTAGTCTCACCCTTCTTTATCAATCAGATCATACAATCAACTTAACGCCCATTAGTTGATAGCAGCCAAATTTCATAAACAGATTCAATCCGTTATTGCTGAATTTGATTGGATAGTAAGACCTGCAACATATCCTGTTGATGCACTGCTATCTCATCTTCCAGCCAACGACCTTTATCTTTCATCAGCCGAATCATAGCAAGCAATTTAAGACTATCAGTCTGGTTATTGGCAAGGCTTGCTTCAAAGTGTTCCTGCTTCTGTTGAGGTTGAAAATTACTCAATCGAGAGTTTTTGCTATGGCTTATAAGGCAAAGATTGCCAAACGAATGAAGTGCACTATCCTCGAGCGGTTTATAGCCATCCATTGGATGCTGGGGTGAGAAGTGCTCCACCGAGCTGCGGAACGTGAATTCAAAGAGGCCAGCAACTTTGTCGCTATTCCGGTATCGTACCCACAGCAGGTAGTCGAGGAAATTGAAGACAAAGTTGTTCTCGATACGACCGAAGCGAAGCTTGGATGTAATCACCTCGTGCCAGCTCTCATCCACATTAATAGTGGGCAATAGGTCGTTATCAAGGTAGAGCATCTGGTAATAGGAAGCCACTTCACCCGGCGCCAAAAAACGTTGGAAAACAAAGCGGCGAGCCTGACTTTCCAAGTAAGCAAGATACATGACAGCTCCCACCGGTTGATCTGAGTGACAATTGTCGAACAGGTATCTAAGTGCACCATTTAGCCAATGCTTGTAAACCAAGGTTGGGGTCGACACATGAAACGCCGATAACAGCATCAGGATCTGCCGATTGATGCCCGTATACCCGTCCTCATTTTCGTCGAATGTATTTATGTAGCTGACGCTTTTATCCGAATACCAGTGTAGTCGTTTGAGACTCCAGCCATCTTTGCCATCTGCAAATTCGCGCTTAATGATGAACTGATCAAATAGATACTTGCTCTTTAACAGGCCATAGATAAAACGCTGAACTGCCGCTACTGGGTCAGGTTGCCTTATCACTCGCAGCTCAAACTGATCGATCAGTTGTTTATCATCAAGCGGTACTCCCTCTGTATCACCCGGGTCGCGGCTAACGAGTCGCAGCACATGAAGCAAGAAGTTAGAGAAGTTTATGACGCTGTTAAAGCGCTCGGAGCCTGCGCTCTCCTCCTCCGTCAGCTCTCCATCGAGCTTGTCATCCTGCAAAATAGCCAACAAGGTACGCCCCTGGCTACCGGCAGCTGCACGGCTTTTATCGGTGGAGTCGGCCGTATTAGGAGACTCTAGCAGATCAAGCAGATGGGCAAAATCACGGGGCACAAACTGGCCCCAGTCGTTCTCACCAAACAGACGGTGGCGCTCTTGCGGGGTAAAGCCGTACTGAATATAGCGCTCCATATTGGCGCAGGCATCCCATATCCGGGTCAGGATATGATTACTTTGGCGACGATGCTCTTCCTCGGGGATCTTGTTTAGCGTCTCCATCAGCCGCGCTTTGATCACGTCATGCTTTTCCAGCTGTTCGCCGCGATTGTTCATCGCCTCGAAGAAGTGATTGAGATCGGTATCCTTGGGTACTTTGATACGAGAGATCTGCACATGCTTGAAGAGGTAGTCGCAGAAGGCCGTCAGTCTAGCCCCTACCAGACCAAGATCCGCCATTGCCTTGCCAATCAATTCAAAACCATTCACAAGACCCTCATTGAAGGTACTCCCCCGCAAATCGTGGGGAGCAACACCCTGCCATAAGCGCTCGAAGGTATGGCTCGATATCGGGCGACTTTCAAAAGCGAGGTTGATAGAACGATACCAGCTCATATTCACTGCATCCTTCGCGTGGTGTTTGAGCCAATTGGCCAGCAGAGAGAGGGTTGTAAAGCGCTGCTGGCCATCGATTACCTCGAAGCCAGTATCGTCCCGGGCAAAGACCACAAGGGTGCCGATATAGTAGGTTTGCGGTCCCTTAGCACCGACCGATTTTTGTTGATAATCCAGCACATCCTGCAATAGCTGGGTGATCTCTCCCTCACCCCAGGCATAGTTGCGCTGGTACATGGGTACCAGATAGCGGGCGCTGTCTTCGAGCAGTGCACGGATGGAAAAGAGGCGAACGCCTGCATCACTCATAGTATTTCATCTCCCGAAACAGCCCGACCAGTTCATCTTCGGCGCCGTTACGATTGTTCTTGTTCTCTCGACTGCTCATGCTAGGCAAAGGGAAGCCGTGCAAGTCTCCCGGCATACGGGCATCACGAATGGCACGGACCAAATTGTGCTCCAGCACGTAGTTATCCATGGTTGCCAATTGCACTACCTGCTGGCGGATGCGGCAGCGATAGGCCCAAATAAAGCACTTCTCGATAGCCAGTGACATCCCTTGGCTGCCGAACTTATCGATATAGAAGATCAGGACACAGTCGAACATGGCCCGCACATAACGATCCCCAGTGCGATGACGACGCTCGTAGCTGCCCAAGGTCGAGAGCACCTTGCTGGCCATCGGTGTCAGCGTTTCGCCGAGTAGGGTTGCAGATTGCGCCTTGCCGGAGTCAGGCTCCTTGTCCACGATAGCGGCGACCCGCGTCTGGTAATACTCGGCCATCTCGAAAAAGCGACGGCCATTGATAATCATCTGGTCTAGATGAAAGGGAAACGTCATGCGCTGCCCATCTATCTTGCGCTGATACTGGCTGTTGTACTCATCGACAAAGTGGTGGGCGATGCGCAGCGACTCCACGAAGGGATAATGCCCTACCCGACCTAGGTTGACCCCCTTGAAGAGATCCACCTCCCCCTTGCCAAAGTAGCGGGCCGACTTGCCCTCAGCCCACTGGCGTACCCGATAAAGATAGAGGGCGAACAGATTGGCCAGCTCGCCGCTTGGCAGGCGCTCCCAATGGCGGACTGCCTCGGCCTTTAGGTTGTCCTCATGGTCGGTAAACTCGCGCAGGTGAAATGCCTTAAGCAGATCGTGAGGAGCCAGATCGCGCCCCCGGGCATTTTGCGAATCGAAGAACTGGAACGCCTCCGAGATATTCTGCAGCACAAAGCAGACTACCTGACAGCGGTTGAGCAGAAAGTCGATTTGCTGCTCGTCAAACTCAGAGCGGGCCACGAGCCGACGTAACTCCAAATAGTTGCGTCTGAGGTTTAACTCCGAGTCCCGACTGGGAAAGCGCTGGCGCTGCATAAACGCATCAATAGGTCCACGCAATGCCTGCAATTGCTCACGCAGATCCTGACGTTGAAACCGGATACTCTTCTCTTTGCCACTGCGATTTTCGTTATCCAGTACTTCGATCAGCGCCTTGACGGTCAACATCAGGGTCAGGGTGCGTTGTTGGCCATCGACGATATCAAGCATCTCACCCTGCTCACTATCTGTGTGCTGATGAAACACCACCGAGCCCAGCCGGTAGGCGCTCTTGTCCTGATGGGTCGCCAGATCACTGAAGAGATCCGAGATATTCTTGGCGCCCCAGCGGTAAGGTCGCTGATAGCTTGGGATGGCCAATTGGGGAATGGCCAGCAACTGGCGTACCGACTGCACCTGGTTATTAATGCTTTCCATCACGCCTCCTGCGGCTGTATTAGCTCAGATATAATCTGACAGTTTCCGGTTATTTATACAGGTATCTGTCAGATTATATCTGATTTAAATTTTTCGCAGCCCAGATGCGCTTTCCATCAAGTAATGTTTCCATCGGCATCCGGCCACAGCACATTTTCCCCTGATGAGTTCGCTCATTATTATAGTGAGCCAGCCTTTCATCAAGATCCAATTGTAATGTATCAAAGGTTTTGTTAAATAAATCAGATTTGGGGCAAGTAGACTGGCCCCATGAATCTCCATACAGTTGGCATTGTAAGCGCACCCGTTTTAGTTCCACGCACTTTTTGAGATTTCCGGGGGGGCAGCCATCAGCCGGTATTCTTCCGGCGTCAGGTTATTCAGGGATTCATGGGGGCGCTCGCTGTTATATTCAGCCAGCCAGCGGCTTTGTTGAATAAATCGAACTTTTGCTGAGTTGAAGGATCAGATCACGCATC
>ERZ652168.218-NODE-218-length-20589-cov-19.5636_pt1 | contig 20589 bp, 24 predicted proteins | sample MGYA00514763_ERZ652168 | MGnify/ENA metagenome assembly ERZ652168
TTTATGCTCAAAAACGAAAAAAACACCAGAAATCAAAGGGTTTTCGGACAGTCTGGGGGGGGATTCCTATGAGGAGTATGGAAGCAGTGAACCGCCCAGAACGAGCAGGATGCTGAAGATTCTTCTGGTTATTTTAATTGTCCTGGCAGCTGTCCCATTTGCGATACCGGCTGCAATTGGAATCCTATGTGCTGTCTTGGGCATTGTCTGCGCAGCGTTTGGGTTATTTGCAGGCTTTGTCATTGGAGCGGTTGCTTTGATGGTTGTGGGGATCAGTATTTTTGTCCTGGGGTTGTGCAAGCTTTTAGTGGCTCTGCCGGTGGCCCTGCTGACAAGTGGGTCTGGGTTGATTATATTTGTGATTGGCCTGATTGCCACTGTGGCGTCTGTCAAGCTCTGCATGGTTATATGGCCTGCCATGTTCCGGATCCTTGTGAATATATGCAGATGGCCGTTTCACAGAAAGGTGGTGTCATAGACCATGAAAAAAGGATGGAAGATTTTCTGGGCAGTGTGTGCGTCTGCTGCTGGAGTGGGGATTATTCTATGCATTATCGGCGTGGGGATGGGAGGCAGCCTTACAGAAATAAACAGAGTATATGAATCAGGCAGATTTTTCAGTACTGGATATAACAGTGAAGAGATGGAGCATTTGGCGGCATCTGAGGATGGCGGTGGGCAATCGGGCAAAAATCCGGAGGACATAACCCAATATAGGGATATACATGAGCTTGAAGCAGAGCTGACCTATCTCACTGTCATATTGGAGGAGTATGAGGGGGACAGCGTGGAAGTAGACGCAAGCGATATAAGCAGTAAGCTGCAGGATAGGCTGATCTGTAAGCAGGAAGATGGCAAATTGGAGATAAATTATACAGATAAAGGACTCTGGAAACAGATTGGGAAAAATAATGCAGGGCGGCTTTTAATTAAAGTGCCGGCGGGCACTCAGTTTGAAGAGGTGTCTATGGGTATAGGGGCAGGTGAACTGTCCGCAGACAATATCCTGGCCAATAATCTGAAGATCAGCGTGGGCACGGGCACAGCGGACATTACTAGTTTTGAGTCAGAAGAATTGGAGGTGGAATGCGGTACCGGAATACTGACCCTTAAAGGGGAGGCAAGGAGTACGGCAGATATAGATTGCGGTATCGGCGAGGTCAACTGGGATGTTGTGGGGAGCGAAGAGAATTATAATTATAAAGTTAATTGTGGGATAGGGGCTGTTTCTGTAGGAAACAGAGACTACAGCGGTTTTTCAGGAGAAAGCTATGTAGATAATAGTGCTGCCGGAGAGATGGATATTAAATGTGGTATTGGGAGAATAAATATAAATTTCGGTGAGGAATAATATAAAAGAAAGAGTAAGGAGGAGAAACATGTCAGATAAAAGATTATACCGTTCACGTGGAAACCGAATGCTATGTGGCGTGTGTGGAGGGATTGGCGAGTATTTTAATGTGGACCCCACAATCATACGCCTGGCCTTTGTACTGTTCGGCTGCACAGGCACAGGGATTGTGGCCTACTTTATTGCAGCGGTGATCATACCAGATGAGAGGTAGCCTCATAAGAATCTAATAAAAAAATAGCTGTTAAAGCCGGTATTAGGACTTTTACTGTTTATATGCGGGGATATGCAAGGTCGGCCCGCAGGTACAGGGAAGGCTTCTGGTCCCGGCTTTTTTGTTATGGAAATGGAGGTGTATATCTAATTTGTCTGGAGTTTTCTCGGAGTACATTGAATGTATTCTTGTTTTCGGGCAATACTTTTACAAAAAAAGGAAGGCAGGTATAATTATGTCAGAAAAAAAAGCAAAGCCAATTGATCTGAAAAATCTGGAACCAGAGGAAAAACTGAAATATGAAATTGCAGAGGAATTGGGACTTCTGGATAAGGTAATGGAACAGGGATGGCGTTCTTTATCATCCAAGGAAACAGGAAGAATTGGAGGGATGATTACAAAAAGAAAGCGAAAGAGTTGAAATATCTGACATTTTTTGATACAATTGTACGACTGGGGAGAAGAAGCACAGGTGATGTGAATGGAAGAAAAGATTAATATCTTTGATGTGGAAATTGACGGGTTCACGGCAAAGGCTGCCATGCAGGCCGCTATGCAGTATATGCAGAGTGAATCTATCAATACGATAGAAGTTGTTACGCTGGATATGCTTATGCAGGGACAGGATAATCCTGAGTGGAAAGAAAACACGAAAGCCATGGATATGGTGCTTCCAGGGGAAATAGAGATACTGGAAGCAGCTGAGATAACAGACAGGAACCTGCTCAGGGACGTGGCCAATGAGGTGTTTCTGAAGATGTTCCTCAAATATCTTCAAAGAAACCGTAAGAGGGTATTCCTCATCGCACAGTCAGAGCAGGAGCTTGCGACCCTCACAGGGGTGATGGGGAAGTATGGCAGGAATATAGGGATTGTGGGACAGGGCATTCTTGCAGATAATGGAAGGTCAGAGGAAGATATTATTAATGATGTAAACGGGGCAGAGACAGACTGTATACTTTCTGTACTGCCTTCACCGCAGCAGGAAGAGTTTATTGTGCGCAGCAGCGCCCTGCTCAATGCAAGAGTATGGCTGGGGTGCGGGAAAGCAATGATTGTCAACTACAATAAGAAAAACAAAGGGGGCGTCCGCAGGTTCTTTCTGAAACGTGTGTTTCGCTACCAAGTTGGAAAACAAAAAAAGGAGATTTAACCCATGGGCAGGTATCGGGAGAAATCTGTATACATGCAGTATATTTACATTGCTGTAGGCACAGGGATTGTTTCATTTGCCATAAAATGTATTTATGAGCCGAACAGCTTGGTAGTAGGAGGTTTTTCAGGACTTGCAATTATCATAAAAAGCCTCACTGAAGGGTTGGTTAAAGGCGGGATACCTCTTTGGATGACTAATATCGTCCTGAATGTGCCGGTTTTTCTGGCCGCACTGAAAGTGAAGGGAAAGGGATTCATTGGAAAGACCCTATTTGCCACGGCCATGGTCTCTGTGTGGCTGGGTGCCCTGCCAGAGTTTTCATTTATAAAAGACAATTTATTGCTGGCAGTCCTGTTTGGCGGCGCGCTTCAGGGAGTGGGCATGGGAATTGTGTTTTCTGCCAGGGCCACCACTGGGGGGACAGATATGGTTGGCGCGATTATCCAGAATTATCTGAGGCATTTTTCTGTGGCCCGTATTATGATGGTCATTGATGCCGCCATTGTGATTGCAGGAGGTTATATATTTGGACTTGAACGTGCATTGTATGCGATCATTACTATTGTGGTGGTGAACCGGATTGCAGATGCCATTATAGAGGGATTAAAGTTTGCAAAGGCGGCCTATATTATTACGGATAAGTATGAAGAGGTCTCTGAGGTAATTATGCATGAGATTGACAGGGGGCTTACCGGGATATACGCAAAGGGCATGTATACGGGGAAGGACCGGTGCCTGCTATTCTGCGTTGTCACGAAAAAAGAACTGGTATATCTTAAGGAACTGGTCGGGAAAATAGATGAGAATGCGTTCATTATTGTCAGTGACGCAAGGGAAGTTATGGGGGAAGGATTTTTTCCAGTGGAATAAAATTTGTGAACTATGTATAGGCATAAAATATAAATTTTTTGTTAAAAATATGAGGAAATGCATAAATATTGTGGATTTCCTCTTTATTTTTTTGACGTTATGCATTAATATAGAGTTTGTATATGTGTGTCCGCATTTTTTTTGAATAAGAATTTTGTGAAAAATGCACATGGAAATGAGCGGAGGAGATAAAGTATGATTTCAAATCAGATACTGCAAAACACGATCGAAGGCTTGAAGGGTATTTCCAGAATTGATTTTTGCGTGCTGGATACAGAAGGTAAGGTGCTTGCTGCAACATTTGACGACATGAAAGATTACGAGAGTTCTGTTTTATCTTTTGTGGAATCTCCTGCTGACAGCCAGGTAATCCAGGGGTGTCAGTTTTTTAAGATCTTTGATGAGCAGCAGCTGGAGTATGTGCTGCTTGCCGGGGGTGAGAGCGAGGATGTATATATGGTGGGCAAGATTGCAGCCTTTCAGGTGCAGAGTCTTCTCATTGCCTATAAAGAAAGATTTGATAAGGATAATTTTATCAAAAACCTCCTGTTGGACAACCTTCTGTTAGTGGATATTTACAACAGAGCTAAAAAATTACATATTGACACAGAAGTAAAACGTGTTATCTTTATTATTGAAACATCTCATGAAAAAGATAGTGTGGCGTTGGACAATGTGAGGAACCTTCTGGGAGGGAAGTCAAAGGATTTTATAACCGCCGTTGATGAGAGGAATATCATCGTTGTAAAGGAGCTTTCCGACAAAGACGGAGGAAAAGAGCTCGAGAAGATGGCCAGGGATATGCTGGAGATTCTGAAGAATGACAGCGGGGAAGAGCATATCCATATTGCATACGGTACGGTTGTCAATGATATAAAGGAAGTCTCCAAATCTTATAAAGAGGCTAAATTAGCACTGGATGTGGGGAAGATATTCTTTGATGAGAAAGATATTGTAGCTTACAGTACGCTGGGCATAGGACGTTTGATTTACCAACTGCCGATACCACTGTGCAAGATGTTTATAAAGGAAATATTTGAGGGGAAATCTCCGGACGATTTTGATGAGGAGACATTGACGACAATCAATAAATTTTTTGAAAACAGTCTGAATGTATCAGAAACGTCCAGGCAGCTGTATATCCATAGGAATACCCTGGTATACCGGTTGGATAAGCTGCAGAAGAGTACAGGGTTAGATCTGCGTGTATTTGAAGATGCTATTACATTTAAGATCGCCTTGATGGTGGTGAAATATATGAAATATATGGAATCACTGGAATACTAAAGGGTATACCCGAAAGGGTACCCACAATACATGCCCTGACGGGCGGGTTCGCAGCTTATGCTGCGAATCATGGTATAAATAATTAGGAGGAACATATGATTGAATTAAAAAATGTTACGAAGGAGTACTCAAAGGGCAATGCTGCCTTGAATGGTGTAACGGTGAAGATCGAACAGGGGGAGTTCGTTTTCATTGTAGGGGACAGCGGTTCAGGAAAGTCTACTTTAATCCGCCTGATCATGAAGGAATTAGATCCGACAGACGGGACTATCATAGTCAATGGGCAGAATCTGAACAGAATGAGACATCGTCACATTGCAAAGTACAGGAGAGGACTGGGAGTGGTTTTCCAGGATTTCCGTCTGCTGAAAGACCGGAATATTTATGAAAATATCGCATTTGCACTGCGGGTGACAGAGACTTCCACCCGTGTTATAAAAAGGAAGGTACCCGCGGCGCTTTCTCTTGTGGGACTGGCCCAGAAGTATAAGTCATTTCCCAAAGAGCTGTCAGGGGGAGAGCAGCAGCGCGTGGCGATTGCAAGAGCGATTGTAAATGAACCTGCAATTTTGTTGGCCGACGAGCCGACTGGTAACCTGGATCCAACAAATTCATGGGAGATAATGAGTTTGTTGAAGGAAGCGAATGAGAGAGGGACAACAGTATTGGTTGTTACTCACAACCAGGAAATCGTAAATGAGATGAATGAACGCGTTATAACGATGAAACAGGGCGTTATCGTCAGTGATGAACAAAAAGGTGGGTATATAGATGAAAATTAGTACGTTAGGATATGTAGGGAAACAAGGGGTTAAGAATATTGGAAGAAACAAGATGTTTTCAATTGCATCTGTTGCAACCATGTCAGCTTGTATTTTCCTGTTTGGCCTGTTCTTTTCTATACTGCTGAATTTTCAGTATATAGTTAAGACAGCAGAGGAGGGTGTGGCTATCACAGTCTTTTTCGATGACGATGTGACACAGCGGCAGGTTGATGATATTGGCGAGTCTTTGCAGAGCCGGGATGATGTGTCGGAGGTGAATTATGTTTCGGCTGACGATGCCTGGGATAAATTTAAAAAAGAATATTTTAGTGATAATGAGGAACTCGCTGATGGATTTAAGAATGACAACCCCCTGGCTGGCTCAGATCATTACGAGGTGTATATGAAAACCATTGAGGATGATGGGGCAAGCCTTTCAGTCAGGAGTAAGTCTTTGGCTTCCACACAGCAGGATCTTGTAAAGTTTGCAAAAGGCCTGGATGGCGTGCGCAAGGTAAATAAATCAGATGTGGTTGCCAATACGCTCTCTAGTGTGAATGTGCTGGTAGGATATGTATCTATTGCGATTATCGCGATCTTGTTTGGCGTATCAATTTTCCTGATCAGTAATACTGTAACCATGGGCATTACGGTGCGGAAAGAGGAGATTGCGATTATGAAGTATATCGGTGCAAAGGACTTCGTGGTGCGGTCGCCCTTTGTCATAGAGGGCCTGATTATGGGTATATTTGGCGCCATTATACCTCTGGCATTGTTGTATGTGCTTTACGGGAAAGCTGTAGAATATGTGCTGACTAAGTTTAGAATTTTGAACAACATTATTGATTTCCTCCCGGTCACAAGTGTTTACCGGTATTTACTTCCAATTGGAATTCTGCTGGGTGTGGGGATCGGTTTCATAGGCAGCTACTTTACAGTGCGTAAACATCTGAAGGTATAGGGGGCGCTTATGAACAATAGACGAAAGAAAGGGTTACTCAGTGCAGTCCTGGTTGTGGCTTTGAGTGCAGGCATGGTGCTTCATGTCAGTGCAACGACTGTGGAGGAAGCCCAGAAAAAAGCAGATGATCTGGAGTCTAAGAAGAATAGTGCCCAGAAGGAGAAGGATTCTCTTGTATCACAGCTTAATTCAATTGTGGATGAGATGAACGAGACACAGAATAAGCTGGAGAAAAAACAGGAAGAGATACAAAAGGCAGAGGATGAGCTTGTCAAAGCCAAGGTGGATGAAAATAATCAGTATGAGAGCATGAAGAAAAGAATAAAGTTCATGTACGAGAATGGAAATTCACAATTGATTGAAATACTGATATCCAGCGAAAATATTGGTGACTTCCTGAATAAAGCTGAGTATGTTTCTCAGATTTCTGCATATGATAGAGATATGCTTACTGAGTTCCAGAATGTAGTCAAGGATGTGGAGGACAAAGAGGCTGCGCTCCAGGAAGAATATTCTGTACTCACAGAGCTGCAGGATGAACTGATTACAAAACAAAATGAGGTTAATACGCTGCTTGAAGATAAAAAGCTGCAGATTTCCAATCTTGAGAAGGAAATTGGCGACAATGCAGCCACTTTGAAGAAACTAATTGAGCAGGCCGAAGCTGAGAGGCAGAAACAGCTTCAGCAGCAGGCGGCAGCCGAAGCAGCGCGTAAAGCGGCAGAGGAGGCCGCGCAGCAGGCAGCCAGCAGTGGGAGTGCGGGAGATACATATGTGCCTCCCAGCAGTGAAAATACAGTTGTCACTGGAAATGGCCAGTTTACAAACCCTTGTCCGGGAGCATCGGTTTCCAGTACTTTTGGTTACAGAGATTTTGACAGTTCTTTCCATAACGGCCTGGATTTGGCTGCCGGGGAGGGGACGCCTACATATGCTGCAGATGCAGGGACGGTGGTCATCGCAGGATGGAGCGACAGCGCAGGTAACTGGGTAGTCATCAACCATGGCAATGGTTTTGTGACTAAGTATATGCATCATTCGGCCATCTGTGTAAGTGCGGGCCAGACAGTATCAAAGGGCCAGCAGATTGGTTATGTGGGAAATACCGGGAATTCCTTTGGGGCCCATCTGCATTTTCAAGTGGAACTAAATGATTCACCAGTGGATCCACAGGCGTATCTGTAGAATAGATAAAAGTTTTAATGATTTCAGGGTGCATTGAATTTTTCAGTGCACCCTGACTATAATAATCCAAAAGGTTGGTTAAATATGGAGAATAAAAAGAGTTTTATAAAGGGGGCACTTCTTGGCGCCCTTATTATGTTATTAATTTCAGTTATTGTTTCCTTGGGATGGAGGGCTGTGTATGGAAAGAGGGATACGGATGGTTCGGCCTCGGCTGTTTCTTTCAGTGAGGCAGAGAGTAAACTGAAAGTATTATCTGATATAATAGACAGCGACTATCTTTACCAGGATGATATAGATAAAAAGGCTCTTCTTGATGGTATTTACGCAGGGTATGTGAGTGGGTTGGGAGACCCATACACAGAGTATTATAATGAGGAGGAGACTAAGGAGCTAATGGAGAGCATTTCGGGGGAGTTTTCCGGAATCGGCGCCGCCCTCACACAAGATTTGGACACTGGCATTATAACTATCTCGGAAATGTATGAGGATTCACCGGCGGAGAAGGCGGGATTAAAGGTCGGCGATATTTTGTACCAGGTAGATGACCGTGAAATAGGCAGTGAAGACCTCAATGAGGTTGTATCCTGGGTTAAAGGGGAAGAGGGGACTGAAGTGACACTTCATGTCTACAGGGGAGATGAAGGTGAAGAGGTGTCCTGTACAGCGGTCCGGGCCGAGATTGAAGCCCAAACAGTGTCATATGAAATGAAAGAAGGGCAGATTGGCTATATTCGTGTTTCAGAATTTGAGACAGTGACATATGAACAGTTTAAGACGGCTCTTGACGATCTGGAAGCCAATGGGATGCAAGGCCTGGTCATTGACCTGAGGGGGAATCCCGGCGGGGATCTGGATACAGTTACAGATATGTTAAGGCTTCTGCTCCCTAAAGGAGTTATCGTTTCTACGAAGGATAGGGATGGTAATGTGGAGGAAGAAGTAAATGAGGAGGACCATACATTTCAAAAACCTTTGGCTGTGCTGATTAATGGCAGCAGCGCAAGTGCTTCGGAGGTTTTTGCCGGCGCAATCCAAGACTATGGCGTAGGGCAGCTGGTTGGGACTACAAGTTATGGAAAAGGGGTTGTACAATTTTTGATGGATCTGGAGGATGGAACGAGCATGAAGATTACTTCCCAGGAATACTTTACCCCCAATGGGCGGAATATTCATGGGACAGGGATTACACCGGATATAGAAGTGGAATATGAGGCGGATCCGGCCGATGAAACGGCTGATAACCAGCTGGAAAAGGCGCTGGAGGCAGTGCGCGGATAGAGGTTTTCCGGCAAAGGGGAGAGAGAAATTAAAAGAAAAATATCTTGACATTCTTGTATGTTTTAAGTATAATTACAAAGTGACTGATAAATAGTCATTTTGTAAAGGGGATTGGTCAAATGGTATGATAGGGGTCTCCAAAACCTTTGGTGGGAGTTCGATTCTCTCATCCCCTGTACCTAGAACCACCGGAAACCTTGATTTTTCTCAGGGAATCCGGTGGTTTTTTATTACATAGGAAGTGGAGGGAAAGCAGGATGGAACAGATATATTTTGATAATGGAAGTACGTCATTTCCGAAGGCGCCGGGGATGGCGGAGGCAGTATACGCCCTTCTCCAGAATGGCGCCTTTAATATTAACAGGGGCGGCTATGAGGGGGCCTACGAAGTGGCTGATAAAGTACTGGAGACAAGGGAAATACTGGCCAGGATGTTTCACGCAGAAAGTTCCCGCCAGGTTGTTTTTACGCCCGGAATTACGTATTCTGTCAATTACCTGCTTAAGGGCCTGTTAAAAAAGGGAGATCATGTGATTGTGTCAGGAATGGAGCATAATGCAGTGATGCGTCCCCTGGCAGGACTGGCGGACAATCGGGTTACATATTCTCAGGTACCGGCTGATTATGAGGGGACTATAACTCCCCGGGATGTGGAGGAAGAAATCCACAAGCATCCTAATACCAGGCTTGTACTGATGGTTCATGCATCCAATGTATGCGGCACCGTTCTTCCCATTGAAGAGATTGGCCCCATATGCCGCAGGAAAGGGATATTTTTTGCAGTTGATACCGCCCAGAGCGCTGGATCCCTGGATATAGATATGAAAAAGTGTGCCATTGACTTTTTGGCATTTACGGGACATAAGGGATTGCTGGGCCCCCAGGGGATTGGCGGGTTTCTTATAACGGAAAGGCTGGATCATTGCATGAGGCCTGTGATCGAGGGTGGGACGGGCAGTAGTTCTGATAAGCTGGAACAGCCGGAAACACTTCCAGATAAGTATGAGAGCGGGACCATGAACTTGCCGGGCATAATTGGACTGCATGCATCCCTGGCTTACTTGGAGGAGCGGGGGCCTGAAGCTATCCATCAGAAGAAAATGGAGCTGACCATGCGGTTTTTAGATGGCCTAAAGGAGATCCCCCAGGCTAAGGTGGCTGGCCGGTTGGAATGCCAGGGCCGTACGGCAGTGGTGGCGGTTGACTTTGAGGGAATGGACAATGCACTGCTGGCTTTTGAGCTGGAGCAGGAGTACGGTATCATGACGCGGGTTGGCCTTCAATGCGCCCCTGAGGCACATAAAAGTTTGGGCACATTTCCTCAGGGTACTGTACGGTTTTCATTCAGCGGATTTAATACGGTAAAGGAAATAGAAACGTGCCTGCAGGCTATAGCAAAAATCTGCCGAAGGGACGGAATCTAAAGTCAGGGAGGCATCTTCCCGGTTTTGTTGGAAGGAACCCGTCCGCCCCAGGCCCCTAAGCAAAAGGGGAGCTTTTGGGCATAGATTAAGAGAGGCCTATGGATATAGAAAAATACGATAAATGATAGGGGGTTATGGGAAAAATCAATGATGAAATCTGGTTCTTGAATTGCTGATAAAAGAAAATAGTGATACTCTAATAGTACCATAATTAAAAGGGAGATAGTTTGGCGGAAAGTGCAGATTATCTTCCATTTTTATACGTAAGGAGGAAATTAAAATGGCAGATTATCACAAAATGTGGGAAGAACTAGGGATGGATCTGGAGACTCATGACCAACTGTGTGAAGTACTCCCCCAGGCATTTGGGGATGTATATCTATCCCAGGAGAACAGGCCTGAGGCTATGGACTATTATGACTTTGTTGTTGCAGAGATCCACGGGGTAAGGCCGGCAGAACTGATCGAGCACCAGAAGAAGGGCGGCAAGGTATTCGGGACATTTTGTATATATGTCCCAGATGAGATTGTATTTGCAGCAGATGGAATCGCAACAGGACTTTGCGGAGGTTCCCAATTCTGGGTGCCAGGAGGGGAAAAAGTACTTCCAACGAATACATGTCCACTGATCAAAGCTTCTGTGGGGGCGAGGCTGGACCGCACATGTCCATTCTTCCGTATTGCGGACATGTATGTGGGGGAGACAACCTGTGACGGAAAGAAGAAAGCATGGGAGATCCTGTCTGAGGATGTTCCGGTACATGTGATGGACCTTCCTCAGATGAAGCGGGCAAAGGACGTAAAAGCCTGGGGAGAGGAAATAAATATATTTAAGGGAGTAGTTGAGAAAGAGACCGGCAACCAGGTTACGAAAGACAGCCTTGCCGCTGCAATTCAATTGATTAATAATAAGAGAAGGGCGCTCTCAAGGCTCTATGAATTTAGAAAGAATAAAAGGATTCCAATCAGTGGGAAGGATGTGCTGCTGATATCACAGATCGCATTTTACGATGATCCTACTAGGTTTGCAGAGATGACCAACAAGCTCTGTGACGAACTGGACAAGCGTGTGGAAGAAGGCATTAGCGTCTTTCCAGCAGGGACAAAGAGAATTATGCTGACTGGTACACCCCTTGCTATACCAAACTGGAAGCTCCATAATTTGATTGAGACAAGCGGGGGAGCTGTCGTATGCGAAGAAATGTGTACAGGTACACGCTATTTTGAAAATCTTGTGGACGAGACGCAGCAGACAATAGAAGGTCAGATTGAAGCCATTGCCAGCCGTTACATGCATATTAATTGTGCGTGCTTTACCCCTAACCATGCGCGTACCGATGATATACTACGTCTTGCAAGAGAGTATAAAGTAGATGGAATTATTGATGTGAACCTAAAGTTCTGTAATCTCTACGATACAGAAGGCTACCTTGTAGAGAGGGCCATGAAAGAGGCAGGAATCCCTGTACTTGGAATTGAGACGGATTATACAGACAGTGATGCCCAGCAGCTCAGGACAAGGATCAGTGCATTCATAGAAATGCTGAATAATTAAGGTGCGGATTTGGAATGAAAGAGATACAGTATTATGTTCTGTTTCCGAATCATGATAATGGAATGAGGCTCCACCGTGCATTGAAGAAGGCAGGTTTGAGATCACAGATTTCTCCTACCCCCAGGCAGGCGAGCAAGTGCTGTGGGATTTCGCTGGTTATCAAAAAAGAAGAGATCCCGATGATACAAAAATGTATTGAGGATGAGAAAATTCATATACTTGATATCGTTGAGATCCAGAGAGACATAAATCCGAACCGGGATAAGTACTGTTAGAGTATACCTAAAGGGCATCCCCTAATACATGTCCTTCGGACGGGTGGACTTTGCCCGATAAAGTTATACTAATTGAACATTAGCAGCTTAATGAGTATACATAAAACTTGAAAGGTAAGATTGGGCAGCAAGGAGATTGACAGTTATGAATTATGTGGGAATTGATATTGGTTCAACTGCATCCAAGGTGGTTGTCAGAGGTGATAAAGAGATGCATTTTGTCCTCCCTACAGGCTGGAGCAGCAAGGAGACTGCAAAAGCGGTAGAGGATAAGCTTAGAGAAAACAGCGTGGATGTCAGGTCGGAGTATACAAAAGTAGTGGCGACCGGATATGGGCGTGTGGCAGTAGAGTTTGCAGACCATATTATTACCGAGATCACTTGCCATGCCAGGGGAGGAAAGGAATTGGCGGGGGGGGTGACTGTGCAGTCATTGATGTGGGCGGCCAGGATACAAAAATTATTCTCGTAGAAGGGGGAATGGTAAACGATTTCCTCATGAATGATAAATGTTCTGCGGGAACCGGAAAATTTCTGGAAATCATGGCAAACCGGCTGGGCGTTACAATCGACGATATGTTCCATATGGCGGCAGATGGGACGGTTCTGCCTATAAGTTCTTTGTGCACTGTTTTTGCAGAGTCAGAGATCATTAATTATATAGGCGAAGGCAGAAGGCGGGAGGATATTGCCGCTGGAGTCATAGATTCAGTGGCTGTAAAAGTCTCTCAATTGGTTCAGCGGAAAACCCTGCCGGATATTATTATATTGACGGGGGGACTAAGCCATAGTGTATATTTTACTGATGCGCTGAGTAAAAAACTTGGGCGCACTGTCCGCACGACAGATTTTGGGAGGTATGCAGGCGCCCTTGGGGCCTCGTTCCTGGCACAGGAAAAAAATGCTTAAGATGTGAATAGATATAACAATATAAAAGTACCTTCAGCAGGCCAGGCTCAGATTAGCCTCCTGCTGAAGGTACTTATTTTTTAAATATGATCTGCATATACTACCTGGCCCCGGCAGATTGTATATTTTACTTTTCCCCAAAGGGGCTCTCCCGTAAAAGGAGTATTTGATGAAAGAGACTGGTATTCATTAGGAACCCATTGTTCATCGGGTGAAAAAATAACAAGGTCTGCGGCTTCCCTGGGGGCCACTTTCCCGTAGGGAAGATGATAAAGCCTGGCGGGGTTGATTGTCATTTTCTCTAAAAGCTGTATAAGGGTCAGGTGGCCCGGGCGTACCAGGGAAGTAATCCCCAGGCTCAGGGAAGTTTCCAGTCCTATGATCCCGCTTGGTGCTTCCGTGAAAGGTTTTTGTTTTTCTGCTGCACTGTGGGGGGCATGATCCGTAGATATTAAATCGATAGTCCCATCCGCAAGTCCCTGGATAATAGCCTGGCGGTCTTTCTCTGTCCTAAGGGGAGGGTTCATTTTGGCCAGCGTGCCGTGTGCTGCCACTGCCTCCTCTGTCAATGTAAAATGATGGGGGGTTGCCTCGGCATGGATACTGGCTCCCAAAGCCTTAAAAACCCGCACTAATTCTACGGAATACCGGGAGCTGATATGTTGGATTACAACATGTGCCTTAGCCCGCAGGGCCAGCATACAGTCCCTTGCAACAAGTGATTCTTCCGCTATAGATGGAGAGCCGTAAATGCCCAGCCTGCTGGAGACTTCTCCATGGTTGATTCCGTTATTTTGGATAAAGGAGGGGTCCTCCTCGTGCAGGCTTACCGGCAGATTCAGAGACGCTGCCTTTTGCATGGCCTGATAGCAAAGGGCGGCATCCCGGATGGGAATCCCGTCGTCAGTAAACCCACAGGCCCCTGCCTTGGACAGAGACTCCATATCCGTAAGTTCGGCTCCCTTTAAAGAGCGGGAGACAGAAGCAGCCTGATATATGCGGATCTTCTCTGTATCGGCCCGTGAGAGAATATCTTTTAAGACAGAGGGGGAATCTACGGCGGGGGAGGTATTTGCCATACAGATGACAGTGGTAAAACCTCCCCTTGCGGCAGAGAGAGCGCCTGTATGAAGCGTCTCTTTGTAAGTATAGCCAGGATCCCGGAAGTGCACGTGGGAATCAATCAGGCCGGGGGCAACGACCAGGCCCTCAGCGGGAATGACTTCCTCCCCTTTATCGGGGATAAGCTGGTCAGCAATCTGGCTGATGTTTCCGTCCTGGATTTTTATATCTGCCTTGTAAGATGAATGGGTGGATGGATCTGCGATTGTACCGCCTTTAATGATCATATATAATAGCCTCCTTTATCCTTTTTAAATATACGCTGCTCTGCTATGTGTAGTATAGAGGAATAAAAGAGTGATTGTCAAGGAACCAGGGGGGTATGACATGGGAAAGTAAAAATGCCCGGAGACAGAAGTCCCCACAGAAGGAAAAGGAACCAGGTTAAATACCTGGTTCTCAGATAAGCGCAGCAGGAGGGATTTGAACCCCCGGAGCGTCTCCGCTCTTCTGCTTTCGAGGCAGATGCCATCAGCCACTCGACCACTGCTGCATATATACATCATTATAACAAAATTCTCCATAATTGGCCAGTATTTTTTATGATATACAGTTTGTCCATTGTACTTGTTTTTTTGAAGCCAGAAGGATTTAAAGGAAATGAGAAGGGAATATATACAGATATAAAATATATACTCCTAAGTAGGTAAGAGGACAATTATAAAGTACATATGGAGGGGGAGTCTTGGATCCATTAACTTATGCTGCAAAGGGGATGGAAGGAAACATGCTGAGATTCATTAGGTTTTTTGAGAAATACAAAATAGGCATATTTCAAAGTTTAATATAGGCATTAGACACCCGTGTGTCAGAGGTATAAAATAGCAAGTGTAAAGAAAGCACTTGCTATTTTCTATATAACAGTACATTTTTTATGGAAAGAGGTGAAGATATGACCATTGATGAAGCAAGCAGACAGTATAAGATTCCAATTGAAATTCTGAGAGAATATGAAAACTGGGGATTGTGCGGGGCAGTGAAAAATGTTATGGGTGCATGGCAGTACGATGATTCTGATTTGGAAAAACTCAGCTTGATAATGACACTGCATGATATTGGGTTTGATACAGAAGAGATTGAAATTTATATGAGGCTGCTTTTGGAACATGAAAATTCTGGGACAGAGAGACTCAGAATGTTAGAGGAAAAAAGAAATAAGGCTTTGGATGAAATTCATTTCCGGGAGAAACAGTTAGACCGGATGGATTATTTGAGATACAAAATACGAAATCAGACAATTTGAAGGAGGGAAAATAATGCCACATGTGGATATTACCATGATCCCCGGGCGGGATGAAGGGGCGAAGCTTATAATTGCACAGAAAGTACAGAAATTTTTGGCAGAAGAGTTAAAAATAGAAGAAAAATATGTGTCTGTATCCGTTGAGGATGTACCGAAAGAAAAGTGGTCAGAGCATATGGGCAAAATGCAGGATAAGGTTATGTTTGTGAAAGAATATTAGGAGGATTAAAGACATGAGTAGAAAGATAGACGCAGAACAGAACAATGAAAAATGGTTTCAGGGGAAATATTTTGAGGATTGTGTATCTGATCCCGAATTTCAGGAGATAGCAAGAAATTTTGTGTGTGGTGATGTACTGGAGCAAAATTGCCTTTCAGATAAACAGAAATTATTGGTAATGCTGACCGCTTTGATTACCTGCCAGACGTATTCGTCTATCGCCGCATATACACTGGCTGCACTACAGTCAGGTGCAGCTTCGGAAGAAATCAAGGAAACTGTATATCAATGTGCCCCCTATATTGGAATGGAAAAGGTCCGGTGTGCGCTGGTGGAAGTGAACCGTGCATTTCGCCAGGCAGGTGTATCTGATATGACAGAAAAATAGGGGACGGTTACAGAGGAGAGCAGGTTGGAAAAAGGACTTGCCGTGCAGCAGAAAATTTTCGGGGAAGAAAACATTAATGCTATGCGCAGCGCCGCGCCGGAGGAATTAAAGCATATTCAGGATTACCTGTCTGCATGGTGTTTTGGGGATTTTTATACTAGAGGAACATTAGACCTTAAAATGCGGGAACTAATTACCTTCTGTGCAATCTGCTGCCTGGGGGGATGTGAGCCTCAGGCAAAAGCACATGCCAAAGCAAATATTAGTGTGGGGAATACTCGTGAGATGCTCATTGCGGCTATGACGCAGTGCCTGCCATTGATCGGTTTTCCTCGGACATTGAATGCTATCTCCTGCATAGATGGGGTGACGAAACAATAAAAAATGGGAGGAAGGGAGGGACATGATTTGAGGAAATATATGGCTTTATGTCTGGTATGCTCTTTGCTCTTGACACTTGCTGCGTGCTCCGGCCGTTCTTCGTCTGAACAGCCGCAGGTAAAGATTTCTGACTCAGTGAAAGCGTCACTGGAGGAGAATCTGGATGCTGCCTCGAAGAGTGGAGACTTCGTGCAAAGTGAGGACGCAAATATTCTGATTGCTTATTTTACATGGGCAGATAACACGGTTGTAGAGGATCCTGAGGGGGCACTTAGTGCGGCCTTGGACCATTATGAATCGGTGGGGGATTCTGGCGCGTATGATGAGATGGATGCCATTGCTTCCGCAAGTCTTGTACCGCCTGGCAATGCCGCGAGAATCGCTTCATGGATTCAGGAAGAAGTTGGCGGGGATATGTTTTCCATTCAGGTGGAGGAATCTTATCCCAGTGACTACGGCCAATGTATGGAGCGGGCGTCAGATGAATTGACAGAGGAGGCACGTCCGGGGTTAAAAAACCATATTAACGATATATCGCAGTATGATACAGTGTTTATCGGTTATCCAAACTGGTGGTACAGCTGTCCCATGGCAATCCATAGCTTTATCGAAGAGTATGATTTGTCTGGAAAAAAGATTGTTCTGTTTTGTACCCATGGGACTGGGGGAATCGCCCGAAGTGCAGAGGATATAGAAGAGTCCCTCCCAGAGGACTGTGAGGTAGAAGAAAATGTGCTGGGAGTGTACCGCCAGGAAGTGACAAGTTCACAGAACCGGGTTTCTGAGTGGCTTTCAGATATTGGTTATAGGAAGCAGCATACGGAGGGGAAGGAGAATATGAACCAACAAATTTCAGTGGAGACAGAGAGTGGTGAAACACTTGTTTTTGAATTAAACGGCAGTCCTGCTGCATCAGCATTATATGAACAGTTACCGCTGACAGTAGATGTGGATGATTTCAGCACCAATGAAAAGATATTTTATCCCCCTGGGAAGCTGGATGTGTCGGATACGCCTATTGCAGAAATGAATCTGGGAACACTTGCTTATTATGCTCCATGGGGTAATGTTGTTATGTTTTATGATGCCTATAGTCCCAACGGGGATTTGTATGAGCTGGGACAGATTGTTTCGGGCCTGGATAATATCAGCAGCCTGAAGGGGAGGCTCAGGATAGACAAGGTGATATAAAAAGAGTCCGGGAAAGAGGACAGGGCCCGTCACCCACTGAATGAAAAAAGTATGATGAAATCTACGGGATATTTTAAAATATTATCAAAGAAAGCATGAGAGGATGGATAGCAATGAAGCAAATCATACAGCAATACTTAACCGGTGAAAGGGCGCTTTTCCAGGGAAGGGATTTGGAAATCAGGGATACTATTTTTGCAGATGGTGAATCACCTCTGAAAGAGAGCTGTAACATTCGGTTATATGGGAGCATGTTCAAGTGGAAATATCCGCTTTGGTATAGTAAAAATATTTATATGAAGGATTGCGCTCTATTTGAAATGGGGAGAGCCGGTATCTGGTATACTGACAATATTACAGTAGAAGATACTGTAATTGAAGCGCCAAAGACATTTCGAAGGGGAAAGGGAGTCACCCTGAAAAATGTAACAATGCCAAATGCTGCTGAGACACTGTGGAACTGTAATACAGTATATATGGAACAGGTGTCTGCTAAGGGTGATTATTTTGCCATGAACAGCCATGATATGAAAATACAGGACTTTACACTGAATGGAAATTATCCTTTTGACGGGGCAAAAAATGTGGAAATCCATCATGCAAAAATGTTGTCCAAAGATGCTTTTTGGAACAGCGAGAATGTAACCATTTATGATTCTTTTATTTCCGGGGAATATTTGGGGTGGAATGCAAAAAACCTGACACTGGTCAACTGTACGGTAGAAAGTCTGCAGGGGATGTGTTATATTGAAAATCTTGTTATGAAGAACTGCAGGCTGATGAATACTACACTTGCCTTTGAATATTCAACTGTAGATGTACAGATTAATGGAAACACTGGCAGTGTTATGAATCCATCTGCCGGAGTGATCCAGGCAGATAATATAGGGGAATTAATTATAGAGCGGACAAAAGTCAACCCCCAAAATACGTCTATTGTATTAAGGGAGGGAATGAGAGATGCCGTATGATTTTGACACCATTTGGGACAGGAGAACAACAAATTCTATGAAATGGGATGTTCTGGAGGGAGAATTGCCCATGTGGGTGGCAGACATGGACTTTAGGACAGCCCCCGAAATTGTATCTGCCATAAAGGAAAGAGCAGAGCATGGCATTTTTGGATATACAGTGGTGCCCAAGGAATGGTATCGGGCAGTCAGCGGCTGGTGGAAAAAACGCCATGATTTCCAGATGGAAAAAGAATGGCTGATTTTCTGCACCGGTGTTGTGCCGGCAATCTCGAGTATTGTACGGAAGATGACAACAGCCGGTGAAAATATAATAGTACAGACGCCAGTCTATAATATCTTTTTCAATTCTATCGTAAATAACGGACGGAATATTCTGGAAAATAAATTGCGTCTGGATGGAGAGGAATACCAGATTGATTTTGCAGATTTGGAGATGAAACTGGCTGATCCCCAAACTACCCTTATGATTGTATGCAATCCCCATAATCCTATTGGGAAAATATGGAATAAAGAGACATTGAAGAAGATCGGGGAGTTGTGTGAGAAATATCATGTACTTGTAATATCGGATGAGGTTCATTGTGATCTGACAAAACCGGGAAGCAGTTATATTCCCTTTGCATCGGTATCTGAGGTATGCAGGCTGAACAGCATAACTTGTCTGGCGCCCACCAAAGCATTTAATCTGGCTGGACTGCAGACAGCCGCTGTAATGGTTCCAAATGAGGCAATCCGGCACAAAGTAAACCGTGGATTGAATACGGACGAAGTGGCAGAACCAAATGTATTTGCAATAGATGCGGCAATAGCAGCTTTTGAGCAGGGCGGACCGTGGCTGGATGCGCTAAGGGAATATTTGTGGGTGAACAGAAGATTTGCTAAGGACTATATTCATGCGGAGATTCCACAGATTAAAGTTTGTTCAGCAGAGGCAACCTACCTGCTGTGGCTGGACATAAGAAGAATCATGGGAAACTCCACAGAATTCTGTGATTTCATACGCAGAAAAACAGGACTTTATCTTTCAGATGGAAATAACTACCGAAACGGTGAGGGTTTCCTGAGAATGAATATTGCCTGTCCCAAAAGTATGGTACAAGATGGTTTACTGCGTTTGAAGGAAAGTGTTTTGGCATATGACAATGGAGCGCTTTCGAGTGTTGAGCATACACAGATATAAGAGGCGGATTTGAGTAGTATTACGTCTACTATATTTCGCCAGGCGCTGTTTTCTGTTAATTTTGCTATCTGGATGCATTTAATCTCAAAAGGAACTGGAAGGTTAGGAAAACATGAAAATAAAGGGCGAGTAGCGCTGGGGACGGAGGTCGTCCCAGAACTTGCCATAGAAGCCGAATATGTTCTTGGAGCGGCGGATACAGTTATACAGTGGCTTGACGAAATGGGCATTATAGGTTTTGGTAAAAATGGAAGTGAGGATCAGAGCGGTGTCGCCATTTCAAATTACTGTTGGAAATGAGATGTTGTAAAGAGTCATTTAGGATACGGTACTTGCACAGGAGATCAGCTTCTACTGACCATTGAGGGTATTCACATTGGGAAAGTAACATCGGATCCGATGGTATTTGGCGTACTGCCGGAAGGGGGATATATTCTCCAGTTCAAGTATTCAGATATGGAATGGTTTTAGGTTTCCTACAATGCAGTATAGTATCAATGTGTGTATAATATATACAAAGAGAGAAAAGGAGAATATAGGTACAGAGAACACAACTGATAGGAAAATATGTGTATAAAGTATATAGAGAAGTTGTTAATGACCCGCATTGGAAGTACATTTCAAGAGCAGGTCATTTTTGATTATATAAATTTTTAAG
>ERZ652168.219-NODE-219-length-20462-cov-21.9754_pt1 | contig 20462 bp, 20 predicted proteins | sample MGYA00514763_ERZ652168 | MGnify/ENA metagenome assembly ERZ652168
AAATATTAAAGGTTTTTTTTTTTTTTTAATTACTACTTTTTGCAATATTCATAAATATTAAATGGTTCTTCTCTTTTTTCAAATAAGATATCAGCTTCTTTAATAATCTTAATAAGTTCTTCTGTCTCTACACCTACTGTTTTTAGTACAAGTAACTTCTTTTCATTCGTTATGAGAAAGAAAAAACCTTTGTGCAAAAAGACTCTATCTATTTCTTTAAGTTCACAGATCTTTTTATCTTCTAATTTTATTCCCTGAACATCAATTTCCACTTTGTTATATCTTGATTTATTCCATACAAATTCATGGACATTATTTTCAAATTTTTTTCCCTTAGATTGAAACCAAATAATCCAAATCAATGCAATAATAGAAATCCCTATTCCCACATAAAACATCGGATAACTCTTTACAAAATAGCAGCCGATTGATAACAAAAATAATACTGGTGTCATTATATAAATAATTTTCCTTCTATTATTTTTTGTCTTAAGTAATTGATATGGCATAGCATATTCTAACGAAAGCATATACTCTAATGCTTTTCTATCTTCATCGGTCATAATAGACTTTATAATCATTTTTACTCCATCCTTCCCTTAAATACGTTGAGAGATTCCTATTCAAAAAGGAATCCCCCAATCGTTAATTATACTTATATATTATGCTCCTACAAAACCTGCCAAAGCGGATGAACTAACAGTCAATGCTTCAATAATCGCTACAATCGCACCTTCTGGTAACAATGCTGCAACAATCACTACCCCTGCAACTGCAGCTACCACTGGCAACGCTGCTTCTGCAAATTTAGCAACCTCAAATTCCTTTCCGCTATCTGAATTAAATGACATTTTAAATATTAATGCAACTGATATTGCCCATTCATCTTCCTCTTCCGGTAACAGGTCCGGTGTGCTACACGTAATGGAAAATTCCGCACTATTCGCTGAAACATTTTCTACTTCAAAAGTAATATTTCCTGATTTAACTGATAGTGCAATATTTTCCAATATATCACCAAATTTATCAGCACCATCTACTCCAGTATTAACCAAATTAGTCGATATTGCTGTAATTTGACTCTTGCATGATTGTGTCAAGCCACCATCATTTCCTATTGCTACATTCACATTATAAATTTTTCCGGTTGAACTTTCAATAGATGTAGAAATTTTCGGAGATATTTCTATTATACCTTCTGAACTTACAATCTCTCCAAGTGTAATTTCTTTATCATACTCCACACCCATGTCCATAATTTTTTTCAGATAACCAAACGGCTCCATTACATTATAAACATATTGATTTCGTGCAATTTTTACCTTCGCTCGAAGATTCTCTTTTGCTATTTCCTCGTCTGTTTTTATTGATACAGCATCGAACTTTTTAAATCCGGAATCCCTTCCCGAATACGCATCTTTATCCAGCGGAAACGAAGGTGATGAAGAAAATGAGCTCAACTCACAAAATTGATCAAACGCCCAGTTCTTCGGCATCGAATATCCTAAATTACAGCTAAACCCAGTCGACATATCTGCCACAAAAGATTTACTTGCCAATCGTTGCTCCACATCCCCCTAGTCAGAGCCATTATTGTCATTACTTCTCCGTATGTATGTGTCTATTACTTACAAAACTCAAATGCCACATAATACACATAATCGTTATTTGAAATAAACTCTGTTTGGCTATTTATAAGATCATCTAAAGCCGGAACACTCATTTCGTCGTTATCATAAATAAAAGCAATTAGTGGCTGTTGCTCATTGTATTTAATATCTACGACATTTTGTATTTCAGTTGCGGATCTACCATAGTATTCTCGATCTTCTACGTTTTCTAAAATAGGAATTTCGGTTGACAACTTACTACCATCTCCAGAAATAATTAGTTTAATTACATAATTGTCAAAATCAGGCACCATTACGATTTCACCACTTTTTGGTGAACCAATATCTTCAAATCCTATTTCAACTTTGTCCTGATTACTTAATCTTCCTGATTCATATCGGTGAATATGTAATCTGAGTTTTTTATATTCATCCGTTGTGATAAACTTGTAGATGAAAGCTCCATCCGGTCCAGCAAGTAGTTTTGCCGTCTGTATTTCTATACTGTCCTCTGCAAGAGGCTCAATAAAATTCTGTGGTTTTTTCAAACGGTATATGGTAAATCCGATTATTGATACTGCACAAATAGCTATAACTAATAATATACATTTCATAACCTTCAGACATTTCTGTTTATTTATATTGTCTCGGATTACTTCAATAATATTTGTTTCTGACTTCTGAATCATGTTCTCTTTGGCTATATCTTCTCCTGCCAGAAACTCGTTGAGGCTAATACCAAGAATCGAACAAAGTTCTTTATAAACAGATACATCCGGAAGGCAAACTCCTCGCTCCCATTTGGAAACAGACTTATCACTCATACCTAATTTTTCTGCCAGTTGCTTTTGTGTCATTCCCAGGAACTTTCGCTTGCCTGCAATGTATTTTCCGATTTTGATAAGATCCATCCATCGCACCTCCTTCTTATTATTAATCGTACTCTATTTGAGAAGAAAAGCATACCCCTCGAAGGTAGAATATGATTTTTTAAGCCGAGTTTGCCAGATAAAATAAAGAGCTTATATAGCGGATTCATATATAACTTTACAGTTCTTATTACTGTATCCTATATATTCCAGACACTGCCAGCAAGAAACATCGAAGCTCGTCTCTGTCTGTAAATTCATTTTGCACAAATCCTTCTTCTTGGTGGAAAGACAATATTTTATCTTCTTCATTAATCCAACATATTAGCTTTTTATTTTTGCTTTCATTTATGTAACAAATTTCGTTCCATTCACAATCACCACAAATTGTTTCACACTTTCTACAAGACAAAATATTATCATGAATAGTTTGTTTAAATTCAGAATATGGAAGCAGCATTCCTTCTTTCCATCCACATACTTCAAGAATCTTATGATCATATTCTTGAACCTTATCAGCAACACTACAGCTTCCATCTTGTAAACTACTGGGACATCCCTCACAAAAAATGTCTGACTGCGAGGTGATACAAACAATTGAGGTGTTTTCCAATTCATCTATTATTTTCTTTATATATTCTTTATGTTTTCCACTATACTTTTTCGCCAAGAAAAAGGAGATACACAATCCGTGATGCGGACGAAGTTTGTACTGGTATTTCATTCTATGCTCCTTCAAATAACTATTGTTATAACTATGGTTTCATATGATTTCTGTTTGTCAGGCCAAAAATTTTTCCCTCTTTTGTCCAAATTTTCTCATATCCAGTACCTTCTCCTCTATCTACTTTTCAAAATCAATTTTTATTCATCATTTTCTCTTAATGTATAAGGAAGATCAATCTTCAAATCTCTGAAGTAATATTCTTTATCTCTCTCACTAATTGCTCGCTTAACTTTACATGGATTTCCTACTGCAACAACATTCTCTGGTATATCTCTGGTAACTACGCTTCCTGCTCCTATCACGGTATTATCTCCAACGGTGACTCCCGGAAGTATTACAGTATTACTTCCAATCCACACATTTCTTCCAATATGTATCGTTAAGGAATAATGTGCACCCATTTCACGATATGTTGGATCTACTGGATGTCCAGTGGTACATATTGTTACATTAGGTCCAATCATTGTATGATTACCTATCCAAACATCTCCATCGTCTATAACTGTTAGGTTAAAATTTGCATAAAAGTACTCTTCTAAAAACACATGACTTCCATATGACATATGAAGTCCATCTTCAATAAATACATGCTCTCCACATGATCCTAATAATTCTTTTAAAATTTTCTGTCTTGTTTTTTGATCATCTGGCCTACAATGATTGTAATCGAACATCTTCTCCTTACAATGTCGTCTTTCTCTATCCAGTCTTTCTTCTATTTCCTTGTTTTCTATACTTTTATGTCCTGTTTCATAAAATATCATTCCTTTTTTTATACGCTCTTCCAGATTCATTTTTTCTCCTTTTTCTATCGTTTTATAGTAGATTTTTAAAGTGACAGCATCTCTCTTTTTCTTTATTTACATTTTCAGTTACGATAACATATCCTTAACGAATGTATTCCGATAGTCACTCGGTGATATTCTATATCTTTCCTTGAAAACTCGGTTAAAGGTTCTTTGACTTTCAAAACCACATTCAAAACATATATTAGTTATAGTATCCTGTGTATTTTCCAATGCAGCAACTGCATAATTTAATCGTACTCCATTCACATATTTATTGAAATTACAATGAAAGGTTTTGGCAAACATTCTTGACAATACATATTTACCAACTCCCAAATCGAGTGCCATTTTCTCCAGACTTATTTCATTTCTAAAATTCTTTGCTATATACTCCACGGAATTATAAATAAGATCATCACTTCCTAATGACTTTTTATCAATCATCGGCATGTCAGTAAATACATATGCAATAATTATTTGCGCATAAGCCTGTGCCAATATTGAATTACACTCTGGATTTTTTGTCAAAAAATTGATTGCGTGAACCACATCCGGATGCATATTTTTTTTCTTTAACACTGGATTCTCAGGACTATATGTTTGCAATTCTTTCAGATATCCAGATAGTACTGCCGGATCAATATGTAAAAAAACGACTTTATTTTCTCTTTTTCCGAAGACTTGATAATGATGTATTACATTTGGAAACACGATTGCGAAGTCGCCTTCATTCATATCATATAGCTCTAACCCCACTCCAAGTGCAATATTACCATTTGTCACATATACAATCTCTATGGCTTCATGTAAATGTGGTGGCATGTGTACTGCTCTTTTCCACTCGACCGATATTCCTTTATCTCTATTTTCATATACTAACAACATTTAGAACCAACTCCTTTTTCTTAGCTTTTATTTTGTCATATTGTCCCATTTTTATCTGCCCATTTAGAAAAAGGACACTGCATCGTATGATACAGCATCCTTATCCTTCCTATGTGAAAATAGTTGTTGTAAGAACAAATTATGCAAACACAAACATCATATTAAAAACTATTCACTAATCTTGAGCTGCTCTATATTTTTTACTTCCCTAGTTCAATATTTATCGATACATCCTGTGTATCTTCATTGCAACTAACAAATGGTAAATGAATATCTGATGTCTTCTTCCGCACTGATATGATATTCGTCTTCCACATCACTTTGCCAGCTGTCGATACCTCCGACTCCTCTGACTGCTCCGTATACGCATAAAACTGTTCTTCTTGCTGGTGGTAATTCCTCATGATGCAGAGCATTTTCAATTTCAGATGCTGTATAAGGAAGGCATGAAAAAGCAAATTCCTTGTCTTCCTTCTCAATACGAAGTGTCTGTGGTGACTGATCTGTTCTACTATTGTCAAGGCTTGTATGTCTGCTAATTTCAAGCCACTCTGTATCCATTCTCATTCCACATTCCTGTGGGACAAGGTAAGGTGTCAGGCTCAAATCCGTCACTTCATAAGTGCCTTTTTGTGCACCTGCTTTTCGATCCGGATATGTCTCCCCTGATAATCCTTTATAGATATATTTATCTGCAAGTGTTGGCATGATAAAACGCATTCCAAATACCGGAAGCTCAGGCAGTCCTTTTACTCCATTATAATGTACATCTACCCATATTTTTCCGGATGCATTAACCGTATATGTCACAAGTACCGTTGTTGACGGATTGGATATTGTCTCATAAGTATATTTTACAATGATCTCATCAGCAAAAACATCACCACCGTAGCTGTTATTGTCCGGTGCATATGGTTTCTGCACTTCTCCATCCATGATAACCTGTGTTTCCTTGCAGTCAATAAACATATCTGCTGAAAGCCAGCTTCCGCTTTTGATATGGAACGTGCTTCCTCTGTCGTTGTCTGTCAGTGCTCTCCAGAAAGTAGGTTTTGGGCAACGGTACAGCCACTCATATCCGTTTTTAACGATAGATTCCAGTCCGCCTTGTGCATAAGAAAAAATATAATCAAATTCTTCTCCATGTACACCAAGTGTATAGTCACCATAGACCACTCTTAATTTATCTGTATAAGCCATAGTAATACCTCACTTCCTGCATTGCCGGTTTCTCTTTTCTGTCAGCAAATACGATTCCATTTGCTGAGAATTCATAGTCTGAAGGTTTATCGTCAAAGTCTCCGCCATAGCGTAAAACTTCTTTTCCTGTCACCGGATCTTTTACAAGAATTGCCTGATCGATAAAATCCCATATAAATCCACCCTGATACATATCATATTTATCAATCAGCTTCATATAAGATCCCAGGCCTCCCATGGAATTACCCATGTCATGCATAAATTCACATAATATATAAGGTTTCTTCGGATTGTTATTCAAATACTCCTCTACATCCTCCGGCTTTGCATACATTCTTGTTTCCATGTCAGAAATCGTATCCTCATATGCCCTATTGTAATAAGAACTTTCATAATGAACTAATCTTCCATCTTCCTTTTCAGCAAAATAAACGTTCATTGCTTCAATGTCATCACCCGCATAAGATTCATTTCCTAAAGACCAGAATAAAACGGATGTATGGTTTTTAAATGTTTCAAAATTGTTTCTTGCACGATCAAGTACAGCCTCTTTCCACTGTGGGAAAGATCCCGGCACATTGCAGGATGGTTCGATTGCCCCTAATTTCTGGAAGGATCCATGACTTTCCAGATTCGTTTCTGCCATCACGTAAATTCCTGCATTGTCGCACATATAATACCACGGTATCTGATCCGGATAATGACAGGTGCGTACCGAATTAATATTATTTCTGAGCATACATGCGATATCTGCTCGCATATCTTCTAATCCAATGCATCTTCCTGTTTTTGGATTCCACTCATGACGGTTTACTCCTGTAATAACCAGGCGTTTTCCATTTAAATAAATAATCTTATCAATAATCTCAATTCTTCTGAAACCAATATCGTAAGGAATTACTTCTACTAAACTTCCATCTTCTGCTTTAAGTTCTACATACGCATGATATAAATAAGGATCATGATTATCCCACAGTCTAACAGTTTCTAAATCAATACAGATTGTACCCTCTAAGTGGTCATTTTCTTTCTTTAACTGTACAGATTTTTCTGCTACCAGATTTTCTTCCCTGTCTTTTAAAATAAAATCAGCGGTTATATTCTGAGCATCCGGTGCAGATACTTTCATGCTGACAGATACGCTTCCACTTACATTATCCTGATTCAACACAGGTTGAAACCATACATCATCCATATGTACATCCGGTATCACTTTCAAAGTAACACTTCTAAAGATTCCAAAAAAGCGGAAAAAGTCCTGATCCTCTAAAAATGCTGCTGTGCTCATCTTGTGAACCTGAACTGCCAGTACATTTCCCTTTTCTTTTATATACGGTGTCAGGTCAAACTCAGAAGGCGTAAAACTATCTTCTGCATAGCCTACAAACTGACCATTAAGCCACAGATACATCGCTTCTTCTACACCTTCAAAACAAATATGGATTCTTTTCCCACACATGCTCTTATCCAAGTCGAAGTATTTGATATAAGAACCTACCGGATTGTACTCTGCTTCTGAAAACATTCCTTTTTCTGCTCCGGTTGCCGCCATGCTGTAAGCTCCTCTGTGGTACTCTTTTCCTTCCCACGGATACATGGTGTTAATGTAGCGGATCTTATCATATCCAGCCAATTCAATATGTCCCGGGACCATAATTTTATCGAATCCTGATGCATCAAATGTTTCCTCATAAAAATTAACTGGTCTGTTTTTTACATTTTTACTATAAGAAAACTCCCACTGCCCGTTTAATGACTGAAATAATGGGTTTTTCTCTTTTTTCATGTCCGAATAATCCAAATAGTAGGAATGATCACTATGCGGAGCTAATTGATTCACCTTAAATACTTCCGGATTATCCAACCATTTCATATCAGCATTCATATTTTTCCTTCCTTTCCAAACAAATCCCAAAAAAGATTTTTGGGATTCGTTCGTTAAAAATTTCTTGTTCTATTTTAGTATACACCTACAAATGAGATTACAGGAGCAACTCTTGAATCTTCAATACGAATTTCAATTGCATCTGTTTCTACGCCCTGCAAATCGATGATCTTCTTATAACCAATTGTGGTAGCATCCACTATTTTCTCTTCTCTTCCATCTTCTGTCGCATACCATACAGAAAACTTCTCCACTCGCTGACTGAAAGGAATTGCCTCTTTTAATACCAGATAAGATAATTTCTTTTTCTCTGTCCACTGCAGATTAATTTTCAATTCTCTATCCCCAGCTTTATTTCTGAACACGTTCTCATAATCATCTACTCTTAAAAGATCTGCATTTTTACCTTCCGCATCCTGTTCCGGAACTGTTGTAATTTCAGCGATATCTGCCAAATTATCTTTAAAAGTGCTTCTTATAAAATCTCCAAGCATTTTTACATTATTAACATCTGTCTGATGAAGTTTTCCATTTTTCATTGGAGGAAGATTCAACAGAAGTGTTGTATTTCCACCAACTGAAGATAAATAAATCTCTTTCAGGTTTTCGAATGAACGAACCTGATCATCTTCTTCCTCATGATAGAACCAGCCTGGGCGGATAGAAACATCTGTTTCTGCCGGATAATATGCTAATTTTTCTTCATTACGCAGGCATTCACGGCTTCCAAGATCTGCCTGTGTTTCATCTAACGGACGATTTCTGAACTCTTCATTATCTTCCTGCTGGCTGAGCTGTGCTGTAATCGCCGGATCTGTCATATCTGCGGCAACGACACTCCACTCACTTGGACGAACCTGTCCGGCTTCGTTTCCGCACCAGCGGATATCCGGACCTGAAATTGAGATCACAGCGTTTGGCTGGAGTTTACGCATCACTTCATAATATCTCTGCCAGTCATAAACCTGTTTCTTTCCATTGCTGCCTTCGCCACATGCTCCGTCAAGCCAGATTACAAATATGTCCCCGTAATTTGTCAGAAGTTCTGTAAGCTGATTTACATAGTAGTCATCATATTCTTTGCCTTTTCCATAAGATTCATTGTTTCTGTCCCATGGTGAAAGATAAACTCCAAACTTCAGACCATATTCTTTACATGCCTCTGCTGTTTCACGAACGATATCACCTTTTCCGTTCTTATAAGGTGAATTTTTAATACTATGTTCTGTATACTTGCTTGGCCATAAGCAAAAGCCATCATGATGTTTACAAGTCAATATTAATCCCTTCATTCCACCTTCAGCAGCTGTCTTTGCCCACTGGCGAGCATCTAGTTCTTCAGGATTGAAGATAGATTCCGGTTCATCTCCTAATCCCCACTCACTTCCTGTAAAAGTATTTACTGTAAAATGGATGAAGCAGAAATACTCCATATTCTGATAAGCAATCTGTCTCTTACTTGGTGTAACTGAAATTAAACGTTCATCCTCTTTCATACCCTTGTATTCCATTTTAACACTCCTCCAACTGTTTTCTAAGCTTTTCATTAGCATCTTCTACATTCATTCTTGACATGATAAATGTAATGATCAATGACAATACCATCGGAATCCACAAATACATAACATGCAGCATATTCAGGCAGGATTCTGGCTGGATTGTTGCTTCTTTCACAAATCCACTTGCATCAAGTAACCATCCACAAAGAGCAACTCCGATTCCTCCTCCGATCTTTGTTCCAAAAGAAGTACAGGAATACATTGTTCCATCAATGTGTTTATGTTTTGTAAGGTATGTATATTCTGCACAGCTTGCAACTACGGCTCCCATATCACCCTGCCATGGTGCCATTCCAAGTGCTGCAACCGCTGTAAATGCAAGCATAAGTGGAACACTTCCCATATAGCCGGCAAAAATCACTCCTACACGTCCTGCTGTTCCGAGAATATAACCTGCAAGGTTCATTCTATATAAACCTTTCATCTTATCTACCAGCATAGGTGTGATACACATTGCAATAATGACAGGAATATTGATTGCCCATGAAAATACAGAATATAAATCTTCATTTTTCAGTATGTAAATCATGTAATAAATTCCCATATTTAACATAGCTGAATAAATCTGCTGACAAATATAAGTAGCACAGATCATAAGATAATATTTATTGGAAAATAAAAGTTTTGCTGCCTCTACCAGACCATACTTTTCTTCTGTATGATCTTTACCTGCTTTCAATTCTTCTTCCGGAAGCTCCTTGATTGAAAATACGGAAATTGTATTTACGATCAATCCAATGATAGCATATACTACAGCAACTGTTCTCCAGGCAGCTGCTCCACCGCCTGCTGCTCTTACAAACTGAACTGTAACAGACTGAATAAGTAAGCTTGTTGAAAATGCAAATATAAAACGCCATGATCCCATCTCTACACGTTCTCTGCTGTTTTTTGTACAGAAAGTAACCAATGATGCATATGCAATATTATTTGCAGTAAAGAATACTGCATTTAACAGTGTATATGCGATAAAGAACCATGCGTACTGAGCTGTTGTTCCAAGACTGTCCGGTATTGCAAAGTTTGCTACAAGTGTTACTGCACAACCAATATACGCATAGAGCATCCAAGGTCTTGCTTTTCCAAGTTTGCTTTTTGTTTTATCAATCATAGTTCCAAAGAACATATCGCTGATTCCGTCAAATAACTTTGATACCATGATTAATGTTCCGATAATACCCGGATTTAAACCTACTGTATTTGTCAAATACAACATTACGAATGATGACAAGAATGCATACACAACATTTCCTGCCAAATCTCCCGAACCATAACCTACTTTGTTATACCATTTAAGGTATTTTTTCTCTTCCATGTGAAACTTCTCCTTTCAACAACTTTATTTAGTTTCCACAACTTTTATATAATTTTACAAAAATTATATAAAAATTTTACGTCAGTATAAATATCATAAATGGAACAAAACATACACAAAATAACCTTTTTACTTTTTGTTTTTCGTTGCTATCCATCATTAGAAATGGACTTATCATGAAATTTGTGTTAAAATCAAACTAAATCTATCATTTTTGTTTAATTTTCAGACACTTTCTAATTATTTTCATATACGGAGGTAGCAATGTACACAAACAATGCATATCTAAATGATTCGCATATAGACAGAAAGGATAAATCAAATCCACTTGTTGTAACAATGTGCGGAACTTATAAGTTATATACCAAACCAAAACTTCCTACATGGAGACCCCGTGGCAGAGTTGACTTTCAATTATTATACGTTGCTTCCGGGAAAGCTCATTTTTATTTTGATAAGGATGGTACTGATACAATTGTACATGCTGGTCATATGGTTTTATATCGCCCCAAAGAACCTCAAAAATATGTCTATTATGCTAAAGATCACACAGAAGTATATTGGGTTCACTTTACCGGAAGCAGTGTCACAAATCTACTTCGTTCCTATGGCATAACCAAAGATAAGCGTGTCTTTTATTGTGGTTCTGATCCTGAATATAAAAATCTTTTTTCGGTTATGATAAAAGAGTTACAGATGTGTAAATCTGGTTATTCCGAAATGCTCGAAATGTATTTAAGACAGATTTTTATTAGATTACAGCGTCATTTTGAGCAAACGATTATAACAGACACATCCCGGATAGCAGAAGAAATAGACAAAGCCATTGTTTATTTTAGTGAACACTACAATGAAGCAATTAATGTTGATGCCTATGCTAAACAGAACCACGTCAGCACAAACTGGTTCATACGCAATTTCAAAATGTATACCGGAACTACGCCAAAACAGTTTATTTTGCAAAAAAGAATTAATAATGCTGAAACACTACTACAAAATAAACAATATAACATTAAAGAGATTGCACAGATAATAGGCTATGATAATCCTTTATATTTCAGCCGAATCTTTCAAAGGACAAAAGGTATATCTCCATCCGAGTATCGCAAAAACATATAAAGTATAAAAAAGGAAGAGCTGATCAGTCTATTTATCAGCTCTTCCTTCTTGGTTGCAAATTTTGTCTACCTTTTATATTTATTTGGCAAGTAATATTTCATTTCACATTTTATAATGACCTTGTCAACAGAAAGGAGATGAACTTCCATGAGAAACAAATTCCACAACTTTGTTCAACAACTACTTAACTTTTATGCAGACTTTTTTACTCGCAGATATTATCCTTTATAATATGCAGTTGTTTCCACAACTTTATTAACACAACTGATATTTAAATTTCAAGGATTGACTTTTTGCAAACTTTTATTTTGTTTCACACTTTATAATAGCCTTATCAACAGGAAGGAGATGTATTTCCATGAGAAACAAGTTTTACAACTTTATTCAGCAACTGCTTAATTTCTATGCAGACTTTTTTACTCATAGATTTTATCCTTTATAGTATGCAGTTGTTCCCACAACTTTATTTATCCACAACTGATAGTTAATCCATAGGATTAACTATTCACAAACTTTTAACTTCTACATCACTCAACACCTCTTCTGTAGCTTACGATTATGTATGCCTATGTGTGATATTTATTATTTAGAAATAATCCATCTATTTTTTTGCCTTGTTATCCGATGGCAATCTCACTTCCCCAGTTCTTTTTTTCATAATTGAATTCTGTGTTTCCATCTGGGTTGGAATATAATCGCTTTCCTGCAGAAATACACCTGCCGCCTCAGCATATGATTCATATCCAGCTGCTTTCATTCTCTTTAACATTTTTGCCAAAGCACTGTTCTTGTCTCTACTCACCTGACGTGTGCTGATGCTCAGTTCTTCTGCTATCTTCTTAACCTGTTTTCCCATGATAAAATAATCGCTCACGATTTTCTTTTCTTTCTCTGTCAGATCACTAAAGAGTTCTTTGAAAAAAATCTCCGTTGTGATATCCGATGCAATGTCACATCCGCTATCTGCGATAAAGTCTGTCGCGCAACCGTTATCTGATTCTAATCCACAAAATAATACTGTATTATTTCTCTGATGCTGCTGATCAAACATATAATGTTCCTTATTATAAGAAATATTAAGAACTTCCAGCTCCTCTGCAGTAATATTAGCGTATTTCACCTTCTGATATCTGTCGTAAAATGTGTATTTTCTTTCTTCCATGATTATTCCTCCGATTTGTCGTTTTTGTTGATTTGATTTGTGACAAATCGAAAAATCATGGATATCTGGCATAATGCCTGCCTCTTCCCTGCATCTTGATATGCTCTTCCTTTCTGGCATCTACCTGTTAAAAAGGAAGCTTTTTCAAATCTGCAACCTGTTTTTGGGTATAAAAAAGGCCATGCCCTTCCGGGCACAGCCTGACGCCTTAAAATTTGAGAAAAGAAAAACCTCCGCAAACGTTACGTCTGCGAAGGTCTATTTTTCTCAGCATACCAATTCTAACATGCACGTATTTTCATTGTAATACCATTCACATGCCAGTTTACTGTCAGTTCACTGCCACTTTACTTCCACTTTTCTTCCAGTTTATTTCCTCCATCTTATTCTGTATCTTTTCCGGTCGTGTAAATGCCCAGAGCATTGTTGCATACAACCGGATTGCTTTCTTACGGTTTCGATAATAAGTGGTGCTTGGCATATCATCCAGCATCATCATCACATCTTCATTCGTATTTCCTGCTTCAAAATATCTATATTTCAAAAGCCGATAATACAGCTGTCCATTCTTTGGATAATCCCTCAAAGCTATCAGGGAATCTCTCATAATTTCAAGCAAACAGAGATTCATATCATTATTCAGAAGCTTTTCCTGGATTCTGCGTTTCTCTGCAGTCGCATCAAAATCTACCAGATCATATAACATTTCCTTCAGATGCTTCCCTTCTTCTGCATACATTTCATAATCAATATCCACAAGATTCTTCTCAATACGGAACATTACCTTGGTATACTGACTCAGCAATAATTCCGTATTCTTATAAGCATCCTCTGCCACTTCTTCCATATTGATAAACATATCCTGTATTCTCTGCATAATTGTCCTCCTTCCCGACCGCTTCCGCAGCCAGACCAATCATTGTATTGTTTGTTCCATTCACAGTCTGTCACTGTCCTAACATCTCTTCATGCAGATTCCGCAGAAATATCCGCTGTGGGATAGCTTCTATTTCTGGCTGACCGGCAACTGTATGATCTATTGAAAGCAATCGGTTCTCACGGGAAAGGATGTATCCCCGACTGCTGATGTTCTCATCGAATATCTATCTCTCCAAAGGGGGCCCTGATTCAGGGCTCCCTTTTAGGGCACCATTATTTACGTTCCATAAACCATTTATAATTTTCTTCATAAGTCAGATGACAGATTTTCCCACCCACCTGACAGGTATAACGATACCCGGTTCCGCCAGCTCTTCGACTGGCACAACGCTCCGGTTTTGAAACCTTATCAATCGCATACTTACGTCCGTCTTCCCAGACAAACGCTGTAGGGATCAATTCTCCTTCCCGGCTAAATACCGCCAGGACATCTACATACACTTTAGCTGTCATTACAAAACACCTGCTCTCTCCTATCCATGAAAATATGCTTGTGGATGAACCGTGTGTTCCTTAGCATTTAACTGTGCGAGTATCTTATCCTGATACATAAATGCTCTCTGAATACTCTGATAACCGAATCTTCCACGGATCTCATCTACCACCTGGTCCATTTTTTTGATTTTTTCTCTTTTCGTTTCATCCATAAATAAATCAAGCTGATAAGGCATCTCTTCTGATACCAGATCACATCCTCGAACACCAAGACTACGAATTGAATATTCCCAGTTATAGTTTTTCTGGAACAACTCAAATGCTGTTCTGGCAATTTCTTCTGTAAGATTACTTGCCCTGTCCAACTTGCACTGTCTCGTGAAATGATACAGTCCATTATCCCGAATCGAGATTTCTACTGTCCTGCATTGAAAACCATTTTCACGAAGCCTTGCTCCTACACTTTCTGAAAGAGCCATCAAAATTATCTTCACGTCCAATTCACTAACAAGATCTCTTGGTGTTGTTGTGCTGTTCCCGATAGACTTGATCGGTGCTTTATATCCTTCTACTGAAACTGGAGTTTCATCCCATCCATTTGCAAAGGTATGAAGTACCAATCCCATCTTTCCAAGATATGTTTCTAATATAGAAGGTTCTGCACCTGCCAGATCTCCGATTGTACAAATACCTAGTTTCTTCATCGTCCGTTCAGTGCTTCTTCCAACCATAAGTAAATCACCCACTGGAAGTTTCCATACAATATCCTTGTAATTGTCTTTGGAAAACTCTGTGATGGCATCCGGCTTTTTATAATCTGAACCAAGCTTTGCAAATATCTTATTCCAGGAAACACCAATACTTACGGTAACGCCCAGTTCATATTTAATCCGACTGCTGATCTTTTTTGCAATCTTCATTCCGTCTCCCTTGATAGAAGAACTGGCAGTTACATCCAGCCAGCTTTCATCTATCCCAAATGGTTCTCTCTGATCCGTATATTCACTGTAAATCTCCTGTGCCATTCGGGAAAACCTCAAATAAAGATCCATGCGAGGCGGTACAAAAATTATTTCCGGGCAAACCTGCCTTGCCTGCCACAATGCCATACCGGTTTTTACTCCGTCTCGCTTTGCAATATAATTCGCAGTCAGCACAATTCCATGTCTTGCCTCCGGTCACCACCGACTGCCATCGGCTTTCCGGCAAGTTCCGGATGCTGCAGCATCTCGACACTTGCGTAAAAACAATTCATATCTGAATGGAGAATTGTCCTGCTCATAACATTCACCTACCAGTCTTAAAAATCATAATAAAAGTTCTTTGCTTCACATTGACTTTGTGAAGTTTATAGATTATAATTTCTACTAACTTCACGAACATTTGTTTGTATTTTATGCATGATAATGAACTCTGTCAATAGTTTTTATAAAGTTGATGAAGTTACGATTTCAAAAACTTGGAAAGGATCCCACTATGAATTTTTCAGACAAGATTAAATATCAACGAGAACAAAATCATCTGACACAGAAAGAACTTGCCGAACTGGTCGGCGTATCCCAGCGTGCGATCGCAGCTTATGAAAGTTCCGGCACCATCGCACGAATCTCTACTATGAGAAAGCTCGCTCATGCATTAAATGTCTCTTACGATTATTTGAAACATGACGAGATCACAGATCCTTCTTATGGAATTGAAAAAATGGATTATATTGATGAAGTCAATGGACAGCTTGGTGAAAAAGGAGCCAGAGACATCAATGAGATTCTCGAAACCAACCGTGCCCTTTTCGCTGGTGGCGAACTCGACAAAGAAGCAAAAGATGCTTTCTATCAGGCTGTAACCAAAGCATATCTATCCTGTAAGATGGAAGCTAAAAAGACATTTGGACGGAAAAAGAAAAACACTGAAGCGGAAAGCGATTCATAGGTGTCCGTATTTTCGTACAGCACTTTTGCTACTCTATACTTGCAGTAAACTATCTTATGAAATATCGAGGTGTTTTTATGAGTTCAAAATGTATAAGAGACACTGTTAATAAAGTAAAAGCAAAATATCTGGAAAGTGATCCGTACCGCCTTGCAGCCGCTATGCATATTATTGTTAAGAAGCTTCCGCTTGGAACTGATCCAAACTGTTGTAAAGGCTTCTGTATGCGGGAATGTCGAAAGACCTGCATCGTCATTAACTGCGATCTGCCGGAAATCATACAGCAGATTATCCTGATCCACGAGATCGGTCACGCACTTCTTCATCAGAAAACCCTTCAGATCAAGTGTTTTCATGATTTTGAATTATTCGATGGAGTGTCACAATGTGAATATGAAGCCAATTGCTTTGCCGCTGATTATCTTCTGGAAGATGAAGATGTCCTGGAGATGCTTAACGCTGATATGTCCTTTTTCCAGGCTGCCGCAGAACTGAAAGTTCCACCGGAACTTCTTGATTTCAAATTCCGAATGATGAAACGAAGCGGCGTTCAGATTATAGATTCTCCGATCACTTCCAACGGTGACTTTTTAAAAGATATCCCTACTTCGGGAATAATAGAAAATTACTAAATATGCTATTTTTGAAAAAGGAGATTTTTGAATATGATCAACTTAAATAAACGTAGAATAGATTTTGGAAAAGGTGACGTAGGTATTGGTGTGATCGGAAACACTACAGATTCTGCACAACTGGCATTTTATAATCAGAGTGCACGTCCCATCCATGTAATTAAGAATCCAGAGCAGATTCCTGGAGTTGAACCCATGGAATTTAAAGAGGAACCTTTTATCATGAGTTTTTCCAATCCAGAAAGCATTGATGCAGTTATCTCAATTTTACAACGTGCCAAATATATTAATTTCACTTCCAAAAATGAACAGCAAAAAACAGAATAGATGAATGATGTATCTTATCAAGAATGGCTGTCTTTTCTCTCCAATAAATCAGACAGCCATTTCTCATATAATTCTTTAATACAAATCTCCCACATATCCATCTGCTTCCAGATGCATATAGCACTCATCCACCTTGTCTGATTCCAGAATCTGCAAAACGTATTCCATACCTGTAGCAAGTTCTCTTGTTTTCAACTCTTCCAGCGGAATCCAATAAACTCTTCCTTCCTCAGAACTCTTCAATTCTCCGGTAAACTTATTCGCTTTATACAGGGTAATGACATAGTGCACTCCTCTCTTATGCCAATGATATAATCCTCCAAGCTTCGGTGCTTCTATCGTAAGTCCTGTTTCTTCCCAGACTTCTCGAATCATAGATTTCTGGAAAATCTCATTTGCTTCTACGTGACCACCTGGAAAAGTTGTACCGGTATAGCTATCATTTACTTTATCCAGTGCCAGTACATTTCCTTCATCATCCTGAATCATACACATATTCATAAAACAGACCTTCTCAATCCGGCTCTCTTCTTTTTCATTCAGAGATTTTCTGACACGTTTGTTGATATCCGATCGTTTGGATTTATAATGCTTGAAGACCTCTCCGTATGGAATCCAGATTTCTGCATCTTCGATTTTTTCATAAACAGAATCCACTACTTCTTCCAGATGTTTGTCATTCGGAAATGTACATTGTTTCATATAATAATCTCTGGTTGCCTGAAACATCCATTCTGCAATCTTTTCTTTCTGCTTCATTTTTAACTGGGAATACTTCTTATCCGTTTGCAGTAGTCTTCCATCTATCATCTTATGATTTTTCCGTGACATCGGTATGACCTCTTTTCTTCTTTCTCGTTCAGATTTTACTATACCACAGAATCATTCCTGCGTCATACTTCTGAGCTTCGATGTCCTCTTTTTCTTCTCTCAGTACCTTATTTATAGAGGGATCTTTTTTTAAGGACTCTCTTCCGGCGGCTTTGCCACCGGTAAATAGCAAGGATAGGAAGTGTATATACACTTCCGAAAAACCAGCAATTTAGGGAACCCTGCCCTAAATTAAAATCACAGAAGTCACTACTTCGAAGAACCAAAGAAAGGAGAATCTGCCTATGGCAAAGAGAAAAAGAAATATACAGATTTTGTTTTGTGTTTCCCCTGAAGAAAAAAAGCTTATTCGTAGAAAGATGATTGAATCAAAGACAAAAAATATGGGGGCTTATCTTCGTAAGATGGCAATCGACGGTTACATCGTCAACACAGATACAACTCCTCTGAAGAAACAGTATGAGGAAATGCACAAGATTGGTGTGAATATTAATCAGATTGCAAAGAAAGTAAACAGCACTGGAGATCTGTACTCGGAAGAAATGCAAGAATTGAAAGAGATGGTGAAAGAATTATGGCGTATCTTAAGATCTTCCCCATTAAAGTAACAGACAAGAAAGCTCTGGACTATATTACGAATCCTGATAAGACTGATGAAAAACTGTTAGTTTCCAGTTTTGGCTGTTCCCCGGAAACTGCAGATCTTGAATTTTCTATGACAAGAGAAATGGCAAAAAAGAATGGAATGGACAAAGGTGATAACCTGGCATTTCATCTGATCCAGTCATTTAAACCTGGAGAAGTTGATGCCGAAACTGCCCATCGCTTAGGACAGCAATTTGCAGACGAAGTACTGAAAGGAAAATATGAATACGTGATCAGCACCCATGTTGACAAAAATCATATACACAATCACATCATCTTCAACGCCGCAAGCTTTGTTGACCATCACAAGTATGTTTCCAATAAGCGGAGCTACCACAAACTCTGCAGAATCAGTAATTGTATCTGCTATGAAAATGGACTCGCCACCAGTATGCCGACCGGAGAAAAAGGTAAAAGCTATAAAGAGAATATGGAATATCATCGTGGCACCAGTTGGAAAGCCAAGCTACGTGTCGCAGTTGATAAAGCAATCTGGACTTCCATCAACTATGAGGAATTTCTGCAAAAGATGCAGTTAGCAGGATATGAAGTTCGACAGGGAAAACATCTATCCTTCCGTGCACCGGAGCAGAAAAACTTCACTTATATGAAATCTCTCGGAAGCTATTATTCAGAAGAAAATGTCCGCATCCGTCTGGCTAAAAATCGTAGTAAAGTGAAAACGCCAAAGCATCTGTCCAGAGAAGCTCGCCTGTATATCAATATCTCCACGTATGTTACGACCGGCAATCGAGAAGGATTTGAACGATGGGCAAAACTCAATAACCTGAAAGAAGCGGCTCGTACTTTCAACTATCTTTCTGAAAATAACCTGTTGAATTATGAAGATTTCCAGCAGCATATTTCTGATGTTGATGCTTCTGTTAAAGCGGCTGATCTGAGAATAGCACAAATCTCCAGTGATCTGAGCACGCAGAAAGTCATTCAGAAACACTGTGATTCTTACCGGCTCTGTCGTAAAGTGATTGAAGATTGCAAATCTGCTAAAAATCCAAAAACTTACCGTACCAAGCATCAGGCAGAATACCAACTCCACGATTCACTAAAAAAAGAGCTTCAGGATCTCGGTGTTACCAAAATCCCAAGCTCTAATAAAATCCAGAAACAGATTGAAAATCTTGAATCTGAACAGGCTGCTACCATCCGTGACAAACAGGAACTACAGAAAAAGCAGAAAACACTGGATATCATTCAGCAAAATTTCTCTGTGCTGCTCGATGCTCCGGAGATACAAATTCCTGTATCAGGAAAAGAGCCAACTCTTTAAAAAGAAGAGGTACCTATGTAAAAAGAGCTGTCTTATTATGTATCTGGTAATGTACTTGAACCTATCGGCAGGGACTACCTTTATTCTGAACTGGTAAACCCTATCTTTACAAAGGACGGGGGCAATGTGAAAGTTAAGGTTGCCGTGAAATTCCTTGATAATCAGACAAAGGCGACGCAAGTATCGCAGTATGAGCTTATGCTACATAAGGATAGTAACTGGAAGATTGTAGGGTAAATGATGAAAAAGCGTGTATTTTATAAAAGAGATACACGCTTTATTCTACAAACACTATTCTGTATAATGAATATTTATTG
>ERZ652168.222-NODE-222-length-20352-cov-7.19614_pt1 | contig 20352 bp, 21 predicted proteins | sample MGYA00514763_ERZ652168 | MGnify/ENA metagenome assembly ERZ652168
GGTCTGACTAAGCGCCACAGGCGCGAGCGGGCGCAGCGGCAGGTCGCGCAGGAACCGGGCGACGCTGGCGGGTAGCGCGGCGGTGTTTTGCTGAGTCATCAACGCCACGATCTGCAGATACCGGGCAAAGAGCCCGGCATCGCGAATCACCGGCTGGGAGGTTATCAGCCGCTCGTGATGCGCATCGTTTGCCAGCTGCCGCCAGCACCAGCTTAGCTCGAGATAGAGCATATGGTAGCTGCGCGGCTGGCCGTCGCGCGGATTGCAGCTGTGGGGCGCCTGGGCGGGGATAATAATCAGATCGCCCGGCCGCAGCAGATACTCCTGCCCGTTGCAGATACAGCGCGTTTCCCCCTCGATAATCGCCCCCACGGAGAGCTGCGGATGGCGGTGACGTTTATAGGCCTGACGGCTTTGCCAGGTGCTGCGCAGCTCCAGCCAGGGCAGCTGTTCGTCGCGCCAGAAGGTTTGCTGAATATCGCGCGTATGGCTCACGGTGGGCTCCTTAGCTGAGGGGGATAGCTGTTTATAACATGCCTTCATCCTGCGGGAGAACCGCGAGTCGCGTTCAACAAAAATGTCTCGCTTGCAGCCGAAGGAAGATATCTTTCGTCGCGGCTCGTAAAGGTCAGCAACAGTGTGTGTGATGAGAAAAATGGCGCAGTAGAGTGGCGGCAGGATTTTTTTACGCAGGCGGATAGCCATGGAAAAGGGTACTACGTCAACGCCGCACGATGCGGTCTTCAAACAGTTTTTACGTCAAGCTGATACCGCGCGCGACTTTTTGGATATCCATCTTCCTCCGGCGCTCAGACAGCTTTGCGACCTGGATTCGCTGACGCTTGAATCCGGGAGCTTTATTGAGGAGAACCTGCGGGCATACTACTCCGATGTTCTTTGGGCACTGAAAACCGCGGCGGGAGAAGGCTATATCTATGTTGTCATCGAGCATCAAAGCTCTCCGGATGCGTATATGGCCTTCAGAATGATGCGTTACGCCATTGCTGCGATGCAGCGCCATCTGGATAACGGACATAAAACGCTGCCGCTGGTTGTACCGATACTGTTCTATCATGGCGTCGCCACGCCTTATCCCTGGTCGTTATCCTGGCTCGACAAGTTTGCCGACCCTGCTCTGGCTAAGCAGCTTTATACCATGCCGTTTCCGCTGGTGGATATTACCGTCGTGCCTGATGACGAAATTGTCCAGCATCGAAGAGTCGCCTTACTGGAGCTGATGCAAAAACATATTCGTCAGCGCGATTTGCTGGGCATTGTGGAACATCTGACGGCCATTTTGCTTAGCGGATACGCTAATGACAGGCAGCTAAAAACGCTGTTTAATTACCTGATTCACTCGGGCAAAGCGCTTCGGTTGGGGAAATTTATCCGCGAAGTGGCTCAGCGTGTTCCGCAGCATAAGGAGAAGCTCATGACTATCGCCGAAAGGTTACGTGAAGTGGGGCGCAGGCAGGGGAAGCGGGAAGGTCGACTGGAGGGCGTTGAGGAGGGGCAGCGCGCCGAAGCGCGGCGTATTGCTCAAACGATGCTCGCCGAAGGTATGGCCCTGGAAACGGTGCTGAGAATTACCGGTTTGTCGGAGGCGGATATCCGGGCTGTTACTCATTAACTTATTGATATTGAGCTGTTATTTATGGGCGATTTATGCCGAGAGCGCGCTCCGTTCCATTTCGGGAAAATTCCGTATCTCTCTGAGTTTGGCCGCATCCTCAGTTATCTCGACTACCCTTAATATCCTGTGCGGTATTTATGACTGCGTTAACAGCGATAACAAGGAGACATGCGATATGGCTTATCAGACGGTGAATCCTGCAAACAATCAGCTTATCAAAGCGTACCCGGCACACAGCGACGCGGACGTGGAAGCGGCTCTGCAGAAGGCGGATGCGCTATATCATTCGTCGTGGTCGAAAGGCGATATAGCGCAGCGGCTATCGGTGCTGTACAAGCTGGCGGATCTGATCGACGGCCGGGTTGACGAGCTGGCGAAAATCGCCAGCCAGGAAATGGGCAAACTCATTGAGCAAAGCCGCGGTGAAGTGAAGCTGTGCGCGCAAATTGCCCGCTACTACGCCGACAACGCCAAACAGTTTTTGGCGCCGGTAAAGTATCCGTCCGGGCTGGGTGAAGCCTGGGTCGAACACCATCCCATCGGCGTACTGATGGCGGTAGAACCGTGGAACTTCCCTTATTATCAGCTTATGCGCGTGCTGGCACCGAACCTGGCGGCGGGGAACCCGGTTATCGCCAAACATGCCAGCATCGTCCCGCACTGTGCGGAAACCTTCGCCCACCTGGTACGCGAAGCCGGTGCGCCGGAGGGCGCGTGGACTAACCTTTTTATTTCTCAGGATCAGGTGGCGAAGATTATCGCCGACGATCGCGTACAGGGTGCGGCCCTGACCGGCTCGGAAAAAGCCGGTAGCGTGGTGGCGGCGCAGGCGGCTAAACACATCAAGAAAGCGACGCTTGAACTGGGCGGCAACGATGTCTTTGTGGTCCTGGACGACGCCGATCTGGAGAAGGCGGTGAAGATCGGCGTGCAGGCGCGGCTCAACAACGCAGGCCAGGTGTGCACCGCGGCGAAGCGCTTTATCCTGCATGAAAAAATTGCCGACTCGTTCCTGAGCCAGTTTACCGAGGCCTTCCGTCAGGTGAAAATCGGCGATCCGCTGGATGAGCGCACGACGCTGGGGCCGCTCTCTTCAAAAGATGCGCTGGACACGCTGACCAGGCAGGTGAACGATGCGGTGAAAAACGGCGCGAAGCTGCACCTGGGCGGCAAACCCGCGCAGCGGGAAGGCAGCTTTTTCGAGCCCACCATACTCACCGGCATTACCCGCGATAACCCGGCCTACTTCGAAGAGTTCTTCGGCCCGGTCGCGCAAATCTACGTGGTGAAAGATGACGATGAGGCGATGAAGCTGGCCAACGATTCGCACTATGGCCTTGGCGGAGCCGTATTCAGCCAGGATATCGAAAGGGCGAAACGCATGGCGTCGCGGATTGAAACCGGTATGGTCTATATCAACTGGCTAACCGATACCGCTCCGGAGCTGCCGTTTGGCGGCGTTAAGCGCTCCGGGTTTGGCCGCGAGCTTTCCGATCTCGGGATTAAAGAGTTTGTGAATCAGAAGCTGGTGGTCGTGCATAAATAACGGCGTGAAGACAAAAACCTGCCATCTGGCAGGTTTTTTTTGGCGTTCACTGAACTTCAATCTTATCCCAGCCGCTCTTAAACATGCAGCTGTCGACGAGCGTATCCCTGCGCCCCTCATTGGCGTCCTCAACCGTATAGCTGGTGGAAATATCCTTTTTCTTGTTCTTTTTGTCCGTTTTTTCCGAGCTTGAACCGGTGACGACGTTATCCGGGGGGAGATCGATCAGCGCCTGCGCTTCGCACTCCGTGAGCTTTTTACTCATCTCCGTATCGCTGACTCCCGGCTTCACCCATTTGTACTGGACGCAGCCTGACAGCAGCACGGTGAAGCTCAGAACGCAAAGCGCGGCGAAGCGGCCGTTCATCAGAAGGTAACCCCGCCGCCGACATAGGCGCCGTCAATCAGCGTGTGGCCCGGGCGGCCATCTTTGCCGTCGACGCTGACATGGCGATAGCCCACTTTCAGCGTGACCGGGGTGATTGGCGTCCAGCTTACGCCGCCGTTGGCTTCAACGTAGTTTTTGACGCTATTGTTCAGGCCCTCCGGTGCGGCATAGCCCTCACCATAGAGATGGATGCTGTCGGTCAGGGCCACGTTGACGCCGCCGCCGATGGGGAAGGCCACGCCGTTATCGCCTTTTTTAGGACCGAGGTAGATGGCTTTCGCGCCGGCATTGAACATTACCGGGCCGAGTTCCAGGTTATAACCCGCGCCTACGCCGCCTGTCTGGGTACCGTCATCGGTATTTTTGAGCCAGTTGCTTTCCACATACAGGCCAGAGGAGGATTTCCCCATTTCCAGATTCAGGTTGGTGAAGTTCTTGCCCTGCTCAACGGTGCCGCCCATCGCGAGTGCGGATCCCGAGACGGCAGTCAACGCCGAGAGAAGAAGGATATTCAGCTTTTTCATGTTTTATGCCTCATCATTACATTACGCGGAGGGCACCTTAACAATCGATTTTTATGACTGCAAATCAGCGAGTGATGGCTGTTTTATGCTAATTTTGTTATTAGATATATTTATTTGTGTTGTTTGTTAGTTGTTTTTACTGTGGAGTCAATGGGTAATCTTTAGCCGTTGAGCGTGAGTTGAATCTTTTGGCTAAATATTCGCTGAACAGGCGCGAAAAAGCGGTTGTGGACGCAATAATTGGCTTTCTAATTATTTCCAAAAACATTTCTATTGTTACATATAAGAACAGAATTTTACATTTCAGCCGCGCATTCCCCCTCCAGAAGAGGGGGAATGCGACATGACTACTTGCGCAGGCTCGCAAATGCGGTGCGAATCTCATCTTCCGGAAGCTGTATTCCAATAAACACCAGGGTACTGTGCGGCCGCTCATCGCCCCACGGCCGGTCCCAGTCGGCGCTGTATAGCCGTTGAACGCCCTGGAACAGCAGGCGGTTGGGCTCGCCGTCGATCCACAGCATCCCTTTATAGCGCATCAGCTGTTCAGCGAAGGTGAGCAGCAGGTTTTCCATTACCCGCGACACGTCGCTGATATCCACCGGATAATCCAGCTCCACCACGATAGACGACACGTCGTTCTGCTTATCGGCCATAAAGTGGAAGCGCGGTTTGCTGCTGACCACGTTCTCTTCCAGCATAAAGCCGCTGGTGTTAAACAGCAGATTCAGGTCGATATCGCCGTGGGTGACGTTGTAAATCGGCGCGCGGGCGTTAATACGCATCAGCCGTTCGCGGAGCTTGTCGCTGTCGCCCGCCACGTCAGTTTTGGTGAGCAGGATACGATCGGCGTAGCCCACCTGCGACTGGGCAATGGTGAACTGATTCATCTGCTGGTCGGCATGCACCGCGTCAACCAGCGCAATCACGCCATCCAGCAGATAGCGTTCACACAGCACATCGTGAGAGAAAAAGGTCTGGATGATCGGGCCGGGGTCGGCCATGCCGGTACATTCGATCACCAGCCGGTCAAAATCAATTTCTCCGCGATCGCGGCTGTCGAGTAGATCGAGCAGGGCGTCTTCCAGTTCGTTGGAACGGGTACAGCAGATGCAGCCGTTGGTCAGGGTTTTAATCTGCGTGGCGCGATCGCCGATAAGCTGGTCATCGACGGCGACTTCGCCAAATTCGTTTTCGATAACGGCAATTTTAAAGCCGTGCCGTTCGTTCAGGATATGGCGCAGCAGGGTGGTTTTACCCGCGCCAAGAAAACCGGTGAGCAGGGTGACTGCAATCGGTGCCATGTTTGCCTCCATTAGCAGCAGCGTACGCCGCCTTTGCCGTCGCCGCCGTAGCGGGCCTGCTGGCGTTCGCGAAAGAATTCATCGTAGGTCATGTACGGCTTGTCCGGATGGTTAGTCTGCATATGCTCGACGTAATTATCGTAATCCGGAATGCCAATCAGCATTTTCGCTGCCTGACCGAGGTATTTTTTTGCCTGACCTAAGTTACCAAACATTGTGAGTCCCAGAGAACGAATAAAGCCGGATGGCGGCTAGCGCCTCATCCGGCCTACAAACATTCGTTTGTGTAGACCGGATAAGCGTAGCGCCATCCGGCATTAAGGTTTAGTGATGCGAAGAGGTCTTCACGCCGCCTTCCGGTACCGGCACGTACGGGGTCTCTTTGTCGGTACGCATTTTATTGTTGCGCACGTTGAGCCAGGTTTTGATGCCGTAGAAGATGATGCTGTAGACCACCACCAGGAACAGAATGCTCAGACCCGCGTTGGTGTAGTTGTTCACCACGATATGGTTCATGTTGGCAATCTGCTGCGCGGTCAGTTCGCCGCCGGCGGCGATCTTCTCTTTATACTGCTGCGCCATGAAGAAGAAGCCTTCCATCTGCGGGTTGGTGCTGAACAGTTTCAGGCCCAGCGCCCAGGTGGTGCACAGCAGCAGCCATGCGGCCGGGATCACGGTGACCCAGATATATTTGGTGCGCTGCATTTTGACCAGCACCACGGTGCCGAGCACCAGCGCCACGGCGGCCAGCATCTGGTTAGAGATACCGAACAGCGGCCACAGGCTCTTCACGCCGCCCAGCGGGTCGACCACGCCCTGATACAGCACGGAGCCCCACAGGCCGACGCAGCCCGCGGTACCGATAACACCGGCCACCAGCGAGTCGGTTTTCTTGAGGAACGGCACGAAGTTGCCCAGCAGATCCTGCAGCATAAAGCGGCCTGCACGGGTACCGGCATCCAGCGCGGTAAGGATAAACAGCGCTTCAAACAGAATACCGAAGTGGTACCAGAAGCCCATATCCGCCATCGGGATGATTTTGTGGAACACGTGAGCGATACCCACGGCCAGCGTCGGCGCGCCGCCCGCGCGGTTCAGTACCGACGGTTCGCCGATATCTTTCGCGGTTTGCAGGATTTGCTCAGGTGAGATCACGAAGCCCCAGGAGCTGACGGTCGCCGCCGCGTGTGCGGTGACATCCCTCAGCTGCGCGGCAATCAGCGCGGCGTTCTCACCGCCCATTTCGTGCAGGTTCGGCATGGTGATGCCCAGACCCGCTGGCGGGGTGTTCATCGCGAAGTAGAGGCCCGGTTCGATAATTGAGGCCGCTACCAGCGCCATGATAGCGACGAAAGATTCCATCAGCATCGCGCCGTAGCCGATAAAGCGGGCGTCGGTTTCGTTAGCCAGCAGCTTCGGCGTGGTGCCGGAGGCGATCAGGGCGTGGAAGCCGGAGACCGCGCCGCAGGCGATAGTGATAAACAGGAACGGGAACAGCGCGCCTTTCCACAGCGGACCGGTACCGTCAATGTACTGGGTCACCGCCGGCATTTTCAGGTCCGGGTTGAGGATAACAATGCCCAGCGCCAGGCCGACGATAACGCCAATTTTCAGGAAGGTCGCCAGGTAGTCGCGCGGCGCCAGAATCAGCCAGACCGGCAGCAGCGCCGAGATAAACGCGTAGCCAATCAGGGTAAAGGTAATAGTGGTGTCTTTAAAGGTCAGCGCCGGGCCCCAGTACGGGTCGTGGGCAATCACGCCGCCGAAGTAAATCGACGCTACCAGCAGGACGATACCAATCACCGATACTTCGCCTACGCGGCCCGGGCGCAGGAAGCGCATGTAGATCCCCATAAACAGGGCGATCGGCACGGTCGAGCAGACGGTGAAGACGCCCCACGGGCTTTCCGCCAGCGCTTTCACCACGATTAACGCCAGCACCGCAAGGATGATGATCATTATCAGGAAGCAGCCGAACAGCGCGATGGAGCCCGGCACCGGACCCATCTCCTGCTTGATCATTTCTCCCAGCGAGGCACCGTTACGGCGCGAGGAGATAAACAGCACCATAAAGTCCTGCACCGCCCCTGCCAGCACGACGCCCGCCAGCAGCCACAGGGTACCCGGCAGGTAGCCCATCTGCGCGGCGAGCACCGGGCCCACCAGCGGACCGGCGCCGGCAATCGCGGCAAAGTGGTGGCCAAACAGCACGTAGCGGTTGGTCGGAACGTAGTTCAGGCCATCGTTGTTAATCACCGCAGGCGTGGAGCGCGTAGGATCGAGCTTCATGACCTTTTGCGCAATGTACAGGCTGTAATAACGGTAGGCGACGAGGTAGACGGAAACCGAGGCCACCACGATCCACAGCGCACTGACGTGCTCGCCGCGGCGCAGAGCGACGACCGAGAGGCAAAATGCCCCGATGATTCCAAGAATCACCCAGGGTATGTGCTTGAATAACTTTTTAGTATCCATAGTAAAACCTGGCTTAATAAGATGAATAATGGGCCGAAGCCGTCTGGGTTTAGTTAGGGTTTGAGGAGGCATTGATTAGCTATGCTGGGGACCATCTTGCCAGAACGTCGCGCGCGTAAAGTTGGGTAAATCTGTGAGTGGTTATATCCGGGGTTAAGCGGTCACTTGCAGGGGTAAGCGGTTGGGCAGGAATCCCGACAGGCTTAAATATGTGATTGAGAGCACAGGAATATTCCCGCCGTGACGATGGGGGGAAGCGAGGTAATCCCCTCTCCCGCGAGAGAGGGGAAGGCAAAACTACGCCACGACGTCCATCTCCATCATCACCGGATGGAAGCGGCGCTTAAAGTAAATCAGTCCGTGGCCCTGCTGGCTCAGGGTAATGTTCCTGATTTCCACCAGATAGACCAGGTGGCTACCGATGGTCTGCACCTGGCTAATCTCGCCTTCGAGGCTCGCCAGCGCGCCTTTTAGCACCGGCTGGCCCAGCGCGCCTTTTTGCCAGCCGCTGAGGCCGAAACGGTCGTCCATCGTCATCCCGGTCATGCCGGCGAAGTGGCGGGCCATCTCCTCTTGCTCGTGGTTCAGCACGTTGATGCACAGCTTGCCGTTGCCCTGGAAAACCGGATTCATCGCGCTGTTAGCGTTGATGCAGACCATTACCGACGGCGGCGTATCGGTCACCGAACAGACCGCGGTGGCGGTGATACCGCAGCGGCCCGCCTCGCCTTCGGTGGTGATGACGTTAACGGCGGCCGACAGACTGGCCATGGCATCGCGAAAACGCAGACGTTGTTCATCTAATTGCATTGTGACCTCCCGCTGCCGGTTACTTCAGCAGCTTATCCAGCATGTTGATATCGGTATTGTTGTGCAGATGCGGCACCGTCCAGCCGTTCTGGTCGTACTCGGACAGGCAGCGATCCACCATCGCCATCATTTTGTCCATGTTGCCGGAGCTCTGCGCCTGACGCAGGCACTGCAGGCGAATCTCATCCTGGCTACCGGAGTAGTTGATTTCGTACAGTTCATGACGGCCGCCAAACTCGCTGCCGATGGCGTCCCACATCAGTTTGAGGATCTTGATGCGCTCGACGTGATCCATGCCGTTCGATCCGCGCACGTATTTCGCCAGATATTCGTTGATCTGCGGATTATTGAGATCGCGGGCGCTGGACGGCAGATAGATCAGGCCGCTGGTGACGTTGCGTTCAATAATGTTTTTGATTTTGGCATAGGCCATCGGCGCCATCACGCGATAGGTTTGCAGCGCGGCGTGATCCGGCAGATACGCGCCGTTAACCCACGGCGTGGCTTCGGCGCACATCGAATCGCTCAGCGCCCAGAACATATTGCGCCAGGCCACCACTTCGCCGAGATCCGCCTGCACGCCGCGGAACTCAAGGGTGCCGGTGCACTCCAGCGAGCGCTTGAGCAGGGCGGTGATAAAGTCGAGCTTCACGGCCAGACGCACGCAGGCCTGCAGCGGATACATGCGGGCGAAGCCGCCCTCCATCGTCCAGCGGCGGCAGCGATCGAAGTCGCGATAGATCAGCACGTTTTCCCATGGGATCAGCACATTATCCATCACCAGGATCGCATCGTTCTCGTCGAAGCGGCTGGAGAGCGGATAATCGTAGGGCGATCCGGTTGCTCCGGCGACCAGCTCATAGGAGGCGCGGGAGATAAGCTTGACCCCTTCGGCGTCCATCGGCGCGACGAACATCAGCGCGAAGTCCGGGTTTTCGCCCATCACCTGCGCCGAGCCGAAGCCAATCATGTTGTAGTGGGTGAGCGCCGAGTTGGTGGCTACCACTTTCGCGCCGCTGACGATGATCCCGGCATCGGTCTCTTTCTCCAGCTTGATATAGACGTCTTTCACTTCGTCGGCTGGCTTATGGCGGTCGATGGGCGGGTTGACGATGGCGTGGTTAAAGTAGAGGCCGGTTTCCTGGATGCGGGTGTACCAGTTACGGGCGTTCTGTTCAAACTGACCATAAAACGCCGGGTTTGCGCCTAGCGCGCAGCCGAACGCGGCTTTGTAGTCCGGGGTACGGCCCATCCAGCCGTAGCTCAGGCGCGACCATTCGGCGATAGCGTCGCGCTGCTGGCGCAGATCGTCGGCGCTTTTCGCGACGCGGAAGAACTTGTGGGTATAGCCGCCGCTGCCGGTATCGGTGCCCCAGCACAGGGTATCCTGCAGTTCGGGTTTATGCAGCGCGTCGTACATCTGGGCGACGGAGGCGGCGGCGTTGCGGAACGCCGGGTGGGTGGTCACGTCCTTAACGCGTTCGCCGTAGATATAGATTTCGCGGCCGTCCTGCAGGCTCTTCAGGTACTCTTCACCGGTTAACGGGCGTTTAGCGTCGGCACGGAAATTTTCAGGTTTCATAGGTGACCTCTTCAGTATTAATCGGAATGCGATGTTAAATTTATGTTTTGTTTTTGTTGTTCAATTGAAGCGGTTAACGCGGCTTTCGTGAAGAGACTTTTAGGTCAACGGTAGGTACTTTTCAGGCGGGGTTGGGTTATGTGATCGGGGGTTGGTTTTTCTATTTTCCGGCCTGGCTCCCCGGTGATCCGACGACAAGCCAGGGCGGGTTTTGAATGTGTAGGCCGGACAGATGCGCAGCATCGCCTCCGGGAAATTCAGCTACTCTGCGCTCTGCTCCCGGGGGCGGCGCTTGACGCGCCTTGTCTGGCCTACCGCCTCTCAGACGGCTGCGAACTCGCCGCGCCGTCCCCGGCAAGCTCTTATGATACCGGTACTTTTTGCGTTCTGAACGCGCTCGGCGAGCAGCCGACTAATCGGTTAAAAAAGCGGGCAAAATAGGCCGGATCCTTAAAGCCCAGCTGCCAGGCTATCTCGTTGACCGCGCTGTCGGAAAAGAGCAGCAGCCTCTTGGCTTCGCGCAGCTGCCTGTCGAAAATCAGCCGTTTGGGCGGCCGGTTGGCGAAGCGGCGGCAGATATCGGTTAACCGGGATTCGGTCAGATGCAGCTCGCTGGCGTAATCCGGCACCGTCCAGTGCTGATGGTAGTGGCCGTCGATCAGCTGGTTAAACCGCTGGAACAGCTTGAGCTCGCCGCGTATCCCGCTGGCCGCGTGATCGTCAAGCTTCGCGTTGCGCAGCAGTAGGGTGAACACCGCCTGCGCCAGCAGCGTCAGGGTATGTTCCCGCCCCGGCAGCTGCGACGTCGATTCCCGTTCAATCAGCCGCCAGTAGTGCGCCAGCGCCGCCAGCTCCACGCGCCTGTCGGCCAGCGACAGGCAGATGCCCGGCAGACCGAAAGCCTCCCGCGTGCCGGGATAGAGCACCTCCAGCAGCGGCCAGACCAGATCCTCGCGCACCGTCAGCACGTGACCGTCGCTATCGGACTCGGTGATAAAAGCGTGCGGCACCGAGGGCGGCGTCAGGACAAACAGCGGCGCCTGCACCGAATAGCGATGATCGTCGAGCTGCAGCTCAATCTGCCCGGTATCGAGAAAGTGCATCTGAAAATACTGGTCGTGACGGTGCGCCTGCATATCGCGGCCAAAGAACTCCGCCATCCTGGCAAACGATTGATAATGCACATCTTCCGTCCCCAGGCTCTCATCGTACTCTTTATTAATATCGATATTGGCTATCGGGCTCTGGCACATGGCGGCTCCTTACGGCGTCGCGCGCGGACGCGTTCCTTTCATCGGAATCACCCAGATAATCATCGCGCCGATGACCAGCAGGGCGGCGACGAACCACAGGCCGCTGCTGAAGCTGCCGGTAATATCCTTCAGCCAGCCGATCATAAAGGGGCTGAGCGCCGATCCGATATTACCCGTCGCGTTGATCACCGCGATGCCGATCGCTCTGGCGCGCAGGCTGATCGACTGATCCGGCGTGGTCCAGAAAATGGCCATTGCGCTAAACGATCCGGTGGAGGCCATCACGATCCCGAGCAGCTGGATCAGGTTGTGATCGGTGGCCGATGCCAGCAGCCAGCCCGCGGCGGCGAACAGGAACGGCAGGGCGGTGTGGTGCTTACGCTCCTGATGTTTATCGGAGTGGCGGCTCCAGTAGATCATTCCCAGAATGGTACAAATCTGCGGGATCGCCGCCAGCAGGCCGATGGTGATATTGCTGCTGCTTTCGTTAAAGCTTTTGAGGATCTGCGGCGTCCAGATGCTGATCGCGCTGAGCGTATTGGTCAGGCAGAAGTAGGCCAGGGTGTACATCAGCACGATCGGCGTGAACACTTCCCGCCACAGGCTGCGCTGCTGCATGGCGTGATGGCTGATCGCCCCTTCCGGCTGGACCAGCGTCAGGCGGTCGTTATCCATCATCTCCTGCAGGCATTTTTTATCATCCGCGGTCAGCCATTTCGCCTTCGACGGCGAATCATCAAGCCAGAACCAGACCATAATACCGAGCAGCACCGACGGGAAGCCTTCCAGCAGGAACAGCCACTGCCAGCCGTGCAGGTTCAGCAGGCCGTCCATCGACAGGATATAGCCGGAGACGATCGACCCCAGCGCGGTGGTCACCGGCATCGCGATCATAAACAGCGCGTTGGCGCGGGCGCGGAAAAGGCCGGGAACCAGTAGGTCAGATAGAGCAGAATGCCGGGCAGAAAACCGGCCTCGGTGATCCCCACCAGCATGCGCAGGATATAAAGACTGTTCGGTCCGGTCGCGAACATGGTGGCGGTGGAGGCGATGCCCCACAGCACCATGATGGTGGCGATCCAGCGGCGAGCGCCAACGATGCTGAGCATCACGTTGCTGGGAATGCCGAATATCACGTAGGTGGCGTAAAACAGGGTGGTGGCAAGACCAAACATGGTGGCGTTAAGGCCCAGATCCTGGCCCATGGTCAGCCCGGCAAAACCGATATTGATGCGATCTAAAAACGAAAAGATAAACAGCACGAACAAAAAGACGATCAGGCGGCGAAAGAGCTTGTTGATAACCGACTGCTGCTGCGCCGTCAGCTGCTTGTGCTGATTAGCCGGATCGAACTTTTCCGGGATGGCAGATGATGTATCGCTCATTATCATTTTCCTCTAATGGGAATTTTGTAGGGTACTGCGGGTATTAATAGACGCCTGACGAACCCTGGGCGGTTTTTTCCGCGCCAAATCGCGCCGCCAGCGCTTCCGCGCCGCGGGCCAGCAGGGTGGTATCGACGCCGACGGCGACAAACAGCGCGCCGAGTTCCAGGTAGCGCTTCGCCAGCGGCTCGCTGGCCATCAGGATCCCCGGCGCTTTGCCCGCCGCGCGAATTTGCCCGATGGCGCGCTCAATGGCGGCCTGCACTTCCGGGTGCTGCGGGTTGCCGCTGAAGCCCATATCGGCGCTCAGATCCGCCGGGCCAATAAACACGCCGTCCACGCCCTCGACATCGAGGATCTGCGGCAGATTGTTGAGCGCTTCGCGGGTTTCGATCTGCACCAGCACGCACATCGCGTCGTTGGCCTGATGGAGATAATCCGGGACGCGGTTCCAGCGCGAGGCGCGGGCCAGCGCGCTGCCGACGCCGCGAATGCCCGCGGGCGGGTAGCGGGTGGCTTTCACCGCCAGCCGCGCTTCGTCGGCGTTCTGCACCATCGGCACCAGCAGGGTTTGCGCGCCGATATCCAGCAGCTGTTTAATCTGCACCGGGTCGTTCCACGACGGCCGCACCACCGGCTGGCTGGGGTAGGGAGCGATCGCCTGTAGCTGGGTCAGGATTGTCTGCACGCTGTTTGGCGCATGCTCGCCGTCGATCAGCAGCCAGTCGAACCCGGCCCCGGCCAGCAGCTCGGCGCTGTAGCTGCTGGTCAGCCCCAGCCACAGGCCAATCTGCGGACGACCCGCTTTTAAGGCGTCTTTAAAGGCGTTATGCATCATGTTTCTCCTAGACAAAGCGGCAGCTAATCGCGCCCATGTTGCCGTAGTCGACGTGGAAGGTGTCGCCTTTGCGCGCCGGTACCGGCCGGGTAAAGGAGCCGCCGAGAATAATCTGCCCGGCTTCCAGCTGGACGTCGTACGGCGCCAGCTTGTTCGCCAGCCAGGCCACGCCGTTGGCCGGGTGATTCAGCACCCCCGCGGCGACGCCGGTCTCTTCAATCACGCCGTTGCGATAGAGCAGGGCGGCGATCCAGCGCAGATCCAGCTCGTCGGGTTTAATCGGGCGGCCGCCGAGGCTCACCCCGGCGTTGGCGGCGTTATCGGAGATGGTGTCGAAGACTTTGCGCGGGCGCTGGGTTTCCGGGTCGATGTTGTGGCAGCGGGCGTCAATCAGCTCCAGCGCCGGGATCACGTAGTCGGTGGCGTTGTAGACGTCAAACAGGGTGCAGTGGGGGCCGCGCAGCGGTTTGGCCAGCACGAAGGCCAGCTCCACTTCGATACGCGGGACGATAAAGCGGTCGGTAGGAATATCGCCGCCGTCGTGGAAAAACATATCGTCCAGCAGCGCGCCGTAGTCCGGTTCGCTGATTTGCGAACTGGCCTGCATTGCTTTTGAGGTCAGGCCGATTTTATGTCCTTTCAGCACGCGGCCTTCGGCGATTTTCATATTTACCCATTCGCGCTGTACCGCGTAGGCGTCTTCGATAGTGATCGTCGGGTGATCCAGCGAAATAGCGCGGATCTGTTCACGCTGTTTTTCCGCCTGGTTTAGCCGCTGGGCGATCAGGGTATGGGTATGTTTATCGAGCATAGTTGCTTCCTGTTACGTCATTCGGTGCTGCTGCGCCGGAAATAAAAGCCGGCGCCGTTTCGCCCTCTCCCGGCGGGAGAGGGCCTGACCGGCCGCACGCTATTTAAACAAGGCGTGCACGTTGTTCTGCTTGTAGTTCAGCGTCGGGTGCAGTTCATCAATCTCAAACGACAGCGCCAGATAGCGGCTCTCCATCAGCGCGGCGAAATGGGCTTTGATCAGCGTGAACAGCATATCGCCCACGTCCTGGCGGCTCTCCAGGCTGCGTCCGGCGCCAATTTTCAGCGTCATATGCACAAAGGCGTAATCGTGCTGGCCGTCGGCCATCTGCCAGGTATCCAGCCAGATGGCGCGGCTGCGAATGCCGCCGATGGGGAAGATGCCGGTGGCCGCCAGCGCGGCGTTCACTTTGCCGAACAGGCCCGGTAAATCAGCCTGCTCGCGGATGTTGTCGGTACATTCAGCGATAAAATGCGGCATTCTGCGTGCTCCTTACGCCGTTTCCGGCAGCGGGAAGACGGCGTTGACCTGACCGGTGCCGGAGCTGGCGAACAGCTCGGTAATAAACTCTACTTTGCCGTCGTATTTGTCCCAGCCCAGCAGGCCCAGCAGCATCACCGTGTCGTGCATATTGCCTTCGCCGAAGCAGTAGTCGGCGTACTCCGGCAGCATGGTGCAGAACTCTTTGAATTTGCCTTCGCGCCACAGCTTCACGACCCGTTCGTCCATCTGGTGATCGAACTCGCGGGTATAGCTGTTCATCCCCTCTTCGGCGCGCTGGTCGTCGATAAAACGGTGCGACAGCGAGCCGCTGGCAAAGACCGCCACGGTGCCGTCATATTTCTCGATAGCCTTAAGAATGGCTTCGCCCAGCCTGCGGCTGTCGGCAAAATCATGAACGGTACAGAACGCCGAGATAGAGACCACTTTGAAATGCTTATCGCTGTTCATGTAGCGCATCGGCACCAGGGTGCCGTACTCCAGCTTCAGGCTTGGAATGTTATGCGCTTTGGCGCGGACCCCGAGCTTGACCGCTTCGTCGGCGATCAGGTGGCCGAGCGCCGGGTTACCGTCATAGTCATAGGTCATGTCGCGAATAAAATGCGGCAGCTCGTTGCTGGTGTAGACGCCCTGGAAATGGTCGGCACAGTTGATGTGGTAGGCGCTGTTAACCAGCCAGTGGGTATCAAAAACGATGATGGTATCCACGCCCAGCTCGCGGCACCGCTTGCCGATTTCTTTATGCCCATCGATGGCTCCCTGGCGGCAGCCGTGGTTTTTACCCGGCAGTTCAGAGAGATACATAGACGGTACGTGAGTGATTTTTGCTGCTAACGCTAACTTTCCCATATCAGACTCCCCATTTTGGGATCGGATGGTCGCCCATCGAGATGCAGACGTTTTTCATTTCAGCGAACACTTCAAAACTGTATTCGCCGCCTTCGCGGCCGGTACCGGAGGCCTTCACGCCGCCGAACGGCTGACGCAGGTCGCGGACGTTCTGGGTGTTGACGAACACCATTCCGGCTTCGATGCCGCGCGCCAGGCGCAGCACTTTGCTGACGTCCTGGGTCCAGATATAAGAGGCGAGGCCGTACTCCACGTCGTTGGCCAGGCGCAGACCTTCCGCCTCGTCTTTAAACGGCAGCAGACAGGCTACCGGGCCAAAAATCTCTTCCTGCGCCACGCGCATGCGGTTATCGACGTCCGCCAGCACCGTTGGCCGCAGGAAGTTGCCGTTTCTCAGATGGGCGGGCAGATCGGCGGGCTTATCCGCGCCGCCGGCCAGCAGGGTCGCCCCTTCTTCAATGCCGAGGCGGATATAGCCGGAGACTTTCTCCCAGTGCTGCTGGCTAATCAGCGCGCCCACCTGGGTATTCGGGTCGGTGGGGTCGCCGACGCGCAGGCGGTTAGCCCGCTCGGCGAAGCGTTTAACGAACTCGGGGTAGATGCTCTGCTGAATGAAAATGCGCGAGCCGGCGGTGCAGCGTTCGCCGTTGATCGAGAAAATGGTGAATAGCGCGGCGTCGAGGGCGCGCTCAATATCGGCGTCTTCGAAAATCAGCACCGGCGATTTGCCGCCCAGCTCCATGGAGTACTTTTTCAGCCCGGCGTTTTTCATGATGTTGCGCCCGGTGGCGGTACCGCCGGTGAACGAGACCGCGCGTACGTCATGGTGGCGGACCAGCGCATCGCCCGCCGTCGCGCCGTAGCCCTGAACCACGTTCAGCACCCCCGGCGGAATACCCGCCTCCAGCGCCAGCTCGCCAAGACGGTCGGCGGTTAGCGGCGACAGTTCGGACATCTTCAGCACCGCGGTATTCCCCAAGGCCAGGCACGGCGCCACCTTCCAGGTGGCGGTCATAAACGGCACGTTCCACGGCGACACCAGCGCGCAGACGCCGACCGGCTGCACGAGGGTGTAGTTGAGCATCTTGTCGTCAACCGGGTAGGTCTTGCCGTTCATCTGCTGGCACACTTCGGCGAAGAATTCGAAGTTGTGCGAGGCGCGCGGGATCAGCACGTTTTTGGTCTGGTGAATCGGCAGGCCGGTATCGGCGGTCTCCATGGCGGCGATCTCCGGGACGTTCTGGTCGATCAGATCCCCCAGCCGGCGCATCAGACGCGCGCGCTCTTTCATCGGCAGATTGGCCCATTTCGGGAACGCCTCTTTCGCCGCCGCCGCCGCCTGATTCACCTCGTCGGCGCCGCCGGAGGCGACTTCCGCCAGCACTTCGCCGGTGGCCGGATTAGTGGTGTGGAAATATTCCGCAGCGGCGACGTTTTTGCCGTTGATCCAGTGGTTAATTTTTTTCATGACAGCTTCTCCTCATATGCCTGCTGGCTAATGATGTGGTTGACCAGGCGGCCGACGCCTTCCACTTCGACGATCACTTCATCGCCCGGCACCACGTCCGACAGCCCCTTCGGCGTGCCGGTGGCGATCATGTCGCCCGGCTGCAGGGTCATAAATTCGCTGAGGTAAGCGATCAGGAACGGAATGCTGAAGATCAGATCGGCGGTGGTGCCCTGCTGGCGCAGTTCGCCGTTGACCCAGGTGCACAGCGCCAGGTTGTGCGGATCGGGGATCGCCTCTTTGCTGACGATCCACGGGCCTATCGGCGTCAGGGTGTCGCGGCTTTTGACCCGCAGGTTGGGACGATAGTAGTTTTCCAGGTAGTCGCGGATGGCGTAGTCGTTGCAGACGGTGTATCCGGCCACGTACGCCATGGCGTCGGCTTCGGTGACCTTACGCGCGGTTTTGCCGATCACCACCACCAGTTCAGCCTCGTAGTGCATGTACTCGACGTTATCCGGGCGCACCGACTCCTGGCGGTGGCCGATAAAGGTGTTGGGCGCTTTGATAAATACCAGCGGCTCGGTTGGCGGCGTAAACGCCAGCTCGCTGGCGTGATCGGCGTAGTTCAGGCCCCGCGCGAACAGGGTGCCGTCGGCGGGCGGCAGCCAGCGAAACTCGCCTTCCTGAAGTAACCTGCCGTTGGCGAGCTGGACCTGACCGCGTTCATCAACCTGGACATCGTGCCGCTGTCCCTGCCACTCAATACGTGCCTGTTTCATGCTAGTTCTCCTTCAGCAACCACCGGGTTTTCCAGCGCCGGGAAGCCCTCGGCGAGAATGCGTACGCGATCGCCGGGGCGCAGCGTAACGCGGGAGTGGGGCGTACCGATCAGAATCGCATCGCCGGGATTGAGGGTGGCGAATTCGCTCAGGGCGCTCAGCAGCTCGGCGGCGGAGCGCTGGAGATCGACGGTATTCCAGCTGTCCGCCTCGCGACCGTTGATTTCGGTGATGATGGTCAGGTTATCGACGTTGCTGAGCGGCGCGAGCGCGCCAAGCGGGCAGAAGCCGTCGCGGCATTTGGCTTTGATGGCCGGACGATAGAAGCTCTCTTCCGGCAGGCTGACGTCGTTCGCCAGCGCGTACCCGGCAATATAAGCCGCGGCGTCTTCCGCGGCGATTTTGCGTGCGGTTTTACCGACGATTAGCGCCACGGTGGCGCCGCTCTGCACGGTTTCGCCTTGCGGGTAGGGAATGCTCTCGCCGTCGCCGATAACGGTGTTGCGCGGTTTGATAAACCAGACCGCGGTCTTCGGCGGGGTTTTATACGGGGCCTGCTGGAACGCTTCGCGCCAGGCGTCGAGCTGGCTGCGGTGGTTAAGCGCCACGGCGAAGATGGTACCTTTCATTGACCACTCCTCTGCTACGGAATTAGGAAGCTAGTTAATTCATTAATATGTTAATGATCATCTTTTATGCTTTGCGGAAAGGTTTGGCAAACAGAAGTGAATGTTTTGTGATCGGATTAACAATAAATTTACAGTTATATTTTTTATTTGTTGTTAATCAATTAGATAATTAATTTTCTTGTACCTTCTGGTACTTTTCAGAGGCAGAAACCGGTTGCCTTCAGAAGGAATTAGCGCTAATTATTAACTTATTAACAGATTGGGGATTTATTTCAGAGGTATGTGATGCATGATTCGTTAACTATCGCGCTGCTGCAGGCGCGGGAAGCGGCGATGGCCCACTTTCGGCCCATCGTTAAACGCCACAATCTGACCGAGCAGCAGTGGCGTATCGTGCGCATCCTCGCCGAAAATCCGTCGATGGATTTTCACGATCTGGCCTTTCGCGCCTGTATTTTACGTCCGAGCCTGACTGGTATTCTGACCCGCATGGAGCGCGACGGCCTGGTGCTGCGTTTAAAACCGGTTAACGATCAGCGCAAGCTGTACGTTTCGCTGACGCCTGCGGGCCTGAAGCTGTATGAAAGCGCCCAGGCCCAGGTGGAAGAAGCCTATCGCCAGATAGAAGCCCAATTTACCGTCGAAAAAATGCGTCAGCTTACCGCGCTGCTGGAGGAGTTTATCGCCCTGGGGAATGGGGTGGGTGGAGAGGAAGAAGCGTAATTTTCCTTCCGTGAAGCTAGAAATATTCCCCCGGTCGCGCTGTGCTTACCGGGGCTACGGGCCGGTGCCATCCCGTAGCCCGGATAAGGCGCCAGCCGCCATCCGGGGAGTTCCCCGCCACTCAGAACAGGGTATCGAGCTCTTCCAGCACGTTATACTGCTCGTCCACCAGCAGTAGGGTTTTCCATTTATCAAACGTCAGGCACGGATGCGAGGTGCCGAACACCAGAATATCGCCGACCTGCACGTCGCTGCCCGGCGCGAGGCGCAGCATACAGTGCTGATCCATGATCCCGACGCTTTCGATCCCCGCCGCAGACAGCTGCGCGCCGTTGCGATAGCGAGCGATCGGCTGCGGCAGTCCGGCGTCGAAGGCGCAGTCGCGCTTGCCGAAGTTGACCACCGCGCGATCCGCTTCCGGCACCGACTGGACCATCGCCATCAGCTCCAGCGCCGAGGTTAAATCACCGCCCAGATCGCAGGCGATCGGATCGCGCGCCACCAGCGCTTTCTGCGCGATATCGTAGATCCCCCGATCGTGGGTGATATAGCAGCCGGGACGGATAACGATCCGGCAGCGCGCCGGTTTCTTCGCCGCCAGCCAGATATTGCACACCACGTCATACCAGACGGTACCGGCGCCGGTCAGCACAAACTCCCCCTCAACCAGATGTTCCATCCGGCAGGCCAAATCGGCGGCCTGGCGCAGCAGAGCCTCCACCTGCGGCTGCGGATCGTCGCCGTGCAACACCCCTTCATACAGCTCAAGTCCGCGCAGCTTAAGGCCCGGAAGGTCCGCGACGACCTCCGCCAGAGCCTGTGCATCCTCAACGCTGCGGCAGCCGCAGCGTGGAGGATGCACAGGCTCTGGC
>ERZ652168.224-NODE-224-length-20148-cov-5.47186_pt1 | contig 20148 bp, 21 predicted proteins | sample MGYA00514763_ERZ652168 | MGnify/ENA metagenome assembly ERZ652168
GACTGGCGGTCGTCAGCCCCTCCGACGTAATGCCCAGCCATACGCTGCCCAGCGGCAGGCTCACCAGCAGATCCTGCGGATTGCGGCTGACGCTAAACAGAATGGTCAGCACGCCGATCAGCAGGAAGCCAAACGGCAGCGCCATCCAGCGGCACCAGCGCCACGGCGAGACCCGCAGCAGCCAGCAGGTTAAGACGGCAATCAGCGCCATTTCGATACCCTGCCCCAGCGGAGGCAGGGTAAAGGCCAGCACCATCAGCAGCAGCCAGAACAGGAACTTGCGCTCCGGCGCGACGTGAAACCAGCGGCTCTGATAGCTAAGTCGGTCAAACCCGGTCATCACGGCGCTGTCTGCCTTTGCTGTAGCCCAGAATATAGAAAATCACCGCCGCGCCGAGGGAGCCCTGGAGCGTAAACAGCAGGCTCTCAATTTCTCCACTCGCCGGTTCGTACAGCGGCTGGAACCACGGCTCATAATGCGGTGCGACCACCTGAATCTGGCTCTCCGCCTCGCCGTCCGAACCGCCAAACTCGCCGCCGTGATCGACAAAGAACGGCAGGATCACCAGCGCCACCACCATGGCGAACAATATCAGCGTCTTTTTCATGTTAATGCCCCTGTGCGGTAATCAGCTGACGTTTGGTCAACTGGTCGTAGATCATGACGGTTAACAGTCCTTCAGCAATGGCGATCGGGATCTGGGTCAGGCAGAAGATCCCCATAAACTTGACGATCGATCCGGTCGCGCCGGCGGTCGGATCCGGGAAGGCCACGCCGAGCTGTACGGAGGTGACAAAGTAGGTCACCAGATCCGCCAGCATCGCGCAGAGAAACACCCCGACATCGCGGCGAAGGCCCGCGCGGCAGGCCATTTTCCACACCATATAGCCGACCACCGGCCCGATTACCGCCATCGACATCCCGTTCGCGCCGAGCGTCGTCAGCCCGCCGTGCGCTAGCAGCAGCGCCTGGAACAGCAGCACGATGGCGCCAAGGATCGCCACCACGCCAGGCCCGAAGAGAATCACCGCCAGGCCGACGCCGGTCGGGTGCGAACAGCTACCGGTCACGGAAGGAATTTTCAGCGCCGAGAGGACAAAAATAAACGCCCCGCACAGCGCCAGCAGCACCTTCTGGTTGTTATCTTCCTGCACGATGCGGCGCAGGCGCACCAGCCCGTACCACAGGCAGGGTAAAAACAGCAGCCACCATGCCAGGGCCCACATCGGCGGTAAAAACCCCTCCATAATGTGCATCGCGAAAGCCTTTTCGGGTACCACTATCAGCAATAGCGCCGCAGCTAACCCGCTGAAAGACAGCTGTTTTAGCTGTTGTTCAAGTTTCATTCTGCATACTCCCACTGTTTATTGACCAGAATGGTCGAGAAATAGGGCAGCGGCTGGTCGTCGCTGACGTCACGGAGATGGCGCCAGCACTGCTCGCCCGGCAGCGTGGCTTCGGACATCATCAGCGCGGCATCCAGCAGACCGTTTGTTCGCCAGCAGCGCTTTGATGCGGGGAAACCGCCCGTACACTTTCATCAGCACCAGGCTTTCATGCTGGCGCAGCGCCTGCTCGATTTCCGTTTCCGGCGCGGTGCAGGAGATCACCGCCAGCGACTGCTGCTCCATGGCCAGCGGCGTTTTTGAACGCGCGGCAATGGCGGCGAAAGAGGTGACGCCGGGAACAATCTCCAGCCACTCCGGGCTGCCGATACGCTGGAGTAAGAACACCCAGGTGCTGAACAGCATGGCGTCGCCGAGGGTAATAAACCCGACCTGCTTGCCCGCCTCCACTTCCTGCACCAGCGCGGCGGCGACCTCATCCCATACCGCCTCTTTTTCCGCGCTGTCGGCGCTCATCGGGAAATGGCAGCAGCGCACTTCGGTCCGTTCGCCGATATACTCCCGCACGATGGAGAGCGCGAGGCTGTCGCCGCCTTTACGTCCGGCGGGCGCGTAGAGAATGTCCAGCTTGCCCAGCACCCGCGCCGCGCGCACGGTGATCAGGTCGGCGGCGCCAGGGCCGGTACTCAGGGCATACAGTTTGCCGCTCATGCCGCCTCCTCCATCGCCAGGCTCAGCGCCTGCTGCAGGTGAGCGACGAACATTGCGCGCACCGCCGGATTCTCTCCCAGCCCGTTCAGCCACGGCGTCGCCGTGATACCGGCGGCGTTGAACAGCGTTTTCCAGGAGTCCTCTTCGTCCGAGGCCATATCGTTAATGGCGTGATCGCCGGCCACCAGCATCAGCGGCATCAGGTGCACGCCCTTCACCCCCTGCCAGCGCAGGCTGTCGATAAGAATATCGACTTCCGGATAGCTCTCGACCGCGCCGACCCGCGCCGGAAACCCCTTCGCCGTCATCATATGGTCCAGACAGGCGTAGGCGGCGAAAGCGTGATGGCTGGCGCCGTGGCCCATAAAGACCACCGTTTCATCGGCGGCAATCGGCGGCATCTGCTGGCGCAGCGCCTGCATCAGCTGGACATAATCATTATGGCTGCTCAGCAGCGGCGCCCCCAGCGTCAGGCGGAGGAACAGCGGGCGCAGGCTTTGCACTTCACGGACGATCTTTTCATATTCATCGCCGTTGATAATGTGCAGCGACTGAATCGCCACATCCTGGTAGCCCTGCTCGGCCAGCTTCTGCAACGCCTGCAGCGGCGTATCAATCTCGATACCGTCGCGCTGCTTGAGCTTGCGGATAATCATCCCGGAGGTGAAGGCGCGAAAGGTGTCGCGGTCCGGGCAGCTGGCCGCCAGCTCGCGCTCGCAGGCGACGATATTCTTTTCACAGGTGTCGGGATAGCTGGTGCCAAAACTGACCACCAGAAGCGCTTTTTTCATTTCGGACTCCTTAAGCAGCGGCCAGCCAGCGCGCTAAGCGCCGGGCAAAGGCAGCCTGACTTTCCAGTAATTCTTCACCGGTCACCAGCGGTGCCGGGCGCGTAATCACGATGCAGGGGATACCGGCATCCAGACAGGGTTGTACTTTTTCCTGATAGCCGCCTTCGGCGCCGGAGGCCTTAGTGATCACCACATCGGCCCGGCACTGGCGGTAGAAAGCGGCGTTGAACTCGGCGCTGAACGGCCCGCACAGGGCGAAGATCTCGCCAACGCCGAACCCCAGTCCGGCGCACTGGGCGATGACATCGGCGACCGGCAACACCCGGGCCAGCAGCGTTTTTTCGCCTAATCCCGCCCGCCAGCGCGCCAGATCTTTGCTTCCGGTGGTGAGCAGCACGCGCTGGCCGAAGCGCCGCGCCACCTCGCAGGCCTGTTCAATGCTCTCCACGGTATAGAGCAGCGGATGCGTCAGGCCGCTCAGCTGTTCAGGGCGCTGATAGCGGCTCAGCAGCACGCCGGCGGTTTCGCAGGCCCGGACGATATTGCGGCTCACCGCTTCGGCGTAGGGGTGCGAAGCATCGATCACCCAGCGGGTCCGGTTAACCTTCAGCCAGGCGATCATCTCCTCCAGCTCGAGACGCCCGCAGCGCACCTGGCCGCGAATGTCTCCCGCCAGCTGCTGGCCGGTGGGCGTCGCCACCGACAGGGTGTATTTAACCTGCGCCGCGTCAAGCTGCTGGCACAGCGCCCGCGCGTCGCTGGTTCCGCCCATCACCAGCACCTCGCCGTGGCTCACAGCACGTAGCCTCGTGGGGTGATCATCAGGCCATCCTGGATATACGTCGCTTTGTTGCCAACGATCACCAGGCTGGTCATATCGACCGGTGCAAAATCCATCTCCCCCAGGGTGGTCAGCCATTTCTCCTGTTTTTTACGTCCGGCGGACTTCACGACCCCCACCGGAGTCTGCGCGCTTTTGCTGGCCGACAGCAGCTCAAAGGCGCGCGCCAGATGGCCCTCGCGGCCGCGGCTGCGCGGATTGTAAAAACAGATCACGAAGTCGGCTTCCCCGGCGGCGACAATACGCTTTTCAATCACCGGCCACGGTGTCAGCAGGTCGCTGAGGCTGATATGGCAGAAGTCGTGCATCAGCGGCGCGCCCAGCAGCGAGGCGGCGGCGATGCTGGCGGTCATCCCCGGGATCAGGCGGACTTCCACATCCAGCTTCTGCTTGCTGACCAGCTCAAGCACCAGTCCGGCCATGCCGTAAATACCGGCGTCGCCGCTGCTGATCAGCGCCACGTTATGCCCGGCCTGCGCCAGCTCAATCGCCGCCTGGCAGCGCTCAATCTCTTTGCACATGCCGGTTTTGATCACCTGCTTATCGCCGGTAAAGGCTTTCACCAGGTGCGTGTAGGTTTTATAGCCAACGACGATTTCCGCCGCCTGCAGCGCTTCAATGGCCTCCATGGTCATCATGGACTGCGAGCCAGGGCCGATTCCGATTACGCTTAACATCAGTGTGAAACTCCCAAAGTGATAGTGACGCCCTGTTCGCGCAGGGTTTCGCCCAACAGTTGCCCATGGCTCAGCAGCCAGGCCGCCGGGCCGGATACGCTCCCCACGCCGACGGTTTTTCTGACGAACGATGAGGCGGGAAAATGGTGCTCATGCTCGCGCAGCGCATCAGCGGGAAAGGTTTCGAACGGTACGCGACAGCAGGAGGCCAGCTGAATCAGCCCCTGCTCGTGCTTCTTCAGCGTCACGCTGCCGATGGCTTTCAGCGCCAGCGGATCCAGGCGCTGCGCCTCAAGCTGGCGCGCCAGCAGAGCTGCTAACAGCGGGAATGGCGTATCGCGACGGCAGCCAATTCCGGCGACCACCCGCTGCGGCACCAGCTTCCAGTGCGGCACGGCGATGGCCGGCAGCTCGTTGCGCAGCGTGACGCAGACCAGCGCGTCCAGCTCGGGAAGCTGGTGCAGATCGGTCACGGTGATAAATCCCCGCCGGTCGCAGCGGCTGACGTCTTCATCCAGTTCGTCGTCCCACCACAGGCCGACGCGCTGCTGGCTGACCAGCATCTGGTTGACGGTTTTCACCGCCGCGCGGAAGTCGCTCATCCGGGCATTAAGCTGGAATGCCAGGGTATCCAGCGCCGCCATCTCGTTGACGTCGGTGGCGGTGGTGATCACCGGGTCGGCGCCGAGCATCCCGGCCAGATAGCGGCTGAGGGCATTCGCGCCCCCCGCGTGGCCGGAAAGCAGGCTAATAACGTGCTGGCCGCGCTCGTCAATCACCACCACCGCCGGGTCGCTGAACTTGTCATTCACCAGCGGGGCCAGTACGCGTACCGCGATCCCGGTGGCGCCGATGAAAATCAGCGCCGAATAGCTGCTGAAGGCCTCGCGCGCGGCGCTGGCAAAACCGTTTTCAAAGGGGAGAAACCCCTCTTCCAGCAGCTTCTCGCTGGTAAAGCAGGTTAACGGCAGCATCGCCGCCAGCCGTTTCGCCAGCCGCACGCCGCCAGGGGTCAGGCAGAAAAGCGCGATTGATTCAGGCTTTACGGTATTCATGGCTAAAGTCCGCCGCGTAGAGTTTTGAGTAGTGATACTCAGAGCCCAGGAAATTCCCGACCAGAATGAGCGCCGTTTTGCGGATCCCCGCCTCGCGCACCTTGTCGCCGATATCCGCCAGGGTACCGCGTACGGTCTGGCTTTCCGGCCAGGTCGCTTTGTAGATCACCGCCACCGGCGTGGTTGCCGGGTAGCCGCCTTCCATCAGGCGCTCCGCCACCCGGTGAATGCGCTGTACGGAAAGGTAAATCGCCATCGAGGTCTGGTGGCTGGCAAACGACTCAAGCTGCTCGCGCTCGGGTACCGGCGTGCGCCCTTCAAGGCGGGTAATAATCAGGCTCTGGGAGACTTCCGGGACGGTGTATTCGACGCCAAGCTCCGCCGCGGCGCCCAGAAACGCGCTGACGCCCGGCACCACCTGCCAGTCGATGCCGCGTTTGGTCAGCTCTTCGCCCTGCTCGCGGACCGAGCCGTACAGCGACACGTCCCCGGTCTGTAAACGCACCACCGTTTTCCCGGCTTTAACGCCGGCTTCCATCAGGTCGAGAATTTGCGCCAGATGCAGTTCGGCGCTGTCGTGACACTCGGCGCCGGGCGGACAGTACTCCAGCAGCGCGGTGTTTATCAGCGACCCGGCGTAGATCACCACCTGGGCCTGCTGGAGCAAGCGGTAGCCCTTGAGGGTAATCAGCTCACGGTCGCCCGGCCCTGCGCCAACGAACCACACACAACGGGGGTCAAATGTCTCAGCCATGGTTTTCTTCCTTCTGACAGGCGATAACAAAAACGGGATTATTCGGTTTGAAATAGTGGCCGCTGCCCAGCGCGGTCAGCGATGAAACGTTTAGCTGCAGGCAATCAACCTGTTCGATTCCCTTCAGCCGCAGATAGTCGAGAGCGGCGTTCAGGTTCTCCTGCAGGATAAAGGTCATCACCAGGCGACCGCCGGGGTAGAGCTGCTGCCACGACCAGTCAATGAGCTCGTCGAGGCGGCCGCCGCTGCCGCCCATAAAAATGGCGTCGGCCCGCTCGGTGATCACCATCGGCGCTTCGCCGGGCAGGATCTCAATGTTGCCGCAGGCGAAATGCTGGCGGTTTTCGTCCAGCAGCTGCAGGGCCGCGGGATTGCGTTCGACCGCCGTTACCTGCAGCGAGGGGTACTGCAGCGCCGCCTCAATCGACACGCTGCCGGTACCGGCGCCGATATCAATCAGGTGGCTTGCCCGGTGTAGCTCAAGTTTGGCCAGCGCCAGCGCGCGAACCGCCTCTTTGGTCATCGGCACCTTCTCGCCGCGCAGAAAAAGCTCATCTTTCATCGAGGATCACCACCGCGTTCATCTCATATTCGCCGTCGACCTCACTGACCGGTAGCCAGCGGATCCGCTCATTATCCATCGCCAGATTTTCGCCAATCACCATCCAGCGATACCCTTTACCCCGCGCCGCCAGCTGGGCGGCGATTTCCCGCGGCCCGCAGCGCCCGTCGGTCACCATCGCCACCTTGCGCTGGCGAGCCAGCTCATCAAAACAGACGTCCCGCCCGTGGCTGCTGGTCAGCCAGATATCGTTCATATCGATACCGGCCTTCGCGCAGAGATACTGCACCGCGCTGATGCCGGGGATAATGCGCACGCGCTCGATGCCAAAGTGGGCTATCAGCCGCGTACCGATGCCGTAAAACAGCGGGTCGCCGGAGGCCAGCACCACCACCTTCTGCGCTTCGCGTTCGCCGAGCCATACCAGCAGTTCGGCAATATTGGCGCCCAGCGCAAACCGTTCGCCGTCAAACTCTGGGAACTGCTGTAAATGCCGCTTGCCGCCCACCAGCGCGTCCGCGCTGGCGACCGCGTCCCGCGCCGCCGGCGTCATCAGATGCAGGCCTGACGGGCCCATGCCGACGACCGTTAACATGACATCTCCCGCGCAATCTCGGCGATCGGGCGATTGCTGCCGAGGACCTTGTTATCAAAGGAGAACATGATGGCGTCGCAGACGGGCGGCGTTTTGGTAAAGCGCAGCATCTGCATCACCCGCAGGCAGATGCGTTCGGCAAGATGGTGATAGATATGCTGAAAACCGTACGCGTCGATGTGCTCCATCGCCGCTTCGGTGGTATCGCATTCGCTCACCAGCTGCAGCAGCGCCAGCGGCGCGCCCAGCAGCGCCAGATGCGCGACCAGGGTTTCCATCCGCGCATCGGCGATATGGCTGTGGGTGTGGAAGATCCCGGCGGCGACTTTAATCAGCTTGCCGGGATGGCCAATCAGCACGATCTGGCGGAACCCCAGGCGCACGGCCTCTTCAATCATGTAGCCGACGAAGTTGCTCATGGTGACCACCACCTGCGAGTCGATGCCCATCTGCTCGCGTACAAAGCGCTCGCCGTGGTTGCCCGGCACCAGCACTACCCGCTCCAGCCCCGCCGCGCGCTTAATTTCCAGCTCCAGCGACAGCGAACGCTTCCAGCTCTCCTCCGACATCGGCGTCACGATACCGGTGGTGCCGATAATCGAGATGCCGCCCAGAATCCCCAGCCGCGAGTTATAGGTTTTCTGCGCCCGCGCCTCGCCTTCCGGGGCGAAAATCTCTACCGTCGCCCCGCGCGACGGGCCAATCGCCTCGCGCACCGCCGACTCGATGGTGTGGCGCGGGGTGCGGTTAATCGCCGGGCTGCCGATGGGCAGGCCGATCCCTTTGCGGGTGACCGTGCCGACGCCTTCGCCGCCGCGCAGGGTAATCTCGCCGGAATCGTCGAGCGTCACGCGGGCGAAAATCAGCATCCCGTGGGTGGCGTCAACGTCATCGCCGCCGTCTTTACGGATGGCGGCGATCGCCTGCTGCCCTTCAACGTGCGGCGACTCGACGTTAAGGCACAGAGTGACGCCGGAAGGGGTGACAATGGAGACCTGATGAATCAGATGCTGACGCATCACCATCAGCGCCGCGACCTTTGCTGCCGCCGTGGCGCAGGATCCGGTGGTATAGCCTTTGCGCAGCGCCTTGCCGTTGTGCCATACCGGGGCGTCAAAGGATTGCTCGCTCATCGCGCCCCCTGTAAGTGGTACAAAATGGCGTTGACGATGGCGGCGGCGACGTTGCTGCCGCCTTTACGACCCAGCGCGGCGATGGCCGGCAGGCCGCTCTGCGTCAGGGCCTCTTTCGACTCCGCCGCGCCGACGAAACCGACCGGCACGCCAATCACGCCGTTGGCCGCGACGTCATGCTCCAGCAGACGAAACAGCGCGGTGGGCGCATTGCCGAAAACAAACACCTTCTCGCCCTCTTCGGCGACCGCGATATCAACCGCCGCCATCGAGCGGGTCATCCCCTGCGCTTTGGCCTCCGCCACCACCCGCGGATCGCTGATATAGCAGCGGCACTCGCCGCCGAATTTCGCCAGCAGGGTTTTATTGATCCCGGACAGGGCCATGGTGGTATCGGTATAAAGCGTGCAGGGCTGGCTCAGGGCGGCGCTCAAGCGCGGAAGCACGTCGGGCGAAAACCACAGGATATCCAGCCAGTCAAAATCAGCGGTGGTGTGGATCACCCGCTTGATAATGGCTTCGTGCAGCGGGCTGGCAAAGCGGTAGTCCGGGCGGGTCTGCGCAATAATATCGCCAATAATGTCGAAGCTTTTCGCCTCAATCGCCTGCGGTTGCTGGATATAGTGCATTCATTTGTCCTCAGGCAGCGCCGACCAGCCAGTACCGGACCGCCATAAATAGCGCCAGCGCCAGGGTCGAAGACACCCACATCAGTCGAATCGTTCGGGAAATATCGTCTACGGAAATATCGCGCGTCGCGTCGCCGATCCACGGCTTCTCCACGCGCTGTCCAAAGTAATCGTTAGGGCCGCCAAGCCGGATGCCGAGCGCCCCGGCGACCGCCGCTTCCGACCAGCCGCAGTTCGGGCTGCTGTGGTTGTAGCGGTCGCGCCAGCCGATGCGCAGCGCGCGGCCGCCCGCTTCACCGCAGAGGAGAGCGGCGAGGCTGATAAGCAGCCAGCTCAGGCGGGCGGGGATAAAGTTGGCGACATCATCGAGGCGGGCGCTGACCATGCCGATGGCCCGATATTTTTCGTGCTTATAGCCGACCATCGAATCCAGGGTGTTGACCGCTTTATAGGCCATCGCCAGCGGCGCGCCGCCCAGCAGCAGAAAGAAGAGCGGCGCAATAATGCCGTCGACGGTGTTCTCCGCGACGGTTTCCACCACCGCGCGATTAATCTGCTGCGGCGCAAGCTGCGACGTGTCGCGCCCGACGATCCACGACAGCTTGATACGGCTCTCCGCCAGATCCCCCGCGCGCAGCGGGCGCTCGACGTCCCGCGCCGACTGTGCCAGGCAGCGTCCGGCCAGCACGGTGAAAATCATCCATACCTCAACCAGCCAGCCAAGCCACGGATGAATCGTCCGCGCCAGCGTCAGCACGCCCCAGCAGACGCTCCACGTTAGCCCGACCACCACCAGCCACATCACGGCGCCGCCGACGCGCAGGGCGACATCGCTGCGGCAATAGCGGCGCACGTCGCGCTGAACGGCGGCGATCAGGTTGCCTATCCAGCGCACCGGATGCGGCCAGCTCTGCGGATCGCCGATGATAAAATCGAGGAGCCAGGCAACGCCCCATGCCAGCAGCGTCATAGCGCGCTCCTTGCCGCAGCCAGCCAGTGGTTAAGCATGATGGGACGCTGCGCAAAGTGCAGGTGCAGATAGCTGGCGAACGTGTTGCCCACCTGCCAGCCGCCCGACCACTGCTGAAGGGTCATACCGTCGCGGACTTTGCGGCAGGCCAGGACCGCCGGGATCTCAGGGGTAAAATCCGAGTAGTGAAACTCATGCCCGCGCAGGGTTTCGCCGGGCGCCGCCAGCAGCGTTTGCCGCATCGCCCGCGCCTCGCAGTAGCCAAAGCGGGTAAGCCGTTTGCCCATCTTGCTGTGGCCGGGAATCAGATTGGCCATCGGATAGATGTCGCCGCTGGCGTCTTCAAGGGTGCTGCCGAGATACATCAAACCGCCGCACTCGGCGTAAATCGCCACGCCGCGCCGGTGCACCTCCCGCAGCTGCGCCAGCATCGACGTATTGGCCGCCAGCCCGGCGGCATGAATTTCCGGATAGCCGCCGCCGAGCCAAATCATCTGGCACGGCGGAAGCTCGCTATCGCGCAGCGGGCTGAAGCGCACGATATTCACCCCGCAGCGTTCAAGCAGCGTAAGGTTATCCGGGTAGTAAAAGTTGAAGGCTTCGTCGTCGGCCAGCGCCAGCGTCAGGCCCGTGCCGGCGTCGGGCGACGGCAGCGGGGGCCACTCCCCGGCGGGTAGGGCGGTGAGCTGGCTAAGAGCCAGGAGCCGTTCAATATCCAGCGTTTGCGCCAGCGTTTGGGCAAAATCGCGCCACGGCTGCTGATTGACCAGCGACTCGCGGGCGGTGACCAGCCCCAGATGGCGTTCAGGTAACGCCACCCCTTCCACTCGCGGTACGTAGCCGAGCACCGGCAGCCCGCAATAGCGTTCAATGGCGCCTTTGAGAAGCTGATAATGGGATTCGCTGTTGACGCGATTGACGATAACGCCGGCGATATTCAGGCTGGGGTCGAAGTGTTGAAATCCCATCACCGTGGCGGCGATAGAGGTGGAAACCGCTTTGCCATCTACCAGCAAAATGACCGGACAGCCGAGCTGTTTAGCCATCGCGGCGGTGCTGCAGTAGCCAGGGTCGGTACCGAAGCCGTCATACAGTCCCATCACGCCCTCAATGACCGCGATATCCGCCCGCTGCATCCGTTCGCAAAACAGCGCATTGAGCACCGGTTCCGGGAGCATAAAGCTGTCGAGGTTGCGGGAAGCGACGCCGCTGACGGCGGTGTGCCAGCCGGTATCGAGGTAGTCCGGGCCGACTTTGCAGGGCTGAACCCGCATACCGCGCTGCTTCAACAGGCTGAGCAGACCAAGCGTAACGGTGGTTTTACCACAACCGCTGCCGGTACCTGCGAGAATAAATGCGTGCTGCCTGGCTGCCATACCCCGATCCTGTGCCGGGTGGTAGGGCTGCGTGCATTCCCAGTCTTTCGACTGTACGCATCTGAGCAACCCACTTCCCACCGAAGTTGTTGATTGTTACCGACAGGCAGGTCTTCTGGCTTAGCGTCGTCCTCTCCCATCCTTCCCAATCCGCTAAGCAGATCAGTGGCTAAATATGGGTTCGTCAGCATCACAGCAGCGGGGGCTGCGGGGGATTCACACCCCCTTCCCTGGCGCCTGTCGGTTTAGTCCGTCATGATTCGAGCGGGACTGCCCGGCTCGCATGATTTCCGGAATATCTTACGGAAGCTGGATGGCTCCCGTCGTGTTTAATTTTTAATTACCAAGGCCGTTTCATTACGCCGATGGCGCGCTGAAAGCCATTTCAGATATCACTCTATCCCATCAAATAAATAAAAACTGGTGCAGCTTATCGTTCTCTCATTATTATTTTGTTGCGCTATGACAATTTATTGCTCTGAATGAGATATTTTCATTTTAGAATGAGCCAGATACAAGGGCATATCAAAAATCGGCAATAACAAAATATTGTCATTTAAAATGACTCAGTTTGTGATCTGGCGTTAATTTGCTGGCGATAGGCCTGCGGAGTGACCTGATAAGCCTGGCGAAAAACTTTGCAAAAATAGCTGGTTTGCGAAAATCCTAAATTCCGCGCAATGCTGGCGATGCTCCAGTCGCTGTGGCAAAGCAGCTCTTTGGCGCTCACCATCCGCTGATGGTTCACCCACGCGTTAAAACCGATACCCTGATATTTTTTAAATAGCTTACTGAAGTAATAGGGGCTGAGATAAACGTGGGCGGCGACGTCTTCCAGGCGAAGCTCATCGGATAAATGGGCGTCAATGTAGCGCAGCGCTTTCTTCATTTTGCTGTCGTGAGGGCTGGCGACCCGGCTGGCGCGCGTGGGTTCCGGCTGCTGGGGATTATCTTTAATCACCACAAAGTTGAGCTGCTTTTTCAGGCAGTTCTCGACGATCAGCTTCAGTAAATCCGCGGAGGCAATCACTCTGGAGTAGTCCATCTCCGGCACGTCGCGGAATGCGTTGAGCAGCTCGGGGTCCGCCTGCCAGCCGTCGTCCACGTTGAGGATATCCACCAGTTCTACATCGTTGCTTAAGCGCACCTGCCCGCATAGCACGAAGCCCACAAGGTGCCCGGCGATAACCAGAGGAATGGAAAAATCAGTTAACCCGGCGTGGCAGCGGTAGATACAGAGCTGATCGGTTTTTGACGCCTCGAGGCCGCCGCAGCGGTCGCTCATCCGGCAGCGGGTGCTGTGCTGAGGGTGCTGGCGCATCAGCTGGCAGAAAGGGGTGAAGTTAAACAGTTCAGATATTTCATCACCGTGAATATTGACAACCACAACCGCCAGACTGGTGGCCTGCGCAAAATCCTGTGCGATTTTATTAATGAGTTCTGAGTTCAGTGTGCTCGCAGAAATCATGATAAAACCTCTCAGTTAATTTTTTGTTATAAATAAAACATTTCTTTAATATTCACTTCCTTTCATCATCATTTACCGCCAACGATAAAAGAATATTACGATAGCAAAAGTCTCCCATCCGTGGGAGACGTTTTTGGCCAGTTCGTGATACCGGTTCATGAAAATTTTTCGCTATTTCAGCGGATGCATTAATCCTCTAATTTACAGGTATTACACGGTAAGTTATTTCCTATCAGATAACGATAGATGGCCGCGCCGAGGCAGGCGCCGATCAGCGGCGCAATAATCGGCACAATAAAGTACGGAATATCCCTTCCGCCGGTCATCGCGATATCGCCCCAGCCCGCCATCCACGTAAACAGCTTCGGCCCAAAATCACGCGCCGGATTCATCGCAAAGCCGGTCAGCGGCCCGGTTGACGCGCCAATCACCGCCACCAGCAGGCCAATCAGCAGCGGGGCCAGCGGCCCTTTCGGCACGCCGTTGCCGTCGTCGGTCAGCGCCATAATCATCCCCATCAGCATGGAGGTGATCACCACTTCGACCAGCGCCGCATGCCAGATGCTCAGCGACGCCGCCGGGTAGGTGCTGAAAATACTCGCCAGCTGCAGGCTCTCAACGCTGCCGCGAGCGATATGGTGGGCGGATTCAAACTCGGTAAACATAGTGCTGTACAGCACATAGGCCAGCACCGCGCCGCCGAAGGCGCCCGCGACCTGGGAGACAATATAGGGGAAGACTTTGCGCCCAGGAAAACAGGCAAATAGCCATAACGCAACGGTCACCGCCGGGTTGAGATGGCCGCCGGATATTCCCGACGTCAGATAGACGGCAAGCGAGATCCCCAGACCCCAGATAATGCATATCTCCCACAGTCCGAGGCTGGCTCCCGCCACCTTTAACGCGCTCAGGCAGCCGATGCCGAAAAACAAAAACAGCCCGGTGCCCAGAAACTCGGCGGTACATTGCGCTTTTAACGAATCATTCATGGTGACACCTTCTTAGCAGAGTTCGTGTCCTGACCAGCCAACCTCCTGCTGGCAGTAGAGTACAACGGGCCCACTATATGAACTCCGCTCCGCAAATTGTTGGCAACCTGCTGACGGCGGCCCCGGAAAATTCGGGCATCAATAACAAATTATTGTCATTGAATAACTCAGAATAGCATTGCTCACGCGCGGATTTCGCAATTACGCCATCGCCATGACATGCAAAAATATTGCTAAAACCAACTCATCGTTTTCCAACAAACATCACAAATCAGTTTTTCTCGCATAGCAGATAAAATTAAATTCGTCATGAACAAATTTGTAAATATGGAATATACAAAACAAGATAATCACATAAAAACAAATAAAAATAACACTTAAAATCAATAGATTAAATTTAAATGTGGCAATTTTATATTATTCAATACCCACTATTTTTTCACCATCAAATTCAAGTCAGCCATTCTTTTTCCTCGCATCTTCTTATAGTCCCAACTATCGGAACACTCCATGCGAGGTCTTTATGCAACAAGAAGCACTAGGAATGGTAGAAACCAAAGGCTTAACCGCAGCCATAGAGGCCGCTGATGCAATGGTTAAGTCAGCCAATGTGATGTTAGTGGGCTACGAAAAGATTGGCTCCGGACTGGTGACCGTCATCGTACGCGGCGACGTTGGCGCGGTAAAAGCGGCCACCGATGCGGGAGCCGCCGCCGCACGTAACGTGGGTGAAGTGAAAGCCGTACACGTCATCCCACGCCCCCACACCGATGTAGAAAAAATCTTACCGAAGGGAATTAGCCAATGAGCAGCAATGAGCTGGTGGAACAGATCATGGCTCAGGTGATTGCCCGCGTGGCAACGCCGGAACAGCAGGCCATCCCTACTGAAAACCATCCAATACGAGAGACGGCTATGGCAGAAAAAAGCTGCAGTTTAACGGAATTTGTCGGGACCGCCATTGGCGACACCCTGGGTCTGGTTATCGCCAACGTCGATACCGCCCTGCTGGATGCGATGAAGCTTGAAAAGCGCTATCGCTCCATCGGCATTCTCGGCGCCCGCACCGGCGCTGGCCCGCACATTATGGCGGCGGACGAAGCGGTGAAAGCCACCAATACCGAAGTGGTCAGCATTGAGCTGCCGCGCGATACCAAAGGCGGAGCGGGCCACGGTTCGCTGATTATTTTGGGCGGTAACGACGTTTCCGACGTTAAGCGCGGTATCGAAGTCGCGCTGAAAGAGCTCGACCGCACCTTTGGCGATGTTTACGGCAACGAAGCCGGGCATATCGAGCTGCAGTACACCGCTCGCGCCAGCTACGCGCTGGAAAAAGCCTTCGGCGCGCCGATTGGCCGGGCCTGCGGCATCATCGTCGGCGCACCGGCCTCCGTGGGCGTGCTGATGGCCGATACCGCCCTGAAGTCAGCCAACGTGGAAGTCGTGGCCTATAGCTCTCCGGCGCACGGCACCAGCTTCAGTAACGAAGCCATTCTGGTGATTTCCGGCGACTCCGGCGCGGTCCGCCAGGCGGTCACCTCCGCGCGCGAAATCGGCAAAACCGTCCTTGCGACCCTCGGTGCTGAACCGAAAAACGATCGCCCGTCCTACATCTGATACCCACGAGGCTGATTCATGAGATCGAAAAGATTTGAAGCACTGGCGAAACGCCCTGTGAATCAGGACGGCTTCGTTAAGGAGTGGATCGAAGAAGGCTTTATCGCGATGGAAAGCCCGAACGACCCGAAACCGTCGATTAAAATCGTTAACGGCGCGGTGACCGAGCTGGACGGGAAACCGGTAAGCGATTTTGACCTGATCGACCACTTTATCGCCCGCTACGGTATCAACCTGAACCGCGCCGAAGAAGTGATGGCGATGGATTCGGTCAAGCTGGCCAACATGCTGTGCGATCCGAACGTTAAACGCAGCGAAATCGTCCCGCTGACCACCGCGATGACGCCGGCGAAAATTGTCGAAGTGGTTTCGCATATGAACGTCGTCGAGATGATGATGGCGATGCAGAAAATGCGCGCCCGCCGCACCCCGTCCCAGCAGGCGCACGTCACCAACGTCAAAGATAACCCGGTACAGATTGCCGCCGACGCCGCCGAAGGGGCATGGCGCGGATTTGACGAACAGGAAACCACCGTTGCGGTAGCGCGCTATGCGCCGTTCAACGCCATCGCGCTGCTGGTGGGCTCGCAGGTAGGCCGTCCGGGCGTGCTGACGCAGTGCTCGCTGGAAGAAGCCACCGAGCTGAAGCTCGGCATGCTGGGCCACACCTGCTACGCCGAAACCATCTCCGTCTACGGCACCGAGCCGGTCTTTACCGACGGCGACGACACGCCGTGGTCGAAGGGCTTCCTCGCCTCGTCCTACGCCTCTCGCGGGCTGAAAATGCGCTTTACCTCCGGCTCCGGCTCGGAAGTGCAGATGGGCTACGCCGAAGGCAAATCCATGCTTTATCTGGAAGCGCGCTGCATCTACATCACCAAAGCCGCGGGCGTACAGGGTCTGCAAAACGGTTCCGTCAGCTGCATCGGCGTGCCGTCTGCGGTGCCTTCCGGCATTCGCGCGGTGCTGGCGGAAAACCTGATCTGTTCGTCGCTGGATCTGGAGTGCGCCTCCAGCAACGACCAGACCTTCACCCACTCCGATATGCGTCGTACCGCGCGCCTGCTGATGCAGTTCCTGCCGGGCACCGACTTTATCTCCTCCGGTTATTCCGCGGTGCCGAACTACGACAACATGTTCGCCGGCTCCAACGAAGATGCCGAAGACTTTGACGACTACAACGTCATCCAGCGCGACCTGAAGGTGGACGGCGGTTTGCGTCCGGTTCGCGAAGAGGACGTCATCGCCATCCGTAACAAAGCCGCCCGCGCGCTGCAGGCCGTGTTTGCCGGAATGGGGCTGCCGCCGATTACCGATGAAGAAGTTGAAGCCGCGACATACGCCCACGGTTCGAAAGATATGCCGGAGCGCAACATCGTCGAAGACATCAAGTTCGCCCAGGAAATCATCAATAAAAACCGCAACGGTCTGGAAGTGGTGAAAGCGCTGGCGCAGGGCGGATTCACCGACGTGGCCCAGGACATGCTCAACATCCAGAAAGCCAAGCTGACCGGGGACTACCTGCATACCTCCGCGATTATCGTCGGCGACGGGCAGGTGCTGTCGGCCGTCAACGACGTCAACGACTATGCCGGTCCGGCAACGGGCTATCGCCTGCAGGGCGAACGCTGGGAAGAGATTAAAAACATCCCTGGCGCTCTTGATCCCAACGAGATTGATTAAGGGGTGAGAAATGGAAATTAATGAAAAATTGCTGCGCCAGATAATAGAAGACGTGCTCAGCGAGATGAAGGGCAGCGATAAACCGGTCTCGTTTAATGCGCCGGCGGCCTCCGCGGCGCCCCAGGCCACGCCGCCCGCCGGCGACGGCTTCCTGACGGAAGTGGGCGAAGCGCGTCAGGGCACCCAGCAGGACGAAGTGATTATCGCCGTCGGCCCGGCTTTCGGCCTGGCGCAGACCGTCAATATCGTCGGCATCCCGCATAAGAGCATTTTGCGCGAAGTCATTGCCGGTATTGAAGAAGAAGGCATTAAGGCGCGCGTGATTCGCTGCTTTAAATCCTCCGACGTGGCCTTCGTCGCCGTTGAAGGCAATCGCCTGAGCGGCTCCGGCATCTCTATCGGCATCCAGTCGAAAGGCACCACGGTGATCCACCAGCAGGGGCTGCCGCCGCTCTCTAACCTGGAGCTGTTCCCGCAGGCGCCGCTGCTGACCCTGGAAACCTATCGCCAGATCGGCAAAAACGCCGCCCGCTATGCGAAACGAGAATCGCCGCAGCCGGTCCCGACGCTGAATGACCAGATGGCGCGGCCGAAGTACCAGGCGAAATCGGCCATTTTGCACATTAAAGAGACCAAGTACGTGGTGACGGGCAAAAACCCGCAGGAACTGCGCGTGGCGCTTTGATAAAGGATAACTCCATGAATACCGACGCAATTGAATCGATGGTACGCGACGTTTTGAGCCGCATGAACAGCCTGCAGGGCGAGGCGCCTGCGGCGGCTCCGGCGGCTGGCGGCGCGTCCCGTAGCGCCAGGGGCAGCGACTACCCGCTGGCGAACAAGCACCCGGAATGGGTGAAAACCGCCACCAATAAAACGCTGGACGACTTTACGCTGGAAAACGTGCTGAGCAATAAAGTCACCGCCCAGGATATGCGTATTACCCCGGAAACCCTGCGCTTACAGGCCTCTATTGCCAAAGACGCGGGCCGCGACCGGCTGGCGATGAACTTCGAGCGCGCCGCCGAGCTGACCGCGGTACCGGACGATCGCATTCTTGAAATCTACAACGCCCTCCGCCCCTATCGCTCGACGAAAGAGGAGCTGCTGGCGATCGCCGACGATCTCGAAAGCCGCTATCAGGCGAAGATTTGCGCCGCTTTCGTTCGCGAAGCGGCCACGCTGTACGTCGAGCGTAAAAAACTCAAAGGCGACGATTAACTTCTCTAAGTAATTCGAGATGCATTGAGGCGGCAAGTGAGTGACAAATTCGTCTGGAACGAATTTGAACAGCCATAGGCTGGCTTTAGTGAGGGACAGGGATGTCCCTCATAACCCCGATGAGCTTACTGTAGTAAGTGATTCGGGTGAAAGAACGCAGCCAACAAAAAGGCAGTTTGAAGTACGACGAGAAAAGGGGCATGTGATGCGATATATAGCTGGCATTGATATCGGCAACTCATCGACGGAAGTCGCCCTGGCGACCCTGGATGAGGCTGGCACGCTGACGATAACCCACAGCGCGCTGGCGGAAACCACCGGAATCAAAGGCACGTTGCGTAACGTGTTCGGGATTCAGGAGGCGCTCGCCCTCGTCGCCAGAGGCGCCGGGATCGCCGTCAGCGATATTTCGCTCATCCGCATCAACGAAGCGACGCCGGTGATTGGCGATGTGGCGATGGAAACCATTACCGAAACCATCATCACCGAATCGACCATGATCGGCCATAACCCGAAAACGCCCGGCGGCGCGGGGCTTGGCACAGGCATCACCATTACGCCGCAGGAGCTGCTAACCCGCCCGGCGGACGCGCCCTATATCCTGGTGGTGTCGTCGGCGTTCGATTTTGCCGATATCGCCAGCGTGATTAACGCTTCCCTGCGCGCCGGGTATCAGATTACCGGCGTCATTTTGCAGCGCGACGATGGCGTACTGGTCAGCAACCGGCTGGAAAAACCGCTGCCGATCGTTGACGAAGTGCTGTACATCGACCGCATTCCGCTGGGGATGCTGGCGGCGATTGAGGTCGCCGTGCCGGGGAAGGTCATCGAAACCCTCTCTAACCCTTACGGCATCGCCACCGTATTTAACCTCAGCCCCGAGGAGACGAAGAACATCGTCCCGATGGCCCGGGCGCTGATTGGCAACCGTTCCGCCGTGGTGGTCAAAACGCCATCCGGCGACGTCAAAGCGCGCGCGATACCCGCCGGTAATCTTGAGCTGCTGGCCCAGGGACGTAGCGTGCGCGTGGATGTGGCCGCCGGCGCCGAGGCCATCATGAAAGCGGTCGACGGCTGCGGCAGGCTCGATAACGTCACCGGCGAATCCGGCACCAATATCGGCGGCATGCTGGAACACGTGCGCCAGACCATGGCCGAGCTGACCAACAAACCCAGCAGCGAAATATTTATTCAGGACCTGCTGGCCGTTGATACCTCGGTACCGGTGAGCGTTACCGGCGGTCTGGCCGGGGAGTTCTCGCTGGAGCAGGCCGTCGGCATCGCCTCGATGGTGAAATCGGATCGCCTGCAGATGGCAATGATCGCCCGCGAAATCGAGCAGAAGCTCAATATCGACGTGCAGATTGGCGGCGCCGAGGCCGAAGCCGCCATCCTGGGGGCGCTGACCACGCCGGGCACCACCCGACCGCTGGCGATCCTCGACCTCGGCGCGGGCTCCACCGATGCCTCCATCATCAACCCCAAAGGCGACATCATCGCCACCCACCTCGCCGGCGCAGGCGACATGGTGACGATGATTATTGCCCGCGAGCTGGGGCTGGAAGACCGCTATCTGGCGGAAGAGATCAAGAAGTACCCGCTGGCCAAGGTGGAAAGCCTGTTCCATTTACGCCACGAGGACGGCAGCGTGCAGTTCTTCTCCACGCCGCTGCCGCCCGCCGTGTTCGCCCGCGTCTGCGTGGTGAAAGCGGACGAACTGGTGCCGCTG
>ERZ652168.227-NODE-227-length-19784-cov-5.35278_pt1 | contig 19784 bp, 20 predicted proteins | sample MGYA00514763_ERZ652168 | MGnify/ENA metagenome assembly ERZ652168
CCACTGCGCATCGCGTGCGGCAATCTTTCTGCGCAGGTCCGCTCTTCCCGGGGGCAGGCTGTAGCTCTGCCCGCGCGCATCAAGCCGACGACCGGCGGTGTGCAGCGCCCGCTGTAGTGCATCCACGGGAAGCCAGGCGGGATCGGGTAGCGCGGCGCCAAGCGGCACCAGACGCGCTTCAGCGCTACCGAACAGCGACCGGGCAATGGCGGACATTGTCACCGGCACCGGCCCGGGCAAAGAGGCAGCGCGCTGTTCGTTTCCGGAGGCGGCTGGCTGGCGGACAAAATAGCCTGAACGCGGTCGCGCGATAATCAGGCCCTCCGCCTCAAGATAACGCAGCGCTTCCAGGGCCGTGGGGAGGCTGACCTGTTCGCGTTCGGCCAGTTTACGCGCGGAGATAATGCGATCTCCTGCCCGTAAAGCGCCTGAAGCAAGCGTCAGCCGCAGCATATCGGCTATACGGCGGTAGTGGGGCGTCGGCGGGGATATTTCGGACATCGTCATCTGTATAGTCTGCTTTTTGATAAATCTGACTATACAGGCGAAGCGGGGCGCCATCTATAGTGTGTTCCACACCAACCAGCCGGGGAAATCACATGCACAGCGACAGTTTTGACCTTTCACTTTACTTCCGCCGCATAGGCTATAGCGGGCCTGCGGCAGCGGATACCGCAACGCTACACGCGCTCATGCGTCACCAGCTCTTTGCCATCCCCTTCGAAAATCTGGACGTACAGGCAGGTAAAATCGTGTCGATGGAGCCCGATGATATTGCCAACAAGCTCTTACGGCAGAGACGGGGCGGCTACTGCTATGAACTCAACGGGCTGTTTACCATGGCGCTGGAAGCGCTGGGCATTGCCTGGCGGTTTGTCGCGGCGCGGCCCATGTTTTATCCCGCGCGCCGGCCTAAAACCCATATGGCGGTCGTCGCGGAAGTCGAGGGCCGTCAGTGGCTTTGCGACCTTGGCTTTGGGAGCTACGGTATTCGCGCGCCGCTGGCCCTGGATGAACTTGATACGGACATTATCCAGGATTTCGATACGTTCCGGCTTAGCCGCGATGCGCACGGCGACTATCTGCTGCAGGCAAAAGTTGAGGGAAGCTGGGCCAACCAATACGGTTTTGACCTGTCACCTCAGGAATGGATTGATTTTGCTCCGGCCAATTTCCTTAACTCCACGCACCCCGACGCGGTCTTTGTACAAAAGCTGCTGGTTATACAGCATCAGCCCGAGGGGCGCTTTATTCTGCTGGGCAATACGCTCAAGAGCATTACCGCGGATCGGGTAGAAAAGCAGCGGCTGGAAGACGATGAGATTGCGCATGTACTTGAGCAGCGCTTTGCGTTATCTGCCCGCTAATTAATCAAAAGGGCCAATGAGTCCGGGGCGGAACGGGCATGAAGCAGGGATGCCGGGGGAGCCATCGCGATCGCCATGAGGCGGGAGTGACCGCTTCCCCGTGCCTCTCTCAATCTGTTCATCTGCTGCGATATCAGCAGCGGGCGATTATTTACGTTGCCGGCGGGTATATGAAATAGCAGATAATGCAAATAAAAAACTAACGCCACTTTTAATAAACAAGGCTATTCAGTTAATTACCACTACAAAAATAAGATAATTCTATCTGAGCTGGCCAATCCGTATCCGTAGTACATATTTTCGCCTCATAATCCCCTGCGTCTGGAAATTCATTGCTAACAAGTAGTTACAGCTATGCGGCAATATTTTTGGCGATAAAGAATGGTTAAAATAAAATCATCTACTAAAATCAAATTGTTGATTAAATTCATACACTGCTCGTTCGTATTAATTTAGATAATTGGCTCTGTGTCGAATGCCCAAAATTTAAGCAGCGGGTGATAGCTGCTGACGATAATTATCCCGCTCGATATTGCCCTGGGTCTGGCAGGTAAATTCCTGCTCTGGACGTTTGTGTAAAACGACACCGGGCTAATTGAGTTATTTCAAAGGACAACGTAAATGACGAATATCTACGACTCTACCAATATAAGCAGTCAGGAAGCGGCCAGGCACTTGCCTGCGGCTGCTGTAAACAGCGCGAGCGCGGTTTCATGGGGGGCGATATTTGCAGGCGCCGCCGCTGCCGCCTCGCTGGCGCTTATGCTGCTCATGCTTGGCGCCGGATTAGGCCTCACCTCAATCTCTCCCTGGGAAAATCAAGGTCTTGCGGCGGGTACCGTCGGTATTGCCGCCATCGCCTGGCTGACGTTTACCCAAATTGTGGCGTCAGGAATGGGGGGATATCTGGCCGGACGGCTTCGGACTAAATGGGTTGATACGCATACCAATGAAATCTATTTCCGCGATACGGCGCATGGCTTTCTGACGTGGGCGGTGGCGCTGCTGGTATCAGCCGTCCTTTTAACCACCACCATCAGTTCACTCATCGGCGGCAGCGCAAAAGTCATTGGTTCCGTTGCCGGGGGCGCGACGGCAACCGCCGTGAATAACGCGGGGGAGGGATCATCGATGTTATCGAAGTCATCGATGGAATATTTTACCCGCTCGCTGTTCAGGGCTAGCGGCTCCACTCCGGCAGGTAACAGCAACGCATCGGGCAATGATGTTATGGCCATGAATCAGCCGGCGCCGCCAAAGGCGGAGTCACCCGCTCAATTAGCCGAGGTGACGGGCATTTTTGCTAACAGTATTTATTCTGGCGCGCTTCCCAAGGATGATCTGACCTATGTGGCGCAGCTGGTTTCTCAGAATACCGGCATCAGTCAGCAAGAGGCCGAGCAGCGGGTACAGGCGGTTTATGATAAAGCCCAGGCTAATTTGAAAGAGGCAAAAGATAAAGCGCAGCAGGCCGCAGACGCTGCCAGAAAAACCACCAGCTACGTCACTCTGTGGTCATTTATTTCTCTGTTAATTGGCGCTTTTGTTGCCAGTCTCTGTGCCACCTATGGCGGCCGTCAGCGTGATTTATAACGTCTAATACTCATTATACGGGAGGAACCTATGCGTTCAATATTGCTTTTCTTTCTGGGTGTGCCAATCCCTATCATTATTTTAATCGCGCTATTTGTGCACTGACTATTTTCCGGCCCCGCAGGAATAGTGGTTAAGTAAATACTGACCCTCGCACATTACCGCTAAAGCATAAATGCCCTTCGAGGGCATTTATGCTTTTTATCAGGCGCTCAGAGGAGCCTGCTGCGCGTCACCAGGGAAGCTCTCCGCGACAGAGTGATGTCAACTAGCAATAACACCCGCAGTGAATTAACGCTCACGCCTTGCCATCATTAGCGCCAGGTCAACGAGGCGGTTAGAGAAGCCCCATTCATTGTCGTACCACGCCAGAATTTTAACCATATTGCCGCCAATCACCAGTGTTGACAGACCGTCGATAATCGACGAGCGCGGGTCACCCTGATAATCGCTGGAGACGAGCGGTTCATCGCTATAGCCGAGGATCCCTTTTAGCGGCCCCGCTGCGGCGGCTTCGCGAAAGGCATTGTTCACCTCTTCGGCCGTCACCTCTCGCGCCAGCGTCACGGTCAGGTCGACAATGGACACCACCGGCACGGGGACGCGCAGCGAGTATCCCGTTAAGCGGCCATCCAGCTCAGGAATAACTTTGCCCAGCGCCTTCGCTGCGCCGCTGGAGTAAGGCACTATCGACAGCGCGGCGGCGCGAGCGCCACGCAGATCTTTTTCCGGCTGATCGTGCAGGGCCTGGCTGTTGGTGTAGGCGTGGGTGGTGTTCATTAAGCCGTGCTTAATACCGAAATGCTGGTGCAGAACCTGCGCGGCAGGCGCCAGACCGTTGGTGGTGCAGCTACCGTTGCTGACCACGAAGTGTTTATCCGGGGAGTAGAGGCTATCGTTAACGCCCATCACGATGGTTAAATCATCGTTTTTGCCGGGGGCGGAGATAATCACGCGCTTTGCGCCACCGCTGTGGATATGCACCGCCGCCTTGTCGCGATCGGTGAAGAATCCGGTGGCTTCAATGACGATATCGACTTCACGCTGATGCCACGGGATATTGGCCGGGTCGCGTTCGCTGAATACGGTTATGGGTTTACCGTCAACCACAAGCTGCCCTTCACCGGCGGTAACGTCCGCGTCGAGCTTACCGAGCAGCGAATCGTATTTTAGCAGATGCGCCAGCGTTTTGCTGTCCGTCAAATCGTTGATCGCCACAATCTGAATATCCGAATTGCCCAGTGCAGCGCGCAGTACGTTGCGTCCAATACGGCCAAAACCGTTAATACCGACCTTTACCATGATTAACTCCTTATCCATTGTCTCTGGCGTCAGAGTAGGCCGGGCAGGCTTTGGCGTAAATGACAAAAAAGGATCACTTTACGCCATTTTGCGACAGTGAAATCGCTGGCGATATTCCCCGGGTGTGAGGTGAAGCTGTTTTTCAAACAGCCGTCGCAGGTTAATGCTGCTGCCAAATCCAGTTTGTTCGGCGATACGATCCAGCGTCTCGTTAGTTTGCTCCAGACGCTGCCGCGCGGCGGCCAGACGGGCTTCGGCGACGTAGCGCGCCGGCGAAGCACCGGTTTCCCGGGTAAATACGCGGGTGAAATTCCTTGGACTCATGGCGACCCTTTCCGCCAGTTTATCCACGCTGAGATCGGCGGTGAGGTTTGCGAGAAACAACGCCAGCAGATCGTTAATGGGGCCCAGGGTGCTGGTCTGCTGAAGGTTGTAGCGGCTAAACTGCAGCTGGCCGCCGGGACGACGCAGGTACATGACGAAATCCTGGGCAATATCGCGCGCCAGGCTGAAGCCGTAGTCCTCTTCAACCAGCGCCAGGGTGAGGTCGAAGCCGGAACTGACCCCGCCAGAGGTCCATATGTGTTCGTCCTGAATGTAGAGCGGACCGCCTTCGACGCGTACCTGAGGAAATTCCGCCTGCAGGGTATCCAGTAGCTTCCAGTGGGTAGTGGCTCGCCTGCCGTCCAGCAGCCCGGTTTGCGCCAGCAGCAGGGCTCCGCCGCATATGGAGGCAATGCGGCGGGCATGGGGAGCCGCAAGGCGCAGCCAGTCAACCACCGCAACCCCTTCCTGCGGGTTTTGACCTCTGCCGGTAATCATGATGGTATCGAGCGGCTCGCGAGGGTCTATCTCATGAAGGCGATGATCGGCCAGCAGATTTAAACCGGACTGACCATGGATCACCTGATGCGGCTGGGTGGTCGCTAGCTGGACCTGGTAGCAAAGCTCCCCGGCGCCTTCCGGGTGCAGACGGTTGGCCTGCATCAGAATGTCGGCAATACCGGCGGATTCAAAAAGCATGCCGCCATCCGGGACAATAATAAGTATCTTCTTCATGTCCTGAAAAGTAATCTTTTTACAGAATAAGTCAACAGAACAGACGGGGAAGGGGAAATTTTTGCCACCGCAGCGACGCTCTCGTCTCGCTCGCTGATGGTGTGACGTCGACGGGATGGGGTTGCCTGATGAGGCTGGTCTCGCACAAACTGGACTGGAAAAATAGTACCGAATGTCTGCTATGAGCGAGGAATGGAAGTTGAACACTCTGCTCAACGTCGCCAAATGGAGCCTTAATCTCCCAGTTTTTCGCGAGTGGGACCTTCAAAGTTGATGCTACTTATATGGCAACTACGCGGTTGACCTAACAAAAAACGAATGGTTTCCCAGATCGAGCGCCCCTTCATTAAACGTTCCCCATTTTTGATGGGCTATCTATAAACGTATCTAACCCTGTCAGTTCGAAATCCGGGGGGACAACCCGGTCACACGTATACTGTTTAATAGCGAACCAGGGAGAAGACAACGTCTGATCCTGGCACGGAGCGGACGAACTAACTGAGTTGAATCTCCGCTATGAGCTAATAGCAGACATAACATCCCCGGGATAGTTTGGGAAAGGATACTCTTCCAGCATCAGTTTCGGTTCATGCTTTCTGAGGCAGGATACTTTATGCTGGTTACTCTCATTTATAGGATACGACCATGATAACTGTAGAGAAATCCGATCCATTTTCTTCAGAGTCCCATCGCTTAATCGAAATGCTATCAGCTGAACTTGCCGCTATTACGGGGGATAGTGGCAAAAGCAATTTCACCGTTGAAGCAATGAATGATGACAAAGCCTTATGGGTATTGGCAAAGAATACTCATGGCGAAGCAATAGGATGCGGCGCTATTCGGCCGATAACGCAAAATATAGCCGAGCTTAAAAGAATGTTTTCAGACCGAAGCGTGCCTGGAGTTGGGGGAGCTTTACTCACTTTTCTGGAAACATCTGCAAAAGATATGGGATATAGCGAACTCAGACTGGAAACCCGACACATCAACCATCGGGCAGTAAATTTCTACGAGAAAAATGGATATATTCGTATTGAAAATTACGGCCCCTATGTCGGTAGGACAGAAGCCGTGTGTTTCTCAAAAGCATTGCGCTGATTGTATTAATTGGACCCGCTTTCCGCTCCAGGCACAACGCTGTCTACCAAACTCCACCAATGCCCATTTAGCTATAGCGTTAAGGCTGTGAGAGTAAAGACAGATAATGATAATGCGCAGGATCGTGTGTTGCGCTCATGCAGAACCATGGTCATCGCGGTTTCTGCATCGACGCGGAGCTGCCGGAGGAGGGCGTAGCGGCCGGCATGACCGAGGAGCGGGATTCCTCCCGGAGAAAACGCGCGGAGTATACAGGCACTTTAAAGGGGCCATTTCTCCATGGCGATTCACTGCGCCTGTTTCTGGCCGATATATTCCTCTAATCCCTTTGTAAGAACATCGAAAACCAATTTGCAGCACAGACTATTACGCAGGTCTTCGTGCATGACGATCCAGGTATCAAGATAGATAGAAAAGAAATTCGGCAGTAATCTCCGCAGTGGAACATAGCCATTGGCCAACTGCACCTGGCATATGCCAATGCCGGCACCGGCACGAATAAGATTCAGCTGAGCCACGTCGCTGTCGGTGCGCATGGAAAATGCATTCCGGCTTAGCTGAGGGAATTTTTCCAGGGCCTTACGGATGAAAGGCGTATCCTGATCAAAGCCAACCAGCGCATGTTTCAGCAGATCATCGCTATTTTCAGGCGTGCCATGTCGTGCAAGATAGGACGTCGATGCGTGGAGACCGAGTTCAATGCGGCCAACGCGACGCGCAATAAGCTGTTCCTGTACTGGCGTCGTCATGCGTACAGCAATATCGGCTTCCCTGTGCAGTAAATCCTGAACCCGGTTCGACAGAACTAATTCAATCGTTATTTGTGGGTGAGACTCCCTGAGCCTGGCAATAAGCGGCGGCAGAACTTCAACGCCGATAACGTCACTCGCGGAGACGCGGACGACGCCATGAATGGACGCGCTGTTATGACTAAAGTTGGAGGCTGTGCGCGCTAGCGTATTCGCGGTGCTCTCCATCGCTTCGGCATGCACCCTCAGCGCCAGCGCCGTTTCAGTCGCCAGCAAGCCCGTCTGCGACCGCGTGAACAACACCTGGCCCAGAGCGGACTCGAGCGCAGCGATATGCCGTCCCGCCGTAGGCTGCGTAATCGAAAGCCTGCGTGATGCGCCGGAAAGCGAGCCTTCCCTGAGCACAGCCAGAAATGTTCGGTACCACTCCCATGGGATAGATGTATTCATACAAATTTGTATAGCTGCCCTATAAAGATATGCAATTCCATTTAGCTCTGCCTGTACGTACGCTGTCAAGGTCAAATCAGCAAAGAGGCAGACAATATGGAAACCCGAGGCAAGGTCCTGATACTTGGCGCAACCGGCGGAATCGGTGGTGAAACGGCGCGCCGGCTCATTCAGAAAAAATGGGACGTTCGTGCACTAAAACGAGGACTTCATGGCAGTGAACGACGTGGTGACATCCAGTGGGTAGGGGGCGACGCTCTCGACCCGGAGCAGGTCGCCGCTGCGGCAGCAGACTGTAGCGCGATCGTTCACGCCGTCAATCCGCCCGGCTACAGAAACTGGAAGCATCTGGTGCTGCCTATGCTGCGCAACACGATTGGCGCAGCAGAACGAACCGGCGCCTTGATCGTGCTTCCCGGGACCGTTTACAACTATGGACCTGACGCTTTTCCGCTATTACGGGAAGACGCTCAGCAGACGCCGGTCACCAGGAAGGGAGCTATCAGGGTACAAATGGAGAAAGAACTGGCGGCCTATTCGCAGCGTGGCGGGCGGGTATTGATCGTCCGCGCGGGGGATTTTTTTGGTCCACGCGCCGGTAATAACTGGTTTTCTCAAGGTCTGATTAAGCCCGGCAAGCTGCCTGGCGTCATTACCAATCCAGCTTCGTTTGCAACCGGTCACCAGTGGGCTTACTTACCTGATGTCGCGGAAACGATAGCTGCGCTGCTGGCACGACGCGAGGAGCTTGAGCCCTTTGCACGTTTTCATATGCAAGGTCACTGGGATGCCGACGGCAGCGAAATGGTCAGCGCGATTCAACGCACAGCGGCACGCTATGGCGGCATGGCCAAAATACAATCATTTCCGTGGTGGTTGATGTACCTGGCAGCACCTTTCAACGCAACCTTACGCGAACTTCTGGAGATGCGGTACCTGTGGCGCCAGCCGGTTCGCCTGGACAATACGAAACTGGTGAATTTTTTAGGTGCCGAGCCTCACACTCCTCTTGATGAGGCTGTCCATGCGACATTACAGGGCCTGGGCTGTATTGATCATACCGAGATGCCTCGTATAACAATATAGAGACGCTCCAGGGTCGCATCTGGCACGAGGCGGACAGGCTAACTGGGCTAAAGGTCCGCTATGAGCGAGGAGCGGACGTACAGGAAACCATTACCCCCATTGTCGACTTCCCACTCACCGTTCCAGTTCAGTCATCGCCAACTCGGCAACTTTTATTGTTGTTGAAACAGTATCGTTACTTGAGAGGGACCAGGCGGTTGAAAGACCACACCATGCAATTATCCATTTGAGCAGGCGTTCTCTGTCCAGGTCAGCCATTCTGGTGACGATGCTTAGACGCTGTTTAAATGTCTCCGGTACAGCCGCAACAGGAGGTACTGGATTACCAAGATCCGGATTAGTAAAAATATTAGCAAAGTCGAATCCCCGTTCACCTATTAGCCCTTTGGGGTCAATGGCAAGCCAGCCAGATGTTTCAAAATCAAGCACATTTCCGTGATGTAAATCGCCATGCAATACGACCACATCTCGAGGAGAAGAAAGCAATTCCTCTGAAATTTCTGCGCAACGTGTCAGGATACCGCCATATTTCAAGGCTGCTGGTTTTAGAGGATTAAACCATTCATGTAAAGGCGTAAGCTGGGGAAACGGTCTTTTTGCGCATGAATGAAGTTGGTTCGCAGTCATACACAAAATATGACAGGCTACGTCATCCTTATCTCCACGGGACATTGCTGATAAAGAGGAGGAACCTGTGGCTCTTGAGAGAAGAATTGCTTCATTTTCATGTGCAATCACCTGTGCCGCACCATTCCCTTCCCACCATGCCATTAGTGCATTACCGGCTTGTTCATCAAGGTCATCCGTAACTTTTAGCATGGCTTTAATACCATGTGCTGCTGTTTTGACCGGATACAACTGTGATGTATGAGTTATAAATGGAGTGCCATCAGGAATGAGGTTCCAGCGACTTAGCCAGGGTTTTAACTTGAACGTATCCATAAAGCTTTCTTTGAAATCCTTACAATCAAAGTGGTAAACAGGTATGCATTCAGGCATTTTACCCCATAGGTGAAGCGCTTTCCTGCATGCTGTCTTCTGGTAAGACAATGTCCGCTCCTGGCACGCAGCAGACGGCCATCGGACGCGCAATCCGCCATGGACGAGGAGCGGACTTTCCATTTTGCAGATACTCAAAAGCGGTGTCCCGCAATCAGCGATTACCAACCTTAAAGCGACGCCTCGGCCAGTAATGCGGCCTGTACCGCAGGACGGGCATTGATCGTTTCCCTGTACGCCAATAGCGCAGGCCAGCGCTCCAGTGAGATTGAGAAGAATTTACACCAGCCCAGCACAGTGAAAAGGTAGGCATCAGCCACGCTGAAGGATGGGCCAGTCAGATAGGTTTTTTCGTTGAGAGTCGCCTGAAGGAAATCGAACTGTCGGAACAGCTTCTCACGAAAAATCGCTCTGACCTCTTCGGGCAGCGCGGGATTGAACAACGGTGCCGAGCCAGCGTGTATTTCACTGGTGATAAAGTTAAGCCATTCCTGCAGACGCACCCGAGCCCAGCTGTTCGCACGCGGCGCCAGGCCGTGTTCTGGTTTTAGATCGGCGAGGTACTGCACGATGGCCGGGCCCTCAGTGAGTATCTGACCATCATCGAGCTCAAGGGCCGCGACATAACCTTTAGGGTTAATGGCGCGGAAGTCGCGACCATCAGTGGTGATCTTGCTTCTGTTGTTGACTCTAACCAGTTCAAACTCAAGTTGCAGTTCGCGCAGCACAATGTGCGGCGATAACGAACAGGTATCCGGGGCGTAATAGAGTTTCATTTTGTCTCCGTTAAAGGTGAAAAGCCGTCGGGGGACGTCCTGAATCCACTGTATTTGACGCGTAATGCGCTGTAAAATTAATGATAAAGAAACCAACTATTAGCTGAGCTACTGATAATCATGATGAACCTTTTACATTGGCGCTTACTGGTGGCGGTGGCGGATGCCGGCAACATCTCGCGCGCCGCAGAGGAGATAGGAATGACTCAGTCCGGCGCCAGCCAGGCAATCGCCCAGCTAGAGTCTTCACTGGGATTTTCGGTATTTATACGTGAGCGACGATATATCGGCGTGACCGCGCTGGGCGGGCAGGTTGTTGAACACGCAAGAAACATGCTTTCGCAGCTGAATGCCATCCGCGAACTGGCCGATGAGAGCCGGGGTTTAAATCGCGGGCGCATTCGCCTGGCCAGCTTTCCATCAGTGACGTCCACCTTGTTGCCTGGACTGCTGCGGGACTTTAAGCGCCTGCATCCGGGTATTGACGTCGTCATCCTGGAAGGCTCGGACGAGGAGGTCGAGGAGTGGCTGGCCGCAGATACCGTTGAGCTGGGGGTAATCATGAATCCCGAACCCGGCCGTGCTGACGTTGTATTAGGGCAGGATGCATGGGTAGCGGTACTGCCAGCCACTCATCGGCTGGCACATCATGCCAGGACGTGTGGCATAACGCTAAAGGCGCTGGCAGACCAGCCCTTTATTCTGGCGACAGGCGGATGCGCCGTTAATGGCAAAAGCCTGATGGAAAAGGCGGGTCTGCAACTTGTTGATATACGCGTGACGGTACGCGACTGGATTAGCGCCTGTAAGCTGGTCGCGGAAGGGATGGGCGTCGCCATTGTGCCTGAATCAGCCCTGCCAGAGGCGTTGCGCAATCTGTGCGTGGTGCCAGTGACGCCTGCCATACACCGTGAGTTTCGGCTGGTCTGTTCGTCATCCGGAACGTCTTCCGGCGCAACACAGGCGCTACTTAACGCGCTACGTAAACGAGGATGAGCGGGCACGCGGCGAACCGGATCGTCAGCGATAAGTGACAAACCGGCTTATTGTTTATATCGGCGCAGGCTGGAGGCGGGATGCCGAAGGAGGGCTGATTCGGGGCGTATTGGGCGGCGCACCAGCTCTCCCCCACAGTTCGGGCACCGGCCTTGCAGCCGCTGAGTCACGCAGTCAACGCAAAAGGTGCATTCGAATGAACAGATGTACGCGCTTGTTGATTCTGGCGGCAGATCGTTATCACAGCATTCACAATTAGGGCGAAGTTCAAGCATGGTGATCTCCTGCTATTAAATAAAGGGGCGTCATGAGCGCGCGAGGGGCATCTGCCTGTCCCGTATTCGAACCGCTGCGCTTAATCTGCACGAGATGAGCATGATCGACAGGTCGAAAAAAAGCAAGAGATTGAGTGGCTTATCAGTACCAACCGCTTCTGGCGCTGGTGGTTGGGGGAAAAGACCGCTGAGCCTGTGCAGCGCGAGAAGAGGACGTTAATAGAGGAATAAAAACATCGCCAGATTTGCCCGTGGCGGCTACAGTTAAAATTATTTAACTGGTATGACCACATGGGCGGATATCTTTTATGAACCTGATAACAATCCCTGTAAAGCAGGGGGGTGTTCTGGCTGCCACAGTATGGGAGAGAAGCGATGCTAAAGCGCTGGTGATCCTCCATCCTGCCACCGCGGTATCACAGGCGTTTTACAAGGACTTCGCTGAGTATCTTTACGCAATGGGATTCAATGTTCTGACCTACGACTATCGGGGGATAGGTCATTCCAGGTCAGGCACGCTACAACACTGTCATGTCTCTATGTCCGACTGGATCGAGCAGGATGTCGGCTGCGTTACCGCCTGGGCAAAGCTGCGTTTCCCCAGTCTTCTGCTGATGGCGGTAGGGCACAGCGTTGGCGGGCACGCTATTCTGCTTTCGACGGCCACCCGGTCGCTGCATGCGGCGGTTCTTGTTGCTTCGCACGCTGGCGTCACCCGCACAATTCAACAAACGCAGGAAAAGCTCAGAGTCTGGTTTTTATTACGTATTCTGGCGCCGGTTCTGTGTCGTACCTTTGGCTATATGCCTGCCAGACGCCTCGGGCTGGGGGAAGATTTACCCGCGCCCGTCATGCTGCAATGGGGGCGCTGGAGTGCCATGCCCGACTATTTTTATGACGATCGCGCCTGGGATGCGCGCCGACGGGCAAGCGAAGTCACGTTACCCCTTCTGGTACTCGGTTTTAATGACGATCCCTGGGCTAATTCTGCAGCGATTACGCGCCTGTTGGCGCCGGTGGAAAACGCAAAAATTTAACGCCGCGAGATCCGGCACGCGGATTATGGTATTCCGGCGGTCGGCCACATGGGCTTTTTTCGTACCCGATGTGCGGAAAAAATATGGCCTGAAGTCGGTCGCTGGCTGGCAAGCCAGTGTCAACCCCAGGGATAATGTCTTTCCGGCTATTTTTCTTATAGTCGAAGAGATTAACAGGGCATGCTATGCCGTAACCGTCGGTGCTCAGGTTTCAAAGCGGCAACAGGCGCATCCGGGGAAATAGTTCATCGCGACTCAGAGAGATATCATGTCTGTTCAAAAAAGGGCAAAGAGGATGCACTAAGATGCTGGCTTATATCACTATAGGTACAAATGACTTTCAGCGCTCCGTGGACTTTTATGAGGCTATTTTTAAAGTTCTTGGCTACTCACGACTGCCAGCCTGGACAGAAAGCTGGGCAATGTGGGGGGATGAAAATAACCCACATGAGGTATTCAACTTCTGTATTTGTCCTCCTTTTGACCGGCATCCCGCAACGGCGGGAAACGGGACAATGTTCGCATTCCGTGCAGACAGCGCTGACCTTGTCAGGCGGTTTCATGCAGCAGGCCTCCTTGCGGGAGGGGAGAATGAAGGCGAGCCAGGGACACGAACCGCATACGGCCCCGACTTTTATGTTGCCTATCTGCGCGATCCTGACGGGCATAAGCTGGCATGCGTTTGTCAGCATTATTCTCCTGAAGCAGATAAGTTCGTAGATGAAGAATAGTGGCTTCACTTATCACATTTTAGGGTTTTGAGCGTTTATAACGCTTAGCGGTGAAAGGCGGCATTTCCGGCAAAGACACTCAATATCGTCTTCGGCTTGCACAGTCCGCTCCCGGCACAAAGCGGACCATCTGAAGCGTCGCGAGGTCTGCTATGAGCGAGAGGCGGACACTGGGTTTACTATTTCGGTAAAACTTACCGGGCAGATTTCGAGACTACACCAGACCCGCTAAACAACATGCGGATACCAAGGCCTATCATGACAACGCCTGTAAATCGTTCCTGCCATTTGATAAAGCCTGGGTGTTTACGTAGCCAGTTTCCAAATGTCCCTGATGCCATTGCGACTGACCCCAGGGAAACAATTCCTGCCAGCTTTTGGATACTCCCCAGAACAAGCAATTGCAGCCAGACAGGACCCGCGGCGGGATCGATAAACTGAGGAAGAAAAGCAAACATGAACAGCAGGGATTTTGGGTTCGTCAGGCTGTTCAGGGCACCTTCCTTAACCGCATTCCAGTCAGAAATTATTGCGGTTTTTCGCAGCCGAGTATCTGTGCCTGAAGTCGCTATCATTTTTATGCCCAGCCACATCAGATAAGCCGCACCAGCCCACCTTAGCAGATCCAGCGCAACTGGCCAGGCATGCACAACGGTCACCAGCCCAAGAACAAGAAAAGAAACTTGCACAAAACCTGCGACAAAGACATTGCCCAGAACCGTAAGCAGTGCAATACGTCTTCCCTGACCGACTCCTCTGGCGATGGTCAGCATCATGTCTGGCCCCGGAGAAATTTCCAGAAGCGTCAGCGCGAGAAGGAAAGTCATAAACGTTTCGATGGAAGGCATCGTGGTTGAGTCCGGAAAAAAATTTCTGCTACGTTACCTCAGACTGATTCGAGCCGAAAGTGGAAGATACTGCAACGTCCGCCTACGGCACGAAACGGACAAGTGCAAAGGTCCGCTATGAGCGAGAAGCGGACATAGATAGGGCTAAAGATTTGTGCATGATGCATTAAGGATGATTTATTCTCTGTATTAGAACCTGTAGAGCGTTTTAGCATCATTGGTCGTTCAATCAGCCATATATGAACTGGCTTGCTGACATCGTCAGATTACCTGTAACCGGCCGACAGTCACCTTTATTTGTTAACAGACACAGTTAAAAATCTCGACCTGAACCAGGACCAGCCGCTAACAGTTTATGCTTTGAGCATATAGAGACATGATTGCACTGCCTGACCGTTCGATGTGGTTACCTCTACAGGAACCCGTTCATACTCAGAACCTTCGAACTCATCGAGTAGGTGCCAGTAATTATGTAAATTCTCTGACTTGAAAAGAAAACCCGGTACACGATGACCTGAGTCATCCAGTACAATTCCCGGATAACCCATCTCTGCACCCCAGCCTTTCTCTAATAAAGAACCCCCAACGTGGCCTTCCTGCCATGTTCCCCCGATATTTTCAAGAATATGAGCATTAGGCCGGCCAGGTCCGAGTGTCCCGTAAACAAATAAACTTTCCATTATTCCTCCAGGTATCGCTATGAAAATAATAATGTTCTTTTGTTAATTTTGATTTTTGGACTCTGGCCTGACAAATCATTTGTTCTCACAACACGCGTGAATTATTATCACGCGTATGATGTTCGATCGCCTTCCCCCATTGCAAACTCTGCGCGCTTTTGAAGCCACAGCCCGCCTCTCAAGCATGACGCTGGCGGCAGCGGAGTTGCACGTTACGCATGGCGCGATAAGCCGGCAAATCCGGAAGCTCGAAGAGCATCTGGGGTTAAAGCTATTTTTCAGGCTGACGCGGCAGATAATTCTGACGGAGCAAGGGGCTGAATTTCACCAACTGGTTACCCGTCTTTTGAGTGATTTAATGCGGGAGTCCGAGCGTCTGCGAGGAAGAAACCTGATAAAAAGTTTACGAATAAGTACAACGGTTTCATTTGCCAGTAAGTGGTTAGCACCGCGTTTAAGCCGGTTCAGGCAGAGATATCCTGAATTTGAAATTGAGCTGGATGTTACTGACGTTAATGTGGATCTTAATGATGGTCAGGTAGATGCTGCCATTCGTTACGGCCTTGGCAATTATCGAGATGTTTCGTCTGAACGTATGTTCGATGAAACAGTCACTCCTGTCTGTAGCCCAGATTTTCTTGAGAAACATAATGGTCTGACAGAGATTAAGGGACTTTTAAATTGCGTTCTTCTGCATGAGTACAGAATGCAGGCGAACTGGAAGGCATGGTTTGAGATGGCCGGAGAAAAAAATTTTAGCTGCCAGCAGGGTCCCTTATGGACTCTTGGCAGCATGGCGACTGAGGCGGCTATACGTGGCGAAGGCGTTGCTCTGGGACGCAGCGTTCTGATTGCAGATGATGTCGCTGCTGGAAGGCTTGTTGTTCCGTTTCCACAGTTCAAACTTAAGGCTGAGCGGGGGTACGATTTAGTCTACCGTTCAGATAATCAGGACTCTTTTAAAATAAGCATTCTAAGACAATGGCTCGCTGAAGAATTGAGCTCGTTGAAAGATTGAATGGCTGTCTAAAAAAATCCGCTTTTGGCACAACGCTGTCTACCGCACATTTCACTTAATCAGCAGGGGATGCGCCGCTGAAACCGCTGTCTGGTAAATCTATAATCACCAGGGTGCCAAAGCTGCCTGCTTCTACCGTATGAGGAATTCCCGCTTTGGCTATATAAAGCTGGCCGGGCGCGACGGAAATTTTTTTCTCCTGCACGCTCAGTTCCAGACGTCCGTCTATAACCAGTAATCCCTCGTCATATTCATGTACCTCCTCAGCGACAGAGTGGGCATCCATGCGCAGGACTTTGAGATTCGTTGCCCCAACGCGGCCTAAGATCCGGGAGCGCCAGGACGCCGGCAATGCCTGCGCTTCGGTTCTGAGATCGTAAAGCGACATAAAGCCATTCTCATTGATATTCGTTGCCTGCTTTTATGCCATATAAGTTAATCGCCGACATCTAACATATATGGCAAAAGAAGTTGAAAAACAGGCTATACCGGTCCTGCTGCCCGCTGCATGTGCATTGACCGCGGATAAATAAAAACGGCCCCATCGCTGAGGCCGTGACGTGCCTATTGTTTCTTCTCGCCCAGCGTCGGCGTCTCGTCAAAGAAGTTCCACGGTTTCAGCAGCGCGTGCGCCCACTCGGTCGGCATAATCGGCCACTCCTCGGCGCGGGCCACGTGGGTGGTGCCGGTGGTGATCCACACCACGTCATCATGGTTGTCCAGCGACTCGTCATCTTTCGCGTACTGGCCGAGGCCGGTGTCGTGAATCGAACGGTTAGGGTACTTGCCTTCCGGGAAGCGCTCGGTGGGATGATAGCGGGTGACCCACAGCTGCTTATCCATAAAGCTCAGACGATGGTAAATCCACTCATCAGGCGCGAATTTTGCCCCGGTGGCGACCGGATGCGTGCCGCCCGCGTAGGGGATAATCTGATACGACACCGGGTTACCCATCCGGTTTTCTTTCGTGGTATTGCTCAGCAGACGGATGGTGCCCGGGTCAAATTTCTGCGCCGCTTTCTGCTCGCTATCAATCGTGTACTGATTGATCTGCATAGTGCTGGTACGCGGACCGCCGGCGGTATTCGGCTTCACTTCCGGGTCCATGGCTACCAGCGTGTTGTTCTCGCCGTCAACGTCAAGATCCAGGCGGAAGTTGTAAATATGCTGGTGGGTGGTGCCGACAATATTATGGTCGATCAGCGTGCCGTAGCGGGTGTCCTCTTTGGCGCTCGGATCGTGCATGGTCTTCGCCTGCACGCCTTTCACCGCTTCGATGCCGGTCGCCCCGGCATCAATGCCGATGGTGCCGTTTTCGTGGAATACCCAGTCAAAAATATAGTCGTAGTTGCCGACGGTGCTGATCCAGCGCACCACCAGCTCGCGGCGCTCGGTACTGACGTTCGGCTTGCCCATCTCCTGATGCTTATACTCCGGCCCGGCGTAGCGTTCGAAGATGGCGATTGCGCGCGGGATGGTCGTGGGCGTGCCGGTATAGTCGGCGATGGTTTCATCCAGCAGGACCGCGTTAGACGGCGCGTCTTTACCGCGGACGATAGGTGAGGTCAGGGTGCCCATACCGTAGTCGCCGGAATCGAGATAGGCCTTAAAGTACCAGCCCACGTCCGGGTCGCCGTAGGGGACGATCATCCCGCCCAGCGAACCTTCATACATCACCTGACGTTTCTTGCCGTTATCGTTATATGTCACGGTGGAGAGAATCGGCCCAACGCGGGAGTTCATGCGCAGGTGGAAATCCCAGTTTTGCCAGTGGATCATATCGCCGGTAATGGTGTAGTTTTTGCCCTCTGGCTCAATGATATCCAGCGGTTTAACCTTTGGCGCAACGCGGTCGCGCCCGTCATAGGGGCGGGCTGCCATAGGTACCGGGATCGTCGGACCTTCTTCAATTTTAATAATCTTCTTCTGTTCGAGGTCGACTACCGCGACCAGGTTTTCAATCGGATGCGCCCAGTAGTTACCGTCGCCAACGTCAAGATAGCTGACCACTTTCAGCAGCCGCGCGTCCTGCTTGAGGCCATCTTTGCCGTCGAAGTAGCCGACGGTCAGCGGGGTGGTAATCACCTTGCTCGGGTCGTCGATGCCGTGCTTTTTTAACACTTCGGCAAATTCGCTGCTGGCGTTGATGATGTTCTGCACGCTGGCGAAATCATCCAGCAGCACCATGCCGTGGGCGTCTTTAATCGGCGTCCATGAAAGCACTTTTTTATTCTGTAAATCCACCACCGCCTCAATAACGTGTTTGCCGTCGAGCATGATCACGTCGGCAGCGCGCGGGGCGTTGACCGGCGTACCGTTGAGGGCAAAGTCCCACACCGCTTGTTTATCCGGCTCGCGCAGGGAGATCTCGGTGAATCGGGTATTGGGTTTGAAATCCGCCGCGGCTTTAACGATAGCGACCGCTGCGCTGATTTCCGCCGCTGACAGCGAGTTCAGCGGATGCGGGCGTTTTTCCACCTGGAAGGTCTGGTCAAGACCGGACTGAAACACGTCGTTGATAAAAGTGTCAGAAACCCACGCTTTGCCGTCTTTCATCACTACCGGCACCTGCAGCTCCAGGGTTTTACCATTGACGATGACCGTTTTCGCCCCCGGTTTTACCTTTACGTAAGCGCCGTCTTTAATCAGGGTAAACATCTGCGCGTAGTCATCCCACTGAACGTCCGCGCCAAAATCCTGAAGGGTTTTGTCCATCGGGACCATATGGGCTTCGCCACCGTGGGCGAACGCCGGGCTTTGCCAGGCGCAAAACAGAGCGACAGCCAACGCCAGAGCCGTTTTGCGGGGAGAAAGAATCGCCATTGAGACCTCACCTTTTTGTTGTGTTGTGCAGTGCCGCTGCGAATGTCGGCTTGTGTATCGTTAACCTAACAGCGGTCAGCGCCGAGGCGTTTGCCTGCTTTTGCCAGGTTGTTTGTCAGTTTTGCCAGTTACAAAAAATGCCTCCGCAGAGGCATGAAGATGGCGATAAAGATGGGCGAGTTTCTAATATTTACTCCGCAAAATCCCCCTGCTGGCGGGCCACCAGGGTCAGGATGGAGTAGAGCGCGACCGCCTGCTGGTGCTGGTTAAAAATCTCTACCGCCCACTCGACGACGCCGGTCGCTTTCTCCTCCGCGCTGCGCTGGCGTTTCACCGTTTTGCGTTTGCAGGTCAGGCGTACCTGGATGGTATCCCCTGGCTTCACCGGCTCGATAAAGCGCAGATTTTCCATTCCGTAGTTGGCGATCACCGGGCCGACCCCGGCGTCAACAAATAGCCCGGCAGCGGCGGAAATCAGGAAATAGCCGTGCACCACGCGCTCGCCGAAAATCGACTCCGCGGCGGCAATCTTATCCATATGAGCGTAAAAGTGATCGCCGCTCAGGCAGGCGAAGTTGACGATATCCGCCTCGGTCAGGGTGCGGCGCGGCGTCAGCAGGCTGTCGCCCGGCTGGATCTCCTCGAAATATTTACGGAACGGGTGAATGCGGTCTTCCACCACCTGCGCGCCGCGCACCCACTGCTGGCCAATGGCGGCGAGCATCGTCGGGCTGCCCTGAACCGCGGTGCGCTGCATATAGTGCTTCACCGCCCGCAGGCCGCCCAGCTCTTCGCCGCCGCCGGCGCGCCCCGGGCCGCCGTGTACCAGCTGCGGCAGCGGGGAGCCGTGGCCGGTGGACTCTGCGGAAGACTCTTCGTTCAGTATCTGAATACGCC
>ERZ652168.235-NODE-235-length-19139-cov-4.52012_pt1 | contig 19139 bp, 15 predicted proteins | sample MGYA00514763_ERZ652168 | MGnify/ENA metagenome assembly ERZ652168
ACGCGGGTGGCCATCTCGCTATCCGGCGTCAGCAGGATCACCTGTGAATCCGGGCCGTGCTCTGCCTGGGAAAGCAGGTCAGAGGCGACGAAATCCGGGGTGGCGCCGCTGTCGGCGATCACCAGCACTTCCGATGGCCCGGCGGGCATATCGATAGCCGCGCCGTCAAGACGCTGGCTGACCTGGCGCTTGGCTTCGGTCACGAAGGCGTTGCCCGGGCCAAAGATTTTATCGACCTTCGCTACCGATTCGGTGCCGAACGCCAGGGCGGCAATCGCCTGCGCGCCGCCGACGTTAAAGATATTGCGCACGCCGCACAGCTGGGCGGCATAGAGGATTTCATCGGCAATCGGCGGCGGCGAGCACAGCACCACCTGCTGGCAGCCCGCGATGCGCGCCGGCGTGGCGAGCATCAGCACCGTGGAGAACAGCGGCGCCGAGCCGCCGGGAATATATAAGCCGACGGAGGCGATAGGGCGGGTCACCTGCTGGCAGCGTACGCCCGGCAGGGTTTCCACATCGACGGCCTGCAGCCGCTGCGCGTTGTGGAAGGTTTCGATATTTTTGACCGCCACGGCCATCGCCTGCTTGAGCTCGTCGCTCAGGCGAGCGCCGGCGGCGGCAATCTCTTCGTCGCTGACCTTCAGCGCCTTGACGTCGGTTTTGTCAAACTTTGCGCTATATTCACGCAGGGCCGCATCGCCGTTGTCTTTGACGTTATTGAGGATCTCCGACACCGTCTTGCTGATGCTCCCGGAGGCGGAAATGGCCGGGCGCGTTAGGAGCTGTTGCTGTTGTTCTGCGCTACAGCCGTTCCAGTCGATAATTGTATTGAAGCTCATGGTTGTTTCCCCTGTTTATCCCGTGACCGACTCGCCGGATTACTCCATCATCTTCTCAATCGGCAGGACCAGAATGGAGCTGGCGCCCAGCGCTTTCAGTTTTTCCATGGTTTCCCAGAACAGGGTTTCGCTGCTCACCATGTGCATCGCCACGCGCTGCTTGTCACCCGCCAGCGGCAGAATAGTCGGGCGCTCGGCGCCGGGCAGCAGGGCGACCACTTCTTCAAGGCGCTCGGTCGGCGCGTGCATCATGATGTATTTTGATTCGCGGGCCTGAATCACCCCCTGAATACGGGTCAGCAGGCGGTCGATCAGCTGCTGTTTGCTATCGGCCATCTCGCCGTCGCGCTGGATCAGGCAGGCTTTGGAGCGGAACATCACTTCCACTTCGCGCAGGCCGTTCGCTTCGAGCGTCGCGCCGGTTGAAACCAGGTCGCAAATCGCGTCGGCCAGACCGGCGCGCGGGGCGACTTCAACCGAGCCGTTCAGCAGGCAGGATTTGAACGAGATGCCTTTCTGGTCAAGGTAGCGCTTCAGCAGGTGCGGGTAGGAGGTGGCGATGCGTTTGCCGTCCAGCGCCGCCGGGCCGTCCCAGGGTTCATCCGCCGGGGTCGCCAGCGACAGGCGGCAGCCGCCGAAGTCGAGACGGCGCAGGGTGAAGTAGCGCGGGTCTTCGCCCTGAGCGCGGCGGCTCAGCAGCTCTTCCTCCAGCACGTTTTCGCCGATAATCCCCAAATCGACCACGCCGTCCATGATAAGGCCCGGAATATCGTCATCACGCACGCGCAGAATATCGATGGGCATATTTTCCGCCAGCGCGATCAGGCGCTGGGTGTGCAGATTCACTTTGATGCCGCAGCGGCTGAGTAATTCGCGTGAATCTTCGCTTAAACGCCCTGATTTCTGAATAGCTATGCGTAAACGGCTGTTGTCTAACATTCTTATTTTCCTCTGTAACCCTGTCTGAATCTGTCCGAATTCGGTCCAAAAAAAAGCCCCCGGAAGTGAATCTTCCGGGGGCTCTCTTTGCGTTCATGCACCACTGGAAGATCCAAACGTCTTCCAGCACACATCGCCTGAAAGACTAGTCAGGATGATGGTGATGATGGTGGTTTTTAAATTGAACGCTGTTCATAAAATTCTCTGTGAATGACTATGCATTTGATGCCTTTTAACCTAAACCACTTCACTCGCATAAAGCAAGGGCTTTTTTCTATCATTAATTGATTTCATATTGACCTAAGAAATTGTCAGCTGCCGCCGGCTGGCGTAGCCTTAAGTCAGCACAGCGAAAATTCAGGAGCAAGGGGATGAAAAAGGTCGCAATTGTAGGTTTAGGATGGCTGGGTATGCCGCTTGCGCTGTCGTTAATGTCGCGGGGATGGCAGGTGACCGGCAGCAAGACCACGCAGGATGGCGTGGAGGCGGCGCGGATGTGCGGCATCGACAGCTATCCGCTGCGACTGGAGCCGCAGCTGGTCTGCGACACCGAAGATCTGGATGCCTTAATGAACGTTGACGCGCTGGTCATTACCTTACCGGCGCGGCGAACCGGACCGGGAGAGGACTTTTATCTTCAGGCGGTACAGGAGATCGTCGATACCGCGCTGGCGCATCACGTGCCGCGCATCATATTCACCAGCTCAACGTCGGTTTACGGCAACGCCAGCGGCACGCTGAAAGAGAACTCGCCCCGTAACCCGCAAACCGCCAGCGGGCGGGTGCTGAAAGAGCTGGAGGACTGGCTGCATAACCTTCCCGGCACCTCGGTGGACATTCTGCGCCTCGCCGGGCTGGTGGGGCCGTCCCGTCATCCGGGGCGCTTTTTTGCCGGAAAATCCGCGCCGGACGGCCAGCACGGCGTCAATCTGGTGCATCTTCAGGATGTGATCGCTGCGATCGAACTGTTACTGCAGGCTCCAAAAGGCGGGCGCATCTATAATATATGTGCGCCTAAGCATCCCGCGCGCGGCGTCTTTTATCCGCAGATGGCCCGCGAGCTTGGGCTTCCCGTCCCCGTATTCTCTGATAACCCGGAGAACGGTAGCGGTAAGATCGTAGATGGCAGCCGTATTTGCAACGAACTGGGGTTTGAATACCAGTACCCCGACCCGTTGGTCATGCCGATGGAGTAATGCGCCAGCGGTGAATCGCGTACCGTAAGGGGGTAGCGATGAAACCACTGCTGGATGTGCTCGTCATTCTTGATGCCCTCGACAAAGAGGGCAGTTTTGCCGCCGCCTCGGCGAAGCTCTATAAAACGCCGTCGGCGCTGAGCTACACCATTCATAAGCTGGAAAGCGATCTCAATATTCAACTGCTTGACCGCAGCGGCCACCGGGCGCGCTTTACCCGCACCGGGCAGATGCTGCTGGAAAAGGGGCGCGACGTGCTGCACACCGCCCGCGAACTGGAAAAGCAGGCCGTCAGGCTGCAGCAGGGCTGGGAAAATGCGCTGATACTCAACGTCGACGCCACCTTTCCGTTCCCGCTGCTGGCTCCCGCGATCGCGGCGTTTTATCACCAGCATCACGCCACCCGCCTTGAATTCCGCCGCGATACCCCGGGCGCAAACTGGCAGATGCTGATGGAAGGGCGGGCGGATCTTCTGCTCGGCGTGCTGGGCGACCCGCCGGCGCTCAGCGGCTGCGGCTCTGTTCTGCTGGGAGAGGTGGCGCAGGCGTTTGTTGTTGCGCCCCGGCATCCGCTTGCGCAGGTTTCCGGCTCGCTGGGCTGGCGGACGTTGCGCCGTCATCGGGCGATTGTGGCCGACAGCGCGTGGCCGCAGATTGACGCTCAGGATAGCCTGGCGGTATTCGATCTTTCCGCCCGGCTGACGCTGCTGTGCGCCGGACTGGGATGGGGCTATTTGCCGCTATTTCAGGTACAGCCTTTCATCGCCCGCGGCGAGCTACAAATATTAAAAACGACGGTGCCTGAACCGGTTAATCGCGCGTGGATAGGCTGGAATGAAGATATTTGCGGGCAGGCGGGCGAGTGGTGGCGAAAGGAGATATTAGCAAATAGTGCTATCCATCAGGTCTATAATACTAAAATCGTATGAATATTAATCTGTTAGAGAATCGCCGTAATTATTAAGCCTTGTAACATCTTGTCATCGTGCCAGTAGTTGTTGCAAAATACGCGTCCTGAAAATCAGAAACTGGCCGACGCTTTTTTAAAGTGTCGGTTATTTTTTTGGTTGAAAGACACATCATTCAATACCAAGAGGCCGGGCTTCGTACCGGATAGATATTTACTAAAAACCGACAGTGGTTGTCGCTGAGGAATACAAAGAAATGGGGCAATTTTTTGCTTACGCGCTGGCGTTCACCGTAAAAGGGGATAACTATGTCGCATAACGCTACTCCAAAAACCTCTCGCGTGGAATTACGTAAAACGCTTACGTTGATTCCGGTTGTCATGATGGGCCTGGCCTATATGCAGCCGATGACGCTGTTCGATACGTTTGGTATCGTCTCTGGATTGACTGATGGTCACGTTGCGACGGCTTACGCCTTCGCGCTGATCGCCATTCTTTTCACGGCGCTGAGCTACGGTAAACTGGTTCGCCGTTTCCCGTCGGCGGGTTCCGCTTATACCTACGCGCAGAAATCCATTAGCCCGGCCGTTGGCTTTATGGTTGGCTGGTCATCGCTGCTGGACTACCTGTTCATGCCGATGATCAACATTCTGCTGGCGAAAATTTACTTTGAAGCTCTGGTGCCTTCTATTCCATCGTGGATCTTCGTTGTCGCGCTGGTGGCCTTTATGACCATCTCAAACCTGCGCAGCATCAAGACCGTGGCGAACTTCAACACCCTGATCGTTATCCTGCAGATGGGCATCGTGGCGGTGATTGTTGGCCTGATTATCTACGGCGTTATGCACGGCGAAGGCGCGGGCACGCTGACCAGCACCCGTCCGTTCTGGTCTGAAGGCGCGCACGTGGTGCCGATGATTACCGGTGCGACCATCCTGTGCTTCTCGTTCCTCGGCTTCGACGGTATCTCTTCGCTGTCTGAAGAGACCAAAGACGCAGAGCGCGTGATCCCGAAGGCTATCTTCCTGACCGCGCTGATTGGCGGCCTGATCTTTATCGGCGCTTCCTACTTCCTGCAGCTGTACTTCCCGGATATCTCGCGCTTTAAGGATCCGGACGCATCGCAGCCTGAAATTATGCTGTACGTGGCGGGCAAAACCTTCCAGTGGGGCGTGCTGATTTTCTCCAGCGTCACCGTACTGGCGTCCGGCATGGCCGCGCACGCGGGCGTTTCTCGTCTGATGTATGTGATGGGCCGCGACGGCGTATTCCCGACGCGTTTCTTCGGCTACGTGCATCCGAAATGGCGGACTCCGGCGTGGAACGTACTGCTGGTCGGCGCGATCGCGCTGCTGGCGATTAAATTCGACCTCGTCACGGCGACGGCGCTGATTAACTTCGGTGCGCTGGTGGCGTTCACCTTCGTTAACCTGTCGGTGATCTCCCAGTTCTGGATCCGTGAAAAGCGCAACAAAACGCTGAAAGACCACTTCAACTATCTGATTCTGCCGGTGTGCGGCGCGCTGACCGTCGGCGCACTGTGGATTAATCTGGAAGAGAGCTCCATGGTTCTCGGCCTGATCTGGGGCGGTATTGGTCTGGTCTACCTGGCCTGCGTGACCAAAAGCTTCCGCAACCCGGTACCGCAGTACGAAGACGTTGCATAATCACGTTTGCTCGTGTGAAAAGCCGGAGGGAAACCTCCGGCTTTTTTATTTGCAGTCCTCCTTTGGGAAACGGCTACTCAAAACAGGCGCTGCGCTCCCGGCACTCGTCGCAGCTTGGCGACCGGCAGACAACTTCCCCCTGCTGCAGCAAACAGCGCTGACGGTAAAAGAACTTTTTCCAGCGCATATTGTGTTCGTTCATCGCCACCAGCTGCGGAAAGCAGTCGATCATCAGCAGGCGCAGTTCGGCGCGCGACCCAAGGCCCAGATCCTGCCAGAGATGGTTAAACGCCAGCGAAACCTCGGCGATAATCTGCGCCATCGGCCCGGCCTCCTGCTGCATCCAGCCCGCCAGCCACGCGCCCAGCTGCTGGCGCTCCTCCTCGCGGGTAGCGTTGAGTTCGCTCATCAGGCGGCGGCGGGTTAGCATCTCGCCGTCCAGCGGCGTCTCCGCCTCGCCCAGCCGTCGCCGCAGCGCCTGCCAGTCGCGCGGGCTAAGCCCCATGCGCAGCGGAAAGCTGCCTTTCCCCGCGTGGTACAGCAGCCATAAGCGCCGCAGCCAGTCGAGCGGCGGCATCAGGCGACCCCCTTATGCGGCAGCGCGGCAGGCCAGCTCCCCCGGCGCTGCTGCCACCACGCGGGCAGCACTTCGGAGACCGGCCGCCACGCGCCGTCAACGCACGGTTCAATGCCTTCCTGTTCCAGCATTTGCCACGGCGTATGGCCGATACGCACGCAGAATACGGCTTTAACGTCCGCCAGCAGTTCGAGGATCGCCGCGAACCGGGCCGCGTTATCCTGCGGCTCGCACTCTTCGCGCCCCTGACAATATTTGGGCGTAAACCGTTCGTTGACCAGCACCATGCCGGCGGCCGAGAGGCTGTAGATAGAGAACCTGTCGGTGTGGCCAAAGTGGCAATCAATCACGTCCCCGCGGCTTGACGCCACGGCGACCAGGCAGGCGTCATCGGCTTCAGATTCGCCGCGGGTGGCAATGCTCGCGTGTAGCTGCGCGAGCTGGTGGAGGATCGGCAGCCAGGCCGGGAGGCTCTCCGGGGCCGGAAGCTGGGTAAACTGCTGGCTGCGGTCTTCGCCAAGCATCCCGATGGCGTCGGCGCGGCACTGGTGGCAGTGGGTCATCTGCGGCATCACTTCTCCGCACCGGCTGCGGGTGGCGGCGAGCGTCTCTGCGTCCGGCTCGGGCTGGCCGTTGAGGCCAAACACCGTGCCGTGCTCCGGCCTGGCGATCAGCGGCATAATATTATGGATAAACGCGCCGCTGGCCCGCAGCGCGCGGCTCACGTCGGCCATGCCGCTATCGTTGATGCCGGGGATCAGCACCGAATTTATTTTCACCAGCACGCCCTGGGCGGTCAGCCTGCGCACGCCCTCCAGCTGACGAGCAATCAGAATCTCTCCCGCTTCGCGTCCGCTGTAGCGCTCGCCGTCCAGCCATAGCCAGGCGTAGATTTGCGCGGCAATCTCCGCGTCGAGGGTATTAATGGTGACCGTGACGTGGTCAACCCCGACGTCCAGCAGGCGGTCCACCGCGTCGGGCAGCATCAGCCCGTTGGTCGACAGGCATAACTTCAGGTCCGGCAACTGTTCGCGGATCAGCTCCAGGGTACGGAAGGTGCGGGCGATATTGGCGAGCGGATCGCCGGGGCCGGCGATGCCGACCACCGAAAGCTGCGGGATCGCCTGTGCGACCTGACGCACTTTGACGACCGCCTGCTCAGGCGTGAGCAGCGTTGACGATACGCCGGGGCGGGACTCATTGCTGCAATCGAATTTGCGATTACAGTAATTGCACTGCAAATTGCAGGCGGGCGCGACGGGCAGATGCATCCGCGCGAAACGGTGATGCCCATTACGAGAGTAGCAGGGGTGCGCGGCAGCTTTATCGGCCACAAGCGGCGTCAAGGCGCTGTCATCCGCCGGGCGGCAGGCTGGGCCGCCAGAAAAAGAGGAGCAGGAAGTCATGGTCATACCTTCGTGGTTGGGCGATACCTTCCTGCTGCAAATGCTATACCAGAGGGGATTTTTATAACCTTATGAAAAATAAACGCTTTAACTGACTGCCGGCCAGGTAAAATTGTCGTAATTCCGCCGCGCTGGCGACAATGTCCTGAATCTCACATAACGCTTCACAGTCGCGGCATGGTGATATCCATGATCTGAATGCGATACGCCACCTGACGCGGCGTCATCCCGAGCAGCCGCGCCGCTTTGGCCTGCACCCAGCCCGCTTTCTCCAGGGCGGCAATCAGCCGCTGGCGCTCGTCGAGGCTGTTGTCGAGCCAGCCGTCCTCCGCCGGGCCGCTGCTGGAGAGCGCTTTCGGCGGGTTATCGCGATGGTTGAACAGAATCACGTCCCGGTCGATCAGGCCGCTTTCCGACAGCACCGCCGAACGTTCGAGACAGTTTTCCAGTTCGCGGACGTTTCCCGGCCAGCTGTACTCCATCAGCAGGCGAATCGCCCCATCGCTGATGCGCAGCGTTCGCCTCTGGCTGTGGGCGATTTTTCGCACCAGAAAGTGCGCCAGCTCGGCAATATCCTCCTGGCGCTCGCGCAGCGGCGGCAGCGCGATAGGCATTACGTTCAGGCGGTAGTAAAGGTCTTCACGGAAATGCCCCAGCCGCACTTCCTCTTCCAGATGGCGGTTGGTCGCCGCGATGATGCGCACGTTGACGCGCAGGGTTTCGTCGCCGCCGACGCGCTCCATCTCTCCTTCTTGCAGAATACGCAGCAGCTTAGCCTGAAACGAGGCGCTGCTTTCGCCGATTTCATCCAGGAATAGGGTGCCGCCGTCCGCCAGCTCAAAGCGGCCTTTCCGCTGGCGCACCGCGCCGGTAAACGCGCCTTTCTCATGGCCGAACAGCTCGCTCTCCAGCAGATTGTCCGGCAGCGCCGCGCAGTTAAATTTGACGAATGCGGCGGCGGCGCGCGGGGAATTATGATGAATGGCGTTGGCGATCAGCTCTTTCCCGGTGCCGCTCTCGCCGCGCACCAGCACCGTGGTATCCCAGCGGGAGACCTTACGAATAATGTCCATAATCTGCCGCATCGCCGGGCTTTTGCCGACCATATTCTCCAGGCCGAAACCGCGCGATGGGGTACAGGCGCGCGGGCGCTCAACTCGGGGGCTCTGCTGCGGCGGCTGCGCGGCGGAGGTCGGCAGAATCATCAGGCGAATCGTCTGGGCCACCAGATTGGCGACGGTTTCGAGAAAGCGCGTGCAGGCGGGTAGCCGCTCTTCCTGACGCGCCATCGGCTGCGCCGCCAGTACGCCGATGGGCCGGGAATGGGGGCCCATCAGCGGAACGGCGATAAACGGCAGGTCGTAGTCGTACAGGCTCAGACGATCGAGAAAGCGCTGGTCATCGGCGACGCGCGGCAGCACCAGCGACTGCCCCTGCGCCAGCACGGTACCGACCAATCCTTCTCCCGGCCGGTAGCGAATTTGCGTACTGCCGGGCAGCGTCTGGTTTTCCGTTTGCTGCAGCGCTTCGATGCTCAGGATCTCCTGCTGGCTGTCGTACAGGCAAATCATCCCGTGCTGCATAAACGCATCGTTATGTAAAACGCTCAGCACCTCCTGCAGGGTTTTGCTCGCTTCGGTAGCGCGGCTCAGCACCACGCTTATCCGCTGCATGGCGGTAAACTGCTGGGAGAGATCGAAGCGCCTGACGGTGGTGTCCGAATCGGATTTATGGATCATTGCTCACCTCCGGTCAGGGTATCAAAGAGCGGGAAGCGCAGAACGAGGCTGGTGCCTCCCTGCGGGCGCGAAGCCAGTTCAATCGCGCCGCGGTGGTAGGCGACCAGCGTTTGGATCAGCCGCAGCTCCATCCCTTTGCCGGGAGAGTTTAAGGCATCGGGGGAGTGGGCGTAGCGCACCTGCAGCAGCGGGACATTGTCGTTGAGATACAGCGAGAGCCAGCCCTCGTCCTCTTCGGCATAAAGCTCGATCTCCAGCGGTACGGAGGGCAGTTCAGCGGCGAGGGCCAGCGTCCGATCGAGCCATAAACTTAAGCAGGCCAGCAGCTGGGTACGCTGGCCGAAGCCGACCAGATGCGGCGATGCCATGTCAACCCGCAGCCGCGCGCGGTCGTCAAAGCGGGTGCGGTAGAGGGCGTACAGGTCGTCAAAGAAGGGCTGAAGCGGCCAGACGGCGCTGCTTTCCAGCTCGAGAGAAGGGCGGCAGCGCTGCCGTCGCGCCATGGCCTCTTCGCCTTCGCGCCACGCCGCGTCCAGCGCCACGTTGCCGCTGCCTTCGCCGTTCAGCCGACGGGCCGCCGCCAGCATGTTGATTGGGCAGTTGAGCTGAATCAGCGCCGCGTCCAGCGACTCGCGAATGGCGGCAAGCAGCTTTCCGGCGGTCATCTGCTGCTTCAGACGGTCGAGACGGCCCTGCTCCTGCTGCTGGCGCTGCTGGGTGCAGTCGGCGATCACCACCAGCGTGCGCGCCGGGGCGCTGTCGACAAAATAGCGGCTGGCTTCTTCGCTTACGCCGGGCAGCCCCCAGCAGGTCACCGACAGCCAGCGCACCGCGCCGCGAACCACCACCGGCAGGATTTGCTCCGCGCCGGGCCCCATTTTGCGCGGTGAAATCTGGAGCTCGACCAGCAGCTCTTTTCCGCCGCAGTCCGCGCAGTACGTTTTGTAGGCGAGATTATCCATCACCACCCGATCCTGCTCATCCACCACGACCACGGCGGCGGGGATGTTGTTGAGCACCGCCTCCATTAGCGTCATATGATTGCGCAGCCGCTGTTCCAGGGTATAGCTGACGCTGATGTCCCGCTGCATCGCCAGATAATGCTCCAGCTCGCCCTGAGGATTCAGCACCGGCGTGATGTCGATATCCACCAGATACAGGCCGCCGTCGCGGCGCTGATTAATCAGCTGGCCGCGCCACGGCTGGCGCTGAAGCAGGGTTTGCCACATCTGCTGATAGATTTCTCGCGGCGTCTGGCTGCTGGCCAGCAGGCGCGGGTTTTGATTGAGCAGTTGCGCCAGCGAATAACCGCTCTGGCGGCAAAACGCCGGGTTGGCGTAGATAATATTCGCCCGGGCGTCGGTGAGGGAAATGGCTACCGATGCCTGTTCGACCATCGTAAAAAATAGCCCCGGATGTTGTTGAGTCAGCGCACCGGCAATCGCCTCGGGTACGGCGTTATCGAGCATCATATTCAGGGTCATCGCAAACTCCTGTGTCGCAGTTATGACAATTTGTCCGACACCGTGACGAGAACGCCGCGGCGTTTGTCGAATATCGATAACCATGCAAAGCGTGCGCCCTTATCGGCGTGATAAGCAGAAACATTGATCCGGTAGGGGAAAAACCAGCGCTTTTTTCATTTTAAGCGGCCCGCCGGCCCCGCTGCGGGCGGCGGGAGGGCGCGGAAGCGATCGTTTTGGGGCAGGGGTGAGCCGCGATAGTGCAAAGAAACCTGGCACAGCCTTCGCAATACCTCTGCGAGAACGTGTGTTTTCAATCCCCCTTCCCGACAGGAGCGCAATATGGCGAACATTGGCATTTTCTTTGGCACCGATACCGGTAAAACCCGCAAAATCGCGAAAATGATCCACAAACAGCTGGGCGAGCTGGCGGATGCCCCGGTCAACATTAACCGCACGACGCTGGACGACTTTATGGCCTATCCGGTGCTGCTGCTGGGCACGCCGACGCTCGGCGACGGCCAGCTGCCGGGGCTTGAGGCGGGATGCGAAGGCGAATCATGGAGCGAATTCATCAGCGGCCTCGACGACGCCAGCCTGAGCGGGAAAACCGTGGCGCTGTTCGGCCTCGGCGACCAGAAAGGCTACCCGGACAACTTCGTTAGCGGGATGCGTCCGCTGTACGACGCTCTGCGCGCGCGCGGCGCGCAGATAATCGGCAGCTGGCCAAATGAGGGCTATGAATTCAGCGCCTCTGCGGCGCTGGAAGGCGAACGCTTTATTGGGCTGGTGCTGGATCAGGATAACCAGTTCGACCAGACCGAAGCGCGTCTGGCGAGCTGGCTTGAGGAGATTAAACGCGCGGTGCTGTAGGCGTTAACGGGTAGCCGCGAGGCTACCCGCACAGGCCCGGCTGACGGGAGATCGTTTGTTCCAGCCACTGGCGCTGATGGCGCTGCTGGCTCTGCTGCCAAAGATAATCGCGCGCGCTCTCCAGCGCCTGCTGCGGCTCCATGGGCGCGGCGGGACGAATTGCTTCACACCATAAAAGATGCCACCCCAGCTCGCTGGCGACGGGGAGACTCAGGGCGTTTTCCGCCAGTGAAAACAGCGCGGTCTCAAGCTGGGGATAGAGCAGCCCGCGGCTAATCCAGCCCAGACGGCCCTCTTCCAGGGCGCTTGGGCAGTGGGAATGGCGGCGAGCCAGCGGAGCAAACGCGTCCCGGGAGGCGTTGATTTGCCGATACAGGCCGAGGATCCGCTGGTGTACGGCTTCGCGGTCGCCATCGACCGTCAGCAGCAGGTGGCGGGTCAGACGCTGCTCCGGGCGCATAAACTGCGTCTGGTGGCGCAGGTACCACGCCTGCACCGTGGAGAGATCCGGCTGCGGCGCCTGGCGGGCGATATCGGTAAAGCCGACCTCCAGTCGGGCGTGATGCAGCACGATGGCTGCACGCTCCGGCGGCGTAAATTCCCCCTCGTCGAGCCAGACGGCAAGGGAGGCGGCGATATTCTCCAGCAGCGCCGCCGGAATATCGCTTTCCGGGACCCGCGCGACGATCGCCTGCTCCATGCGGCACTGACGTTGCCAGGCCTGTTCAAAAGCCTGCGTATCGGCCGGCTCCAGGGCCGTCGGGTCGCTATTCCAGCGGCTGCGCGCCAGCCGCTGCCGGGCAAAACGTTGCCATGCGTTCATTCTTCTCTCTCCTCTATAAGGGTGATGGCCTGCGCCGGAACCCTGAACCAGCGGCCGCTAAAGTCCACGGTGTAGCTGTCGCCGGTCTCTCCGCGATCGGTCGCCTCGATGCGTCCCCGCTGGCCGACGGCCACGACGACTTCGCCGTTGACCGCGAGCGCCATCTGGCAGGCGACGTTATCACCGTGTTGCAAGTTTCCGGCCAGCCACGGCAGGGTGATGGGGATCAGCTCCTGTTCGCGGCAGCCGATGATCCGATCGCTCTCCGGAAAGTGGATCTGGTAGATAATCTGATCCTGCAAAAAAACGCCCCAGTCGCGCACAAAGCCGGTGCTGCCGCGCCTGACCAGCAGCGCGCCGGGGGAGAAGCCCGCCACGGTGCCGTCGTTACGAATCGCGCGTACGACGCGGACCTCTTCGCTAAAGGTGAATTTCGGTATCATGTTACGCTCTCCTGAAACTGTTGCTGATAGCTCTCCGCAAGCAGTCGTCGCGCCAGCAGCCAGTGGGCGCGGGCGTTTTCCTCCAGCCGATTTTGCAGCAGCACCTCGGCGCGCAGTTTGCGGTGAAAAGTTGCCAGCACCGGCAGGCAGCAGCGGCCAAGCAGCTCGGGCTGGTAGGGGACGGCGAAAAACTGGAAAAAGGATTCGGCGGAGCGAAGTTCGTCCACGCCGGGAATTTGATAAAACCACTCCATCATTACCCCCTCGCCCGCAGGGCGGATTCACCGCACAGCTCGTCGTAGATAGCCACCAGCTCATAATCTTTCGGGCTGCGCTTCCAGTTCTCGGCGAAGCGGCGGATGGCGGGCAGCAGCTGGTTAATTTGCGCGGCGTTAAGGTGATAGCCCATCTGGTCAAATACGCCGTTGACCGCCTGACGCCCGGAGTGTTTACCCAGCACCAGCCGGTAGCTGCGGCCCATCAGGGAAGGGGCGATCGACTGATAGCTCTCGCTGTCGCGCAGCAGCGCCGCTACGTGGACCCCTGATTCATGGGTAAACACCAGCTCGCCGACCAGCGGCTGCTGCGGGTCGATGGCGCGCTGGGCGGCTTCGGCGACCCTCTGACAGAGCGCGGGCAGCGCCGGAAAATGCACGCCGGTCTTCACGCCGAGGCAGCGCTCCAGGCCCAGCGCGACGGTTTCCAGCGCCGCGTTGCCCGCCCGCTCACCGAGGCCGAGGATTGTCGTATTCACGCTGGTGGCCCCGGCGCTTACCGCCGCCAGCGTATTGGCGGTGGCCATACCCAGGTCGTTGTGGGCGTGCATTTCGATTTCCCCGGACCAGACTTCGCGCAGGGCCGAGATTTGCGCCGCGGTGGTGAGAGGGTCGAGCAGGCCGACCGTATCGGCATAGCGCAGGCGAGCGGCGCCTCACTGCTGCGCGACCTCGGCGATAGCGCGCAGGGCCTGGCCGCCAGCGCGCGAGGCGTCCTCGCAGCCGATGCATACCTGCAGACCGAGCGTATGCGCAAGGCGGATAAACATCGCCAGCCGCTCCAGCAGCACCGTCAGCGGCTCGCGCAGTTTGTACTGCCGCAGCTTATCTGAAGCCGGAATCGAAATATCCACCCAGTCAACGCCCAGATCGGCGCTCTGGCGGATTTCCAGCGCGTTCATCCGGCACCAGGTCATCAGCGTCGCGTCGGGCAGCTGGCGACGCACCAGCTGGATCCGCGCGATCTCCTCGTCCCCCATCGCCGGGGTGCCGACCTCCATCGCGGTAATCCCTGCGGCGTAAAGCGCCTCGGCAATGGCGACCTTTTCGCTGGTGCGAAAGGCGACGCCGGGGCTCTGTTCGCCGTCGCGCAGGGTGGTATCGTTAATCAGCACGGGTCCCATCAGCCACCTCCGCCTTAGCCGTAAACCGGCGTGAAGACGGCGTCCGCCGGGCGCGGCTTGCCGTTGTGCCAGTAGGGCGACAGCGCGCGCAGCCGGTCGATAATCGGCGGCAGCGCGGTGACGACGTAATCGATCTCTTTCTCCCGGGTGTAGCGCGAGAGGGAAAAGCGGATGGTGCCGTGGGCGGCGGTATAGGGGATATTCATCGCCCGCATCACGTGGGAGGGTTCCAGCGAGCCTGACGTGCAGGCGCTGCCGCTGGAGGCGGCGATCCCGGCCTGGTTGAGCAGCAGCAGAATGGCCTCACCCTCAATAAACTCAAAGGCCAGATTCGCCGTGCCGGGCACCCGCGGCTGGCTACCGCCCATCACCATGACCGACGGCACGCTGGCCAGCAGGCGATGCTCCAGCCTGTCGCGCAGCTGGCCGATATGCGCCATTCCCGGCAGATGAATATTCGCCAGCTCGCAGGCCGCGCCCATGCCGACGATTCCGCAGATATTTTCCGTCCCGGCGCGCCGACCGTACTCCTGATGACCGCCGCGCAGCAGCGGGCGAAAGCGCGTTCCCCGGCGCAGATAGAGGCAGCCTACGCCTTTTGGTCCGTGAAACTTATGCGCCGAGCAGGAGAGCATGTCGATGCGGGTCTCACCCACGGCAATCGGCATTTTGCCCACTACCTGTACCGCATCGCAGTGAAACAGCGCCCCTTGTTCATGGGCCAGCTCCGCCATTTCGGCGATCGGGAAAAGCACCCCGGTTTCGTTATTCGCCCACATGGCGCTGACCAGCGCGACGCGCGGGCTGAGCGCGGCGCGGAACTGCGCCATGTCCAGCGCTCCCTCGCTATCCACCGCGATGCGATGAATCCGGTAGCCCTGGCGCTCCAGGTGCTCGCAGGCCGCCAGCGTCGCCGGATGTTCGACCGCGCTGGTGATAATTTCGCGCCGCTCCGGCAGCAGGGCGATGGCCGAGGCGATGGCGGTGGCGGTCGCTTCGGTGGCGCAGGAGGTAAAGATGATCTCGCTGGGATACTCCGCGCCCAGCAGCGCCGCGGTCTGTTGATGCGCGCGCTCCAGAGCCGCCTGGGCCGGTAGGCCAAAATCGTGTATCGACGAGGGGTTGCCGTAAAAGTCGGTCAAAAAGGGCATCATCGCTTCAAGGACCATTGGGTCCAGACGGGTGGTGGCGTTGTTATCGAGATAAACCTGTTTCATCTTGTCCCCCTTGGGTCAGTTAACCGCGGTTCAGGCCGCCACCACTTCCATATAACAGCCGGTACGTTCCATCAGTTTTTGCTGCAGCCAGGCCAGGGTCATATCGGTCATCATGCAGCCGCTACAGCTGCCAGAGAGGCTGACGGTCACCTGGTGGTTGGCGACGCTGAGCAGCGACATATCGCCGCCGTCGGCCTGAATATGCGGGCGCAGTTCAGCGATGGTCTCGACGACGCTCTGCCAGTGCGGATCTTTGCCGCTGGCCGCAGCGGGCGGCGTCTGCGGCGGCTGCGCGAGGATCTCTGCCAGCGCCAGCTCGATTTTTTCGTGGCAGGCGGTGCAGCCGCCGCCCGCTTTGGTGTAGTTGATCACCTCTTCAAGGGTGGTCAGGCCGTTGTTCTGCACCGCGCGGCGAATGTGTCCTTCATCGACGCCGAAGCATTTGCAGATCAGCTTGCCCTCCTCATGCTCCTCCTCCAGGCTTTCGCCGCGAAAGTTGGCGATGGCCGCGCGCAGGGCCTCCTGGCCCATCACCGAGCAGTGCATTTTCTCCGGCGGTAGCCCGTCGAGATAATCGGCAATCTGCTGATTGGTTATCTGCCCGGCTTCGGCCAGGGTATGGCCGATAATCAGCTCCGTCAGCGCGGAGGAGGAGGCGATGGCGCTGCCGCAGCCGAAGGTCTGGAAGCCAGCCTCCTGGATAATTTCGCTTTGCGGATCAACGCGCAGCATCAGGCGCAGCGCATCGCCGCAGCTTAATGACCCCACATCGCCTACCGCGTTGGCGTTGTCCACCACGCGCGCGTTGCGGGGATTAAAAAAATGGTCTTTCACTTTCTCGGAGTAATTCCACATGCTGTCAGCTCCAGGGATGATGACGGAAAACGCCGGGGCGCGGTTCACCGCAGGAGTGCGGTGGCGTTAACGAACTAGCAAATGCGATACCAGAGAATAAAATGCAATATTTTCAATTTGTTATATTTTACCCTGACAAGACGCGCCCGACAGTGTCGGGATGTTTTGTGGGCTTTGTCACACAAACGACACGGCTAGCGGCGCGGGTCCGGTTCCTCATGCCACTCCTGTTCCTGCAGCAGACGGGTAAAGCGCTCCGGGTCGCGCTGGCGCGCATTTTTGCGCTGCCCTTTGTCGTACCAGTAAAGCTGGATCTCCTGCAGTAAGCCGACGATGGTGGTATCGGCGGGAACGCGTTCGGCGCGGACGCCGACCTGCAACAGCTGACGAAAAACCGCGTCGCCAATCGCCACGCAGAACAGCGTGACGCAATCTTCAAGGGCGTGGATCCGCCTGGCGATCTTCTCCGTCTGGTGGCCGTTCTCAACCGAGAAATCAACCACCCGGATCAGGGTGACCCGATCCGCCTTGACGCCGTATACCACCAGCCGCGGCGTGGCGCCAAAATGCTGATCGACATGACGATAGTCGGAACTGGCGAAGGCGACCTTCATAGACCACTCATCGGAGTGGACCATATCAAACTGACGGTTAATCGGCGGCATAGGCGCCTCCTGTGGAGAGTGAAGATTCGGTGTTCTGGCGAAGCGGCGATCGGTAGCGGGCGAGGTGGCGATGGCGCTCGCGCATCAGGTTTGCCAGCTCGAACAGCGTATCGCGCATTCCGCTGTACCCCTGACGCACCCGGCGGAATTCACCGAGCTTGTCAAAGATCGGAAAACCCGCGCGCACCAGCGGCAGCGCAAACTGCTCCGCCAGGTCGCGGGCGTGGGAGTTGGCCACCAGCAGGTCGGCGGGTTGGGCGCACAGCAGCGTTTGCAGATCCTCCAGATCTCCCGGCACCACCCGTTCCACCGGCAGCTGGCGCAGGCTGGGATGGCCGCTAGGAGCCACCAGCGGGCCGGGCTGCATCCCCTGGCTGTTGGCGAAATCACACCACGCCGCCAGCAGATCGCCTTCCGCCGCTATCGCCATGCGCTGGCCCTGAAGCCACATATGACAGTCGATCATCGCATCCTGCAGCTGACCGCGCTGGCGCTCCAGCCACGGGGGCACTGCGCGTCCGGAAATTTTCGCCAGTTGATAAATAAAAGCGTCGCAGCGATCGAGGGTCATCAGGTGCGGCAGGGCGATAACCTCGCCCCGGCAGCGCGGGGCCAGCAGCGATGACGCGCGGTGGAGGGAGACGCCAATGGCGAAGCTGCACAGGCTTTGTCCCATCTGTTCTATCTGGCGCAGCGGCGTCCCGCCCTGAGTCAGCGGCGAGAAATCGCCTTGCGCCAGGTGCCCATCCATCGATTGCGCCAGGTCCGGCAGGATTATCGGCTGCAGACCAAAGGCTTCGACGCATCGGCGCAGCCACTCGATATCGCCCGGCGAGCAGAGGTGGCTGACCAGCAGGTTGACCCGGCGATTGCGCTGAGCCGGGCGCGGCGTCGGCGCAACCCACTGCTCAATGACGCTCTCGAGCACCGCGCTGAAGCCGTTTTCCATGGAACCATAAAAATCCGGCGTGTTAACGGTTAATATCGCCACGCCCTTGTGTCGGGGATACTCTTCGCGAAACTGGCGAACCACGCGGGAAATGTCGCTGCCCTGAGCCTCAGACAGCCCGGTGCTGAGCAGCACGATAGCCTGCGGCGCGTTGCGCTGGCAGAGGGTATCCAGGGCGGTGAAAATATTGCCGTCCGCGCCCATAATCGTCGACGTGGGGTCCATCGCCGTCGACTGCAGGGGAACCGGGTCGTGGAAGTGTTGAATAAAAAAGACTTTGGCGAAGGCGCTGCATCCCTGCGCGCCGTGGACCAGAGGGATGCTGTGTTCAATCCCGAGGCTGGCGAGGATTGCGCCGAGCGGCTGGCCGGTTTTGATGGGGCTGACCGCCAGCGGTTTATCGGTGCGGAAAATGTCTGCCATGGTGAACTCCTTAGCGCCACGGGGCGCGGGCATGGGTTTGCGGCCAGATGGGACTGTCGATGGTCTGACACAGCTGGCGGGCGAGGGTGACGATCCCCTTGTAGCCGGCGAAGGCGTGTTCGCGCTCCTGATTGATATCGAGAAACGGCAGCCTGGCTTTATAGGCGGTGTACATATTGCGTCCGCCGGCAATCATCAGGTCGGCCTGATAGCGATAGACCACATCCAGCAGCGTGCGGGCGTTGCCTTCTTCCAGCATTACCGCCTCTTCGCCCATCAGCTCGCGGATCCGCTGTTTATCCTCTTCGGTGGATTTACGCGTGCCGGTTGCCACCACGGTCATGCCCAAATCCTGAAGCGCCGAGACCACCGACCAGGATTTCACCCCGCCGGTATAGAGCAGCGCTTTGCGGCCGCGCAGCCGTTCGCGCCACGGCTGTAGCGCCAGTTCCGCCGCCTGTTCCTCCCGCGCAATCAGCGCTTCGGTGCGCTGGCTAAGGTCGTCATCGTCCAGCAGCGCCGCCAGCTGGCGCAGGGCGTCGGAGGTGGCGCGGATCCCGTAGAAGCTGCCTTCGAACCACGGCGTGCCGTAGCGCTGCTCCAGGGCTCTGGCGACATTAATTAGCGCCCGCGAGCAGACCAGCATATTGGCCTGCGCCCGGTGCATGGTCTGGATCTCGGCGAAGCGGCCATCGCCGGAGAGGCTGCCGAGCACGCGGATCCCCAGCTCGTCGAGCAGCGGCTGAATATGCCAG
>ERZ652168.250-NODE-250-length-18314-cov-19.7023_pt1 | contig 18314 bp, 18 predicted proteins | sample MGYA00514763_ERZ652168 | MGnify/ENA metagenome assembly ERZ652168
TTATTTGTTGTGTGCTTAAGGTAATGGATACCCTCTACTTCTCATTTTCAATCTTATTCCTCACTTTTCTTCATTCAAATTTTATAGATTTCAGTTACCCTAAAATAATCCTCTCCCTGTCTGGATGCTCTCCCGACCACCCGGCCTGAGGCATTGTCTCCAGCCTGTACATCTCCTCAGCGGACAGCTCAAAATGAAAAATCTCCTGATTCTGTTTCATTCTCTCTATGGAAGAAGATTTTGGCAGAGGAATAATATTCCTCTGCAATGCATATCTTAAACATACCTGTGCCGGAGATACCCCATGCTTTTCAGATATCTCTACAAGCAGCGGCTCTTTAAACATACGCATTCTCCCCAGAGGACTCCAGGCCTGGACTTGTATCCCTCTCTCCTGGCAGTATCTGACGGCTGCTTCCTGAGAATAACCCGGATGGAATTCCAATTGGTCTGCCATTGGTTTAATCTCACAATGCTCCAAAATATTCTCAATATGGTGTGGCAGAAAATTGCTCAGGCCAATGGCACGCACCCGTCCCTCACCGTATAATTCCTCCAGCGCCCTCCATGTATCCACATCCAACTCCTTCCAATCTTCACACTCTGGTACCGGAAGGGGCCAATGGATCAGGTATAAATCAAGATAGTCTGTCTTAAGCCTTTCCAGAGAGGACTCAAAGGCCACTTTTGTTTTTTCATGTCCCATCTCATCTTTCCATGCCTTGGAGGCAATAAAAAATTCTTTGCGGGGTATGCCGCTGTCTTTGATAGCCTGCCCCAAATATTTCTCTGTACCGTAAAAAGAGGCAGTATCAAAATACCGATAGCCTGCTTCGATGGCCCTTTTAATAACATCGGCAGTCTGGCCCTCAGAAGCTTTATACGTCCCAAAAGCCATGCAGGGAATCTCTACACCATTACTCAATGTAAAACAATCTCGAATACTATTCATAAAATTCTCCTTTCTAATGACACTAAGAAAGAATCCTGCTTGCAGGATTCTCCGCCTGCGGCGGGCTGCATTAGCAACATAATTCCCTGCCGCCGCAGCGCGATCCCGCGGAGAGTTTTTATTTCATAGGACGTAATTTCCTATGAAATAAAAAAGTCCCTTTCCGTATATAATAATACAGAAAGGGACGAGTACAGACATATCTCGCGGTTCCACCCTAATTGCCCCGGCATTATCTCATTGCCGGCACCTCTTCATTTTGATTATAACGGAATCACCGGACTGTTTTCAGCCACTCAGAGGTAGTTTTCAAATGTTTCCAGGACAGGGAATTTCCAGCCTAAGATTCCCCTCTCTGTGTCTTTCCACACTTTACTCGTCTCATCAATGTATTGTCAGTTTGAATATAGACTCATTATAACACTGCTTTAGCTTTTGTCAACCCGAAAGATTCCGCACATACATCCAGATCACGGCGAAAAATTCACGTACCATATAGTTTAACTGCAAAACCGGGTTTGCACTTGCACAAATTCCATGAATATCAGAAAATCCGGCCCTTCTCCCAATCTTCAGGGCACGGTACATATGGAAATTATTCGTCACAACCGCCACAGGCTGTGTGCCATCCCCGATCAGGGCCCGGCTGTTTCTTAGATTTTCCCATGTGGAGACAGAGGCATCCTCCAGCCAGATCCTCTGTCTTTCGATCCCGTGCCCTTCCAGATAACTGGCCATAGCACAGGCCTCTGTTATATCTTCTTCCTTCCCCTGCCCTCCTGACACAATTGCAATGGTCTCCTGATGTTCCTCTAAATACTTCAGGGCAGCGTCCAGCCTCCTTAGCAGGGAATTTGTAATCTTTGTCCCCCGTACTTGCGCACCCAGAATAATTAAATACTTAACTTTCACACCATCCCGGTTTCTCATTGCCATACATATACAAAGTTCTGTCACTGCAAAAACGCTCCACAGAGGCAGCATCACTATAAATAAAAATTTATCCACAGCCGGGTGTCCTGAAAAAATACCTAAAAGAAAATTCAAAGCTGCCGCCATGAGCCAGAAACCGGAAAAAGTAGAATTCCACCTTCCTGTATATTTACAAATTATTAGATAATACACAACACAAATTAGGCCCGCCACCCCAAAATAAATGTGCATCGCTTCCCCTTCCCAAAACCATCCTATAAAACAGCCACATCCCCCGGCCGCAGTTGTCCGGGGGATGTCCAAATCTGATATAGACTTAAGGGAATTAAATATTCTTCCCACAACATTTTTTATATTTTTTGCCGCTTCCACAGGGACATGGGTCATTTCTTCCTATCTTCTTCTCCTTACGGACAGTACCTGACTGCTTCTGCTCCCGGTAGAGCCGCTTTCTTGTCTCTTCATCAAAAATACTTTCCCACTGGGGCAGTTCATATAGCCAGTCTGCTTTAGCATCCACCATATTTTTATATAGTTTCTCTTTATCAAAAGCAAGGCTGACCTCCGTAGTCTCTGTCATTGTCTCAATTGGATTGGGAATCTTCAGGCTGTCATTAATGCCATCCAGGAAACCTACCATTGTCATGACGTCCTGGCCGTACTTGCCGGCAAGCTCTTCTACTGTCCCCTTTACTTCCACATCAGGATCTGTCAGAAGCTGCTCATAAATCTCCTTCTCGATATTAAAGTACACTCCCCAGAACTTCTCCAGCTGTTCCCTTGTCAAATCCTTGTTATAGGCCGTGTCTCTCCATTGATCCAATAAACACTTTTCACTCATTGTATATAACTCCTTTTTTAATTTTTCACTCGTGTCCCCATTATATACCAAAATTCAAATATAGTAAATAAATATTATCCGTTTGTACGATTACTAAAAACCTTTTTTATCTGCCGGGAATCTGGGTTTGCATTACACCTGCTTTTTGTTATAATATCTATAATTACATGTTATGTAATCAGAAAGGATGTATTTATGAAAAAAACAAAACGGATCCTGGCGCTGGCCGCCGCAGCTCTTCTCATATGCCTTTATGGCAGCACATTGGTTTTTGCACTGTCTGGCAGCTCTGCTTCACTGGGACTTTTGAAAGCATCCATGGCCGCTACAATCCTGCTTCCCGTCCTCATATATGGATACACTCTACTCTTCCGCCTGGCCCATAAAGACAGGGCAGATAAAACAGATACAGAGCAATAACCCATCAGACATATAATTGTACAAGTTCCAGGGCAGCTCCCCACTGTGCTGCTCTTTTTTCTGTTAAAGTCTTATGCTTTTTCTCTGTATTTTCCTTTTGTTTCCTTCTTTCCAGATATTCTTCCATGGATATCATCTCCTGCATTTTCTTTTTATTGCTTCTATACATATAAATACCTCCTTTACTAAATCTCAGCCTTATCATTATATGAATACATACCTGCAAATATTCCTAAAAACTTCTATCCTTATGTGTTGCTCATTTGTTATTACAGGTATATTGTAGCCGCCAAATGTGTCGGAGCTATGGAAGAACTCTAAAAACTTTATAATCTGTCTCTTAAATATTCCTGTGGCCAAAAAAGGACTGCCATAAAACGTAAAATCCTCCTGGAGCCTGCCGGCCTGCATGAGAGATACATTTTATAACAATCCTTCTTTATTATTTTTATAAGATTTTGGTACGTATCAGAATTTTATGATCGATAAATAATATCATCTCTTCCCGGGCCATTGCTGATCAGGGTAATTGGATATCCAATCTCCTGCTCCACAAATTCAATATACTTACGGCAGTTCTCAGGAAGTTCTTCGTATTTCCTGATACCTTTGATATCTGTTTTCCACCCCGGGAGTGTTTTTAAAACAGGCTTTGCTTTCTCAAGAAGATGGGTAACAGGGAACTCGGTTGTAACCTCCCCGTCAATCTCATATCCCACACATACAGGAATCTCATCCAGATACCCCAGCACATCAAGGACCGTAAATGCCACATCTGTTGTGCCCTGCATTCTGCACCCATACTTGGAAGCTACACAGTCAAACCACCCCATACGCCTGGGACGTCCTGTCTTGGCTCCGAACTCTCCGCCATCGCCTCCGCGCCGCCTCAGTTCATCTGCCTCCTCGCCAAATATCTCGCTGACAAATGCCCCTGCCCCCACTGCGCTGGAGTAGGCCTTGCATACGGTGATAATCTGCTTAATCTCATATGGAGGTATGCCCGCCCCTATAGCGCCATAGGCAGCCAGAGTGGAGGAGGATGTCACCATAGGATAAATGCCGTGGTCTGGATCCTTCAAGGAACCCAACTGCCCCTCCAGTAATATATTCTTGCCCTCCTTCAGCGCCTGATTGAGGTACAGAGATACGTCGCAGACATAGGGAGCTATCATTTCTTTATACTTTTTCAGTTCTTTATATAAATCCTCAGGGTTGATCAGTGGTTTATGGTATAAATGTTCAAGCAGCACATTCTTCTGCTCTGCCACACGCACTGTCTTTTCTTTCAAAAGTCCGTCGTCAAAGAGCTCACTCACTTGAAAACCAATCTTAGCATACTTATCAGAATAAAACGGTGCAATCCCTGACTTAGTGGATCCAAAGGACTTCCCTGCAAGCCGTTCCTCCTCATATGCGTCAAAATCCTTGTGGTATGGCATCACAATCTGCGCTCTGTCGGATACCAAAATCTTTGGCATGGGTACCCCCCGGCCCACAATCGTCTGGATTTCTTCGAACAATACAGGGATATCCAGTGCCACCCCATTGCCGATTATACTGGTTGTATGGCTGTAAAAAACTCCAGACGGCAGTGTGTGAAGGGCAAATTTCCCATAATCATTGATGATTGTATGGCCTGCATTCGCCCCTCCCTGAAAGCGGACAATGATGTCAGCCTCTTTACCGAGCATGTCTGTAATCTTGCCTTTCCCTTCATCGCCCCAGTTAGCACCTACTACTGCTTTTACCATTTCAAACCCTCCTGCGTATTTTGTCGCTATTACACTTGATCATCCACAGAGGACAGGGGGATATGCACCCCTTATGCCAGGCTTTGGGATACATATCCCCCTGTCCTCTGTGCACGGCAGCCTAAGAAATCAAACTACCTTAAAAATTATACTATATTTTTTGTGTGATGTAAAATATTATTTCCCATCCTCCCCATTGTTCGCAGCTGTCTGGCCTTCTTGTCTGTGGGGATTCTTACATCAGGGGCGCTATCAGCCTGAGTACACGGCCGCACACAGCCATCAGCAGTCCGGTTTCTCTTAAATCCGCAATAGAAATCCTCTGGCACTGCTTTAATGTTTTTTGGAAGTCTCCCTCGATATCCTGGACCACTGGATTATTATAAATAAACACACCACATTCATAATGGAGGTACAGGCTCCTGTAATCAAGGTTGATTGTCCCCACGACGGCCGTATCATTGTCAGACACAAAGATCTTGGCATGGACAAAGCCGGGGGTGAACTCATATATCTGCACCCCAGACTCAATTAACTCTCTGTAAAATGTTTTAGCTACTGCAAAAGCATACCACTTATCCGGTATATGGGGCATAATAATGCATACCTCTATTCCACTCTTGGCCGCCCGCATTAATGTATCCAGCATTTCATTATCCAATATCAGATAAGGGGTCATAATATGTACATATTTTTTGGCATGGTTTAATATATGGAAATATACTTCCTCCCCCACATCCTCATTGTCATAAGGACTGTCGCCATAAGGAATCATAAACCCTAACTCCCTGTGAAGTCCTGCCGACATAGGAGTGAGATATTTTTTATATTGCTCCGTCCTTATCTCTGTGACATTCCACATTTGAAGAAATAACATAGTCAAACTCTGCACGGCATCTCCCTGAAGCATGACGGCAGTGTCCTTCCAGTAACCGAAGCGCTCTTTCCTGTTAATATATTCATCCCCCAGGTTAATCCCTCCGGTAAAGCCGATTGTCCCGTCAATCACGCAAATCTTCCTATGATCCCTGTTGTTCTGTGTGGTAGACAGCACAGGCCTTATAGGACTGAACATTTTACATTGAATACCATATCTCCGGATAAGCTTTGGATAATTATAAGGAAGCATGGAGATACTGCACATCCCGTCATACATAAAGCGGACCTCCACCCCTTCCTGCACCTTTTCCTTCAGAATATCCAGGATCGTCCCCCACATATACCCTTCTTCGACTATGAAATACTCCATAAATATAAACTTTTTAGCTTGTTTGAGTTTTTCGGCCATTACGGGAAATTTTGCTTCTCCAGAGGGGAAAAACTGAGCCTTTGTATTTCTATAAGTAGGAAAACCCAGCTGATACTTCATATAATGTGCCAAATTTGCATTTGCCGGCTTACTCAGACGCAAATCCTCAATAATGTCTTTTCTCTGCTCCATATAATGATATGTATCGAGTTTAAGCCTGGCCAGCCTTTTCCCAATATATCTGGTACCGATCTGTGATTTTACATATATATAGAAAAGACATCCAAATGCCGGAAAAACAAGGATTAAAAGCACCCAGGTCATATTAAAGGCAGGATTGCCCCTTTGGTTAATAATATAAACAACAATAACAGCGCCAAGTATATTCATGGCCCCATAGACATATACTACATAATCACTCAGATAAGTTGCTGCCCCCAGCATAAGGAGAAGCTGCATCAGGACAAGCAGAAGCAAAAGCGCCGTACGGCTGAATATAACGCCAAGCAATCCTTTTTGTGCTTTTCTGACTGTCTGTTTCCTGGAAGTCTGGTCTTTTATCATACACACCTCCCGTGTATCCCTCATGTATGCGCGCCAATACACAATAGTATAGCACAATTCATCCCGCATTAGAAGTCCGGCAAATATACACAATAAATGCCGTTTATTTACTCTCTATTGTTGTAATTGCAGAAGAAAAGTATTACAATAGATAATGAATTATTTTATCTGGCACAGTATATCTGTGAAAGAAGTTCAGAAAGGAGACTCTTACATTGAAAAAATTTCTAAAATGGTTTATTGCCCTTGCAGCTATCGGTTCAGCAGTGGGCCTGATCATCGCTTATTTCTGCAAAGGCAGATGCTCTGATGACTGCCACGATAACGGCCAGGATACGGAAGAAGAGGATTTTGATTTAGACAGCGATTTGCAGCCTGCTGACAGAGAATATGTCCCACTGCACAGAACGGCTGATTCAGTTTCTGATACACCGGCCGCCGAGGCTGAGGAGAATAAAGAAGAAGATAAAGAGACTGCCGGGGAAGAAAAATAGCATTTTTAAAGAATAAGGCTGCCCTAACTTTCATGTAGAAGTTTCATTGTAGGGCAGCTTTATTTTCCCCTTTATTTCCACGCCTCAGCTAATATCTTAACGGCTTCTTGAATCTTCTCCTCATCTATATTCGCATAACCCAGCAATATAGTGGCCTGCCCATTTTTCCGCGGCCCAATAAAATATTGGGATAACCCATATACTCTTACATCTCTTGCCTCCGCGCTTTGTATTAATTCCTCCTCTGTCGTCCCATCCTGAAAATGAAGCAGCAGATGGACTCCTGCATTTTCACCCGAAATCCTGCACCGTTTCCTAAGCACCTTAAGGCATCCCAGAAGTGTATCATGCCTGCTTTTGTACAATGCCCTTGTCTTATTTAAATGTCTCTCAAAATATCCCCCTTCTATAAATTTCTGTAATATCATCTGATCCACTTTTGATACTGTGGAGTTCAGAAATCCGCTCCTTTCCCTAAAAAGCCTCAAGAGGGGGACAGGCAGTACCATATAGCTCATACGGATTGCCGGCGCAATAGATTTTGAAAATGTACCCATATATATCACCTTTGAATTACTGTCATATCCCTGGAGCGCGGGAATTGGTTTTCCTTTATAGCGAAATTCACTGTCATAATCATCTTCGATAATATAGCGCCCATCCTCTTCCTCCGCCCATTTCAGCAGGGCTGTGCGTCTTTTAACTGGCATTACAGTCCCAAGGGGATAGTGATGTGATGGCATTACAAAAGCAATATCTGCATTTGTATTCCCCAGTTTCTCCACCTCCATGCCTTTTTCATCCATATCTACAGTGCAGACTTCATAGGACAGGTTTTTAAAAAGCCTGTAGGCCTGTTTATAAGTAGGATTTTCCAGTGCCACTTTATGGCCTGGCCCTATCACTGTTGTCAGAAGCATCAAAAGGTAGTCATTCCCTGCCCCCACAATAATCTGTTCTGGGAGGCAGTTTACGCCGCGGGCCTGGTGCAGGTATCCACATATGGCCCTTCTCAGACCGGGCTCACCCTGGGGATCCCCCAGCCTGAACAGTTCCGCCTGGTCGTCAAGAAGGCACTCCTTTGAGAGCTTTCTCCAGACATGATGGGGAAAGCTTTTTAAGTCTACCCCATTGGGGGTAAAATCATATTTAGGCTTTACCTGTCCCCCTCCAGGTTCTTCAGGCAGCGGGCCGACTGTCTGCTTCAGTTGATACAGGCCGTCAACCTGGGCCGCAAAATATCCCCTGTATGGCTCGGCCTCCACATACCCCTCCGACTGGAGCTGCTCATAGGCCAGCTCCACAGTGCTCCTGCTGACCTCCAAATGTCTGCTTAGGGCCCTGGTGGAAGGCAGTTTTTCTCCGCTTAGAATACGTCCATTTTGTATATCTCTCTTAATATACGTATAAATCTGCTCATAAAGCGGAATCTCTGACTTCGGCTGCAGGTTGATTGTCAGCTCATTCATGGAATGTCTCCTCATAATCAAAATATCGTTGCATGGACTGGGATTGCCGCGGGTGCCTTTGCCTCCCATTATTCCGGGTATATCTACATTTCTATCTATGACAAAATATCTCCCCAAATATCAGTGAAGGGACAGGGCCCTGGATTGGAGCCTGTCCCTTATCTCTATTTAGGTAATTTAAAAGAGCTCTTAAGGGAGACGATCCTGTTAAACACAAGTGCATCAGGCGAAGAATCTCTCCCGTCAATACAGAAATAGCCATTTCTCACAAACTGAAAGCTATCACATGGTTTTGCGTTCTCAAAACTGGGTTCTACATAACAGTTTTTAACTACTTTTAGTGAATTGGGGTTCAAATTCAGGCTCCCATCTTCTTTGTTATATACCCCTTTCTCCTCATCCACCAGATTTTCATACAGTCTGGCCTCTGCCTTTACAGCATAAGGGGCGGGCACCCAGTGAATCGTGCCTTTTACCTTTCTCCCTGCAAAACCACTGCCGCATTTTGTCTCTGGGTCATAGGTACAGTGGACTTCCTTAACCCGGCCTTCCTCATCTTTTACAAAGCTCTCACATTTCACAAAGTAGGCGTGCATCAGGCGTACTTCATTGCCTGGGAACAGCCGGAAATATTTCTTAGGGGGTTCCTCCATAAAATCGTCTCTTTCTATATACAATTCGCGGCAAAATGGCACCTTCCTGCTTCCAAGCTCTTCGTTTTCCAGATTATTGGCCACATCCAGATATTCCACCTGGCCCTCAGGATAATTGTCAATCACCAACTTAATGGGATCCAAAACTGCCATCATGCGCGGCTTCTTCAGCTTCAAATCCTCACGGATACAGTATTCAAGCATGGCATAATCCACAGAACTCTGGCTTTTGGATACACCGCACATCTCAACGAACATTTTCAGGGATTCGGGCGTAAACCCTCTGCGGCGCAATGCGGCAATGGACACAAGCCTAGGGTCGTCCCATCCGTCCACGATGCCATCCTCCACCAGCTTTTTAATATAGCGCTTTCCTGTCACCACATTGGTAAGGTATAGTTTCGCAAATTCAATCTGCCTGGGAGGGTTCTTAAATTCACATTCTCTTACAACCCAGTCGTACAGCGGCCTGTGATCCTCAAACTCTAAGGTACAAATAGAATGGGTAATCCCCTCGATTGCGTCCTCCAGAGGATGTGCAAAATCATACATGGGATAAATGCACCACTTGTCTCCTGTATTATGGTGGGACATACGCGCCACTCGGTAAATAATCGGATCCCTCATGTTAATGTTGGGCGAAGCCATGTCAATTTTAGCACGCAGAACCTTCTCACCATCCTGATACTCACCATCTTTCATCTTCTGGAACAGCTCAAGATTCTCCTCCACAGACCGGCTGCGGTAAGGACTGTCCTTCCCTGCCTCAGTTAGGGTACCCCTGTATTCGCGGATCTGCTCAGGAGTAAGGTCGCAGACGTAAGCCTTTCCCTTCTTAATCAGTTTGACAGCATATTCATACATCTGCTCAAAATAATCAGATGCATAGTATAAATGCTCCTTCCAGTCAGCCCCAAGCCACTGGATGTCCTTTTTAATAGAATCTACAAACTCCATCTTTTCTTTTGTTGGATTTGTATCATCAAAGCGCATGTGGAATGTACCATTATATTTCTGCGCCAGTCCATAATTTAAAAGGATGGACTTGGCATGTCCGATATGCAGATATCCGTTCGGTTCAGGCGGAAATCTAGTGCAGACATGGTCATATACTCCCTCTGCCAGATCCTTATCTATCTCCTGCTCGATAAAATTCTTTGAAACTGTCTCGTTTTCCATGGTTTCCTCCTCAAAGTCGTCACATTCTGCCAACTATCTTACCATAAAATGTATCCATCCACAAGGACTGAACCTGCAATATTTCGATTCTCAGGATTGAAGCCTCCCCTCCCCATGCGCCGTCTTTTAAACTCTCAAATTCATGTTATCCCTCCAGCCGCTCTTTTAAAATTAAGACCGCCTGGGCAATAATAGCAGCATGGTCAACCGCAATCTCCCCTCCGTCTGCCACTTTAAAGCTTTCTTCCTTTATAAGGCTGCCACGTGTCTTATGTACAACTTCCGCCTTTGTGTGCACTCCTTTCTCTTCATTCACAAAAGAAAGGACATACGTCTTTTCCGTATACCCCCGAACCACTTGCTGGCCAGACTGTTCCATCTCCACCTGGCACCATGCCGCATCTGCCGCATCATCGCCGGCATTTACATTGACAGCATCCTCATCTATGAGGGCCATATAGGCAGCAGTGATAATGCGGGCCCGGGGATCCCTGTCATAATCTCCATATACCGCAAACTGTTCCATGGGAAGGCTTTCCACCCCAGTCTCTTCCCTCAGCTCCCTGGCCGCCGTATCTTTCAGATTCTCTTCCAGATTAATAAAACCTCCCGGCAAGGCCCAGAATCCAATACTTGGATGGTTTCCTCTTTTTATAAGCAATACTTTCAGCTTATCCAGAGAATTCTTATAAATCCCCTCACAAGAAAATACAACAGCGTCTGTTGTCACACTGGGATTCTTGTATTTATACGGGTCATATGTCTCCAAAAACTCCTCTAATGTCTGGCCCTCCTGGTTTTTCTCTCTGTTTCCATAAAATGATGAAATATCTTTTAAAAATGACGGCATTTTTATTCCTCCTACCATATGTTTGTATAAGCCTTCAATTTCATATGCCCTGAGGACACCCCATAATTTATGTCCTTCGGACTGGCGGGCCCCGTCCAATACGGTATACCAAAAGGGCACCTGAAATCAAATTGCCAGTTCTGCCTGGCAGAGGAACTGGCATTGGATCATTCTTTTAATTCTTCTTTACTTCGCTGGCTCATTTATTATTTTTTATTATACCTTCTTTCCTAAATGCAAACAATAATTTTATTCATCCTTTCATACAGGCACTTCAGTAGTCTCCCCTTCTCTTCCTCTTATAACTTTATCAATATCTACCCCTGTTATTTCTATGTAAATCTCCAGTCAAGAACCCCCGTGCAGGCATACGGGGAGTCAAACTAGCAGCGATGCAGGCATCGGGGTATTAGACTATATCCTCTTTTTATTAAAAATAAGAACAGATAAAATCCCGTTAAATACCGTCAGAAAAACCGTTATCCCTACGGCAGCCATACACCGGCTGCTATTAAGGATTCCCATCAGCAATTCATCAGAATTTAAAAGATAGGTAGGTACATATTCCTGAAATGCAGGCAGAAAACCGTTCAGGTATGAGATAACAAACGCTGCTCCCACTAAGAGTATGACAGCGGATACTGATTTTAAAATGACAGATGCCAGCAATATGATTGAAATAAGCCACACTCCCACTAAATAATAGCCAAAGGCAGCAAACAATAAATTCTGGACAATGTGGTTATCCCAAAAATACGCATTATAACCATAAGTAATTCCAAATGTTATCAGGTATCCGGCTGTCCAAGCCACAAACATAATCAACAGTTTAGAAATCAGTATTTTCCAGCGTTTCAGTCCTTTGGTAATAACATTGATCAATGTCCCTTTCTGATATTCTGCTGTCAAAATGCCGCTGAACATTACAATGAATACAATCAGCAGAACAGGCATATTTTTAAAAAACTGAGTCCAGGAGGTCAGTGCGTCCACTTCTATCCCTGTAATGAACATACCATTCTCTGCAAGCTGTTCCGACATTATTTCCAGCAGCCACGGAAGCATTTTAGCGGTAGCCGGATTCATAATTCCAAACAGGCAAAACAAAATTCCAAGAATCATAAATCTGCCGCCCCGTATTTGTCCTAAAAACTCTTTTTTAATGAAAGCCGTTAATTGCTTCATTTTCCAACCACCTCCAAAAACAAATCCTCAAGCGTCGGTTCTAGCCTCTCCAAGCGCAAAATAGGGATTTGTTTTTTTGACAGACATCCCATCATTTCTAGCATATCACGCTCCGTCTTTTGGGAGAATAGCAGTTTTGTTCTGCCTGTTTTCTTACCGCCTGAACAAATATGCAGAAATGCATCTGCATCCTGTTCTGTAAAAAACTCAATTTCTATACTATCGCCTTTTCTGATGTTCCTGATTTCCTCCAATGTTCCACTAAGAGCAACTTTTCCCTGGTGAAGAAATGCAATTCGGTCACAAATACGCTCCACATCAGACAAAATATGCGTGGAAAACACAACAGTCGTATGTTTTTTCACAGAAGCAAGTATATCCAAAACCTCTTTTCTTCCCATAGGATCAAGTGCTGATGTCGGTTCATCACAAATCAATAGCCTGGGACTGTTCAAAAGTGCCTGGGCAATTCCAAGCCTTTGCTTCATTCCACGTGAAAAACCTCTGATGCATTTGTTTTCTGTTTCAAGTCTCACAAGTTTTAATAACTCTGCGGATTTTTCTGCTATTTCCTCTTTACACATTCCTGTAATCTGACCGCACATTGTCAAATATTCTTTTGGCGTCATAAAGCCATAAAATTCTGGAACATCGGGCAGGTAGCCAATATACTTATTCGTGCTATTCTGTCCAAAAGTTACTTGTTCGCCGTTTACAAAAACTTCGCCTTGCTCGCTTTTTAACAGACCAAGCACTATTTTCATCGTTGTTGTTTTTCCTGCACCATTTTGTCCAATAAACCCAAACACAGAATGTTCAGGTACGGAAAAACTCAGATCATTTAAAACCTTCTTTGTCCCAAATGTTTTCGTTACGTGCGAAATCTCTAAAATATTCATTATGCTTCCTCTTTACCTAACACAAAATATAAAATGGGACCAATAAAGTTCATGCCGACAACCGCAACAATCAGCCATAATGTCCGTGTGCCGCGCTTGTAATTCTTATGTGTAAGAATATGCCACAGTGTATATCCAAGAAGTGCAAGTTCCACAATGACAAGGGGAATCAAAAATGGTAACATTTCAGTAATCGTATTCATCAGTTTAACTCCTTTAATTTACTTTTTAATCTCTCAAATTTAGAGTTTCCGTTTAGTATAGTGAACGGCGGTACATCTAATGTTTTTTTACATCTTCTAAAACGACTTTCCGATTGCGCGGAGCATTTGTTCCGTTATCAAGTTCCTTGTCAAACCAATCTTCAATTTTGTCAAAATAAGTGTCTCCATGCAGGCGTAAATCTGTTGTGGAAAAAAGATTGAATAAATTCTGTATATATTTATCAATATGTTCCAACGCTTTTTGATTGCCGCCATGTCCCAAATAGCAGATTGCCGCCTGATATTCAAAAGCCAACAGACTATTGGGATTCAGTTTGGAAATCTTATAGACTTCTGCCACACGCTCAATACGCTCAATAGTTTCCTCGCACACAGCCAGATTTTCGTTGTGTATCCAAAGATAACAGGCTGCATTCGCCAGCAGATTCATTACATTGTCATACATACTGATTTGAGCATAACCTTCTGCCTTTTCTTTACTATTAAGCATTGCATAAGCCTGTGAAAGCAGAACACTGCTTTGGTTGCCGAATCGGTTAGAAGCAGAAAACTCCTCCAATTCATCAACAACTTCCTGTATGCGTCCAATCTGAAAATAGACAAGTGCTTGAATCACAACCGCATTTCCGTGGGTTTTCATATCTGTACAATTTGCTTTTATATGCCTGCAAAGTTCCTCGATGCATAACCAGATGTTTTTTTGTCTTTCTTCATTCTCTGCCATTTTACAATGATTCAACCATAAAATGCATATCTGCAACAGGAAAGGGTAGCAGGAGTAATATCGTTTTACATAATCCTGTGTTTCTTTCATCACTTCTTCAAAAGGACGTTCTGCAAAATCCTTCCCGAATCTTTGATAAAGACGTTGTATCTGTTCTTTTGACAACTGAGGAGTATATCCTACCAACTCATCTATTGTGACATCAAAAAATGTGGCAAGCTGCGGCAAAATAGTTATATCAGGAGTGCTCTGCCGGTTTTCCCATTTTGAAACAGATGCCTTTGTAACACCTATAAATTCCGCCAACTGTTCTTGTGTAATTTTTTTGTTGTGCCGTAATCGGACAATATTATCCGCAATATTTAAACTATTCAAACTAATCTCCTTCTTTCCCTTATATTTTAACTACAGTAGAGTGTAAAATCAATGGAATGGTATGATACTTTTGGAAATAAAATCAACTGTTAGGAAACAAATATGCTCTTAATATTTGTTTTCTGCAAAAAATTGGCAGAGATTTCTCCCTGCCAATGCCTTTATGCATAGATTACTTCGATAATTACAACCTTCCCCGCACACGCTGTTATCCATTCTCTGTCTGGTTTGTTATTTCTGCTCTTTGCGGAACTGAAAGACCGCGATTCCAGCTTGCAAGAACATTTTAAACTTCTATTATTGCTTTATCACACATAAGCAAATGTTTGTGGATTTACTCGCTTATCCTGACATAAGGACTTTGGATCATAGTTCCGTCTGCCGCAGTTCCTCCAGTCCCGGGGAAAAACCAAAGGTACAAATTGTCAAGCTGATCCTCATCTGCCACATAGGCAAGCGTATACTCCAATTCTTCCCCTGGTTCAATGGGCCTAAACAAAGCATGTTTCAGGCGCTGTGTGCCCTCTGTATAGTATATCTGGTCAAAATATACTGGAAAACTGCTCCCATTTGATGCATACCACTGCAGGGAATAGCCTTCATTGGCACTCATGAAAGAAGATTCTGGGTAAGAATAGTTCCCATCCTCCCTTGGCGTCAGCGTTGTGAGGTCTGGGGCAATAGACACCCCGCTCTCCTTGTTCCAGTCACTTGCTGTTGTCCCACAGTTCTTTGCCTTCATCTTTACCACTACATATTTAGAACTCGCTGTCTCCAGGACTTTCTCTGATTCCCCCTGTCCTTCTGTATACCTATACCTTTCGTGTGCCTTTAGTGAGCCGTCCTCATTCATCCATGGCTGGATCTCTTCATAGGAGATATAGTTTTCCACCGGATACTCATCAGCCGGAAGTGCATCCTTTATCTGAACCTCTTCCACTGTAAAGCGGATATCATCCCACTGATAGGCATCATCACCCAGGTCTGCTTCCATTAGAGGATCCCTCACTTCATCTCCTATTTCAAAAATACGCTCTGCAATAACACCTGTACTTCTATACTGTTCCTCCTCTGACTGATAGGTTTCTTCGTCTTCCTTCTCTGCTGCAAGTTCTTCGTCTGTCGCATAGGGCACAACCGTATCAAGCACCGTTATCTCCAGTCCCTCTGCCACCTTAATCAGCTCTTCTGCCGGCAGGTCACTGTAACTGAATATCTGCACCCCATACCCATATTCCTCATTAAACAGGTAAAGATTCTTAGTTGTCTTTTCACTATCCATGTAAAAGCTGTCACTGACAAACACATTCGTCTTCATCCCGCTTATTTCCATCTCTTTTATATGCTCATCCCTGGGATATTCCAGGAAATCAGCGCCGCCAGTTCTTTCTATACGATCCAGCTCTGCCGCATTCAGGGGAATAATCGTTATGCCTCCATCTGTATCATAATTGTGCCATTTACCGCCATATGGACTATTCTCATCGCCCAGCTCGTATCCCTTTGGCATATAGGTGGGTTCCACAGAAATCTCATGGGCCTCAAAATCTTTGTCTACCTGGAAGTTATATTGCACTGAACCCTCCTTTTCCAAAAGATCCGCCGTCAAAAATTTGCTGGCAGCCACTGTTACAACAGATATTCCAACTGTCAATATTGCAACCGCTGCTACTGCCGCCCACACCTTGTGCTTCTTTGTATATCTCATTGTCACCTCTCCCTCCATCCCAAGAGTTTCATATGTCTGCTGTATCCGGTCTTCCACAGCACCTGGGATCTCTATATTTTGTTTTAGGATTCTCTCTATCTCTTTTGGGGAATATTCCTTCCTCACATCCATTACCTCCTTTGCACGATTGAACATTATCAGTTCTATAAACATATCTTAATTAAACATTAGCAGTTCAGTAGGCATATCTTATTGAACATCAGCAGTTCAGTAGGCATATCTTATTGAACATTAGCAGTTCAGTAGGCATATCTTATTGAACATTAGCAGTTCAATAAGCATATCTTATTGAACATCAGCAGTTCAATAAGCATACTTTTTCAAACTGCTTCCGGCCTCTTGCAAGCCTTGTCTTTACTGTACTTTCCTCCAGATCCAGTATCTGCGCGATCTCTCTGACTTTAAAACCTTCCGAGTAATACAGTAGAAGGACAATGCGGTACTTATCATCCATCTGGCCCATCAGTTCCTCAAATTCATAATTCAAAAGCTCCATACATGTATCCTCCTGCTCAGGAAATGTCTCCAGCAGATACTCCCTTCTCCCGGACCTCAGAATATCCTTGCACTTGTTGATCAGTATCCTGACAAGCCATGTCCTAAAAAACTCAGGATTCTTCAGGCTGTCTATTTTCTCGTAGCATGTAACGATTGTCTCCTGAATAGCGTCTGCAATATCCTCCTGGCAGTTCAGATAGCTTCTGGCCACCTTATACATATTTTGCTTTTCCAGCTCCATAAGCTCCACAAACGCTTGTTTATCATGCTTTTGAGCCTTTTTCACAAGGTATTTCAATCAAAATCCCTCCTTCTGTGTAACCCACATTCCAAAATGAGGATCCTATATGTCAGGTACACCCCGGATTATAAGCTTCCCAACAGATGCCCCTGTCTCAGACTACAGAGAGCGGCTGTATCCGCAGGCAATTTCATTTGGCGCCGGCTGCCTTCTCCTTACTTATTAGACGTATGTATCCTGCAAATAGTTTCATGGTACTTCCTAATATTTGAAATACTTGAATCATCAGTCCCCTAAATGCGCAACTATATGCACTTGGGCGTATTAATACTGTAGTTTATAGAAGAGTCAGCGATGTCCATGCTCATAAGGCATAGTGATCCAGGGCAAAAAGAATCGGCCGGCAGTTCTGCTGTAAGGTACCAGAAGCCGCCAGGCCGTCCCCGATGATTCCTATTCAATTTCCCGCATACTTTTTAAGCTCCAAGTACCTCCCAACATCCGCTATCAACTCAATAAACTGGCAGTTCAGTTCTGCCCTTCTCTCCTGGTTCTCAACCCAGATAACAAAGTCCGGGATTCCTGTCAGTACATTGTTTGCAGCATTCCAGTCCCTTCTGAGAATATGTTCTAAATCTTCCCACCCATCATATTGAACCAGAAAGCATATTTCCAGATTATTCTTCATATTCTCAATAAACCTGTGAAAATATGGAAGCTCTTCAACATGTAGTGCGTATAGAAACTCTGACAGTTCCTGCAGCCGCTTCTTTAACGGTTCCAAATCCTCCCTCATAAGATTACCCATGGCATTCCTTTCTGAATGCCTGTACCAAAAACACATCGAATTTTTTGTATTATAACATACTATTACCGGAACCTCGCTAAGTTTCGACATATTTATATATATTTCGACAAATTGTTGCCAATCCACAAAAATATATGTATATTTTCCCAAATATTGTACATACTATCCAGAAAAGTCCACTTTCCCGAATATTATACCCAAAGGGCATCCCACAATTCATGTCCTTAGGACTGGTGGACTTCGTCCATTAAGGTATGCCCAAAGGGCACCCCA
>ERZ652168.254-NODE-254-length-18104-cov-19.1909_pt1 | contig 18104 bp, 21 predicted proteins | sample MGYA00514763_ERZ652168 | MGnify/ENA metagenome assembly ERZ652168
ATTATAAAGCTATAATTCGAATATGTTTAAAAAAATACAATCTCCTTCAAATCACCCTAGATAAATGGTATTATTGTATACAATTACTAAATATTCCCCTGCATGGAGTTCATCCGTGCTCAAAGAATTAATTTCCTTTATTTCTTCTATATATGATGAAACAGAATCATAATCTTCTGTTATATAAAGTGATGCAATGTCCCACAGATTATCTCCTGGCTGGATCTGGATACTTTTGTAATATTTAAAATCTACTGGGTCCTCTTCTGGACTCCCGTGTGCAAAACTCAGAAGATTCCCAAATATAGTACAGGCAACAAAAATCAGGCAGATGGAGGCAATGCATAAAATAATCAGTCTTTTCACTTTATATCTCTGTATCCTGCTGTGTCCATGTGTATAATAATATTGTTTATTCATAGCTAACGTCCCCCTCTTTTGTATACTTCCCTGTTAAAATCAATATATCAAACATTTGTTCTTTTATGGGTATATTATATTACGGGAACAAATGTTTGTCAATACATTACGGGATATTTTTCGAACATATTTTCGCAACAAGTGTTTGCCATTTGGGACTTTATGTGATAGTATATAAATAACCTATTTAATAATATTATGAAACCGTATTTTTCTGTACGAAAATGTATTGATCTATTAATTGAATTGAGGAGGGCCTATATATGTCACAGGGTAAGATTAGTAAAAAGCAACAGGAAATTTTGGAATACATAAAATCACAGATATTGGAGAGGGGTTTTCCACCTGCGGTCCGCGAAATTTGTGAAGCTGTAAGTCTGAAATCCACTTCTTCTGTCCACTCTCATCTTGAGACACTGGAAAAAAACGGCTACATAAGAAGAGACCCGACTAAGCCAAGAGCCATCGAGATTTTGGATGATACATTTAACTTGACAAGGCGGGAGGTAGTAAATGTGCCTTTAATCGGCCGGGTGGCTGCAGGCGAACCATTGCTGGCCCAGGAGAATATAGAGAACTACTTTCCTGTCCCCATGGAATTTATGCCAAACGAAAAGACATTTATGCTCTCTGTGAGGGGAGAAAGTATGATCAATGCAGGAATTTTGGACGGCGACATGGTTCTTGTCCAACAGATGCAGACAGCATCAGACGGTGATATAATTGTTGCTCTTGTGGAGGATGGAGCAACTGTCAAAACCTTTTACAAGGAGAAGGATGCTATCCGTCTCCAGCCTGAGAATGACTCTATGGAGCCTATCATTGTAAAAGAGGTGGTTATTTTGGGGAAAGTAATTGGTGTATTCCGCTTTTTTAAATAGCTTGATATTTAGAATTAAATCGGGTGAGAGTTCCTGAAAAAAATTTCTCACCCGATCTAAAATAGAAAAGAACTTTATCTAAAGGCTTTTCAATGCCCAGATAAACGATTATGGAAGTTCTGTTAATGTTTCTGGGTCAATTATATTTCCGTCCCGCCATATTCTTTCCAAATCATAAAAAAGGCGGTTGTCCTTATCGAATACATGTACAATAATATCGCCAAAGTCAAGCAGTACCCAGTTTCCTGTGCCGTATCCTTCTCTCTGCTTTACATAATATCCGGCTTTTCCCAACTCTTCTTCTACATTGTCTACCAGTGCACGAACCTGGCTGTCATTCATGCCGTTTGCAATAATAAAATAGTCTGCAAGTACAGAAACACTGGAAATATCTATAATTCTGATATCCTCACCTTTTTTGTCATCCAGGGCACGGTATGCAATAAGTGCCATATTTTTTGAATAATCCAATCTATTTATCTCCTTCCCTTTTCGTTATTTGAGGGTTTTTATGCCTAAAGAGTATTTCAGGCATATGCCTTTTATATGGGCAGGCACCCCTGATTTTTATAAAATTCATAAGTCATTCTGGTCAGAGGGTCTACCTGGGCCCCTGTATAATCTAAGTACTTTAATGTTGATTCTGCACATAGGCATACGGCCCTATCAATCTCATGGAAAGCAAGGCTGCGCACCTCAGGCAGTGCAGGGATCATCTTCCGCCCTGGCTCCATAAAATCAGCCAGGTATACAATCTTTTCCAAAAGATTCATATCAGGTTTCCCTGTGGTGTGGTAAAGAATTGCGTTTAAAATCCTGGGGCTCTTTATTTTATATTCATATTCTGCCAGATATGCGCCAATCTTTGCGTGGATTAATGCAGGAATATTTAACTCTGCCTGTGTCAGTTTAATCTCATGCTCCTTGCAAAAGTTCATCTGTTCTTGTACAGAGCCATATTTCCCGCAGTCATGCAGCAATCCAGATAATATTGCTTCCTGCAGATCTGTGCCATGGCACATCGCCAGTGCGGCTGCTGTATACATAACACCCAGCGTGTGCTGATACCGGCCTGGTTTTAACTTCTTCTCCAATTTTGTTTGAATTGCTTGTGGGTCTGGCATAATATTATTCCTCTTTACTTTTTGTAGGTGTCTTATTTTGTGTGCTGTTGGACTCATCTGTATTTAGGTAAAGCTTATGCTTTTTAATATATTCTGCCACCGCATCCGGGACCATATAATGGACGGTCAGGCCTTTAGAAGCACGTTCCCTTATTGTAGTAGAAGATATTTCCAACAGCGGCGCCCTCAGAAGTTTGATATCTGCATTATATGTCTTGTGCAGATATGCGATCTGCCTCTCCATATCCCGCACATCTTTGTCGTCGCGCATGGCAGCCAGTATAGTGCAAGTGGGAAATATTTCCCGGAAATATTTCCATTCTTCTATAGCAAATAAGGAATCAGCGCCAAGAATAAAATAAAATTGGTTATCTGGATACATTTTATGAAAGTCCAGCATTGTCTGGTACGTATAGTGGATTCCCTGCTGTGCCTCATGTAGGGACAGCCTGAAATGAGGTGCGCCGTGAATGGCCTTTTCTACCATCGAAACCCTGTGCTCCAGAATAGTATCCATATCGCCTGCGTCTTTATGCGGGGGATTCCCATTAGGAAGAAACCATATTTCGTCAAGGTTAAACTGTTCAAAGGCAAACTCCCCCAGCAGAAGATGCCCGATATGAATTGGGTCAAATGTCCCCCCCATAATACCTATTTTCATAATCTGTTATGGAAGCATGATTTTTTTCTTATCATCCTTCCCCTCCTTGTATAATACAATCTTTTTGCCTATCACCTGTACGACCTGTGAATGTGTCCTCTCGGCAATAATCTCAGCCAGCTCTTTGGGGTCGTCAGAGCAGTTCTGCAGCACATTGATTTTTATTAACTCTCTGGCATTTAATGCCTCAGATACCGCCTCTGTCAGGCTGGGGGTCATGCTAGACTTGCCTATCTGTAAAATGGGATCCATAGTCATGGCAAGGCTCTTTAAATAAGCTCTCTGTTTTGTTGTCATTCTTTTATCTCCTGCTTCTTGATACTCAAAAATATTATTCTCTTACGGCCTAAACTTTATTGGGCAGAACCTTCCATCTAAAGGTCATACATTCAGGGACGCCCTCTGGGCATGCCTTATTGAACTTTAGGGATTCAATTCAATAAGTATACCGTATTGAACTACTTATGTTCAATACGCAGATCTATTTGGATGGAGGCCAGCCGCCTTATCTGTGGAACCAAAAGCCTGACGGCTATTTATAGTAGTCAAACTGGAGGCCATACATTTTTACAGTGTCCCCCTCCTGGATTCCTGCTTTTTCCAGGTCATCCAGTATCCCAGATTCTTTCAGGAATTTCTGGAAGAATGCAAATCCTTTCTCTGAATCCAGATTCGTATAACCAAGCATTTTTTCGATTTTAGGTCCTTCCACAACGTATACATCATTTTCTTTTACTACAGTATAAGGTAGATCCTCATACATCAGCTCCTCCTCAGGAAAATATTCCTGCTCAAATATGACAGGGAGACTGTCCAGTTCAGCAAGTCTGCTGCTGACATAATAGAGAAGCTTATCTATTCCCTGCCCAGATACGCCTGAGATTGGAAATACCCGGATGCCTTGGGGTTCAAATCTTTTCTTGAGCCTTTCTACGGGATCCTCATCCTCATGGTAAATCAAATCGATTTTATTAGCAGCAATTACCTGAGGGCGTTCTGCAATCTCTGGATTATAAGACTTTAACTCGGCATTGATTTTATGAATATCCTCTACCGGGTCACGGCCTTCTGTCCCAGCAGCATCTACTACATGTATCATCATTTTCGTGCGCTCAATATGGCGCAGAAATTCATGTCCCAGGCCTACACCTTCTGAGGCGCCTTCTATAAGTCCTGGTATATCTGCCATAACAAACCCCTTCCCTCCCTCCAGGTCTACAACACCCAAATTGGGGTTAATCGTAGTGAAATGATAATTTGCAATCTTGGGATCTGCATTTGTTACTCTGGACAAAAGGGTGGATTTCCCCACATTCGGAAAGCCTATCAGTCCTACGTCTGCAATGACTTTTAACTCTAAATTCACTTCCAATTCCATAGATGGCTGGCCTGGCTGTGCGTATTTAGGAACCTGCATGGTTGATGTGGCGAAATGCTGGTTTCCCAATCCGCCCTTGCCTCCTTTTAGGACAACCTGACGCTGGTTATCGCCTGACATATCGGCAATTACTTTTCCTGAGCGGGACTCCTTAACAACTGTCCCTTCTGGGACCATGATAACCAGGTCCTTCCCGTCCTTTCCATGGCAGCGCCGTTTTCCGCCCTGTTCACCGTCGCCGGCAGTGTATTTTCTCCGGTGCCTGAAATCGGCCAGAGTATTTAAACCCTTGTCCACCTGGAAAATCAGATCTCCGCCTCTGCCGCCGTCGCCGCCGTCTGGTCCGCCGTTGGGGACATACAGTTCCCGGCGGAAACTCATGTGGCCGTCTCCTCCCTTACCGGAGCGTATTAGTATTTTTGCTCTGTCTGCAAACATATGTGCAATCTCTCCTGTTTACTATATTTTCCAACATATATTGTTTCATTATACCACACTGGTTATTCTTTTACTATGGAAAGAGTCCGATTCATCTTTTTATAAGCCTTTAGGCCATAAAATTTGGACGCGCCCACTGACATTTTAATATTACAAAAAGAAACCTCAGACTATCCGTCTGAGGCCTTGTGTAATGTACGATGATTATTCAGCTACCGGGTAGATAGAAACCTGTTTCTTATCTCTTCCCTTTCTCTCGTATCTTACGACACCGTCTACCAGTGCAAACAAAGTGTCATCTCTGCCACGCCCTACATTCACACCCGGATGAATCCTTGTTCCGCGCTGTCTGTAAAGAATGTTGCCTGCTTTCACGAACTGTCCGTCAGCTCTTTTGGCGCCTAATCTTTTGGACTCAGAATCACGTCCGTTCTTGGAAGAACCAACTCCCTTTTTATGAGCAAAATACTGAAGGTTCAATTTCATCATGGTATTACACCTCCTTGAAAATAATATCAATATATGGTTCATAACTGCCGTCGTCCTCTATCTCCTCTAAACCCAGGATCATAGTTTTTAACAGCAGTTCAGCTTCGTGTGTCGGTTTTTTAGTGAAGCGGAACTCAATGAATCCCCCGCTTTCATCTGCATCATCAGTCACAAGAGATGTCTCATCGGAAGTGTACTTCTCAATGGCATTCATAGTATTGATTATCAGAACAGACGCTGCCGCACATACAATATCCATACCCGCATCGGCATAACCCGCATGTCCCTTTGCGTCAAATCCAACATACTCGTGCTTATCAGTTTTGTAAATGGTTACCTGGATCATATAACCACCGGGTTAAGCGTTAATCTTTTCGATCTTAACCGCTGTATACTGTTGTCTGTGTCCATTCTTTTTATGGTATCCGGTTTTTCTCTTATACTTGTAGACAATGATTTTTTTGCCTTTTCCGTTCTCAAGGACAGAAGCCGTAACTGTTGCACCTGCTACAGTCGGATTCCCGACAACAAGCTTGTCATTGTTTACTGCAAGAACCTGGTCAAACGTATAAGTCTCTCCAGCTTCTACCCCAAGTTTTTCTACTTTAATGATATCGCCTTCAGCTACTTTGTACTGTTTACCACCTGTTGCTATAATCGCGTACATATGGCACCTCCTATTATCATTACTCGCCAACTTCGGTGTCTGTCAATGGCAGAACTTTAAAACCTTATTGTGCGGCATACCGTTGTAGTATATCATATATAATTTTATAAAGTCAAGAGATTTACAGTATTTTCTTCTAAAACCAGAGGCCATCTGTAATCTGGGATAAAAGCCTGCATATTCTCTATTATTTATCACAATCCCCTAATTTATCATAACAATATTCAATAATACTCCTCCTGGTTATGATGCCAATAAATTTATTCTGGTCATCCACCACAGGGACAAAATTTTGGTTCATCGCTTTTTTTACAAGATCCTCCATGTCTGCATCTGCAGCTACTACATCGAAATGAGCCTTGCGTGGGAAATCTCTTATAAAAACATTTTCTGCACCTTTAATATCCAGATTATTATAGTCCTTGATTCCCCAGAGCAAATCCCCTTCAGTAACCGTACCGGCAAATTCCCCATCTCTGCTTAGCATTGGGATAGCAGAATACTTATGGTACTCCATAGTCTCAAGAACCTGGCGAAGCGTACAGTCATTATAAATGTAAGCAACATCACTTTTAGGCTTTAAAAAGAACAGGATATTCATAATAACAGGATACCTTCTTTCGTATAAAAAATTCAGTTTTCTATTTGTATTCACGTGGGCAACGATCCAAGCGGACAGGTAAACATGTCCATTTGGCGGCTGCCGCGAGGGTCAAAACCCCTGATGCCTGCATCGCTGCTAGTTTGATGCCCCGTATGTTTGCGTCGGGGGACTTTGACTTTCTAAACACAAATTATATCTGTGTAACCACAAAGATTTCATATAAGGCACGGATGGCGTTTTTGAAGTCGTCGTGTCTGACACCTACAATAATATTCAACTCGCTGGAACCCTGGTCGATCATCTTCACATTGATATGGGCATGGGCAAGGGCGGAAAAAATTCTGCCGGCTGTCCCCCGGGTGGCTTTCATGCCCCGGCCCACAATGGCAATAAGCGCAAGATCAGACTCCAGCTCTATATGATCTGGCTGCAGTACCTTGTGTATGCCGGCCAGAACCCTTTGTTCCTTTTCTTCAAACTCATCTTTATGCACAAAAATTGTCATTGTATCAATTCCAGAAGGCATATGTTCTATAGAAATATTATTTTCTTCAAAAATATGCAGTGCCTTACGGCAAAAACCAATCTCTGAATTCATCATTGCCTTTTCAATGGTAACGGCCGCAAAACCGTCAGTTCCCGCAATCCCTGTAATTGTATATTTAGGCTGTCGGCAGGTACCCTCTACAATCAATGTGCCTTTATCTTCAGGTGCATTTGTATTACGGATATTAATGGGGATTCCGGCTTTCCGCACTGGAAAAATTGCATCTTCATGGAGAACACTGGCACCCATGTAGGAAAGTTCCCTTAACTCCCTATAGGTAATGGTTTCAATAGATTTGGGATTCTTCACAATCCTCGGGTCGGCAATCAGAAAGCCAGACACATCCGTCCAGTTTTCATACAGATCCGCCCCCACGGCGAGGGCCACCAGCGAACCCGTAATGTCAGAACCTCCCCGGGAGAAAGTTACAATTTTCCCGGAATCTTTGGCCCCGTAAAAGCCTGGTATTACGGCTCCCTTGGTTCCCTCAAGGCGCGCTGCCAAAAGTTCGTTCGTGACATCTCCCAAGAAAGAGCCATCCTCATCGAACCGGACAACCTCGGCCGCATCAATAAAATCAAATCCAAGATAAGAGGCCATAATTTTACCATTCAGATATTCGCCCCTGGAAGCGGCGTAGTCTCTACCAATCTTTTTCCCAAAATTCTCCCGTATAATCTCAAAATCTTTATCCAGGGAAAGAGCCAGTCCCAACCCACTAATAATTTCTTTATATCGTTCATGGATTACAGCAAGGGAGTCTGTAAATTTCTTTTCTTTGATTGCCGCGCCATAGCAGCTGTAAAGCATGTCAGTGACCTTTGTGTCCCCTGAAAACCGCTTGCCTGGTGCAGATGGAACCACAAATCTCCTGGATTCATCTGCGCGTATAATGCTACCGGCCTTTTTAAATTGCTCCGCACTTGCCAGAGAACTTCCGCCAAATTTAACTACTTTTTTCATTTTCTCTTTCCTTTCACTGGTCTATTTCAAAAAGAGCTCCTTAAATTTACGCAAAGAATTGGCAATATGACGCGCCAACTCTGCTTTCGGTACATAATTATAACGCAGCAAAACCAGCTTGTAAATCTATTCTTTCCTGTTTTTTCTGCATTTTTCCACAGAACCTCCTGCATTTCGGGAAGTTATCCACACATATTTGAGGCGTTTTCCGCAATTTTAATAGATAACATCTGCGTAATCCCCATTAGTAGCCTTTTTCAGGTCATCTGGCGAGAGTTTTAGCTGCATTCCAATTCTCCCTCCACTGACATAGATTGCCTCCTGGTATACAGCTCTTTCATCAATGATAGTAGGGAAGGACTTTTTCATTCCCACAGCAGTACAGCCGCCCCTGACATATCCCGTAACAGAAGTAATGTCTTTAACCGGGAGAATCTCAATAGACTTTTCGTGCACTGCCCGGGCTGCTTTCTTTAAATCCAACTCTGCTGCCACAGGAATTACAAATACATAATAATTCCCTGTTTTTCCTAAAGTAACCAGTGTCTTATATACGCATTCATGTGGAAGTCCGGCTTTATTAGCCGTACTGATCCCATCTATAAAATGCTCACATTCATAAATTTGGTATTCATAAGAGTTATGTTTTCTATCCAAAATACGCATAGCGTTTGTCTTTAATTCCTTTTTGCTCATTGCAGCCTCTCTTTCTCAGCAAAACCTGGTTGTATACAAGTATACTATAAAATAAGTCCAGCTCTCCGTTATGTCCAAAAGTATATATAAATGTAAAAATTATAGTATACAATTATACAATCTAAAAAGCAGACAAAATTATATCAGTAAACCCAGTAAAAACGCCTACTGATATAATAAGTCTATTTGAAATTTAGAATTTTCTGGCCAATGCATAAAATACTCTATAGGCATTAGGTACGAATACTTTCATGGAGGGGACGGCGCACCTTTTTTCTTGTGATCTCTACAAGCTGCAGCTCCGTCACATCTACAACAGTACTTTGGATGGGATCCTGGGATAAATACTGTCTAAGTGCTTTTAAAAGCTCCTGCTCGTCATTTTTATTATCTAAATTAATAAAATCAACAATAACAATACCTGACAGATTACGCAGCCTTAGCTGCCTGGCAGTCTCTTTTGCAGCGGCAAGATTGATCTTCAGATAACTCTCGGCTGGATTTTTGCGGGATATATATTTCCCGGAGTTTACATCTATCACAGTAAGAGCTTCTGTATATTGGATCACAAGATAGGCCCCGTCTTTTAACCAGACGCGCTGCCCTAACGCTTTTTCCACAGCGGATCTGGTATTGTACAAGCTGGACAGAGGCAATTTAGGATCTTCATAAAGCCTGAGCTTGCCAAGTTCATCTGGATACTCTTTTTCATAATACTCCCTGACCTGCCTATACAGTCCCTCCCCCTGGATCACAATTTCAGTCAGTCCTTCTGTGTAGACATTCTTCAAATCAGTAATATAAGAAGGAGGTGCCTGTACAAGACATGAAAAGCAGGTGCGCATGGCGGCAGTTTGTTTTAATTTATAGAAATTATCTCTAAGCTTTTCAACTTCTTCCAAGATAGCAGAGAATTCTACGTCTTTGGCATTGGTGCGGATAATTAATCCATACTCTTCATTTTTCAGGGGGCCAAGCTTTTCCTTTAATTCCTCCCGCAGAGTTTTTGGCAGCTTGCCTGATATGCCAATCCGGGTATTCCCAGATGTCAATATGGCATATTTCCCTGTAAAATTAATGTTGCTGCTGACTGTAGGTACCTTTGTCTTCATTGCCTCCCTGCTGATTTGGACAACAAGCTCGTCTCCTATGCAAAGCGGCTTTTTCCCAGACTTTTTTAAGAAAAATGCATTTTCCGCCTGGCTCATGTCATAATAACATTCTATGCCGCTTTCGATTTCAATAAAAGCTGCCCCTATATTTGAAACGATGTTCTTCACTTTTCCCACATAAATATTGCCCAGAGTATGCCTGCACCTTACACTGTCGCCTTTCTGGTCGCAGTGTATCTCAACAATCTCTTCGTTCTCCAGCAGGAACATCCATATTTTATTTTCCGATTCCTCCATGAGAATTTTCCGTGATATCGTCATTTATCAATCTCCATTTCTTCTCCCAGCGACTCCAGCGTTACCAGGCATGGCTCCTCTTTCGTCCCCATATCTGCATACATTTCCAGACGCTGATGGGCAAATTCAATCTTCTCCTTACTTCTGCCTAAAAAAGCTAAAAAAGCTTCCATGACAAGGCCAGGCTTTAAATTCTCAACGCTTCCGGCTGCAACCTGCATAATAACCCCATCTCCATCTGGAGCAAAATGGTAAATCAAGGGGCGTATATCTACTTCTCTCTCACTGCGCTTAGTGGCTTTGAGGATACGTATTTCCGGCTGCGCCATAAAAGCTGTTGTTTTTTCTTTTAAATTTATGTCAAATGGGCCCTTTACCGGATAACTGCGGTAATCAGCAGCAGCCACAATTGCCATGGCCGTCATTTTTTTCTCATCAGGAATTCTGCGGAAACTCAGTACGTCTATACCTTCTACCATAACCCGGTTTAGCTGCTCCACGGCTTTAGTCCCTGAGACAGGCTCTTTTAATTCAATGTCAAAATATTCTCCCTCGCTGGTAAGTCCTATCCCCAGAGGGCTTGCAAAGGACATAATCATATGGGGGCTATACCCCCCTGTAAATGCGATGGGGATCTGCGCGCGGCGCATAGCTTTCTGGAAGAATCGCATAACATCCAGATGCCCAATAAATTTAAGGGCGCCATATTTTCTGAATTTAATTCTTGCTTTCATAACAGACACCTCCTCCAAATATTGATGCCCCGCAGCCAGAGCACTGTGCCCTGCAATTTGGGGTGACTGTCCCGCACGCTGCCCTCTCCCACTCTCTCAAAAGAAAATCCTTGCTCACTCCAATGTCTATGAAATCCCAGGGGAGCAGTTCCTGGGCCTCCCGGATACGGGTAGTATAAAAAGCAATATCTGTGTCTGTATTTTCGAAAGCCTTCATCCATAGGTCATTGCGGAAAGTCTCTGTCCAGGAATCATACAGGCACCCAAGACGGTATGCCTCTTCTATCACCCTGCCAACCCTGCGGTCTCCTCTGGCAAATACCCCCTCCAGTACTGTGACGTCTGCTTCATGCCAATTATATTTCAAACTTTTCTTGTTTAGCTGTTCTTGGAAAGCATGTTTGACAATTGAGGCCCGCCGGACATATTCTTCGCCTGTACACATAGGCGCCCATTGAAAGGGCGTGAAGGGTTTGGGCACAAAAAAAGAGGAGCTGGCTGTTATCTGGCATTTCCCATGACGGTTTTCTTTTGGGATCTCGTAGTACCTTCTTGCGATTCTGTCTGAAAGGCTGGCAATCTCCTTCATATCTTCTTCTGTCTCTGTTGGCAGTCCCAGCATAAAATACAGCTTTACCTTTGTCCAGCCGCCCTCAAAGGCCTGTCCGGCCCCATCTAATATCATTTCTTCTGTGAGTCCTTTGTTGATCACATCCCGAAGCCTCTGGGATCCTGCCTCTGGGGCAAAAGTCAGGCTGCTCTTGCGGATATCCTGCACCTGACTCATGACATCCAGTGAAAAAGCGTCAATTCTCAGAGAAGGAAGGGAAATGTTGATGCCTTGATCCTTGAATTCTTCTATTAAAAAACTCACCAATTCTTTTAATTGTGAATAATCACTGGAACTTAAAGAACTCAGGGAAATTTCTTCATGCCCTGTGTTTCTTAATAAAGTCCGGGCATATTCTTTGAGAGTATCAACATCTCTCTCCCTTGTAGGCCGATAGAGCATTCCCGCCTGGCAGAAACGGCAGCCACGGATACACCCCCGTTGGATTTCCAGTACAACTCTGTCCTGTGTGGCTTTAATAAATGGCACTACAGGCGCCTCTGGGTAAGGCGCTTCTGTGACATCCCTGACAAGCTGCTTCTTTATAGTAGCCGGGATACCTGGACGGTTCGGCACAAAAGCTGCCAACAAACCCTGCTCATCGTATGAAACATCATAAAGGGAGGGCACATAAATCCCTTCTATGCAGGCGGCTTTTTCCAGAAATTTTTCCCTGGATACATCAGATCCACGGCAGGCTTTATAAAGATCCAAGAGCTCATCATACACTGTTTCCCCCTCGCCGATATAAAATAAATCAAAGAATTCTGCAAGAGGCTCCGGGTTATAGGCACAGGGGCCTCCCCCGATTACAATGGGATGTTCCCAGGAGCGTTCCTGGCTGTGCAGGGGAATCTGGCTCAGATCGAGAACCTGCAGAATATTTGTATAGCACATTTCATATTGAAGTGTGATTCCGAGGAAATCAAAATCTCTGACCGGATCTTGAGATTCCAGTGCAAACAGCGGAATATGCCTGTCCCTCATTACCTTGTCTAAATCAATCCAGGGAGAATATACACGTTCACACCATACATCTTTCCGGCGGTTGAACATATCATAAAGTATTTGAATTCCAAGATGGGACATGCCAATTTCGTATACGTCCGGAAAACACATAGCGAATCGCACATCTACCTTTTCCTTGTCTTTCATCACCGAGTTGACCTCATTCCCGATGTACCGGGCTGGTTTCTCGATTTTTAGTAATATTTCATCGTTTAAAGCGAGTTTTCTCATAATTTTCCTTTCATTTTTGTCTAATATTAACCAAAAATGTGCTTTCCTATTTTCGAGTATTTTTGGAAAAAACGGCTGTTTTTTTGCTGATTTTTAGCTGCGCTTTGGGGCGTAAAATGAGTTGTTTTTTCTCCGTTTTTGCCCTTGCGTAACAAATTGCCTTTTTTCGACTGTGCGATATTTTGCATAATTGTACACCATTTCGCGGTGCTGTATAAAAATACATAACAATGAATATCACAATCTGATACTCAAAAACACTGGTTTTCTGCTCAAAATCTCTCAAATTTAGCACTGTTTTTTGTACCATTGAACAGAGTGTGTCATTCTATGATATGAATTGATACACAACAGCACTATATATTTTTAAATGTTATGTTAACCCACAATATTATATATTTTTTGGGACATTAGTTCAAGCAAATTTTTATGTGATGTGTAAATCCATAGCATAAATCTATCTGCGGGTATATATTCTATTGTTTCAGTCTCTTTAATACGGTCTTTCCATGCAAGTCCAACGCTGCTATTTCGTGAAAATGAAGATATTTTACAAGACTTTTTGAAAATCAGGAAGTACAATAGTTAAAGCAAGGAGGGCAGACACATGAAAAAAGAAATACGAACCGTTGTCTATGACGATGAATTAAGAATAGAAGCCTATCGTTTTGAAGGCATTGTGCAGCCTTTTCCCAACCATTTTCATGAACATTATGTAATCGGATTTGTTGAAAATGGGGAACGCTGCTTATCATGCCGGAATAAAGAATATACAATTGAACAAAGAAGCGTACTTTTGTTCAATCCGGGTGATAATCACGCCTGTGTGCAGAGTGACAATGGCACTCTGGATTATCGTGGTCTTAATATCTCAAAGGAAGTCATGTTAGATTTATCAGCGGAAGTGACGGGAAAAAGACAGCTTCCGGGATTTTCGAGAAATGTTGTTTATGATGAAGAAGCAATCTGTTATCTTCGTCCTCTGCATGAAATGGTTATGAACGGTGTCGGAGAATTTGGAAAAGAAGAAAGCTTGCTGTTTTTAATTTCTGCGCTTATTCAAAACTACGGGCAGCCATTTGAAAATTGTATACCAGAGTGCAGACAAGAGATTGAAAAAGCGTGTGAATTTATCATTAAACACTTTACAGAACGAATTTACTTAGACCAAATCTGCCGCCACGCAGGACTTAGTAAATCTACCTTGCTTCGGGCATTTACAAAAGCAAAGGGAGTAACACCATATCGCTATTTAGAAACCGTCCGTATCAATGAAGCAAAAAAGTTACTGCAACAGGGTGTGCCGCCGTTAGAAGCCGCCATACAGACAGGCTTTTCCGACCAAAGCCATTTTACAAATTATTTCAGCAGTTTTATCGGGCTTGCTCCGGGGGTGTATCGGGAAATATTTTTTGAGAGAGAAGGACAATGAATAAGACTATGAAAAACAAAAAATCAATCGGACATTTAGCGGCGTTACTTACAATTATCATATGGGGAACAACCTTTATTTCAACCAAAGTTTTGTTAGTGGATTTTAAGCCCGTCGAAATCCTGTTCTTCCGCTTTATCATGGGATATGCGGCATTGCTGGTGATCTGCCCCCGACGCTTGAAAGGTGTAGAACGGAAACAGGAAGTTACCTTTATGGCTGCCGGATTATGTGGGATATGCCTGTATTATTTATTAGAGAATATTGCCTTGACTTATACAATGGCTTCCAATGTGGGGGTGATTATATCGGTTGCTCCATTCCTTACCGCAATACTGACGCATTTGTCTATGAAGTCAGAAGAAAAACTGCGGTTAAATTTTTTCATCGGATTTGCTGTTGCTATGGCAGGAATTATTTTTATCAGCTTTAGTGGTTCAAAGTTGGAACTGAATCCCAAAGGCGATATACTTGCTGTCATTGCTGCTTTTGTGTGGGCGTACTATTCCATTTTGACAAAGAAAATCAGCAGCTACGGCTATTCCATTATCCTGACAACACGCAGGACTTTTTTCTACGGGATTCTGTTTATGATACCGACACTGTTTTTCTTTGACTTTCATATGGAACTCTCACGCTTTACAAATATCACATACCTGTTGAATATTCTTTATTTGGGATTGGGAGCGTCCGCACTGTGCTTTGTAACATGGAATTTTGCCGTAAAGGTTTTAGGGGCAGTCAAGACAAGCGTTTATATTTATATGGTTCCCGTAATTACCGTTGTAACTTCGGTTGTTATTTTACATGAACAGATAACCGTATTATCCGGCGTAGGAGCATTTTTAACATTGATAGGATTATTCCTATCAGAAAGCAAAATCGGAAAGAAAGGTGGAGATCGCAATGGATTTACAAAATGAAAAATGTGTAATGATAATTGACGAAAATTTACCATTAGGAATTATTGCAAATACAGCAGCTATTATGGGAATTACACTGGGGAAGAAAATGCCGGGAGTTGTCGGTAGTGATGTAGTTGACAAAACAGGAAACGAACATTTAGGTATTATTGAATTTCCCGTTCCAATTTTGAAAGGAAACATGGATAGCATTAAGGCAATCAGAGAGAAATTATATGAGCCGGATTTTTCCGATCTGACCGTTGTCGATTTTTCGGATTTGGCACAGAGCTGCAAAACCTATGATGAATTTATCGGGAAAATGGGGACTGCTGCAGAAACTGATTTAAACTATTTTGGAATAGCCATTTGCGGAGCAAAAAAGAAAGTAAATAAACTTACAGGCAATATACCGCTTTTGCGATAGTTCGAAGTAAAAGTATGAATGTGAGAATTGAAAAAAATGAGGCAGAACTTTTTTCTGGAACTAAAAAAGTCCGTACAAAATTCTTACTTTTTGTGTGGAATTTATATTTACGCCTTACAGGAAAGCGTGTAAATCTGTGCAGAAATACACGCTTATCAACATTTAACCTACAATTTTCCGATTCCCATCCTTATGTAGCACAAGCTCAAAATTAACCGGGCAAAGAATAACACCGGCTTTCCGACTGACCAGCTGGAGAAAATACAGGCTGCCTTTGCTGATTTTAAGAAAGAAGCGTTGCAGAGAAAAATAACTGTTTGCCGCTTATTTCAGAGTTCAAATGTGACAATCAGTGTGTCGTTTTGCAAATTAGCGCTGATACTCCCATCTAATTTTTCAGTAAGTAGTTTTACGACTGCAAGTCCTAGCCCGGTTCCGCCATTATGCCTTGATTTGTCCGCTGTATAAAAGCGTTCAAATAGCCGGGAAACATCTATTTCTGCCGCATTTTGGACTGAATTTTTGATAGAGAATATTATGTTGTTCTTTGTTTCCTGTACTAAGACAATTTCTATTGTTCCGGTCGAATAGCGTATAGCATTTGTTAACAAATTTTGCAAAATTCGCTCAATCATACTTTGGTCAGAGCATAGAAAAACAGAATGGTCAGGAAGACTTATTTCAAGATGAATCTTTTCATGCTCTAAAGCCGGAGAATTTTCTGTGATAAGATTCATCAACAGATTTGAAAAATTGAAATTCTCTTTTTGCGGCGTTGTCTGCTCTGCATCTAATATGGAAAGATCATAAAAAGTTTCTACCAGATCTTTCATTCTTTCGGCTTTGTTCAGAACCGTTTCTATCCGTCTTTTCTGTTCCATTTGCATCTTTTCTTTTTTTAATAATTGTAGGTGCCCCAATATGACGGTTAACGGAGTGCGTAAATCGTGTGAGATATTAGCAATGGATTCTTTCAGACGTTCTTCGTGCAGTAATGCACTTGAAACGGACTGTCTCTGCCTATCATGATACTGATTCAGCGTGCCAGCCAACCGTTCCAAATCCTGGTCAATAAGGGAAATATCCAACATCTTTTCTGTATCACCACAAGTTAATCTTTTCATTTGTTCGGAAAGATTACGAATTTGCTTTTTTAACTGTATATGTTTAAATAATACTATCAGAAAAAGCCCTGACACAATGAATAACAATGATTTTATATTGGACACCTCCCTGTTTTCTATTTCAAGTCACATTTACGAAACCTCATCCAAGATAAACATATCAATAGGATCACCCATATTACACCAACCAAAAGAGCTGCTGAATGAAAAAATCCACCGGAACTGACAGATTCTCTTATTTGATAGGTAGGCAAAAAATCCACCGGAAAATGTAACATCATACCATAACCCAAATACAAACTAAGCACAAACATAAGAACTGCCGTAGCAGCAACAGACTTTAATGCATGTTGCAGACAATAACAAATAAGCATTGCCAATAAGAACATTGCGCTGTTCATAAGAAAAGAGTACACAGATGCTTTCAACATATTATTAAAAAATGCGCCAATATCTTCTATCCCAAATCTTCCAAATTCTCTGATGCATCCTGCGATTGGATAGGCTAAGGCCATGATATTAAACGCAAGCAAATATACGATTAGTTGACTTGCAAAGATTTCTTTTCGGGGATGCCCCGCACTGACTTCCAAATCAAGTGTCCGGCAAGAAAATTCTTGTCCTAAAACCAAAGACAGTATACTGGAGATAATGACAAGAAGGAATGTGCTGTCATATACCATTCCATTGAAAATATCTGCAAGGGAAGCCGCTGCGCCGCCATCCGGCCCCAGGACTTCCAAAGTATAAGTATCTGCTGTCAAAAATCCCATAGAAAATACCAGGAGCAACCCACACCAATAGAAGAAATTGTGGAACAACTGGTAGCGTTCCATTTTCAGTAAATTACTCATTTCAACACCTCCCTCACTATTTCAAATCCGAACGGGCAAAGGTCATGGATGCACCGAAATATAACACAAAAATCCAAAGAAAATCTATTAGGATAGGGCAAGGATTGGTTAAGGACAGCTGCTGTAAGGATATAAGGCGAAGCTGCCCCATTGGTAATATGCCTGTAATGGCCTGCTCCTGGTCTCCGTTCATTAAAAAAATCATCAAGAAAAATAGAATCATTGGAACTGCTAATGTTTTTCCTATATCACGAAAGATAAGAGAAAAGAATAATGGTAACATGCACATTGCCAATGTGGAAAACAGAATGGCAGTCATTGTAATAAATACACTGTCAATCGTTGTAAAAAGTGTTTGGTGAAACAAGGTGCCTGCCAATCCATGAATAAAAAGTGGAAAAAATAATATTGCAGCACAAGCAGTCTCATATACAATGGTTTTCGCCAAAATGAGACTGTGAAGAAAAGTCTGTAAATAAGATTCTTCTATGATAATGAAGGGTGA
>ERZ652168.257-NODE-257-length-17580-cov-6.23749_pt1 | contig 17580 bp, 17 predicted proteins | sample MGYA00514763_ERZ652168 | MGnify/ENA metagenome assembly ERZ652168
CTTTTTTATTACCCTGGTTACTAAAATTTTATTACCCCCCTAATAAAAAATTATTACCCCCATACTAAAATCTTAGTACCCTGTATCAATGTTAATACACTCTGTGCTATAGGGAGTTATTCCCTATGGTGTACCTAAAAGGGTAATAAAAATCTATTACCCCAGAGATATTTAAATGTATCAATATAAATATTGACGTCATTAACTTTAATTAACGTCTTACATCCTCTCTAAATTTTGAGTATTTTTGCAGACAAGACAGTACCAAGTACGATCATCGATATAGGTTAAATGAATAGAAGAGGAATCCTTTTCATAACAAATTGGACAGAATGGAGTTTTATCTTCATTTTTCCAATAAAGCTGACCATCATGTTCTAATGAGTTCTTTCCTTCTAACTGAGCTTTAAGATCTTGAATCTGTTCTTCTTTGCTCAACAATACAGCTTTTAAAGTCAAAAATTCGCTTTTTACCTCTAGTAGGTCATCAAGCAGATCGAGAAGTGTTAAACGCATCTCAGCAGATGTTAGCTCTTCATCTCCTTTTTTACGCAGATTACGAACCAAATCAACAGATTTATTAACAAGTTCAAGCGTGCCAGAGATAGCGGCTAAAGAAACAGGATCAGCCATTTGCATTTCCTTACTTATGATTAATTACTTTTATTTTTTGAGCAGGATGAATTTTTCCCTGTTCATATAATTCAATAACATCTTTACTATTTAAGTTAGTATATTGATCATCACATACAAATGACACGATATAACTCGAATCATTAAAAATCACTTCGATATCATCATTCTCATCTATAGGGTATGGTGCATACACCCCAGCATACTCAGGAAACATATATGTTTGGCAATTCTGTACTGGATCCCACTTAGGTACTGACCGATGGTCCCTAAATGCTTTCAAAGCTGCATTTTCATCCTCAAATTCCCCTTCAAAATAAATGCCTTGATAATTGCTGAATAGATAGTTGCTCATTATATCCTCTTTTATTGTGTGTAGTTCATGTTTAAAGTTAACTTTTCATAGTCAAAAGTAAAATGAAACTTTATTGAACTGTGATTTATCTACCCTTAATAAGGGGTAATTAAAGGCTAATTAGCACCATATTGTGGTTGATAGCTTAAGCAGATAAATCATCCCATAAATAACACAAAGTAAAATAACAATATAAATCAGTGAGTTATGATTACATTAGAGATTAAGAATTTCATATAGACGTCTAAACATCCAGATTTCTAAATAAAAATTCATTAAAGTTGTTAAACAAACTCTTCTCTTCGCTATTTCGTGGTAAGTGAATTTTAGAAAAAGTAAAAATTTTGACTTTTGAAACCTGTATGAATGATCAGTGCATTATTACAAATGATAATTATTTACATATAAATTTTGGACAATAAAAAACCCCGCCGTAGCGAGGTCAATTGAGACAAGGAAGTAGAGTTAAATTATTTCAGACGATAGAAAGTGGCTTTACTAATCTGTAACTCGTCCAGCACCTGCTTTGGTGACATTCCCTGTGAAAGAAGCTGCTGAACCTGTTCTGAGGTTGCTTTATTTGGTCTACCACAGTGAACCCCTTCTGACTGAGCACGTTTAATGCCAGCGGTTCTACGCTCTGCGATGAGGTCTTTCTCCAGGCTGGCAAGCCCTGCCATCATAGTGAGCATCGCTTTACCAACTGGCGTTGACAGGTCGAAACCTTCCCGGAGACTGATAACCTTCACACCTTTGGCCTGTAAAGTCTCTACTGTTGAGAGAACATCAATCGTGTTACGTCCCAGGCGGTCTATACCAACTACAACCAGCGTATCGCCCTCTCGGACGTAGTTGAGTAGTTCACTAAACCCAGAACGCTCTACGGCTCTCACAGAACCGCTTACAGCCTCATCTACATACCATTTACTAATGTGATAACCAGCTTCTTTAATCTGCTGTTTCTGGTTCTCTACTGTCTGGTCAGAGGTAGATACCCTAACGTATCCAATAGTCGTTGTCATAATCGTTTCCTTGTCTCAAAAGGTGGTCTCATTATCTTGTGAGTATCAAAATCAAAAATCAACCTTTTAAGACTCTCAGAAGGCACATTCTACCGTGGTGATCAAACTGTCTCAAAAGGAAGTCCTTTCGAGACTGTCCAGAATCGGTCTGATATTTTAGATTTGCTGCAATTTTGAGCGATGGTGATATTTTTCTACTAAGCAGAGAGAACGTAGAGCCGTGTAAAACAATTTTGGCTGAGGTAAGGAGTAGGAAATGAGTAGGAACTAATGTCAGAGTTACTGGTAACAAATTGCCGAGAATCATTACTCGATCATATTTTCATTTTTTTTTCTGTTTTATTGACTTCTTCTCCAGGCCTTATGCGACGGGGACTTGCGGATTATTACCCTTCCGCAACCTCAATCTAACGTCAAAATCAACTCTTGTACTAAGAAGAATCCTTAATAGAATATTGCTCATGTAGTAGGTAGTCATGATCATGCCACTACATGTAGTACCATTGCCTAAATTGCAGGCATAAAAAAACCGGGTTCATTTTCACAAACCCGGCTTGCATTGCATGACCAATAGGAGTCGCCAAACTCGTATGAATCTTTGCCTTGCCTTCATTTCTGACGGCTTGATTGTGCCAGGCAAAGAGGATCATGTAAACCCTAAAATAAGCGCTCATAAGGAGCATTGCATGACCATTTGTAAACAGTCACACCGTTACAACACGCTTTTCATCAGCTTACCTCACGATCAAGGTGGTGAGGGCCGCCACAAATGTTGTGGTTGTGCCTATGATCAGGGGTATCGCGCAGGTCTAGCTCGTACAGGTCAGGTTTGGGTAGACTTAGCCGCCTTACCTGATAGTCAGGCAGGGACTGTGCGTCACAAAAGCCCACAGGCTGCTTTTGCAGAGGGTTATCGTGATGGTGTACGTGAATCCTACCGTCACGCTGGTTAATGTTGAATGAAGGGGCATAAGCCCCTTCCTCTTTTTAAGGGATAAAAATGGATAAACGTTACCAGGTTTTCGTAAGTTCAACTTTTACCGATTTAGAAGAAGAACGGAAACACGTTATACAGACTCTGATGGAAATGGATTGCATCCCAGCAGGCATGGAGTTGTTCCCAGCAATTGATGAAGGTCAATGGGAGTTCATAAAAAAAGTAATTGATGACTGTGATTACTATCTGCTGATCATTGGTGGTCGTTATGGCTCTGTCGCAGAAGATGGTTTGAGTTACACCGAAAAGGAATTCGATTACGCAGTTTCAAAAGGCTTACGCGTCGTTGTTTTGGTGCATGAGAATCCGGAAGATTTACCTTTAGCCAAATCTGAAAAGGATTCTAAACTCAGAGAGAAGCTAACTGCATTCATAGAGAAGGCCTCAACCAGTCGTCTCAGGAAAACATGGGCAACAGCCAAAGATTTACCTGGGTTGGTTGCTTTAAGTATGAGTAAAACGATGAAAACTTATCCAGCAATCGGATGGGTAAGAGCCAACTTAACTTCTTCCGAAACTGATTTACGTGCAATCGTTGATTTACAAAAAGAGAATGAATTGTTAAAAAGCGAACTGGCAAAAGTAACTTCTATTCGTAGCCAAAACCTTGACTTAGATCTAGCGGATTTCGACGACGTTTTCGATTTTGATTGTCAGTCTAATTTTCCTAGGGGGCAATACTCCGCTGGCGGTACAAAAATTTGGTCTGTTAGCATGAAATGGAAACATATATTTCATACAATATCCCCATATCTCGTACAGTATTATTCTGAATCAAATGTCTCGTCTCTTATAGCCCAAAGAGCTCAGCAGGTCGCTAGTAAAGGAGGTACATCGGCAAAAGTGTCCTCTCAAGATCTTAAGACCATAGGTGTGCAGTTGAAAGCCTATGGCTTGATAAAAATCGAATATTTAAAAACCACCAATGGGAGCATGAACACTTTCTGGTCATTAACTGAAGCTGGCCAGACTGAAATGCTGAAAATACGAACGATAAAAAAGCAAAGCCAAGAAACTTCCGAATAGACAGTTTTGATTTCGCCCCGTATTGGGGCGAACAAAGCTCAAAAACTTACTAAAGATAATATTTCTAATGCTTTTCTTTATATTAGTAATCAAATATTCCCATAACAGATTTTGGACAATAGTAGCCATAAAGCCCCGTTAGATAAATTTCCTTACATCAGAAACAAGTTTTAACTCAGCCTCTTCAGCTTTCTTGCGTTCTAACCAGGCCTTGCCCTCTGGCGTCGCCAGAAACTTCCTCGCATGGATTTTGCTATTGTTGCGTTTAGTTGCTGCTGATTTGTTCATGGATGCGCCTCCTGTGGGTTACAAAGGCAGATTAAGAAATATTCAAGTTATAAGTAAAGTTACAACGGGTTCGACATCAAAAGGCAATAAGTGGCCATTACGTGCCGTGTTGGGCACATAAGAAAGGGCGGAGCGAAGCGACACCCGCAAGTAATATGATCCCTTCACAGGGACGTTAAAGCCTCAGCATGTTCTCTTATCAGGTAGCCGTTGTAATCCGGTGGCTGAAACCGTGGCAGAGCCGGATTCTTTCCCGATCCGGTTAGTCTTCCCAACATTACGCCTGTTTATTGTCTGCAACGTCATCTCGACGTGTTGCATCATTGAGCGCCGCACGAAGCGCGGAACTTTGCTAAGGGTTTTGGTATGAGGATTAGAGACGCTGGCGACGTCTTCTGGCTTCAAAGTGAAATCTGTACAGGGTTGAGCCTGGTAACTACCTGCCCATATGTTGTACGATACCAAAGCCAGTACAACACACAGGCGTTTGGATGTGATTTTAGAAGATACAATTTCTTGGGTATTTTAACCTAAGTTATTGATTTTCTTAGAGAGTGCCGATAATAGGAGTCGAACCTACGACCTTCGCATTACGAATGCGCTGCTCTACCAACTGAGCTATATCGGCCCTGCAAGACGTGCTGACGAGCGTAAGCACGGGATAGAAGGTTAAAACTAAGTGGGTGATGCGTCAATGCCCTTGCGAATCAAACGGCTACTTTTGCATCACCCAATTAGCATTAAGCACGAATGGTATCGTCGCCGAAACCAATCCACTTATAGGTCGTCAGGGCTTCCAGGCCCATCGGGCCGCGCGCGTGCAGCTTCTGGGTGCTGACCGCCACTTCCGCGCCGAGGCCAAACTGGCCGCCGTCGGTAAAGCGGGTAGAGGCGTTGACGTACACCGCAGAGGAATCCACCTCGTTGATAAAGCGGTTCGCGTTGCCCAAGGTGCGCGTCAGGATGGCGTCGGAATGCTGGGTGCCGTGCTCGCGAATATGCGCTACCGCTTCATCCTGATCGGCCACCACCTTCACGTTCAGATCCAGCGACAGATACTCATTGTCATACTGCTCCGCTTTCACCGGCTCTACGCTGGCCGGGCCGTTTTGCAGCGCGGGCAGGGAGGCCGCATCGGCGTGCAGGCTGACGCCGCTTTCCGCCATCTGCTTGCTCAGCGCGGGCAGGAAGCGTTCGGCGATATCCTGATGCACCAGCAGCGTTTCGACCGAGTTACAGGCGCTCGGGCGCTGCACTTTGGCGTTAACGATAACCTTCAGCGCTTCGGCCACGTCGGCGGAGTGGTCGATATAAATATGGCAGACGCCGATACCGCCGGTGATCACCGGGATCGTCGACTGCTCGCGGCACAGCTTATGCAAACCTGCGCCGCCGCGCGGGATCAGCATATCGATATACTTATCCATCTTCAGCATCTCGCCGACCAGCGCGCGATCCGGGCTCTCAATCGCCTGCACGGTGGCCGCCGGTAAGCCGCACTCCTGCAGCGCCTGCTGAATCACTTTCACCGTGGCGGCGTTGGTGCGCCAGGTCTCTTTACCGCCGCGCAGAATCGCCGCGTTGCCGGTTTTCAGGCACAAAGAGGCGACGTCGACGGTCACGTTCGGACGGGCTTCATAAATTACGCCCACCACGCCCAGCGGCACGCGGCGACGCTCAATGCGCAGGCCGCTGTCCAGCAGACCGCCGTCGATCACCTGACCGACCGGGTCCGCCAGGCTGCAGACCTGACGAACATCGTTAGCAATTCCGCTCAGGCGCGCCGGGTTGAGCGCCAGGCGGTCAAGCAGCGCCTCGCTCAAACCGTTGGCGCGCGCTTCCGCCAGATCCTCAGCGTTAGCCCTCAGGATCGCGTCGGTCTGCGCTTCAAGATAGTCGGCAATCTTTTCCAGCACCCGGTTCTTTTCGCGGCTGGAAAGCTGCGCGAGTTTGTACGAGGCCGCTTTGGCAGCAATGCCCATTTGTTCCAGCATTTTCAGCTCCTTAACGGATAATCATGTCGTCACGGTGGACGGCGACCGGGCCGTATTCATAGCCCAGAATGGCATCGATCTGCTGCGAGTGCTGCCCGGCAATGCGGCGCAGCGCATCGCTGTTATAGCGGCTGACGCCGTGGGCGATATCGCGGCCTTCAAGGCTGCGAATGCGGATCACTTCGCCGCGCGAGAAGTTGCCGGTGATGGTTTTAATCCCTTTCGGCAGCAGGGAGCTGCCGCGTTCGAGAATTGCCTGGGTCGCGCCGGCGTCCACGGTAATTTCGCCCGCCGGCGGCGCGCCGAAAATCCAGCGCTTACGGTTTTCCAGCGGCGATTCCTGGGCGTGGAAGCGGGTCCCGACGGAGATGCCCTCCATCACGTCGCCAATCACCCCCGGACGGCTACCGGCGGCGATGATGGTATCGATGCCCGCGCGGCAGGCGACGTCGGCGGCCTGCAGCTTGGTGCCCATACCGCCGGTACCTAAACCGGACACGCTATCGCCCGCGACGGCGCGCAGAGCGTCATCGATGCCGTAAACGTCTTTAATCAGCTCGGCCTGCGGGTTGTTGCGCGGGTCGGCGGTGAACAGGCCCTGCTGATCGGTCAGCAGCAGCAGTTTATCGGCGCCGGCGAGAATCGCCGCCAGCGCCGAAAGATTATCGTTATCGCCGACTTTAATCTCGGCGGTCGCCACGGCGTCATTTTCATTAATGACCGGCACGATATTGTTATCCAGCAGCGCGCGCAGGGTATCGCGGGCGTTGAGAAAACGCTCGCGGTCTTCCATATCGGCGCGGGTCAGCAGCATCTGGCCGACGTGAATACCATAAATAGAAAACAGCTGTTCCCACAGCTGGATAAGACGGCTCTGGCCGACCGCCGCCAGCAGCTGTTTCGACGCAATGGTCGCGGGCAGTTCCGGGTAGCCGAGGTGCTCACGTCCGGCGGCGATCGCCCCGGAGGTGACTATCACAATTCGATGACCCATCGCGTGCAGCTGCGCGCACTGGCGCACTAATTCAACGATATGGGCGCGGTTCAGGCGGCGGGATCCGCCCGTTAAAACACTGGTGCCCAGTTTTACCACCAGCGTCTGGCTATCACTCATGATTCTCTGCCGTTCAAAAAGGAGTTTCGATATCGAGTTGATGTTGTAACAGGAGTCAGCCCGCTTGCCAACACCTGGCGTGGTGGACGAACCACTTCATTGCGCGGATCGGGCATTCTGGCGGGGAAGTGTGACACATTCATGACGGAAATAATTTAATACCCTTTTTTAGAAAAAGTTCCATATTGTCATAAATTTTTAATATTAGAGCGTTAAAAAACCTGCAGTTTTTGACGGGGCTTCCGCCCGGAATTGATTAGCGCGTATAAATAAATCACCAGGACTGAATAATGAAAAAGAGCTCACTGGCATTAATGATGATGGGTCTTATTGCTTCTTCGGCTACGCAGGCGGCAGAAGTTTATAATAAAAACGGCAATAAACTGGACGTCTACGGCAAAGTCAAAGCGATGCACTATATGAGCGACTATGACAGCAAAGATGGCGACCAGACCTACGTTCGTTTCGGCATCAAAGGCGAAACGCAGATTAACGACGATCTGACCGGCTACGGCCGCTGGGAATCGGAGTTCTCCGGCAACAAAACTGAAAGCGACTCTTCGCAGAAAACGCGTCTGGCGTTCGCCGGCGTGAAAGTCAAAAACTACGGTTCATTTGACTATGGTCGTAACCTCGGCGCGCTGTACGACGTTGAAGCCTGGACCGATATGTTCCCGGAATTCGGCGGCGACTCTTCCGCGCAGACCGATAACTTTATGACCAAACGCGCCAGCGGCCTGGCAACCTACCGCAATACCGATTTCTTCGGCGTGGTGGATGGCCTGGACCTGACCCTGCAATATCAGGGTAAAAACGAAGGCCGTGAAGCCAAGAAACAGAACGGCGACGGCTTCGGTACCGCCTTAAGCTACGACTTCGGCGGCAGCGACTTCGCCATCAGCGCGGCCTACACCAGCTCCGATCGCACGAACGATCAGAACCTGCTGGCCCGCGGCACGGGTAAAAAAGCGGAAGCCTGGGCGACCGGCCTGAAATATGACGCCAACAATATCTACCTGGCGACCATGTACTCAGAAACCCGCAAAATGACGCCAATCAGCGGCGGTTTTGCCAATAAAGCGCAGAACTTTGAAGCCGTGGCGCAGTACCAGTTCGATTTCGGCCTGCGTCCGTCCCTGGGCTACGTGCTGTCAAAAGGCAAGGATATTGAGGGCGTGGGGAGCGAAGACCTGGTCAACTACATTGACGTTGGCGTGACCTATTACTTCAACAAAAACATGAACGCCTTTGTGGATTACAAAATCAACCAGCTGAAGAGCGATAATAAGCTCGGGATCAACGATGACGATATCGTCGCTGTCGGTATGACCTACCAGTTCTAAGCCGTCGCCGGTAAAAAACAATAAAGCCGCCGTGGTGACAGGGCGGCTTTATTTTTGCTGATTAACGGTTTTTCGCCAGATGCAGATTATCGTTATTCATCGTGATCTGCGCGTTATATTCCTTCGGCAGGCGGCGCGCCTGATAAAATACCGATTGCCAGTACGGATTATCCAGCGAAGAGCGCATCACGCCCTGGCTGGTGGAGGCATGAAGGAAATTACGGTCGGTATCATAGAAGCCGACGTGCATGCCGCCTTTAATGCGGAAGAAAACCAAATCTCCCGGCCGCAGCTGCCGCGGGCTCACGCGTTCTCCCATATGCAGCAGTTCGCGGGTGGTGATGCGCTCCATCGGCAGGTTGAAGCGATCTTTGAGCGTACGCCAGACAAACCCGGAGCAGTCGACCCCGCTTTGCTCCGTCCCGCCCCACTCGTAGGGCGTTCCCTCCCAGGTATGCATCTGATCGTGCAGCGCGGCGATCACCGGGATCAGATCGTCAGAACCTCCGTCGATGGTCGCGTGGCTACTCTGGGCGGCGGTTTTATGCGGTTTCGATGAGGATGAACATCCTGCCAAAAGCAAAAAAGGAACCAATAATAGCGCGTGAGAGAGTCTGGGCTTCATATCATTGTTTTTCGTCACTGAAAACGGGCCGTGATATTTTATAGCCGATTCGCTACGGCCTCAGAATGACCAAAAGCAAAATTTACGAAACCTTACGTAAATAATATAGGTCGGATACGCGGTGAACATCGGCGGTCTTTATTTTCGCCGGGAGCGCCTCATTTTCCATTAATAAATTTTTTCTCTGTGAAACAATATTTCACAAATATCCGCGTGTCGCGCGTCTGTTCCGCTTCAGCGCAAGGTGAAAGATCCTCATCATCCCACCATTGCGCCGCCACGCTGCCCTCCAGTACTTTTGTAGACTAAAAGAGAGAGTGGGGCGGGCTAATGCATCTGGATTTTCGTCAACTGCGCAACTTTGTCGCGTTAGTTGAATACGGCAGTTTTAATCGCGCGGCGGAGGCGGTGTGCCTGTCGCAGTCGGCGTTCAGCCGCAGCATTCAGGCGCTGGAGCAGAGCGTCGGCCATCCGTTATTCGATCGCCAGAGCAAGCTACCGACGCTCACCCTGCACGGGCAAAAGCTGCTGCCCTACGCCCGCCGCTTTCAGGAGCTGAACGTGGAGCTCAGCAGCCAGCTGCGCGAAGCGGACGATGCGCAAAACGGCGAGGTCGCTTTTGGCTGCGGCCCGGCCCCTGCCGCAAGTCTGATTCCGGCCGCCGTCGGCGAGTTTCATCGCCTTTTGCCGCAAGCGAGGGTGCGCTTTCAGATTGATAACTGGCTGGCGCTGCATCAGGCGCTGACCTCTCAGCTCTACCCTTTTGTGGTTGCCGACAGCTGGCAGGCCGAGCTCGACCCGCAGCTGCGCGTGCAGCCGCTCAGCCCGCAGCGCTGCTTTTTCGTCTGCCATGCCGATCATCCGCTGGCCAAACAGGGGCCGGTCTCTATCCAGGCGATGCTGCGCTACCCCTTTGCCGCCCCCTATCTGCCGCCGGGCGTGCGCAAGGTGCTGGCGACCCTCAGCCAGCAGCAGGACTTTACCCCGGCGATTCAGTGCGATCATATCTACGCGCTGCTTGCCACCCTCGCGCAGACCAGCGCAATTAGCTTCGCCAGCGAGGACGGCTTCGCGCTATGTCAGCACAGCCATCGGCTGGTTAAGCTGGAGCTCAGCGATCTGCCTGAGGAGTGGCGGCTGATGCAGACCCGGTTTGCCATTATCTCTCCGGTTCACGCGGCCCAGCCGCCGCTGGTGGAGAAGCTGATTGAGATTATCCTTCATACCGATCGTCAGCATCAGCTTCAGCTGCTGGCGCAGGAGGATAGGGGTTAACCGGCGTTTTTCGCCTGGCCTTTGGCATCGTACTGCGGCCAGCGGTTTTCCAGCCCCTGGGCTTTCAGCGCCTGCTCGACAAACTGGCCGTCTACCCACTGGCTGACGTCAAAAGCGCTGCGGATTAGCCGCCCGGATTTAGCCTGTTCGACGCTATTGCTAAAGCTGTCGGTCAGGAACGGATCGATACGCGGTGAGGTGGTAAAGTTCAGATCCTGCGGCTGCAGCTCTTCGAGAAACAGCGCCTGCGGGATCTGGCTCTGCTGCGCCATCTCGGCGGACCAGGCGTCGCGATTGGCCGGGTCGCTGATTTCCGCGGCGTTCTTCACCAACACGTTAACGATCTGCTGGGTCGCCTGCGGCCAGGCGTCTATAAACGTCTGCGTGCCGAGGAACCCGGCCTGAGTGGTGTTCTGGCGGCCGGAGTCACCGCTTTTGACGACCACATCAATCTTATCGCCGCGTAGCGCCAGCAGCGAAACGCCGCCCCACACCGCATCGACGCGACCGGCCGCCAGCGCCGCTTTGCCGGCGTTCCAGTCGAGGTTGATCACCTGCAGGCTGCGCGCGTTGAGGCCGACGGTTTGCAGCGCCCGGTCAAAGGCCAGCTGGTCCGCCGTGCCGCGATAAACCGCCACCCGTTTGCCTTTCAGATCGGCGAGGGTTTTAATCCCGGAAGCTTTGGTCACCGCGAGGTAAGATTCCGAACCCCGGCTGCCCAGCAGCAGGCGCGTCGGCAGCCCGTTGGCCCTACCGATAATCGCCGCCAGATCGCCGAGGTAGACAAAATCCAGCTGGCGGTTGGCTAATGCTTCATTTACCGCCGGACCGGCGCCTTTGAAAAACTGCCACTGCACTTCCACGCCCTGCGGCTTAAACACCTCTTCCAGCTGATGGCGGATAAACGCCATGCCGACCGGCCCCTCAATAAAGGGTTTACTGCCCGCGCTCTGGTCCGGCACGCCGATGCGGATAGTGCGTAGCGTTTCGGCCTGGACGCTGGACGCCAGGCTGATGACCGCGACCAGCGCCAGCAAGGTGCGGTTGAATATTGCTTTCATCATAACGTGTTGCTCCCTTGAGTTTTTTCTCACCCTAAAGAGCCAACGGGCTGCGTGTTAAATGCTTTTATTCGCCAAGCTTGGGTGAAAAAAAGCTAAATCAAACGCCGCGCGCCCGGCAGGCTGAAATGCATTCGATGCATCGGGATTATTCGCCTTACGCAATGGCGGCGAAGGAGAAGTCACGTTTTGATAGCGGCATAACTTGCCGAAAAGTGGACCGATATGTCGCAGATGATCTTAAGAACCGATGCCCCAGGCAGGCCGGGCTTCAGGCTTAACGGCTGGCCGTGGCTGCTGCCTGCGTTACTGCTGCTGCTGTGGTACATCGCCGCCCGCGAACGATGGATGCCGGAGCAAATTTTGCCCGCGCCGTGGGTGGTTGCCGATACCGCGCTATCGCTGCTGAGCGGGGATCTGCTGGCGCAGTGGGGATTCAGCCTTCAGCATCTGGCGCTTGGCCTGCTGCTGGGCGCCATTGCTGGGACGCTGCTCGGCGCGCTGTTCGGCCTGGTGCCGGCCGCCGCGCAGCGGGTGGAACCGCTGTTCTACGCGCTGGCGCAAATCCCGACGCTCGGCTGGATCCCGCTGTTTATGGTGCTGTTCGGGATTGATAACGGCCTCAAGCTGGCGGTTATCATCAAAACCACCGTAGTGCCGATGACCATTAACACGCAGCAGGCGGTGGCTGGCGTGCCGCTGACCCTGAGTGAAGCCGCAAAGGTGATGAACTTTTCCCGCTGGCAGCGGCTGCGCTGGCTGGTGATCCCCGCAAGCCTGCCGGGCTGGTTTACCGGCCTGCGTCTGGCGCTATCGCAGGCCTGGGTGTCGCTTATCGTCGTCGAACTGCTGGCCTCTTCAGAAGGCATTGGCTACCTGATGGTCTGGGGCCGCCAGCTGTTTCAGCTGGATATCGTCTTCGTCACCATTGCGGTCGTGGGGCTGAGCGGCATGCTGATGGAGTGGGCGGCGAACCGCGCCTGTGCCCGTCTGGTGTTCTGGCCGCAGCCTGCCGCCGGACGCCTGGCGTGGAAACCGCAGGCCAGCTGGCGGGCGCTGCAGCTGCCGCTGGTCCTGCTGGCGCTGTGGCAGCTGGCAAGCTCGTGGGGCTGGATCGATGGCGCGCTGTTCTCTTCGCCGCTGGCGGTGGCGACGCGTTTTATTCAGGGCGCCCTGAGCGGGGAGCTGACCGCGGCGATGCTCGCAAGCCTCGGGCGAGCCTTTGTCGGCGGCGCGCTGGGGATTGCGGGGGGCCTGCTCTGCGGACTGCTGCTGGCGCTGCGCCCGCGCGCCGGGCAAATCTTCACGCCCACGCTCAACGTGCTGCGCCATATCGCCCTGTTTGCCTGGCTGCCGCTGCTGACCGCATGGGTGGGCAACGATAACGGCGGCAAAATCGTTTTTATCGCGCTGGCGTCGTTCTTTCCGATGTTCTTCAGCACCCTGCAGGCCGTGCTTCAGCGTAACCCGCAGCTCGACGAAGTCGCCAGGGTACTGCGCCTGGGCGAGTTAGCGCGCCTGCGCAGGGTTATTCTTCCCGGCGCGGCGCCGGGGATCTTCGCCGGTCTGCGGCTGGCGCTGATTTACGCCTGGCTTGGCAATATCGGCGCGGAATATTTCATGTCCTCCGGCGTCGGCATCGGCAGCCTGATGATCAATGCCCAGCAGCTGCTGGATATGCCCACCATTCTCTGCGGCATGATGCTGGTCGGTATTACCGGCGCGGCGCTGGATAAAGCCGGACGTTTACTGGAAATGCGCGCCACCCGCTGGCGTCAACAGGAGCAGCTATGACCTCTTCAACCCTGGTCTCTTTTCGCCACGTGCGTAAATCCTGGCAACAGGTGACGGCGCTACAGAATTTCAGCCTGGATATCGCCGCCGGTGAACTGGTGGCGCTGGTGGGCAGCAGCGGCTGCGGTAAATCGACGCTGCTGCGGATGCTGGTAGGCCTTGAATCAGCGACCCAGGGCGATATTTGCATTAACGGCGAGCCGGTCACCGGCGTGGGCAAAGAGCGCGGCATTGTGTTTCAGGAGCCGCGCCTGTTTCCCTGGCTTAACGTGCTCGACAACGTGATGCTCGGCCTGGCGGATGAAAAGCTCAGCCGGGCGGCGAAGCGCCAGCGGGCGCTGGAAATGCTGGAGCGCGTGCAGCTCAGCGAATTCGTCAACGCGCTGCCCGCGCAGCTCTCCGGCGGCATGGCTCAGCGGGTGGCTATTGCCCGCGGCCTGGTGGCCCGTCCGCAGATCCTGATGCTCGACGAGCCTTTCGGCGCGCTGGATGCCCTGACGCGCCACACCCTGCAGCAGGAACTTTTACAGATCCACCAGCGCGCGGGAACCACCACGCTGCTGGTGACGCACGATGTGGAAGAAGCCGTCGCCCTGGCCGATCGCGTCGTCGTGCTTTCGCCGCGTCCGGGGCGGATACGGGAAGTGGTAAGCCTGGCGCTGCCCCATCCGCGCCAGCGCGATGATGCCGCGTTTACCGCCGCCTGCCGCCAGATTCGCAACCTGATTACTTCTGCCTGATTCTATTATTTAAGGAGCAACATATGGGACATCCTTCCGTCTACCCGACCGGCGCCACCCTCTACGATCCGCAGCGCGCCTGGAGCGGCTATACCCTTTTCCAGGCCACCGAACACGGCGCGGTGCTGGTGGACATGAACGGCCGCGTGGTGCGCGAATGGCCTGAACTGCACGGGTTTCCCAATAAAATCCTGCCCGGCGGCGCAATCCTTGGCCACAGCGGCGAGCGCGACCCGCGCTACGGCATGCAGGATATGCTCGATCTGATCCAGGTGGACTGGGAAGGCAACGTCACCTGGAAATTCGACCGCTACGAGCAGGTGAGCGATCCCGGCAACGCCACGCGCTGGATGGCGCGCGCGCATCACGACTATCAGCGCGCGGGCAACCCGGTGGGCTATTACGCGCCGGGGCTGGAGCCGCAGGTGGATGGCGGCAATACCCTGATCCTCGCCCACACCAATCTGGTGAATGAAGCGATCTCCGACAAGCTGCTGCTGGACGACACCATTATTGAAGTCGACTGGCAGGGTAACGTGGTGTGGGAGTGGCGCTGCAGCGACCATTTTCACGAGCTGGGCTTCGACGATGCGGCGCGCACCGCGCTCTACAACAACCCGAATATGCGCGCCAGCGGCGGCGGAATGGGCGACTGGATGCATATCAACTCGATGTCGGCGCTGGGGCCGAATAAGTGGTACGACGCCGGCGATACGCGTTTTCATCCCGACAACATTATCTGGGACGCCCGCGAATCCAACATTATTGCCATTATCGACAAACAGAGCGGCAAGATCGTCTGGCAGCTGGGCCCGGACTACAGCAAACCGGAGCTGAAGCACATCGGCTGGATCATCGGCCAGCACCATGCGCATATGATCCCGCAGGGGCTGCCGGGCGCGGGCAATATCCTGATTTTCGATAACGGCGGCTGGGCCGGATACGGCGCGCCGAATCCGGCGTCGGCGGACGGGGTGAAAAACGCATGGCGCGATTATTCACGGATCCTGGAGATCAACCCGCTGACCCTCGATATCGAATGGCGCTACTCGCCCTATGAAGCGGATCTGCCGCAGCCAACCGATTCGTACCGCTTTTACAGCCCCTACATCAGCAATATGCAGCGCCTGGAAAACGGCAATACCCTGATTAACGAAGGATCGAACGGGCGCATTTTTGAAGTGACCCGCGACCACGAAATTGTCTGGGAATATATTTCGCCGTTCTGGGGCAAGACCCTGAACAACAATATGGTCTATCGCGCCTACCGCATTCCCTACGGCTGGATCCCGCAGCTGGCGCAGCCGCAGGAGACGCCGATTGCGGCGGTGGACGTGCGTACTCTGCGCCAGCCCGGCGCGGCGGCGGCCGGTCCGGCGCAGAGCGTGGTGCGGGTGGCGGGCGTACAGCCGTACAGTAAAAGCGCTGATGCACTGTGCGTGGCAACCGATAACGATACCCTGCGCCGCAGTCCGAAGCTGTTCCGCGTCGCGGAAAGCGCGTTCACGCCGATAAGCGCGGCGGGCGAGCTGGAGAGCGAACGGCCCGTGCTGCTGTTCGTCGGCGCGGAACGCTGCGTGCACTGCCGCAAACTCTGGCAGCTGCTGGCGCATGAAAAGCTCAGCCCGCGGCTTGCTCAGCTGGATACGCGCTATCTGGATGCCGACCGGCATCAGGTTCTGGCGAGCGACCTCGGCGTGCGCGGCCTGCCGACGCTGCTGCTGATTAAACCGGGGCAGCCAGCATCCCGCGCGCCGGCGCAGCTCTCGGTGGACGCGCTGCTCGACTGGCTGCATCGCGCAGCCGGGTAATCCGCGACTACGGCGGGCTGGCGTGTGCCGGTCCGCCGTTTATCTGGCGGATAAACGCCATCGGCGAATAGCCCATCGCTTTGCGGAACATCGCGGTAAAGGCGGCCGGATACTCATAGCCCAGACTGAGCGCGACTTCAGTAACCGAACGCCCCTCACGCAGCGCCGTCATGGCGTACATCAGGCATGCCTGCTGGCGCCAGTCGCAAAACGCCATCCCGGTCTCCCGGCGAAACAGACGATTAAACGTGCGTACGCTTTTACTCAGTTTTTGCGCCCACTGCTGCGGCGTACTGCGGATGCTCGGCTGGCGCTGAAAATCGCCGCATAGCGCCGCGAGGTGGCTGTTCTGCGGAAGCGGCGTAAACATCGGCAGCGGCGCGGCGGCGCGCAGTTCATGGAGCAGCAGCGCAATCAGGGCGGCATCGCGCCCGCTCTCGTCATACAGCAGCGGTAGCTGACAGGCGGCCAGCAGCAGCTGATGGGTCAGCGGAGAAACCTGTAAGACTTCGCAGCGTTCGCTTTCCCGCGTGGCGTCCCGCGCGTCAATATACAGGCTGTGGGTGCTGACGCCGGGCATCCAGACGCGATGCGGTTTCGTCGCCGGGATCCAGACCCCGCTGAACGGCGGCACCAGCCACTGGCCGTCGTCCGTTTCGACCTTCATTAATCCGTGCATGGCGTACAGAAACTGCGCCCGGCGGTGGCTATGTCGCTCCAGAAGCGTGTTGGGCGGATAGTCGCTGCCCAGCGCCAGCACCCGGCGAGGAAGATGGTCGACGTCATTAATCGCAACGTTGCGCATGAAGATAGCCCTGGCTGAAATTCGTAATAGATTGGCTTTAAAGCGTAAGCCGGCCACGGCGTTATTCTATATCGTTACCTCCTTTTGTGGAGGAGTGCGAATGAGTGACTGGCTTTTTCTGTGCGGCATACTTTCCGGCGTGACCACCTGGCTCTTTGGCTTCGGCGGCGGTTTCGTCACCGTCCCGCTGCTCTATTTCCTGGTGACCGGCGCGTGGGGCGCGCAAAGCGTCGTCGGGCAACAGGCGATGCACATCGCCGTCGCCACCTCGGCGCTGGTCATGCTTTGCTCCGCGCTGCTGGCGAGCTGGCGACACGCGCGTACCGGTACCCTCCGCTGGCGCCGCTTATGGGCCATGCTCACCGGCATTGCCGTTGGCGGAACGGCGGGCGCGCTGCTGGCGCTTGAGGCGAGCGGGGCGTGGATCCGCTGGCTGTTCGTTATCTACCTGCTGGCAACCGTTGCCGATTGCTACCTTCGCGCCGGATTTATGACCCCGCCATCCCGCCGGGTGATTCCGACGGTGCCGCATGAGCTAACGGTAGGGGGGATCATTGGCCTGATCGCCTCTTTTCTCGGCGTGGGTGGAAGCGTGATGACCGTCCCTCTGATGCGCCGTCGCGGCGTGCTGATGGCTGAAGCGGCGGGGATGGCCAACGTGCTGACGCTGCCGCTGGCGGCAACGGCGACGCTAACC
>ERZ652168.275-NODE-275-length-16421-cov-20.0496_pt1 | contig 16421 bp, 13 predicted proteins | sample MGYA00514763_ERZ652168 | MGnify/ENA metagenome assembly ERZ652168
TAATAACATATCTTATATCAGTTTTTTCTGTTTACACAAAATTTGAAACTCTCTCGGATAATTTTATAAGAATTTTATAAAAGTAATTTTTTTTCTTGTGTTTCTTTAATTCAAGGTCTTTTCCAAAATATTTGCTTAAATAACGCCTCCTGTTATCTTTACTGTCTACATCAATGCGATTTAGTTTAATAAATCCATGTGTCCATAAATCCTGTAATTTTTCTTTTTCTATGTACAGAAAATCAAAGAAAATAGCATGGTGATGTCTTGGATATTCTCTTTGAATGTCAGCGTTACAAATTTGGTTCTGTCACCAAAATTACAGTCAACAATGGGGGCAAGTCCCCAGCGTGTCTGTTCGTAATGTTTCTGCTTACGCTTTAAACTGTCATTTTCTTCTAAAGAGCCTTGGCTTGCCTTCTTTCTCCGTTTTTAACTGCTTTCAAACGCACTCAGCCTGCGGCTGATATCCTGCACCACTGTTAGCAGACGCTTGTCCTCTAATGTTGATCTTATTGTGTTCTTTTTCGATTTTGTGAATCGTATCGTTAATATTCCAATATTTGTAGACAACAGTCTTTAAAGTAGTATCTTTTGTCTTTTGATTGCTGAATGACATGCCGTTAAATACATAATAATCAGGCAGGCTAATATAATACGCAGTGCCGAGAAACAGACATAGGGCAAAAAATATAGCAATACATTTTCTTCTCATGTATGATGCCCCACTTTCTGTCAACTCATTAAGAATGTGGTATTTCGCAAGTGGCCTTTATAATCTCCTCGATTGATATGTTGATTTAAATTTTGCCAAAGGCTTCCTCGACTGTTGCCCTAGGTTACGCAGTCTGCCGGGTATGTTTTTGTGTAAAATAGATTTTAAATAACACATCTTTGTGAAAATATTCATATGATATATAAATGAATTTGAGTAAATATTATACATCTTTTTATATTGGAGGTAATTTCATGTATCACGATGATAGATCTGATACTAGTATGAATAAATGGCAATGTAATAATAACAATGGAGAGAAGTGCTGTCCCCCTGATAAATCGTGCTGCCCTTCATGCTGTGTGGGGATACCCGGGCCTGCCGGCCCTCAGGGGGAGAGAGGCCCCCAGGGTGACCCAGGAATCCAGGGGGAAAGAGGCCCTCAGGGAGAACGGGGAGTACAAGGGGAACGTGGGATCCAAGGGGAGAGGGGGCCTCAGGGAGATCCTGGGATTCAGGGAGAAAGAGGCTTTCAGGGGGAGCGTGGCATTCAGGGAGAGAAAGGCCTCCAGGGAGAACGTGGCCCTCAGGGGGAGAGAGGCCCCCAGGGAGAACAGGGTTTCCCAGGAGAAAGGGGCCCCATTGCCGCCACAATTCCCTTTTCTTTTTCCAACAGGTATGAATCAGGCGCTGAACTTGCCACTGATAACACAGGGGATCCATCACGGATTGCCTATGTAGGTTTTGGGGGTGACAGCGGATCCTATACGTATCTGTCACCTGGGGAATGGGATTCAGGGATTATAACGATAGGGGAGAGCCAGTCTTACCCCACGTCTTTTGTTATGCCCCAGGACGGTACCATACAGAATATATATGGTGTATTTGCTAACCGCCAGGCTTTGTTTCTGGAACCAGGTGTTTCTCTGCATCCATTTGTATGTTTAGCCACTGGGGACACAAACAGCCTTATATTTACTGTAATACAAAGTAGTATTGTCCGTTTCCCACCATACGTTTCAGGAAGAGAAATTCCCAAATACACATTGAAGAGAGCAAATGCGGAGGGCCTTGATATTATGCTGCCTGCCGGAACATTAGTTGTAATTATTATGGGTATGACGGCTGAAGGCATGGCAGAAGAACAGCAGATGACCGCCTCCATAAGCGGCGGTATTTATATAGAATAATTTTGAGGGGGATCCGTACTGTAGTATCAGCAGGCAGATGCGGATCCTCGATTTTGAAAGGAGAAAATGAATGTCAGTACGGGATGAAATTATTCAATTTATAAATGGGCAGAATATACTTTCTGTCCCGGTCACAGAGTCCACCCATCTCTATCAGGACCTGCATATGGATTCTCTGGCTTTTGTGTCCTTACTTATGGATTTAGAGGAAAGGTTTGATATTACGATTTCGCTGCAGGAGATGGAGACCTGCCTGGTGGTGGGAGAATTGTTTTTATTAGTAGAAAATAAAGTAAGGGAGAAGCTATGATTAGAAATGCTTTACAAACATGGAGGGGGCACGATACGGAAGCAGTTTTGGGAGAAAAAACTATTTCTTATGGGGAGCTTGCACGTCAGGCAGCAGTACTACAGGCATGCCTGCCCTGTGATTTGGCTGGTTCTATTGCTGCCGTTTATCTTCCCGACGGGAGTGATTTCCTGGCCGCTTTATTCGCAGTTTTGCAGGCAGGCTGGACTGCCCTGCCTCTAAGCACCCGGCTAAAGGAAAAAGAGGTATCTGATTTAGTAAGCCGTGTACCTGTCAAAGTAGTCTTTACTGCGAAAAAGCTCCTATCGCTTTGCAGAAAAGCTGTGGAAAATTGTCAGGATACACCACTGCTATTGTGTACAGAGGAGATATTACTTTCTGATATTCGACCATTGACCATAGAGGAGATTAGGAAGTCTAATTCTTCAGTCGGCCCTGATTCCACAATGCTTTTGCTGGCTTCCTCAGGGACAACTGGACGGGCAAAACTGGTCTGCCTCTCGGAGGCCAATATAGACTATAATGTCCATACATATTTAAACCATATGGGATATGAGCTGCATGGAGATGCGCACCCCAGGTATGTGCTTGGCACGCCCTTTTCAGGAATTTACGGCCTGCTGGTAGCTTTTTCATGTATAACAAGAGGTTTCCCCATGCTCTCCATGGCAGATGATTTTACTCTAGATTCATTTTACCGGGCAGTGCAGGATTTTAAGCTCAGCCACTATGAAGGCGGTACTCTCGCAGCGCTGTTAATATGCCGGACATTGGACCATCCGTCCTGTTACGATATTTCTACATTAAAATACTTTGGGTTTGGCGGCAGCAAGGCTCCAGCCGGCACTTTAGAACATTTATCTGAGGCGTTCCCCCAAATTAGGTTCTGGTCTGGATATGGCATGACAGAAGCATCACCGCTTATTGCCCAGCCTTTTCAAGTATTACCTTTTGAAAAGCTGGAGTCTGTAGGAGTCCCCCTGCCGGGGGCAGAGATACGCCTGGAGACAGAGGGAGGACTTACAGATGAGCCAGACAGTCCGGGGGAAATTGTAGTCCGGGGGCCCAATGTTATGCGGGGTTACTATGAGGATGAAGAGGCCACCAGAGAAATCATGCGGGATGGCTGGCTGCATACAGGGGATATAGGATACTTTGACAAGGATGGATATTTGTATATATGTGGAAGAAAGAAAAATATGATTCTTGTGAGAGGATTCAATGTTTACCCAGAAGAGGTGGAGACTTGCCTGATTAGCTGTCCCCTGGTAAAGGACTGTGTAGTATATGGAACAGAAGATGAGGAGGGCCTGGAAACCGTCTGTGCTGATGTGGTGCCTGCAGCAGATAAAGTATCCCTGGACTCTATACGGGCATGGTGCGCCAGTTATCTGGCTGATTTTAAGTGTCCGCGCCGTATTCACCTGGTTGAAGGGATAAATAAAACAGTTACAGGCAAAAACAAGATAGATCCGGAGGAAATAAGACATTGAAGCTCACCCATATACCAGGCGTCAATTGTTACCTGGACTGTGTTATTACTTTGGCAGATACATTTGGAATTGATTATGCAGAAGCGTTTTCCTGCCTTTGGCCAGAAAGTGAGTTATGCTATGAGGCTATCTGCCATACATTTCTGAGCAGAGGACTGTTCAGGGAGTTGGATGCTATGGGCATGGGGGCAGGAAAACCCTGTGTTTCCAGGAAGGATAAAGAACAGGGATGGGCTGAGTGTGCAGAGGGGGAGTTTATGATTGTAGGCATTGATGGTTTTTCTATACCCTGGAATCCTCTTTTTAGCGCTCTGCATGGCCCTCACTACTTTATTGTCCATAAAAGTGCCTCAGAACCTCAAGTATGCTGCGATCCTACTTATGGTATAAGGGGCCAAAAACTGACATCAGTGGAATTGATTGCTGCTTCTTATGCCATTATTCCTGTCCGGCAAAGAGAAAATAAGATTGCATACGAGAGAGGAGACAGATTGCTGGTATCACAGGCAGAGGAAGTGATGAAAGCACATCCTCTGGCTGCAAGGCGTTTTTTAGAAAAGGCAAAGACATGGATTCAAAAGGGGGAGGAAAATGCCTTTCTGCCAGCCCGTTACGTGGAAGCATTGACAGAAGGGCGACGGTTATATGGATTTGTTCTGAGAAAAAGAAAAATACCCCCAAACAGGGCGCCTCTATTTTGGTCGGAAAGTTTTTTTAAACAGTGGAGGGCGGTTAAGAATGGGTTTAACAAGGCGGCTCTTACGAAACAAAAGGATGGCGTGTTCGATGAAACATGCTGCCTTTTTATGTCTCTGTATGAACAGGAGATAAAGATGGCAGAACAAATTCTGGAGAAATCTTAATTATCTCATAGTGTGTCATAGAATCTGCACAAAAATTAGGATGGCAGAATAGCAGAAACTACCAAAAACAAAATTTATACAAAGTAGTGATTGACAATTGCAAGAACCAGGAGTATTATAAAACCATAAAAACCGAAACGTTTCGGTTTAATATAAAGGAGGATATACATATGCCGTTAGTTACATCAGAACAAATGTTGTTGGACGCACAGAAGGGCAGCTATGCAGTTGGGGCTTTTAATGTTGAGAATATGGAGATGGTGAAGGCAGTTATTGCTGCGGCGGAGGAAGTAAAAGCGCCGGTTATGCTGCAGACTACTCCCTCAACAGTGAAATATGGGAGCTTAGAGACTTACTTTGCAATGGTGGCAGCGGAGGCAGAAAAGGCTTCTGTACCAGTATGCCTGCATTTGGACCATGGCAGTAGTTTTGAGTTGGCAGTACAGGCCATTAAAGCAGGGTATACATCGGTCATGATTGATGGTTCCCATGAAAGCCTGGAAGACAATATTGCACTTAGCAAGAAAGTTGTAGATGTAGCAAAGGCATGTGGCATACCGGTGGAGGCAGAGCTTGGGAAAGTAGGAGGGAAGGAGGACGACCTGGAGGCGGAAGCAGATACCAATACAGATCCTGCAGAGGCAAAGGAATTTGCAGAGAGGACAGGAGTATCTTCCCTTGCCATTGCTATCGGGACTGCCCATGGGTTCTATGCAGGGACGCCTGTCCTGGATAAAGAAAGAGTTTCGGAGATTAAAAAGGTAGTTTCTGTCCCTCTTGTACTTCATGGAGCCTCAGGCCTAAGCGATGAGGATGTAAAGGAATGTGTACAGAGGGGGATGTGTAAAGTAAATTTTGCGACAGAGTTAAGGGCTGCTTATACAGGGGCAGGGAAAAAACTGCTGGCTGAAAACCCAGAAACCTTTGACCCTAAGAAGTTAGGTGTTGTGGGCATGGAGGCAGTAAAGGAATTGGTGAAAGAGCGCATGAAAGTGTGCGGATGTGACAACAAAGTAAAGTAGATAGCCAAATATGCTAGCTGTGAGGCAGGAGAGATTCTATGGCAGCGACGATGAAAGATATTGCCAGGCAGACGGGATTAGGACTGGCTACGGTCTCTTCTTATTTTAATGGGGGGAATGTCAGAGAGCAAAACCGGATTAAAATTGAGGAGGCCATCAGGGAGCTTCACTTTGAGGTGAATGAGGTTGCCCGGGGGTTAAAGACAAATAAGACAAAAATTATTGGGATTATTATTCCTGAGCTGAATAATATTTTTTGTGCTGAGATTATCACAGAGGTGGAGGATCTGCTGCGCGGCAGGGGATATGCCACCATGATCTGTGACTGCCGCACTGACTGGAAACGGGAGGAAGAGGCGGCTGAGTTCTTACTGCACAGGAGGGTGGACGGATTGATTGTCATGCCTTCAGGGCATCAGGGCCCGCATTTGGAGAAGTTCATAGAATCTGGACGCCCTGTGGTGCTGATTGACAGGAAATTAAAAGATTTAGACTGTGACTGTGTATTAGTGGATAATGAGGGTGCAGCCAGAGATGCGGTAGAGCGCCTGCTGAAGGCAGGCCACCGAAGGATTGGCATGATAGCAGGGCCGGAGAATATTTACACTGCCAAGGAAAGATACCGAGGCTATTGTATGGCAATGGAACAGGCCTCTATTGCCTTGGATGAGAATTTAATCGTACGGGGGGATTATACCATCGAGGGCGGTGCGGCGGCAATGGAAGAGTTAGTACGTAAGACGACAGATATGACAGCAGTATTTGTTTCCAACTATGAAATGACAATGGGGGCCATTATCCAGATAAATGAACTTGGGATACGGATTCCAGAAGAATTATCTTTTATAGGATTTGACAATATTGAGTTTGCAAAAGCCTGTATACCAAAGCTGAGTATAGTAACCCAGCCGACTAAAGATATAGCCAAACATGTATCGGAACTGATGCTAAAAAGGCTGGGAGGAGAAGCAGTCCGGCACCGTGAGAATGTAAAGCTTAAGACAAGTTTTGTGTCGGGAAAATCTATTATGGACTGCAATACCGAAGAAATATTCTTTAATATATAGTTATGGGGCGGCTGTCCACCGGTTAAAACCGAAACGTTTCAAGGAGGAAGACATGGAACAGTATTTATTGGGAATAGATATAGGGACAAGTGCATGTAAGATTGCGGTTTTCAATAGAGAAGGGGAGGTGATTGCGGCGGCTAACGGCGAGTACCCAGTGTATTATCCTAAGCCGGGATGGGCCGAGCAGAACCCGGAAGAGTGGTGGAGCGCTATTTGTACAGCTATTAAAGAAACGCTGTCAAAAGGAAAGATAGCTTCTCAGGACATTGCAGGCGTGGGGATCGACGGACAAAGCTGGTCGGCAATCCCTGTTGACAAGTCTGGAAATGTACTGGCCAATACCCCCATCTGGATGGACACTAGGGCAGCAGATATCTGTGAAGAGCTGAACAGTAAAATAGGGGCAGATAAGATTTTTGACTTGTCAGGGAATTCTCTGCAGCCGTCCTACACAACTGCTAAAATTATCTGGTATCAGAGGAATCTGCCACAAATATATAAGGATACATACAAAATACTGCAGTCAAACAGTTACATAGCATATAAACTCACAGGCAAAATGACACAGGATATGTCCCAGGGGTATGGACTGCATTGTTTTGATATGCGCAGGGGAACATGGAATGTGGATATGTGCAGCAGCCTTGGGATTCCAGCCGGACTGCTTCCAGATATTTATCCATGCCATGAAGTCATCGGCAGTGTAACTGAGAGGGCGGCAGTCCAGTGCGGCCTGTCGGCAGGCACCCCTGTTGTGGCGGGCGGGTTGGACGCAGCCTGCGGCACTTTGGGGGCAGGAGTTATCCATCCCGGGGAGACACAGGAACAGGGCGGCCAGGCAGGCGGCATGAGTATATGTACAGATACTTATATTGCAGATGAGAGGCTGATCCTAGGTTATCACGTAGTTCCGGGACAATGGCTGCTTCAGGGAGGGACTGTTGGCGGCGGCGGTGTCATGCGGTGGCTGGAACAGCAGTTTGGAGACTATGAGAGAGAAGAGGCCAGAAGGAAGGGGGGGGCATCTCTGGAATTGTTCAACCAGAAGGCTGAAGCGGTGGCCCCTGGAAGTGACGGCATGGTATTTCTGCCTTATATGTCGGGGGAACGTTCTCCAATCTGGGATCCCAGTGCAAAGGGTGTATACTACGGGTTGGATTTCAGCAAAACGAAAGGCCATTTTATCCGTTCTGCTATGGAAGGGGTGGCTTATTCTCTTAAACATAACCTGGATGTGGCAGAGGAGGCCGGCGCAAAGGTACAGGTACTGCGTGCCATGGGCGGCTCCGCTAATTCCCTGCTCTGGACACAGATTAAATCAGATATTACAGGCAAGCCGGTTATTGTGCCTTCTTCAGACACAGCAACCACACTGGGAGCCGTCATTCTTGCGGGCGTAGGCGTGGGGATGTACGGGAGTTTCGAGGAAGCAGTTTCCCTTACGGTAAAAGACAGGAGATCCCACAAGCCTCAGGAGGCCAACAGGGATGTGTACGATGAGAACTATAAAATATATCTGGAACTTTACCATAATTTAAAAGAAACAATGAAGATGGGAGGAAGATAAAATGAAAGCAGCAGTTGTATGTGCAAATGAGGATGTCCAGTACCTGGACTATGAGGAACCCAAAGCAGGCCCTGGTGAAGTAAAGGTAAAGGTCAGGGTTTCCGGCATTTGCGGGTCAGATATACCAAGAGTCCTGCACAATGGGGTACATTTTTATCCAATCGTCCTGGGCCACGAGTTTGCGGGGGATGTGGTAGAAGTAGGGGAGGATGTCACTAAGGTAAAGATAGGGGACAGGGTATCAGGGGCGCCCCTCCTTCCATGTATGAAGTGTGACGACTGCCAGAATGGAAATTTTTCTCTCTGCAAGCATTATAGTTTTATCGGTTCCAGGCAGCAGGGGAGTAATGCGGACTACGTTGTGATCCCTGAGCAGAATGCGGTTGTATTTGACAAGAGTATTTCCTATGAGCAGGGGGCCATGTTCGAACCATCTACAGTGGCTCTTCATGGACTTCTGCAAAATGATTACCAGGGAGGGCAGTGTGTTGCAATCCTGGGCGGAGGCACAATCGGCATGTTCACTATGCAGTGGGCAAAAATCTTCGGTTCTAAAAAGGTGGTTGTATTTGATATCAGTGAGGAAAGGCTAGAGCTGGCTAAACGTCTCGGCGCTGATGAGGTAATAAATACAGCGAAGGAGAATTACATGGAGGAGGCGAAGGCAATTACAGGAGGCAAAGGCTATGCCTATGTTTATGAGACGGCAGGGCAGGCCCCCACGATGTATATGGCTTTTGAACTGGCAGCTAATAAAGCAAATGTATGTTTTATCGGGACGCCTCATGTGGATCTGACCTTTACGCCTGCAATGTGGGAGAACATGAACAGAAAGGAATTTAAGCTGACAGGCTCATGGATGTCGTACAGTTCTCCGTTTCCGGGAAAAGAGTGGGATCTGACTGCACATTATTTTGCCACTGGGCAGCTTAAGTTTGACCCAGGTTTCATCTATAAAAAGATGCCGATGTGTGAAGCCCAGGAGGCCTTTCAGATGTTTAAGACGCCAGGCCTTGTCAAGGGGAAGGTTCTCCTCATGAATGAAGAGTAGGAGGACTCGAGATGATATTGACAGTGACGTTGAATGCTGCGATTGACAAACGCTATGTTGTAGAAGGTTTTCAGGCGGGGGAAGTAAATAGGGTAAAAGAGTGCGCCTATACACCTGGGGGCAAGGGACTGAATGTATCTAAACCTGCCGCCATCGCCGGGGCAGAGGTAGTTGCGACAGGTTTTGTGGGAGGCCATGCGGGCAATTATATAGAAGAATCCCTGCTGCCTTTCCATGTGAAGAGTGCATTTTATCACCTGGCTTCGGAGAGCCGTTCCTGCATTAATATATGGGATGCGGTAAACCATGTTCAGACAGAGTTCCTGGAACCAGGTTTTACGGTGACAGAGGAAGATTTTAAAGGCTTTCAGGAAAAATTTCAAAGTCTTGTACAACGGGCGGATGTTGTTACTATGTCCGGCAGTGTACCTAAAGGGTTGGATGGGACGGCATATCAGAAACTGGTAAAAATCGTGAGGGAAGCCGGGAAAAAGGTGATTCTGGACACCAGTGGGAAACTTCTGGAAATGGGAATTGATGCATGTCCGACTATGATCAAACCCAATATTGATGAAATCAGAATGCTTACCGGAAAGTCTTGTGCCAATATGGAAGACATGGTAGAGGCAGCCAAGGAAATTCACAACAGGGGGGTAGAAATTGTGGCAGTTTCCCTGGGTGGGGATGGTTCCTTTGTAGTATGCGGACAAGGAATCTATCAGGCCAGGGTGCCCAAAATTGATGCGGTGAATACTGTGGGATGCGGCGATTCTATGATAGCAGGGTTTGCCCTGGGGTTAAGTGAAGGATTGGGCATTGAGGAAATCCTGAGAAAGGCCAGCGCCATTTCTGCAGCCGCCGCCCTTAGAGAAGAGACGGGCTTTTTTATGAAGGAAGATATGGAAAGGATTTATCCAGATATTGAGATAACCAGGCTGAGTTAGTACGGCAAGGATAAAGAGATGTCGATAGTATCCGCAAATTCCATGCGGTAAAATTAATAAAAGAAAAGGAGACTAAAAAAATGGGAGAAGTTTTAAATCCGGCAGATGTGCCAAAAGTGAAGTTTTATACAGGGGATGAAGTTCCCTGTGTAGGAATGGGGACCTTTGGATCCGACAGGTTTACACCAGAGCAGGTATCAAATGCAGTGGCAGGCGCAATACGTTGTGGATACCGGATGTTCGATTGTGCAGCCTGCTATGGAAATGAGGATCAGATTGGGGAAGTATTTAAAGCAGCCTTTGACGAGGGGATAGTGGAGAGGAAAGACCTCTATATTATGACAAAGGTATGGAACGATATGCATGAGAGGGTGGAAGAATCCTGCAGAAAGAGTATTGTGGATTTACAGTGTGATTACATCGACTTATTTTTTATACACTGGCCATTCCCCAACTATCATGCGCCAGGATGCGATGTGGATTCCCGTAACCCAGACTCCAAGCCGTTTAGTGTAGAAGAATTTATGAGTACTTACAGACAGTGTGAATCATTGGTTGAAAAGGGGTTAATCCGCCATATTGGTATTTCTAATATGACGATCCCGAAGCTGGATGCAGTACTTCCGCTTATGAAAATTATGCCTGTGGCATGTGAACTGGAGCTGCACCCATGTTTCCAGCAGCAGGAATTATTTGATTACTTGACAAAGCACAACATCCAGCCTATCGGTTTTATGCCACTGGGTTCTCCTCAGAGGCCAGAGCGTGATATGTGCCCTGAGGACGTGGCAGACCTACAGACACCTGAGATGCAGGAAATTGCGAAGGCACATGGTGTACATCCAGCTATTATCGCTCTGAAATGGGCCCGCCAGAGAGGGCAGATCCCGATTCCCTTCTCTGTACATGAAATGGAATATGTAAGCAACTTAAAAAGTATGATGGAGGATCCCCTTACAGACGAGGAGATGGCCAAGATTGCCACACTTGAGAGGAACAACCGCCTTGTAAAAGGGCAGGTGTTCCTGTGGGAAGGTGCAAAGGACTGGCATGACCTCTGGGATGAAGACGGGGTAATTGTAACTTTATAATTTCAGAGGGAAGCCGCAGGCAAGGCTTTTTCCTGGAATAATTGGGAATATTGAATCATTATAGTAAAGAAAAGGCATGCGCCATACAATCTTTGTTGTGTGGGCATGCTTTTTATAATCTAGGGAGTTTGAGGAGGGGTTCTCTCCTTTGGCACGGGGAATGTGCTTTCTATGAAATAAAATAGCGCCATCCCTCCTGGCTTTTAATGCATAATATACAAAATTTTAAGAGATGCAGCCAGGCCGGCTCAATATACCGATCCAATCAGAGTGCACTATTGTAAAAAGAGGGTGACTTGATGTATACTATCTATTAAGTTATACTTATTGAACTGCCGATATTCAATAAAGTATGTTTTATTCTATGGGCCATAATTCCTGCAGAATAAAAAGTCCTGTGCAGATTACACAGAAGCTAAGAAAAATCATGCGGCTGAAGTGCGTACAAGAAGACTAGAGATTGTTTTGCAGCTTGGCTTCGATGGAACCCTGGAGAGGATCTGGGTTCAATGCCGCTTTTACGGGAGGATTATAGAGTGTACAAGGTATTATTAGTGGATGACGAGATTCTGGTCAGGGAGGCTATTAGTGCCAAGATTGAGTGGAATCAGCTAGGGTTTGAGCTGGCAGGAGATTGTGAGAATGGGAAAGATGCTATTGAATTTCTGGAAGAGACACGTGTGGATGTTGTTTTGACAGATATAGAGATGCCTTATATAGACGGGATGGGATTATGTAAATATGTCTATGAAAATTGCCCCCAGACTATGGTTATAATTTTTAGTGGGTATAGTGATTTTGAGTATGCGAAGCAGGCCATACAGTATAAAGTGGCGGAGTATATTTTAAAACCTGTTACTGCAAAAGAATTATCTGAGGTATTACTTCGGATTAAAGATAATTTAGACGGGGAAAGAAAACAAGAGCAGAAGATAGATGAATTGACTAAGGTTTACCACAGTTATACAAAAAATGAATCTTTGATTGTGTCAAGGACACTTTCGCGGCTGATCCAGGGAACCCAGGAAGTGGAGACCAGCCTGCGTGAGCTGCAGGAATTTGGTATTACAATTGAGGGGGCATTCTACCGGGTTGCTGTGGTGGATATAGATGTATATTCTGATTTATATGAGATTGATGATGAATTAAAAAAGGAAAGTGCCCTGATGTCCTTTGTGGTAGAAAATATCAGTGATGAGATTGTGAGGAACTATCAGGCCGGTCTGGTGTACAGAGATTCGGATAATAGGGTGTGTATTTTGTTCTATACAGGCAGGCCCAGGGAGTTTGAGGAAGAGGCAGAAGCAATCTCCAGGGAGATTAAAGAGGCAGTCCGTCAGACTATGAAGCTCAGTATATCTATGGGGATCGGCATCCATGTAGATTCAATGGAAGAGTTGTCTAAGTCTTACCATTCGGCGGTGGAGGCATTGAAGTACCGGTATACAAAAGGGGATGGGGTGATTTTTGACTGTGAGAAAGCTGCCGAAACCAGGAATCCCATGGAGCTGGAACAGGATTTCAGGGATATAGCTTCCGCGTTGAAAAGTAAGGATGAAGAGGTTCTGCAAGATGCAATGGACCATGTGGAGGAGTGGATGAAATCTGGCTATGTGGGTAAAAATAAGGCGGTCGCTTATCTGCACCAGGTTCTGCGTATCATTTACGAAACAACCAGGGAGATGGACGAGAGTTTCCAGCTTGGGGATGCCGATGTTTCACAGATCACAGATGCTAAAAATTTCGATATGGCCATGAAATTGACAAGGGAATACGCAAAGAAAGGTTTTGAGACTGTCAGCAGGGCAGCACAGTCCAGCGGAGAACGGCAGGCATTGATGGCCATGGAATATATTCGGGAGAATTATAATAACCCGGATTTGGGATTAAACCTGATATGTGAATACCTGAATATCAGCACAAGCCGGTTCAGCAGCATTTTTAAAGAGGAGACAGGGAAGACGTTTACAGAGGCCCTGACTAATATCAGGATGGAGAAGGCAAAGCAGCTCTTGTGCCAGACGAGTCTTAAAAACTACGAGATCGCCGAGAAAGTAGGGTTTAGTGACCCCCATTATTTCAGTATTGCATTTAAAAAAATAACAGGGAAAACGCCAAAGGAGTATGCCAGGGAGAATTAGCACATGAGGAAAAGAAAGGAAGGGAGAACTATATTTGCCAGATTTAAGAGCATCCAGAGTACAATGATGATATCCTTTTCAGTCCTCATGGTGATTGCCGTGTTAATTTTTCTGCTTATTGCTGTGAAGTTTACAAACAATACAATCTATGAGAATTCTATTAATTATACTTCACAGATTATTAAGCAGGTTAATTATGATATTGATTCCTATATGGATTACCTGGTAAATATTTCGTCGATTGTGGCCAAGAGCAGTGATGTATCCCAGTATTTATATGATAATACACAGCCCGAAGAAGAGGCAGAGGCGGAAAAACAGCGCATTTTATCCCAGTTTACCACCATTATGGACAGCCGGGATGATATTTATAATATCGCAGTGGTGGCAGACAATGGGCGGAGCGTGCTCAACAGCGGTGAGGACGACTTTACGGAATATGTGGATATTAAGGATGAGAGCTGGTACAAGGCTGCTTTAGACTCCAAGACAGGGTTAGCCATTTCACCGTCACATGTACAGAACGTAATTAAGAGCAGTTATAAATGGGTAATTACACTAAGCAGGGCATTGGTAAATTATAAGACAGGTGACAATGAGGGCGTCTTTTTTGTAGACTTGAACTATAGTGCAATCAGTGAATTGTGTAATAACAACAATATTGGTAACAAAGGGTATATTTTTATCCTGGACAGCAACGGAAGCATTATTTATCATCCCAAGCAGCAGCTAATGTACGGGGGCCTGAAAACAGAGAATATAGAAGAAATTATGGCTTGTGAGTCAGACTATCTGATCACTAAGGAAGGGGAAGAGAGTAAGCTCTATACCATCTCCAAGTCAGAGATGACAGGCTGGACTGTTGTGGGGGCTGCATATACCTCGGAGCTGCTTAAGAATAACAAACAGGCACAAATGCTATATCTCCTTGTGGCAGCAGGCCTTCTGCTGGGGGTTATTCTGATTTCAAATATTATTTCCAGGGAGATTACTAAACCCATCAGGCAGCTCAGGGATTCCATGAGCATGGTGGAGGAGGGGCATTTCGATAAGGCAAATGTGGCAGTGACCACCAAAAATGAAATCGGCAGTCTGAGCAAGTCCTTTAATGTAATGACAGAGCGTATCCACACGTTGATGGAACAAAACGTCTATGAGCAGAAGGAGAAACGAAAAAATGAGATGCGGGCTCTCCAGGCCCAGATTAACCCTCATTTCCTGTATAATACACTGGATTCTATTATCTGGATGTCAGAGGCAGGGAAAAATGAGGAGGTTGTCCTGATGACGGCTGCGCTGGCGAAGCTGCTGCGCCAAAGTATCAGTAATGATAAGGAACAGGTTACTTTGTCAGAGGAGATAGAATATGTGGAGAGTTATCTGACTATCCAGAAGATGCGTTATAAGGATAAACTGGAGTATTCTATAGAGGTGATGCCGGAGACAAGGGGGACTAAGATCATCAAGTTTGCACTCCAGCCTCTTGTGGAGAATGCGATTTACCATGGCCTGAAATATAAAGAGACAAAAGGTCATCTGAATATCCGCGCATATGAGAGAGGGAATAAAGTATATATAACAGTCGCAGATGACGGCGTTGGGATGGATGATGAGACATTGCAGCATATTTTTGATGAGACAAAGACAGAGCATAAATCTAACGGCGTGGGGGTGCCGAATGTGCAGAAGCGGCTGAAGCTCTATTATGGAGCTGATTATGGGATATCTTATATCAGCAGGAAGGGGGTAGGCACGGTGGCCACAGTAAGTGTGCCGCTGGAGAGCATAGTAGACAATGAAAAAACTGACCAGTAAAAGAGTTATGACGACCCTGTTTGTGTTTTGCGTATTTATTGCTTTGCTAGTGGCTGCAGCAAGTTTCCTGAATTTTGAGAGTACAGAGAAAAAGACGTATAAGCTTATCCTGATGCCAAAGACAATTGATGAATCCAACGGTTTCTGGACTTCCCTCATAGCAGGGGCTAAGCTGGGGGCAGAAGAATTTGGCGTGGAACTGGAGGTTCTGGGAGGAAAATCAGAGGAAGATGTGGAAGGCCAGATTCAGCAGATAGAGGAAGTGATTAAAAAGAAACCGGATGCTATCCTGGTATCTCCCTGCAGTTATTCGGAGACAACTGAAGTATTGCAGAAAGTAGTGGACAGAGACATTCGTCTGATTTTGATTGATTCTGTGATTGACAGGGATATTGCGGATAGTATTGTGGCGACAGACAGTTATCTGGCGGGTGAGGAACTGGGGGAATTTACAAGGACCCTGCTGGATGAAGATTCCCAAATTGGGATTGTAGGGCATGTGAAAGGCGCGTCTACGGTTATTGAGCGGGAACAGGGGATGCGGGACGGCCTTGGCAGTTATGCCGGCCAGGTGCAGGATGTGGTATATTGTGATTCTTCCTATGATAAGGCGTATGCCTTGACGGTGGATTTAATGGAACGCTACCCGGACATTAAGGTAATTATGGGAACCAATGAATATGCGGCAGTGGGGGCGGCGCGGGCCATTAAAGATCTGGGGCTGTCCGGCAAGGTACAGATGGTAGGGTTTGACAATTCAATAGAAGAGATCCAGATGTTGGAGGAGGGGATATTCCAGGGGATCGTTATACAGAAACCCTTTAACATGGGATACCTGGGAATAGAGCAGGCGGTGGCTGTCCTGGAAGGCAGGCCTGCGGAGGAGAATCTGGATGTAGGCTGCAAGCTGATAACAAGAGACAATATGTATGAGGAAGAAAACCAGAGGCTTCTGTATCCATTTACAGGCCAGCAGTAAGCTGATGGGTTAAGAATATGGGGATAAAATAGGCATGGGAAGGGTGGGAATGTGAGAAGATAATTAGACAGCAAGCCGGGAGAGGGAGTTCCGGGAGAAAGAGAAAATACTGTTTTTGGAATTATTAAAAAAAGGTTAAAAAATTACAGTCTGTAATTTCTGTCTCTTAT
>ERZ652168.277-NODE-277-length-16246-cov-11.5037_pt1 | contig 16246 bp, 16 predicted proteins | sample MGYA00514763_ERZ652168 | MGnify/ENA metagenome assembly ERZ652168
TGCCAGAAAGCGTGCGTATTGCCTGAAAATCCAGCCAGCTACAGGGTCGTTCGCACGAAATCTTATTTATTCAACAAAGCCGTTGCGGAGGCTATGGCCCTGGTACGAGCGCTGAACAAAATGACGAAAGCAGGTATGCCTGAAAGCGTGCGTATTGCCTGAAAACACAACCCGCTACGGGGGAGACTTACCCGAAATCTGATTTATTCAACAAAGCCAGGCATACCCTCTTGGCCTCCTGCCTAATCTGAAAATTAACTTCTACTCTATTGACGCCATTCAACTTGAACTGCGTGACAACAGTGGTGATCTTATCTGGCGAGATTTCACGTTCTCCCGCGATTTTATCAACGGTTTTATGCCTTATATCAGACCAATAAATTAGCACTGATTATCGACGGGAGCGGGGGAGAAACTCCCCCGGAAGGAGATTAAGAAATGGTATTAACCGGTATTGAAACAGTAAAGGTAGCGGTGATCTGTACAGGCCACGTCAGCCATCAAGATTCAGAGATTATCCCTGAGTTTCTCTGGAAAAACTGGAAAGAATCCGGAGAGTTCTGGATAAGCAGTACTGCTCACGGTTGGTTATTTCGGTTGTGTGCTCTGCCCGATGAATGGGAGGAGCGTCTGAAAAATTTTGGAGTAAGTGATGGCTGCATATCAAATCTTAGAGTGCTGGAATGTGAAGGATATGACTGGGTTCATTTCCAGGCTGATGCACCCATCGTGGAGGAGCTTCAGCACTGGGACTGGTAAAAAGCTGGAACACTAAAGGGGGTTTAAAAAGCAGAGAAAAAAAGGGAGCCGGATTGCGAGAACAATCCGGCAGGTTGACAAAAGAAAATGTGAGGTTTGCTTATGTCATTATCCATTCTACAGCTTGCCGAGGATCTTGCAAAGGGTAAGCGAATGAGAGTACCACCGATGAACGGACCGGAGTGGCGACACTTCTGTTTCTGGCTTGAATATTACATGGGATACAGTATGTAAAGTAACGAACGGCGCTCATGGAAGCGCCGTTTTTTTTAACTTTCAGCAGGGGGAATTTCACGCCTGGACTGGCGTTTTATCATCAGTAGATGAAGAGACCCGCTTTCTCTGACGTGTTCTTTTTCCTTCAGTAATCTCTTTTAAATCTTTAAGCGTCACGTCATGAAAACCAAAGTTTTTAAGGTGCTCAAGGATTTCGCTGAGTGTGTATCCCTTGTTTTTAATCAGCGTCTCAATATCACTTTTCAGGGAATCAAGTACATCTCGTTTCTGTAATCTTTCTTGCGTCACATCTGGGAGTTCAGCCAGCTGACCTCGAATAGATTCGATGTCTGTTGTGCTGTACAGCTTCGATTTTTTGGCAACCATTCTGGAATCCTCCACCGGAAAATTTTTCATTGTATCTACCGAAAAAATCATTACAAGCAGAGCAGAATTTTCTGCGTAAAAATTTGGATAACCAGCTCCGGAAATCATAATCCCTTAGCGTTAGAGGAAGCGTAGCCTATCCCGTTCTCTGTGAAACACAGGCGATGATGTGCCTTGCATGAATATCAATATACCTGAACTAGCGCAGCGTACTCCCTTTGTCATCTGGCATACAGGTTGCAAATTTGCTAAACTCATTTGCGAAGTTCAAAAGCGGGACAGGATATGTTTTGTATTACCGCCACCACGGTGGCAGCAATCCAAAACTCCTGGTCAGGGCGAAGCCCCGACACCCCATACCGTGCTAACTGTAGGACCGAAAGGAAGATTTAGCGTCATGAGTAAGAGTGAGCGACGTAACAGAACAGCCACTCTTCCGCCGGTAAGATGTCTTCCGGAAGAGCGGGATGAGATACGTCAAAAGGCGGAGGATGCAGGTCTCAGCATTGGTGCATTTATGCTTAGGGCTGCGTTAGGAAGGAAGATTGCCCCGCAGACAGATCACAAACTCATTAACGAGCTTTCACGTCTTGGCGGTTTACAGAAGCACCTCTTTAAAGAAGGGAACGGGGTCGGCAGTAAGGAGTACGCAGAGATACTGCAGGCCATCAAGGCAGCCATTTTCAGGATAGAGCAAAAGAACGACTAGACATGAACGCCATCATTCCACCCAAACGTCGCGACAAGAAGTCCAGCTTTGTTCAGCTGGTCGCGTACGTTTCTGTGCGTGATGATGTCCCGTTAAAAGACGAACTGAAAGAAGACCAGCGTTTCCAGCGACCGTCACGTTCCCGCCAGGCCATTTTTGATCGCCTTGTTGATTACATGAACCGTAGCGAAGGAACGATCACCGAGCAGATAACTGACATGAGTCCGGAAGGAGACGTCCGCTGTTCTGTTGACGGTGTTATCTGTCAGCATAACCTGATGTCGGTTGAAACAGCCGCAATGGAGATGAATAGCATTGCTATGCAGAACCTGCACGTAAAGGATGCGGTTTATCACTATATTTTGAGCTGGCAGGAAGATGAAAATCCTTCTGACGATCAGGTTTTTGATAGTGTGAAATACTCACTCAAGCGCCTGGGTATGGAAGAAAACCAGTATGTTGCGGGGATTCACCGTGATACGGATAATCTGCATGTTCATGTTGCGGCTAACCGCGTCCACCCGGTTTCTTATCGTGCGGCTAATGTCTGGAATGACGCGGATAAACTTCAGCGTACCTGCCGCGAACTGGAACTGAAGCACGGATTTAAAGTGGATAACGGAAGCTGGGTTCGTGATGCTGACAACAACATTGTGCGGGCCAGAAAAGGGTACCGCAATGCACCACGTTCAGCGCGACAGCTTGAACACTTTTCTGATAAAGAGTCTCTTCATCATTTTGCAGTCCAGCATGTTCGTAAACCTGTTAATGCCATGTTCCGAGAGAAGAACGCGTCATGGGAAAAACTGCATCAGGTCATGAATGATGCTGGTTTAATGTTAGAGACTTCCGGCAAAGGATTGATCGTGCGTGATGTGTGTGGCGATGAGAAACTGGCCGTTAAATCATCGCGGGTTCACCCTAGTATGACGCTTTCCCGTCTTGAGCCTGCGCTGGGAACCTTTGTTCCCTCCCCACGTTCTGCGGAAATGGTTAAGCAAAGTGTTCAGACGCCTTACAGTGACAAACTGCATGTCCGCGATCGTGGTGCCCGTGCGAAGCGCCGGCAGGCACGCGCTGACGCCCGTATCGATTTGCGCGAACGCTACGGGAAGTACCGCAACGCCTGGAAAAAACCTGACCTTCACGCCGCTGAACGATTCCGGGCTGTGTCCGCTGCATTTAAAGAACAGAAGACCCATATCCGGGATAACGAGAAAGACGCGCATATGCGTAAGCTCATGTACCACATCGTGGAGTTTGAACGTGAGAAGTCGATGGCAGCGCTGCGTATTGCACTGAAGGCAGAACGCCAGAAGTTGTATGACGAGGGCATGATGCGGCCGCTGACCTACCGTGCCTGGACCGAACAACAGGCGCTTCACGGCGATCAGGCTGCGCTCAGTCAGTTGCGTGGCTGGTCTTACCGACAGAATCGTAAAAACCGGACACCGCAGGCCTCTGAAAATATTATTTACTGTGCACCTGCAGATGACACTTCGTTGCTCAAAGCAGATGGTTACGAGGCCCGCCTGCATCGTGACGGCGCGGTTGTCTATTCCCGCCAGGGGCAGGATGCCATCATTGATCGGGGAGACCGCGTTGAAGTCATTAATCCGTATGATGACGGTGACCTCAACACGCGCATTGCCGTTGACATGGTGGCCTGGAAATCAGGCGAGCGTGTCGAATTCAGCCGGGATGGCTGTTTCGCATATGCTGCCGGCGATGCGGTGGCTGCGCACAACCTGCATCATCGTGACAGTATCATCGTGCCGAGTGACCGGGAACAATACGACTATACGCGGGAGAAGTTTAACCAGCTGAAAGGCCGGTATACGGACAGTGAACGGGAGGCACTTCGTCAGCAATATGACGAACGTTATTACGACGATGTCCGTAATAATGACGACAGCAGTTATAAGCCATAAAACCGCTTCGGTGCAGCATTAAGACGACAGAGCATCTGAGGGGATGTCAGGGTATTTGACTGTGCTGTCGCAGGCGGATCTGAAGGGAATTTCTCCCTGTCCCCACAAGCGTACGCTGATGGCCAGACAGGGAGTGCCAGGAAACGTGATTAGTGGCGGATCTGCGCCAGTTCGTCTTCCGTCAGACCAGTCATTTTCATGACGGTGCTACGGTCGATACCGTTCTGCAGCATGGTACGGGCTATTTTCAGAGTGGCCTGACGCTCACCTTCTGAACGACCTTTTTCAATACCGCGCTGTTCACCGAGCTGCAGACCTTCAGCTCTGCCCTTCTCGATACCTTTTTGTTCAAGCTGTTGTGCGATGGTCATAAGTGCGTCTCCGTGTTGCGGCACACGCTGTGCCAGTTCGCGTACAAAGGCTTCGGCGTCAGCTGTTTCGCCTGCCTGTACAATATAGTGTACCAGCGATATTACCTGTGATGAAGAGAGATATCCGGCCAGTAAAATGGGGGCCAGTCGATCAACCAGTTCAGCCAGGTCCCGCTGATGAATGTGTTTCTGCAGTAAGGTCAGGGCAGCCATACTGCGATGTCCGGCGATTTCATCATCCGGGATGACCGTAACGTCTACAAGAGGGAAAGCGCTGCTGTAAAGTTTGCCTGCCAGCGCCGGATCGTCAAACTCATCCAGCCACCGGGTGGAGTAAGGATACGGGGTGCGTTTCCCCGTATAGAACAGCACCGGTATCACCAGTGGCAACTTTTTATGGCCGGAATCAAGATGACGCTGCATCGCGGCTACCGCATACCGGATTAGACGAAAGGCCATATGCTTATCCGGAGACGACTGGTGTTCAATGAGTACATGGACATAGCCTTCCCCAGTTGTCGTTTTCAGGCTGTAGAGCACGTCACTGAAATACTGGCGGAGATCATCCTCAACGAACGAGCCGGATTCCAGTTTGAGCGTGCTGAGATCGCAGACGGTGCGCAGCTCTGCAGGCAGGTGAATTTCCATGAACTCCCGGGCAATATCCGGTTGCGTCAGGAACTGCCTGAATGTGGCATCGTGGGGAGTGGGGGTGCTGTTTTTTTTCTTCATCGGCAATAGCCTGTTAAAAATGACATGGAGATGTTATCACAACCCGGAAAAGTAATAATTGTCGCTGAAAGGAATGACCATCCGCCATTCTTTATGGGGGCGGTTAGGATCGTTGCCTTACACTAAACTGCCCCCAGGAAAATCATTTACGGATACAATGCTGGCCTTGATTTTGTGTCCGATCTATCTATCTGAATATATTTTCTCGATACTTTTGCGTATATCGTTAAGCCTGACTGGTTTTGTAAGAAGCTCAACCCCATCGACTGGACTCTCGCTGGAGTAAGCGCTGATGAAAATAAAGGGTGTTTGTGTGTTGGGACCTGAGCTTTTTTTTACTGCCATATAAAGCTCGTCGCCGGTCATGATTGGCATCTGCAGGTCACTAAGCACAAGATCGTATGGTTTACGTCGCAACTTCTCCAGCGCCCTTTCCGGAGATGAGGTATATTCTACTTGAAATATACCCTGTAAAATTGATGCGAGCGACTCACAAACCAACTCATCATCATCAATTATCAATATGCTGAGGTCGTTAGCCGTAAAACCTTCATTTCGAATAACATCGGAAATAGCCAATTCTTCTTTAGTCGATTTTTTTACAGGCAGCGTTATTCTGAATAGACTTCCAAGCCCTAACTCACTTTTGACACTTATACGTCCATTCATTGTTTTGACAACCCCCATAACAATGGCAAGCCCCATACCAAATCCGGGGACTTTTACTCCATCAGCTACTCGTATGAAAGGGAGGAATATCGATTTTAGTTTATCCTTTGGGATGCCTCTTCCTGTATCTTCAACCTCTATGACAAGTGTTCTATCACCTTCTAAAAAAGCATTTATAGTTATGTGACCTTTGTCGGTGTACTTTATGGCATTAGTTACTAAGTTTTCTGTGATCTGTGCAATCCTGAAAGGGTCGCTTATTATATGACTATCGCTAATATTGCCTATTCTAATATCAATAGAATGTTTATTGGAAATTGATTCACATTCGCTAACTGTATCTTTTATAAGTTTGGCAAGATTGAATGATATGTTGTTTACCACTATATTTCCATTGTCAACCTTAGCGAACTCTGCCAGGTCTTTCATCTGGTTTTCCATCCTCTTCGCGGCATTCTCCAGTCTTTCAATATGTTTTGAATCCAATCCTGAGTTTTTTAAGGATATTATTTCAATTGAAGATGTGATTGCCTGTAGAGACGTTTTTAATTCATGGCCTAATGCACCCAAAAAAGCATTTTTATTATTAAATGCAGCTTTTTCAGCTTCTAATAATTTATTGGTTTTATATAGCTGAAAAGCTACTATGATAAACATAGCAAAGATTAAAACTGTTACGATTGCCAGTAAAATAATAAGGCTTTGCCTTTTTTCTTTAAAGTCCTCAAGGGCTTTTGTTCTTTGATTGACCTCGGCATGGTCTGCTAAGTTGTTCAATGATTTTGAGTCTGGCTCAATTTTATTAACTAACTCAATAACTTTTACAATGTTTGGGTTGGGGGTGTTTATATACGTGTCTACCGCTTTTATTTTGTAATAAATAGAATCTATGATCTGCTTATACCCTTCTTGATTATATAAAGGTTCAGTCGATTCGCTCCTTGCTCTAATAACATGAATTCGGGAATAAAGGATATCTAGCTTTAATCGGATTTTATCCATATCTTTGTCTTCGCTCTTAACAAGAGAGTAAAACTCAGACAATTGGATTGAAAACTTTGCAATAGCCCATGCATAGTTTTCCTGAGTGCCGCTTATGGCATAAAAAGACTTGTCAGACAACATAGAATCGTATCTAACTATTGTCGATACAACAAAAGTTAATGTAACTGCCATTCCAGACAAAAGAATAAGGAATTTCTTTTTCATTTTAGCACCGTAATTTTGTTAACCTGCCAAATGAATCTTGATAAATACAATGGGTTGTTTATCTCACTAGCGTGCTCATCGAGTGGGTATATAACGAAGTAAGGACCAAAATTTCTTACTTTAAGTTTTTTACCATTCATTTTGTAAGCAAAAATGATGTTGTAATTTTCAACATCTGAGACAGGGATATCAATTGAGTAATCATTTAGTGCGCTCATTCTTAATGTTCTCCCTTGAGCACCGACTAACTTTAATATGTCTTTAACTCTAACACCCTCAAAATCTACTTTAGTTTTTGGTTTCGTCCACGGTGTCATTGTCTTTATGTGTGCCATTGGCATTTTAATAAAGTCATTGAATGTGAGTGTGTATCCAATGTCATTGTTTTTATGGCTAATCATTCCGTCAATATTTATATCTTCAGTCGCAGCCATTGTTTGAGAGGTCACAAACAAAATCGTGGCGAAAAATGAAAGTTGAAACTTATGCATAAAATTCCTCAAATTCTTTATTTAATACTTCCAGCATATAATCATCTTCGCTGCAATGAACACCTGCGGTATGGTTATTTCCGATATAAATTGATTCACATTTAGTATAGTAAAGACTACGCAACTCAGGTTTGACGGTGGTAAATATACACCTTGTGGGTATATTAAAGCCTGCTCCTAAATGAAGCGCAGAAGAATCGCAGGTATACAAAAAACATGCATGTTTTATGATTCCTGCGAAAGATAACGTATCACTGGATATGTTGCTTATATTAAAGAAATTAGGGTGATCTACGTCATTGAAACCTAATACTTTAACGCCGAACTCGTGGCTCAATTCTTCAACAATTTCAACATGAAATCGTGAGGGGATGCTTCTTATCTTTGTACTCGCGTTAGGACAAAACAGTATATACTCCCCCAGATCAAAATCTGGTACATCTGTGTTTAAAAGCCAGGAGTTATTTTTGATGTTATCATTAATGCTTTTGGGGTTGATTCCAAGATTAGTTAGAAAAAAATCATGCATCTCGATGCTATCAAAATCTTCCCAATAAAGCTGATTTCCCATATCTATATTAACGTCTGTATGGTTGATTTTAGCGATGTCAAAAGGTAAGTATAATAACTTATCAATAATGCCTGATGCCATGTGATAAATTTGTTCGACATAGTCCTGGCAATGCTCCGGCCTAATCAATGTTATATGAATATCCGGATTTATAGATTTAATTGCATGCAGAGCAGAGATTCCAATGATTGAATCTCCAAGGGTTACCCCTAATCCATTAATTATGGTGACTTTTTTTATTTTTTTATAATCAACCTCAACCTTGTTTAATGCATTGTTATATACTGTTTTATATGCCAATGGTGCAAGATCACCAACAGGCTTTTTTTTATTCACTCCATAGGGAGACACGATGTATCTCCCATTCAACAGAAGACTACCTGTATATTCTAATAAGCATCTGTTCATGGCTATTTGTTTGGAAAAAACTTATCTACATTTGATTTTATAACGAAAGATTTTATAGGCTTTTCATAGGGGCCAATAATATCAAGTTCGTTAATAGCTCTTGAGATCTCGCTATCAACTGCCCCGGATAACTGTCCTGTTAAAACCATAACCATCGCATGCTTATTTCCTGATGATCTGATTTTTTTAATTGTATTGAAAACGGTTTTATTATCTACAATCCAATCTAATATGTATGCATCGAACGGGGTTTGTTCGATAGCATCATCTAATTCATCTATACTATAGAATTCCTTTATTGTGTATCTATCCCCTTCAAGAAGAGATGATAGGCTCTGGACGATATTTTTATCGTCATCAAGCACAGCAATTCTATGCTTTTCTTTGTCTATTTTTTTTGGAATAATTTCGATTAAATCAATATTCATTTTTGATTCAAATAGCACATCATCACGGATACTGCTCGTTTTAACAACATGCCACACATCATTTATTTTTAATGCAGAGTAATTTGTCGGTTCCGATGGGTTTTCAGAAATATAGATCTTACAGGGCTCATTCAATTCCCCATCGCTCCAAACTGCCTCATGAACTTCAACATCCTTATTAGATTGTTCCTGATAGTAAAGTCGAAAAAAATCATCCAGCCTCATACCAACGGAATGCACAACTTCAAGCAACTGCTGAACTCGCCATTCACTTCCTCCTGCCAATTTTTTAGTGGCCGCAGTAGAAGACATCTCAAGGACATGCCCCACATGCATTGAATGTTTCTTCTCCGGTACGCCACCACTCGTTAGAACTTTTGCAACCAGATCTCCGACCCAGTTTGTGTTGTTATTCATCACTTTTCACCTCTTGTTTGGAGCGTCACGCATAAAGTAACTACAGGTATAAGGCAGAGGCATTTTATCAGTAAAAACAATCTTTTCCGATAACTTTACTCCTAAAGGTTTTAACCTGAGGTTGTGAATTTGCCGTATAACTCAACCACAGGTTGACATGTGCAGATGGTTCTATAACATATGCGTTAGAGTTACACATATGCACAACCTGGGGTTGGTTTGTTGCTGTGGCTATAAAACAGCGCCTGGGAAGGGGTGAGCTCGAAGTTCAAAAAGGGATGTAAGTCAGTAGCTATTACACCGTGGCTTGCCCATCACTTTTTTGTATACGCAACAATGTTGGTTTTTTTAAATTGCTCTTTAACAATGTGTAAAATCGAATTGATACAGAGTTCCTATTTAGACCCCTACGCAAAAATGCGACGTATCAAGCGGGACGATCTGTCGCTTGAGAAGGTTACCTCTGTGAAAGCAGACGTGGAACGGGCAACACTGATACGGTAAACGAAGTATCTAGCGTAATTATAAAGTATTGATTAAAGCCCACTGAAGAGTGGGCTTTGCTTAATCACTTTTATATGCCTTCCGGCAAAAGCAAGAGGAGAAATAATGGCAATTAATGCGCCGCCTGAAAAAAGGAAAAACCGTACATCAGATAATGTCATTTACATTGGTGCTGAACGTAAAGATAGAATAGATCAAATGACTATTGAGATTTCTTACAGTACCAAGAAGAAAGTCTCTACAGCTCGTTTTTTCCAATTTTTAATTGATCATTATGGAGAAAATGCAAAGAATGAATTTATTGAAGCGATAATAAAGTCGGATGATTCCTGACCTTATCTAAGTTTCCGTCTAGCACCTTTCCTGACGTATCTATGTATATTACTTTGTTTTCTATCAAGTTAAGTGTTTCGGTCTAATACCCCCGTTTCGTCGGAGCCATCATTATGAAACATCTACTTCCAGGGCTGCTTATCCCCGCAGTTCTGGCTGGCTGTGTCTCACACTCAGCCAGCACTGACGCCCCTGCCAGCATATACATCGATGGTCTAATCGCAGACAGCGCTCAGACTATCAGCCAGGCCCAGACCGGCCTTCACCAGACAGGACCGAATCCGGCCCGACCGGTATCCCCTACTGCACTGATTAAACCGTTACCACCTTCAACGCCTGTCAGACCAGGAGTGATCGAACCTTACCGAAGCCCGTCCCTTCCGGTATCGCAAAACGTTCAACTGCCGGTACTGAGCCATGTTTCCTACAACGGGCGCCCGGGACCTTTATCATTCCCGCAACGCGCTGGTTACGCCCGGAACATTACCGTTCAGGATGCCGCACAACGCATCATTCCTGTCGGCTGGTCAGTCAACTGGTCCCCGGGTCTGGAAAAAGTGCGCCGGCAACGGGTGAACCTGTCTCTTAACGATCAGTGGCCGCGCGTACTCAATAATCTGGTCTCGGCGAAGTCGCTCTACGCGACGGTTGAATGGGGACAGTCACGAATCACGATAACCTCATACAGCCCCCGACCTCGTCTCTTCAGCCATCAGTAACGGGAGGGGTCCATGAAACTGCCGGCAATTTTTCTTTGCTCCCTGCTTTTTCTGCCCCAGGCGCAGGCCTACTGTTTTAACTATGCCGCATCGAAGTACAACCAGAACCCGCTCGTCGTTGAATCCATCGCAATCTGGGAAAGCAGCCTCCGCCCTGACGCTGTCGGCCGTAACTACGATAAAGCCGGCAGGCTGCTCAGCTCTGATTATTGCCTCATGCAAATCAATACGGCGAACGTCCGGGCGCTGGTATCGATGGGTGTCATTTCTTCTGCTGACGATCTGTTAAAAGACCCGTGCTTATGTGTTCAGGCCGGCGCCTGGGTGCTTGCAAAACACCTGAAAAAATGTGGTAACACCTGGCGTTGTCTCGGCTCCTATAACGCCGGTTTCTCAGATGACCCGAAACAGGAACTAAAACGTCAGAACTACGCCGCAGAAATCCGCTCCATCTACGAACGCCTGTACGCCAGGCAGCACCGTGCCAGTTAAACCGCACAGACTGAGGTTCCCCATGATAGAAAAGCTTCTGGCCACGGTAGTGGCTTCGTTCATGCTGGCCGGCTGCCAGCAACCGAAATCCGTCATTACGGCGCCGTACGTTCCGCCGGAAAAAACGTCACAGAACGTCTCGGTAGTGCGAGCTCAGCAATACCAGCTCTGGGACGAGAAGGTCATCAATATCCGCACACCGCTACCGGCAGACACGATATACGCTAACAGCACGCGCCTCTCACTCGACTGGGACGGCGATGCGATCGAACTGCTGGCCCAGTTGGCCAGACAGCGCGGTCTTCAGTTTAACTACAGCGGCGTCCACCTGCCGTTACCGCTGAACATTCATGTCCGCGATATGACGTTCCAGAATCTGCTGCGCCTTGTCGAATCGCAAATCAGCTGGCGTGCCACGCTGCACCAGTATCCGGGCCTGCTGCAGGTCGAGTTTATGCCGGTGAAAGCAACGCCGGGGGGCCGCCGATGAAACATACCGCTATCGCGCTGCTCTGTCTGTGTGTCGCCGGATATGCGATGGCAGACGACAGCGAGCCGTCAATCCCACAGGGTATGGAACACTACCTGGACATCAGCAATGACAGTGAGAGTGACATCACTGACGCCCGGGCCGCCGTCATCCGATCAGCAGGTCACACCATCGGATTCCGGGGCGGGAAAGCGCAACGTGCATTTGAGCTGGTTAACGCGCTGAAGGCCCGGGAAAGCGCGCTGAATGCCCTGTATGACTTCAGAACGCTCGTCAGTCAGGAAGGCTGGTTACCGCCTGTCATCGACGAAGCGCAGGATGTGGCGCATATCACCGACGATCAGATCCGCACCGCAAGCCGCGTGTACCAAATCATTCTGCCGGAACGCTTTGTCAGTAACCCGCCGTCCTGGCGCCGCTGGTTACTGGCCGGGTTGAGCACGACATCCCCCTCTGCCCAGGAAGGTGGCGTCATCCCCAAAAACAGTGATGAACAGAAAATCTGGCAGGAAGCGGTGGAGAAAGGCTGGCAGGACGGACGTGACGGTGCCGATCACACGCTGGAGGCCAACTTTAACCGCCTGACCCGGGATTACCGGGGCATGTTGCTCTACTCACGCCTGTTGCGGGAAGGCTATATCTCTCGCCCGGAAATTACCGAGCAACAACAGAGCGTCAGCGGCGGCCATAAAAAACTGGTCACAGGCGATCGCGTCCGCAATCTGCGCAGGCATGCCGAGTTCAATCCAAATAAAGGTCACTGGAAACCGGTCATCAACACGGAGTCACACCATGAATCCCACCAAACCTTCTGATCCCTCCACCTCCGATCTTGAAATGTTTGATTTCGGTGGTGCGGTTAATGTGCAAAGTTACAAAGCCTTTCTGGTATGGGCAGCCAAAAATGCCGTCAGCGACATTCACGTTCAGGGCAGCAACCCCATCGTCATCGAACGCTATGGCCGGATGGTACCGGTGACGCCCTTCTCGTTACCGGACAATATCCTCTCGGACATTATTGACGGATTATTTGACCCGGAACTTCGCGCTAAGGTCCGGGGAGGAACCCCCCAGGACCGGGCCATACAGCTCGATGGGGATCAGAATAAACGCTATGGCCTCGATCGCGGTGAACGCCTGCGCTTTCGCTGCAATGTTGTGCAGGCAACCGCAGCCAACATGCTGACCACCTGTGCCATGACACAGCGCGTCATCCCGACAGCCATTCCTGAGCTGGAAGCGATGGGGATCGAGCCGGACCTGTTTGAAGCACTGCTGCCCCATAAAGGCCTTGGTCTGGTCTGCGGTGAAACCGGGTCAGGGAAAAGCACCCTGCTGGCCGCCATTTACCGTTACTGTGCGAACCTCTTCCCTGACCGCAAAATCACCACCGCTGAGGATCCGGTGGAGTACATTATCGGCCGTAAAGGCGATGTGCTGCCGGCGACACAGCTGGAGCTCGGCCGGGATGTTGCCACCTTCGCTGAAGCCATCAGGGCGGCGCTTCGCCGGGCACCGTCCATTATCGGCGTCGGGGAAATGCGCGACACCGAGACCATTCTGGCCGCCGTGCTGAGCGCACTGTTAGGTCACCTGTGCCTGAGCACCCTCCACACGGATTCCGTTGGCGAAACGATCCCCCGTCTGTTAGCCGGTATCCCGATTGAAATCCGGGAGGCGACGGCACGCGATGTGATGGGCACGATGCAGTACATCATCGTCCAGCGTCTGCTCAGAACCACAGACGGCAAACGTCAGGCGGTACGCGAATACCTGGTATTCGACCAGCCTCTGCGAAACGAAATGGCTCAGGTGCCTTATACCGAATGGGGCCACCTGCTGAACCGGAAAGTGCGGGAGAAGAAAGGCCGCATCGCTGATAAAGCCTTCACGCTGCTCCGGGAGGGCATCATTGGCCGCGATGAAATGCTCTCCGTTGTATCGCCTGCAGAACTTCGGGAAATGGAGGCCTGCGTATGAGAAGCGTGGAAAACCGCTGGCGTGAATCCAGCCGGCCGCTGACCGTTTACGGTGTCCCGGTCAGGATGTTCCTGATCTATCTCGTCTGGTGCAAGTTCCCGACCTTCATGACGTTGTGGATCTGCACGGGCGTACTGACGTTCTTCGGCGTTATCGCGCATTTCGGCTGGTCGTGGCCGGTGTTGCTGCAACGTCTTCTACACATGGTGCGGGGAAGCCGGAAGGCCGGTCGTCCCTGGTGGTATCGCCGCTTCTATGAATAATTCAGCAGGTATCGTGTATGGCTCAGCATGCTCAGGTCGCAGACCGACGTTTGTGGCTCGCAGTACCCCATGAAGAAAAAGATGAAGCCGTCGCCGCAGGCGGCCTCGCCAGTGACGGCAAACCCAATATCAGCTGGTCACCGGACGATAAGCTCTGGTATGCACGGGAAGGCACCGCCTTAGCAGGCATCCGGTTATGGCTCCCTGATACTTCCGCGCGGGCAACGGGTGACGCCGACCCCCGGGTGGAGTTTGCTGACAGGTTAAAGGAAGCCGGTTTCATCCTGGAAGGCCTCCCCGTCATGGACGGGAAATGGCACCGGGCCAAAGTCGAAGAGGATAAAAAAGGTAAATCACACCGGGAAGGGGGCGGTGCCTATAAAGGGTTCACTGACGGCCATCCCGCCGGCATTTTTGTGAATTATCACCGTTCGTCGGAAAAAGAAGTTTCCCGGTGGCGGGCTCAGGGGGGAGAAACGGACCCGCTGACACGGCTGCACATTCGCGCTGCAACCCGCCAGGCGCAGGACGATAGCGAACGTGTCCGGCAGCAGGCCTATGCGGAAAAAGCCCGTGCGGCCAGCCAGCTTTATGACCAGCTGGCCCCGGCGACAGACTCACATCCTTATCTGATGCGTAAAGGCGTTTCCGCCGATCCGGCATTACGTGTCACCCGCAACAACCGACTGGTAGTACCGTTTTATAACCAGGACGGTGAATTTCAGTCCCTGCAGTACATCGCCGAAGACGGGGAAAAGAAACTCTATTCTGAAGCGCCCAAAGCCGGCAATTTTTTTATCACCGGCGGCATGCCGGTGAATGGCCAGCCCATTTTGTATGCCGAAGGGTATGCGACGGCCAGAAGCCTCACTGCAGCGACAGGCTTCCCGGTCGTGATGGCCATCGATGCCGGCAATATGAGAACGATAGCGGAAGGATTCGGACAGCGGTTCCCCGACAGCCCGCACTTCTTCATGGCCGATATGGACCTGAAGAAAAACGATAACAAAGACGATCTTTACCTTGCCATTCAGTCCTCCCGTTTTGTCCCCAGCGATCCGGGTTTCTATATGGATGAAGAAAAACTGAAGGAAATGAAGGGACTGTTTATGGCGTTACAGGCCGCCGATCGTGTGCCTGACGGACATGTTGTGATACCGCCATTTACTGAGCAGGAAATGAAAGCAGGGTTGTCTGATTTCAACGATCTCCATTCAGCTCGCGGGCTGGATTCACTGAAAACCGTACTGGCGGAGACACCCGGCCTTGCTGCACATCTGTATCACCCGGAGACGCAAACAATGACAGTTCCAGTTGAAAAGCAGGCACCTGCGCAGCCCTTCCCTGAGCCGGTCCCCGCGTATGACAACGTATCACAGGAAGGGCCTGACAATACCAGCGCAGATATGGAGAGTTATGAAGCCATGATGGCTGCGGAAGCAGCAGCTGCACCGGAAGCAGCAGCGGCACCGGAAGCAGCAGCGGCGCCCACCTTCGCCAGCCTTCTGAAAGTGACCTCAGCGCCTGCGGAACCAGAGGTATCTGCAGATCCGGCGGCAGATGACAATCCGGCACCGGTAAAAGCAAAAACCACGGCAGAAAACGCGACGACCGCTGCGAATGAGCCGGATGAAACTGAAAATGCCATCGTATGGGGGCCCCGCGCGCCGGGCGAAGGTAACTTCACCCCGGAGACAGCGCCCGCATCAACCTTAATTGATACCAATGCCCTGCTTCAGCGCATCACGCATGAAATGCAGAGCAACACCGTGCTGTACAAGCTCGATGGTCAGCCGGCATTTCGCGATCATGGCAACCGGATGACAATGGAAACCCCGGATGCCAGTAAGCAGGATGACATGGTGATGGCCGCGCTGCTCACGGCAATGCAGCATTATGGTCGCAGGATCCAGATCACCGGCAGCGAAACCTTTCAGACGAAAGTTATCGGGCTGATTGCATCACACGGGCTGGATGTGCAGATGCGCGATCCGGTACAGCAGGCCATGTTAAACGAGGCGATCAAACAGCAGGCCGCTGACAGGCCGGATGTCCGCGACAGTATCAATGCCACGCCCGTGATGCCTGCGGATGCGCCCGTTCAGACCAGTCCCGGCAAAAACGCGCCCGGTCCAGCACCGGCAGGCGAACAACCCTCCCCGGTCCC
>ERZ652168.280-NODE-280-length-15918-cov-8.26439_pt1 | contig 15918 bp, 16 predicted proteins | sample MGYA00514763_ERZ652168 | MGnify/ENA metagenome assembly ERZ652168
AATTTTAATCAGCGAGTCAGCTTGGGAAGAAATGACCTGCTTATTCGCACCTTCCTTAGCCACTACCTGCCCGACACTGTGGGTGAGGATTTATCGCTGTATTTTGCCCGGGAGTCAGGGGTGCTTCTTGAAGGGGGCTTGCTGTTTGTCGACAATGGGGAAGGACATATCCGGTTAAATCTGGCGTGCCCACGGACTATGCTGACAGCAGGGATGAAAAGAATTTCACAGGTACTGCGGACACCGGCCCCTAACAGGGTATAACCCCTTTCTCTTTGGCCGTTTGTCCTGTCAGGATGTCGTCAGAACCCGGCATAACACCCTGTGCCGGGAACAAAAAAGGCACGGATGAACAGGTTGTGAATATCCTGAGTGAAGCCTGCTGATGACATTTCTGGCGACAAAAAAATGCCGCCCTTAAGGGGCGGCTTATGCCAGCGTCACGGGGTTATCGTCTGACCGCCATGATGCCCGCATCGACATCCCAGATAGCGCCCGTCACCCATGAGGTTTTGTCAGACAACAGGAAGAGAATAGTGTTTGCCACATCTTCGGCAGTTCCGACGCGTCCCAGCGGGTGGAAATCGTTCAGCGACTTCATAGCATCTGCGATATCCGCTTTGTCCATGAAGCCTTCGTATATCGGCGTATGAACAATCCCGGGAGACACCGCGTTGACACGAATACCCGCGCTGGCCAGCTCAATCGCCAGATTACGCGTCAGGGCATGCAGACCCGCTTTTGCCATTGAATAGGCCGAGGCCGGCGAGTCACCCAGTGCAGCCTGAGCACCAATCGAACCGACGTTGACGATAGACCCTTCGAGCTTCGCGGCGAGCATGTTCTTCACGACATCCTGTGTAATAAAGAACGTGGCTCGGTTCAGCGAAAGATACATGTCATAATCGGCAAAGCTGTGCTCGGTAAATCCTTTGGGCATGAAGATACCGGCGGCATTCACCATCAGGCTGATATCGCGATGGTGAGCATTAATTTCCTGACGGATAGTTTCCATACCTTCTTCGGTCATCAGGTTCGCCGCGATGACCGCAACCGGTCCCAGAGGGCTCAGTTCTTTTTGCACCGCTTCGGCTTTGTCTTTTTTATTCCCGGTCAGCACGACACTGCCGCCCGCTTCCAGTACCATGCGTGCCACGGCCAGGCCCATGCCGCTGGTACCGCCGACGACGAGCAGTTTTTTACCTTTGAAAAAAGTGTTCATTTTCTGACTCCATTACTGGTGGGTAAGACGTTGCCGGCAGCGTGAAACTGCCGGCGGTTGACGGATTAAATACTGCAGCCATCCGTTCCGCAGGTCTGACCCGCAGTGGCTGAAAATTCGGTTTGCTGTTCATCCCAGACCTGACGCAGGGCATTCAAAAAGTTATCTGCTGCCTGAGCCCCGCTGATGGCATATTTTTCGTTCATCACAAAAACCGGAACGCCGCTGAGGCCAATAGACTGTGCGTGGGCTTCATCGTCGGAAACGGTGGCGCGAAAATCGTCATTTTCCAGGGCGGCTTCAGCGTCAGCTTTCGGCATACCGGCTTCTACGGCCATGGCAACGAGCTGCTGACGGTCAAAGAGAGAGCGACCTTCGGTGATACTGCCATGATAAAAACGTTCTTCCACCGCGTCCGCAATTCCGGCCTTACGCGCGGCAACCAGCAGGGTGTGTGCATCTTCTGTATCACCAAACATCATGCCGTCGAAGTTGTAGATCAGACCTTCAGATTTACGTCGGTGCCCACCTGATTCATCATCAGCTCCGCTGAATGCTGACTGCCCAGCTTTTTAACGATGGCATCCTTAAAAGGCATCGCGGGAGTACCACCGGCCAGACGGTAGCTGTGATGGCGGATCACCACCTGGTCGCGAAATTCAAAGCGATTCAGACCCTGTTCAAATCTTTTTTTAGCAATCCAGCACCACGGGCAGACCAAATCTGACCAGATATCGATGGTAAGGGTGGGTTTCAGCGTTTGCATAATGATTCCTCAAAGACGTTGGGCGGTCGGATCTCACTTATCAGAGAACCGCGACCGTATGGGATTTATTGCGCCTGCCAGACCGGGTAATCGGTATAGCCTTTTTCCGGGGAACCACTGACGCCGTAGTAGGTGGCGCGGTCACTTTCTGCCAGTGGCCAGCCGTTTTGCATTCTTTCAACCAGATCCGGGTTAGCGATGTAGGGCACACCAAATGCCACCAGATCCAGCTCATCATCTTCCAGAGCCTGCTCTGCGATATCACGGGTAAAACCGCCGGCAGCGATGATGGTGCCTTTAAACGTGTTGCGAAAACGGCGGCGGAAGCCTTCCGGAAGTGGCGCTTTGGTGTACACCGGCTGATAGTAAAGGTGTACGTAGGCCAGTTCCCGCTGACCGAGCGCGTCGGTGATGGCTGACCAGGTTTGCTCTTCACCTTCATACGGCGCGAGGTCATAAATGCGGCCGAACGGTGACAGGCGCACGGCAACGTGGCTGTTACCCACAGCTTCCGCCACGGCGTCAATGGTCTCCAGCAGGAAACGCTGACGATTTTCCACCGAGCCGCCGTATTCGTCGGTGCGGGTGTTCAGTTCGCTACTGAGGAACTGGTCAAAGATGAATCCGTTTGCCGCCATGATTTCCACGCCGTCAAAGCCGGCTTCCATCGCCAGGCGTGCGGAGTGCACGAAGTCTGCAGTGATGCGTTTAACTTCATGCGTTTCCAGCGCGCGTGGCTGGCTTGGTACAACCGGGCCCGGTTCTCCGGATTCGGTCAGCGCAAAAACGGTGGTATTGACCGCCTGAACGGTGCCCGCTGAAACCGGCGCTATGTGGCCTGGCTGAAGAGAGACGTGAGACATACGGCCGACGTGCCAGAGCTGCGCGAAAATACAGCCACCTTTGGCGTGAACCGCTTGTGTCACCTTACGCCAGCCCTGGACGTGTTCGTCGTTGTAGATACCAGGGGTATAAAGGTAACCCCGGCCTTCTTCTGAAACCGGCATCCCTTCGGTGATGAGCAGGCCAGCAGAAGCACGCTGTGCATAGTACAAAGCCACGACCTCATCCGGCACGTCATTCATGGTGCGGGTGCGGGTCATCGGTGCCATGACTACACGGTTTTTTAACGCCAGGCCAGACAGATTGTAGGGGGTGAAAAGCTTACTCATCGTATACCTCACAAAAAACAAAAAGGAGTATCCCGGCAGGGATTTGCACAGCCCGGCAGTATCATCGACTGGACGTCGCGCACTGGAGTTGCATAAACATCTGATGGGTGGCAATATACCAACCATCTAGTAGGTAGGTCAATGGGTGTGTCGTATTTTTTTGTCATAACGCAGCCATTTCTGAATTGTCACTCATTTTGCGAGGTCATCACCATGCGTACATTAACAGCTTATAACGAAGATAATTTCCGCCAGATAGAGCAGTACAAAGGAATATCGGTGGTACGTTTCTCTGCACCCTGGTGTCCGCCCTGTCAGGCCAGCGAAGAAATGTTCAGTCAGTTTGCAGACCGGCTCGATGGAGATATTCAGGTGGGGAAAGTCAATGTAGATCAGGCGCCGGTGCTGACAACCAAATACGAGATCTGGGGGCTGCCGTCTGTGCTGATATTTCATGAAGGGCAATTAGTTAAACGCATACCGGGTGTGAAACCTGCATCGGTATATGCTCAGGCTATTGCGGACATAAAAAAAGGGCAGTAATGCCCTTTTAACGTGGAATTTATTAATGCTTAACCGCGTGCCTGACCGACGGCATCCAGAGTGCGGGCTGAATAAATGACCGCCGCGCCAGCGTTGAGGTTAATCGCCACGCCCAGCGCTTCAGCAATTTCAGCGTCGGTTGCACCGGCTTTCACAGCGGCGTCGGCGTGAAAAGCAATACAGCCGTCGCAGCGGGTTGTGACTGCGCACGCCAGGGCAATGAGTTCACGCACTTTTGCGCCCAAAAGGTCAGTTTTGTTACCTGCGTTGCCCAGGGCAACCACGCCTTTCATGGTCTCGGGGGTCAGTTTGCCCAACTCGCCTAAACGTTGCATTAACTCTGAGCGATAGTTGTTCCAGTCCAGCATAGTGTCATTCTCCTGAATGAGGGGTATTAAGAAGCAGTTTTATATACTTAAGGCTGTTGGCGAAGACTTCGGGTCTGGCCGTTGCATGCGCCACTACGCTTGAGCCTTCACAGACATTAATGATCATCAAAGCAATATCTGATGGTTCGGCATGGGATGAAAACTCACCTGACTCCATGCCCGCCCTGACGACTTTTGTGAGCCACTCGATTTGCATATCGAAATAAAGTGATGTCTGTACAGTAATTGCCTGAGGCAGATTGGCGGTCTCTGCTGACAACGCACAACACAGTGGCAGTAGCGAAGCTTTATGGCTTTGCGCGAAGATATCGATGTAAGCCGCAATTCTTCTCTCCGCGCTTTTCTCAGTCGCCTCTATCTGCTCAAATACGCGTTGTGTATCAGAGAACGCCTGTATTACCACCTGCTCACCCAGAATATCTTTGGTCGGGAAATGGTGATGAATACTGGCCTTGGTGATACCCACTATTTTTGATAAATCAGCATAGCTGAATGCTGAATACCCTTTTTCGCGCATCAGGTGTTCTGCTTCGCTGAGCAGCCGTTCCCGTGTCATGGTTGTCATAATTACTCCATATAATCTACTAGTTGATAGATTATATTGTTGCTATTTTTCCGTAGCAAGTTGTATCACTGACTCAGTATCGTGCAGAGCTGAACGTCACTGCCATCCTGCATTCTGAATGGCAGCATTACATCTCTGACATCACGCCAGGCGTGTAATCATTTCAACCGGATTAGCCAGAGTATCGTGGATTGGCGAATTCTTTTGCATTTCGCTGACCAGCGCTTCTAACTCCTCGCGACTGGCGGTCTTGCTCGTAAGGTGAACATCGACGCGAATAGATTTCGCACCTTTACGCACGTTGCTGTCCAGCCCAAGGAAGCCGTTGAGGTTGATATCGAAATTAAGATCCAGCTCGATACCGTCCAGGTCGATCCCTTTTTCAGCAGCCATCATGGTAAGGGTGGCGGTATAACAGCCAGCCAGCGCCTGCATGATGTATTCAGTCGGGCTCATGCCGGTATCGGTGCCGAGTAAACCTGCGGGTTCATCACCGATATTAGAAAATTTCCCCACACGGCTGGTATCGATAACGCCGTTCTGGATTGTGGCGCCGGTCTCTGTGCGAACGGTTAATCCGCCGCTGGAACGGGCTTTCATCTGGAAAGTCAGGTTACCCAGGCCAGGCTGGCTGCGAACTGCTTCACGGGTATTGTGGATCGCAGCTGCGTCTGCAGAAGGTTTAACGGTAGTAGACATAATGGCTCCTGTAATTTCTTGATAAAAGGTATAGCTGGTGTAATCAGTACCAACCATCTAGTTGGTAGATTAATGTCGCGAACCTCTTTTGTCTACTCTTTTATAAAAAATAGGGGGAAAAGAACCCAGCAGGCTGTTTTATTTCATAATAACCATTTGATTTTTTTTTATAATCTTCCCAGCCGCTCACTCTTGCAGCAATCCAGCCTTTACCCGAAGGATAGTCTGGCGGGTGGTATTAAATTCCCGGGCAATAGCACTGATACTGATGCCAGCATTTAGGCGCTCTGTCACTGTTTGCTTTTGTTCCTCGCTCAGGATGGGGGGGCGACCGAAGCGTTTTCCAGCCGCTTTTGCCCTCGCAATACCTGAATACGTTCGCTCAAGCAGCAAATCTCGCTCAAACTCCGCTACAGCAGAAATTACCTGCATAGTCATTTTTCCGGCCGGACTGGTCAAGTCAACACCTCCGAGTGCGAGACAATGAACGCGAATATCTAAAGCCGCCAGTTGCTCTACTGTTTTTCGGATATCCATCGCATTACGACCCAGACGGTCAAGTTTGGTGACAATCAGTACATCCCCATTTTCCATGCGATCTAGCAACCGGATAAATCCGGGGCGTTCGCTGGCAGCAACCGAGCCACTGATATGCTCCTCAATAAGTCGTTGGGATCTGATGGCAAAACCCGCCGCTTCAATTTCACGACGCTGGTTTTCTGTGGTCTGTTCCAGAGTTGAGACCCTGCAGTAGGCAAAAACACGTGACATGGGAAACTTTCCGTACGAAATGGATGTCCGAATTATAACGTGTGTCCGAAATTAATTTCACTAAGTTTCGGACATGTGCTGTAAGTGGTGTACGAAACCGACCGGTTTCGGTCACAGCGAACAAATAACAGATGAAAACTATACGCGAGGGAAGCATTTATGCCACGGCGACAGATACTGAGCAGTGAAGAGCAGGAACGCTTACTGGTTATACCAGATGATGAAATTATTCTGACCCGAATGTGTTTTCTGAACGAACCGGATATTGCGCTCATTAATAAGCACCGACGGCCAGCGAATCGCCTGGGCTTTGCTGTATTACTCTGTTATCTGCGTGGACCTGGATTTATTCCGGACAAAAGCAGTGCTCCTCACAATGGCGTTGTATCCAGGGTTGCTTCCCGACTGAAACTTCAGCCTGATTTATGGCCGGAATATGCATCCAGAGAGCAAACCCGCTGGGAACATCTGACCGAACTTTATCGCTACCTGGAACTATCCCCGTTCAGCCGGTCAATGCAAAAAGACTGTATCCGCCATCTGCACCCCTATGCCATGCGAACTGACAAAGGATTTATGCTGGCGGAAGAAATGCTCAGCTGGCTACATAACAATAATGTTATTTTCCCTTCTGTTGAAGTGATCGAACGGACGCTTGCCGAAGTCGTCACGCTCGCTAACAGATCGGTATTTTCGACACTTACCGCGCAACTGGAAAAGCAGCATAAATCAGCACTCGACAGCCTGCTCATATCAGAGGGTGAACAACCTTCCCGTCTGGCATTGCTGCTACAGCCTCCGGGTAAAATAAACGGTAAAAATGTGCTGCAACATATCGACCGGCTTAATTCCATCGCTGCGCTGGGGTTGCCTGATGGTATTGCACTTTCCGTTCACCAGAACAGGTTGCTTAAACTGGCGCGTGAGGGCCGGAAAATGAGCAGCAGGGACCTGGCAAAATTCACCGATGTCAGACGTTACGCTACGCTGGTTTGTATAATAACAGAGGCCAGGGCCACCCTGACTGACGAAGTGATTGATCTGCACGAGCGTATCCTGGGTAGTCTGTTCAGCAGGGCAAAACGCACGCAGGCCGAACGGCTCCAGCAAACGGGAAAGCTTATTCAGAGCAAGCTGAAGCAGTACGTTACCGTCGGGCAGGCGTTACTTAACGCCAGAGAATCCGGGGAAGATCCCTGGACTGCAATAGAAGATGTCCTTCCCTGGCAGGAATTCATCAACAGCGTGGAAGAAACGCGGTTTCTTTCCCGTAAGGGCAATTTCGACGCGCTTCATCTGATCACCGAAAAATACAGTACGTTGCGTAAATATGCCCCGCGTATGCTGTCAGCATTGCAGTTCATGGCGACACCTGCGGCGCAGGCGCTCAGCGATGCGCTGGACACCATAACGGAAATGTACCGTAAACAACTTCGTAAAGTGCCGCCATCAGCGCCAACAGGGTTTATCCCTGAAAGCTGGCGAAAACTGGTGCTCACGCCTTCAGGCATCGACCGCAAGTACTACGAGTTTTGCGTACTGAATGAACTCAAGGGTGCATTACGTTCCGGTGATATCTGGGTAAAAGGATCGCGCCGCTACAAAAATTTTGATGATTATCTCATCCCGACTGCTGAGTTTGAGAAATCCCGACATAATGACCAGTTACAGTTGGCCGTTCAGACCGATAGCCAGGCATACCTTCAGGCCCGTATGACTCTTCTTGCATCTCGGCTGGAAGAAGTTAACGCGATGGCGCTTGCCGGTGATTTGCCCGATGTAGATATCTCAGATAAAGGCGTAAAAATCACTCCACTGGAGAACAGCGTTCCTTCAGGTGTTTCGCCCTTTGCAGGTTTGGTCTATGGCATGCTTCCCCATCCGAAAATTACGGAGATACTGGAAGAAGTTGATAGCTGGACGGGATTTACGCGTCACTTCGCGCACCTCAAAAATAATAACGTCAGACCAAAAGACGGAAGACTGTTGCTGACCACCATTCTGGCTGACGGCATCAACCTTGGGCTGACAAAAATGGCGGAATCCTGCCCTGGGGCCACAAGATCGTCACTCGAAGGTATTCAGGCATGGTACATCAGGGATGAAACTTATTCAGCGGCACTGGCCGAGCTGGTCAACGCACAGAAAGAGCGGCCTCTGGCCGCATTCTGGGGCGACGGGACAACATCGTCGTCAGACGGGCAGAACTTTCGGGTAGGCAGTCACGGACGTTATGCCGGTCAGGTCAATCTTAAATATGGTCAGGAGCCGGGCGTGCAGATTTATACGCATATCTCAGACCAATACAGCCCGTTCTACGCCAAAGTGATCAGCCGGGTGCGCGACTCAACCCACGTGCTTGATGGCCTGCTGTACCATGAAAGCGATCTGGAAATTACCGAGCATTACACCGATACCGCAGGCTTCACTGAACATGTTTTCGCCCTGATGCACCTGCTGGGATTCGCTTTTGCGCCAAGGATCCGTGATCTTCATGACAAGCGGCTGTTTATTCATGGAAAGGCCGAGCGCTATCCGGGGCTTCAGTCTGTCATATCAACAACCTGCCTGAATATCAAAGACATTGAGTCGCACTGGGATGAGGTATTGCGCCTGGCAACCTCGATTAAGCAGGGGACAGTCACCGCATCACTGATGATGAAAAAGTTAGCCAGTTACCCAAAACAGAATGGACTTGCCAAAGCGCTGAGAGAGATTGGCCGCATCGAACGGACACTATTTATGCTGGACTGGTTCCGTGATCCCGGTCTGCGCCGACGCGTGCAGGCGGGGCTGAATAAGGGTGAGGCCCGTAATGCCCTTGCGCGAGCGGTCTTTTTGCACCGTCTGGGTGAAATAAGGGATCGTGGGCTGGAGAATCAGAGTTATCGCGCCAGCGGGCTGACATTACTGACAGCAGCGATCACGTTGTGGAACACGGTATATATAGAAAGAGCTATTGAGTCACTAAAAAGAAAGGGTATCCCGATAAATGAGCAACTGGTCTCTCATCTTTCTCCCCTGGGCTGGGAACATATCAATCTGAGTGGAGATTACGTCTGGCGTAATAATCTTAAGCTGGGATCCGGAAAATACCGCTCATTACGTACAGTCGATACCGCTTTGTACAAAAAACAGTCTTAGCGTGGGATAATTTCCGTTTTCCAAGCGGACCCCAACAACGTGGGCCAGCAGCTGCGCCATGCGCGTAACGTCCTCCTTTTCGTATCCACCGACTGTACGCAGATACTTTTGCTCCCGCACTTCACTGAAGTGAAGCCGGTTTTCCAGCGCGATGACGCTGCAGCTGATGAAGTCTTCAAACACTTTGAACCGGTGGTGATACCGGGCCGTCTGACTGAACAACTTAACAAAGGCTTTTTCGTGGTTAATCATGCCAGGCATGCGCTTCTCCATAAAAAAGGGGACGCGCACCCTGACCAGGGGACATGTCCCCTGAGGGTAAAAAGCCACGGCAGTGCCGTGGCAGGGTTAACGTAGGAGCAGGCTTTTACCCCCGGACCTCACGATATGATGTAGCGTCCTGAGCCGGTGAATCGGGCTCATCGCTGACCAGATAAAGCACCTGACCGGGCTGAGGTGCGCCGGACGCGCCTTTGTGCCCGTCGACATGTTCACCGCCGTCATAGCAGTCGTAACCGCTGAGCCCGCTTACGGGCTCGCTGTAGCTGTGACGCACCTCGCAGTCAAACACCGCGGAGATTTCCCCGACAACCTCACCTGACGGCGGAAGCCAGGGCGTATCCATCTGCAGCGTAAGACTGTTTGGCGTATGCCGCTGCCAGCTGACATTGTGCCCGGCCGGCCACTCCATGCCGTACTGCCGGCAGTAGAGGCTGGTTGTGGTCGACACACCGGACATCAGCCCACCGGCACCGTTCAGCTCTGCAGCCAGCCGGGAGGGTATCACGGCCAGCATGTCGCAGGGCTGCGAGCGCTCAGGATACTGGCTGAGCCGTTCCCAGGCAGCCGCGGCATCAGACTCATCGCCGGCGCTGACCAGACCAAACCAGTCGGTGTATTGCCGGATAATCAGTTCTGCCATAACGTCACGGGATGAGACGGGGATGTTTTCCCATTTCAGCGCCCCCAGGCCTGACTGGTGATACAGCCGGTCAATGACCCGGATGGTTTCCGCATCAAGAACGGCATCCGTCAGCAACAATGCCAGCCAGTTTTCAAACGCCTGGTTAGCCGCAGTGGAAAGCCCTGTGCCTGCACGGACCAGCCCCTGAAAGGGCGGATACGACGTGGTGCGCACCGGCTTAAGTATCCCCGCCGCACCGGCCAGAAAAAGCTGTATGCTCTGCTGCACGGCGTGGCGGTGACGCGGGGCGTCAGTCCCGTTTATCCACTGCAGCATGACATCGATACAGACGGGCTTACCGGTAATTTCCAGGCGGTTATGACACCATTCGGACATAGTGAATACTCCTCTTTCATAAAAAAAAGAGGACACAGCCCCGTGAGGAGCCGTGTCCTCACGGGACGGTGACAGTTACGGAATAACCACCACCGGATAAGTTAATTACGCCGCCACAGTCTGACGTCCAGGCAGTGCCAGCAGGTATTCCGACGCTTCCCGTGCATGCCGGCAGGCGCGGAACAGGGCCTTTTTGTCAGATTTCAGCACCTTGAGCCAGTGGTCCACATAGCTGTCGTGCTGAACCTCACCGGACACGCCGAGCTGAGCACACAAAAACGCACTGCCCATTTCGGCAATGAGCTCTTCAAAGGCATACACCGGGTCCCCGAACTGGCGGGATGAGGATGTTATCCCCTCCCGGTTAAGTCGCTTTGTATGACCGGTACTATGTACCAGCTCATGCAGCAGCGTGGACCACCAGTCCGCTTCCGTAAAAAACTGCCCTGCCACCGGCATCACAATTTCATCCGTCAGCGGGCGGTAATAAGCCCGGTTCTGAGGCAGCATCCGGTGTTTAACCCCTGTGGCGTTAACCATCCGGAGCACCCTGTCCATCACGTCCGGACTGAGTATGCCGTCCTCATCCACCGCCGGCGGTTGCTCAGGTGAAGCCGCAACCTCTGCCGGCAACCCCTCACACTGCTCAGCGTTGAACAGCTGCAGGGGTTTAAGCATCGGCACGGTTTCCGTCAGCGGTTTGCCGTCGCTGTCATAAAGGCGGTTGCCCTCGCGGTCCTCCGCCTGTTTCGTCCAGTCCTTATAAACCACCGCCAGGGTGGCTTTCTCACCCTTTCGCACCTGGCCGCCGGCCTGCTGCGCCTGCCGGTAAGTCAGCCAGCGGTTATTGCGAAAACCCTGTTCTTCCGCTGACATCCAGAGAAGCAGGACATTCACACCGCTATAGTGACGTCCGGTTGTGGCATTCAGGGGCAGACCGGCCAGACCGCTGCCGGCAGCCGCGCGCCACGGCTTACGCCAGGGCGCGACGCCGTTTTCCAGCGCGACAACGATACGGTCGGTTATCTGGCGATAGAGGTCAGTGTGTTTTGCCGGACGGCGGGCCGCCTTACGTGAAGTCGTTTTTTTCATGAGATATACCTTTAATCAGAGGCATACCCCTGCGCCGGCGGGCGCAGAGATACGCCCGTCGACGGGAAAACTCACCTGGGGGTGAGCGAAAGAGAAAAGATTACGGCGCGTCAGTTCTTTCAGTGACGCGCTTCAGTTCGTACAGATGAAATTCCGCCAGCACGAAGGCATTCCAGTCCTCACTGCTCAGCACCCGCTCACCACCGGAGAGCAGTTGCAGCAGCAGGGAATCAAACGCCCCCTCACTCACCGGCGTTTGCAGTACCGGCTGAGGCGTGGTCAGTGACGACTGCTCAGGCAGGCCAATATGACGCTCAATCCAGCGTAACGGTATTGCCCAGCTGCGCCCTTCGTCAGAAGAATGTATCCGGAAGCTGCCCGGACACAGGTTGTGCAGCAGGACCATCACAACACGCGCAAAGAAATCGCAGGGCTGATGCTGAAAATCCAGCTCCTGAATACTCAGCGTATTGTTGCTGCGCTCGCGCTCAATGGTCATGTTGACCGGCCAGAAACTGCCGCCTGAATCGCCACAGAACGCCATGACATCAGCAACCGGAAACAGGTCAGCCGCGCGATTAAGCGACGGCAGATACATATTTCCCGGACGCAGACGCACCGGCAGTTGCCAGAACGTTTCTGTTACGGCCAGAACGAAAGCATGCCAGTGACGTAACGGAACCGTGCTGACGTGCTCAATGGTATAAACAACCGACATGGAAGCCGGGGAAGAAGACAGGTCTTTCATTGATAAATCCTCCGCAAAGAAAAAAAGGGGGATTTATCCCCCGGACGGGAGCCAATCCCCGTCAGGGTGTGTTCTGTCTGATTACATCATTTCTAGGGCTGCGATAGCTTTGTCGCCACAGGCCTCATCCTGCCCGCGGGCCACAGCCTTCTCCCAGAAAGGACGGTTAATTTCTTTACCGAGACTGTCAAGGGTGCAGAGAATTTCTCGGGCAGTCGCTGGCAACGGTGGAATATCACCGTCCCTGAGAAAACAGACAAACCAGCCATAGGCTGTGCCGGCGTTAATGATGGCATCTTCCAGATACGTCAGTTCATTCGGTTCATCCCGCTCCGTATGAAGGTCGAGACGCTGAAATGCCCTGATGCTCAGAAGTTCACTCTCAAGCAGGCAAAGCCAGCTGAGCGTGTCCAGAGGTGTCTTAAGTGTGCAAACGTCTGCGTGCATGGGTCTATCCTCAGTTAAATAACGGGATATCCCCTCCGACGGAGAGATATCCCCGTCAGGGTCCACAGTATTAGCCAGCTGAAATTATCAGCCGTTCAGTTCAGTGCATATAAAAAACGATAGCGCAGGTGTGCCAGGTGCTGTACCTGTCGGCAGGCATAAAGGTATGTGTTTCGACGACCTGTAATTCCCTCCGGAAAGGAAACTGACAGGCGGTGAAAAACATACCCGGCGCGGTGGCAGCCGGTACGGACGGTAAGAAAGACGTTAACGCCCTGGTCTTTGCCAGTGGTGATATGCGCACGGACGGCATAATTTCCCGAGCCGTTGACATACCAGCCGCTGTTGCGATGCAGATAAATGAAAGATTTTAGTCTCCGGGCAGCTGCGTCAGCAGACTGCTGAAGTTGCGTAAGAAGGTATTCAGGGAAAACCGCAGAAGAAATGACAGGCATTGTGTTTCTCCATAAAAAAGGGAAACACCTGCCCGACCGGGAAGTGTTTCCCGTCGGGGAGTCAGAAAAAACAACATTCTGACTGTCTGGTTAGTACAGAAGGAACCTTCATCGCCGCGTCATAGTGCGCTTACACAGACGATATCTGCTTTCAAAGGTGTGCAGATTTACCAAAGTTTGCTCCCTTTCAGGTTACAGGAGCTTTCGCTGTAGCCACCCGAAGGCGATTCTCACAGGCTACTGAATCATTAGTGGTTGCAAAAGCAACATATAAGCCTGCTCATTTTCAGAGCAAATGGAGCTTATGTCAACTGTGGTATCAAATGGGTCACCCATAGTATGCTCAGGGCAGTAAACAACATGATGCTGGACATGCCAGCCGCAATTGCTCGTAAATATTATCAGGATCGCCTTATGAGGCAGATAAAAAGGAAAAAGGAAAAAGACAGGGAAAGGCTGGCACACAAAGAAAAAATATAATTTAACAAGAACTCTTCGTAAAAAAACGAAAAATAAATAAACGAAATAACAAGGCTCGCTGGCATATGACCCATAACAGTTATTCGGGCATGTAAATATACCGGTTGACATTTAAAAAAGCCGCAGTCCTGAATGAACTGCGGCGCTACGCCCTGAGAATTTATTAGCAGAAAAGTTTATTCAGCCTCTCCACGAAAATAAACCTGTTTAATATAACGACCCCGACCATCTCCATGCCCCAAATCCATAGAGACTAATGCTTCAGCTTCGTCGCGGCTCATTCCATTTTTAATATGATGATTTACAGCATCACGTGAATAAGCGTAACGCAAACTATGTGGGGCATTTTTACCATTCATCCCTGCCTCTCGTACAATATTTCGGTAACGATCTATTGCAGTATGCAGAGAAGGTTTATCAATCAGTTTTCCGTTATGTTCACTGACATAATGAATTGCCTTATCAAGAATTGATAAAACTTTTTCACGATTGAAAACTGTTGTCTCTCTCGGCCGCCCACCTTTCGTCCCAAATACAACGCGAACACGTTCATGATTATTAATCAGTGCCTGCCTCCATGTCTTTAAAGACTTTGCAGACTGCACGGTTTCTTCTGTTCTCAATCCGAGATATCGGGAAAGTTGCACAGCAAGAGCAACGCCTTCATCTTTTCTTTGAGCAAAACTGACCACAGCATTAAGTTTTTCGTCTGTAATAGGAAGTTTAGTTCCATCCCGGTTAGCACCAGAAATACCGAGCGCCTGATTACTCAGGTTAATGTGACTGGGATCGGCCAGTTTATTTCTTCCTGCTGATAATAAAACAGAACGGATAGCAGACATCTCATTCTGTAACGTCCTTAGAGACAAATTGTCTGCCTTCCTGCTCTCAATATACTTTTCAATATGGGAAGTTTTAATATGTTTTACGTCCCTGATCTGAATATTCAGTTCAGACAAACGTTCAGAAAACCGTTCTGCAATTCGTGAACGGTCAGCCACCGTTTTATAACTTCCCCTCCCCTGACGAGCAAGAGTGACGAGTTGTTTGCACAGCTGTTTACTGAATCTGGACATTTAACTATCTCCAAAGGCATACACGTCCCTCTGCTTGTAAAGAAGCAGACGGAACTGTAGACCAGCAATTCATTCCCCGACGACACGGTTGCTTTTGCGCTTCCTGCGTCTCGACTGGTATCTGTGCATCGGGGCGGCGAATTGTTGAGTTCTTGCGAGGCACCCCAGATCTCTGATCTGTTTGCTGCTTATGCAGAGCTGACTGACGTCAAGCTGCCTCCAACACTACTGCTCGTAGTGTCGCCATCGATACCGAGTCGATTTCCTCCTTACTGATAGTTGAACGTTCAGACGGCCTCCCGTCGTGCTTACGTTGATGTGAAAGTGAGTTTAATACCGTACCGACACGGACAACATGTTGGTCAGATGGTAGTAAAACGTTGAAAACCACGTCGTACGTGGGTTGAGACGTTATGCGCTGCGCGCGTCACTTGGTAGTGTCTTCGCCACTTCACAAGTGACGCCGCGCAGCTTCGTGCTCCTAATGCAACTCCGTAAGCGGCCAAATGTACCAAATGGCCTTATCCGTCGATGCAAAAGTCGTACGAAACTCAGGGCGTATCACTGCAAATGAGAAGACGTTGAACTGATGCCGTTCACAGAACGGAAGTGAATTGAAACTGGCAGATTTGCTACACAGTAAACCTTCATCGCCGCGTCATAGTGCGCTTTCATAGACGATATCTGCTTTCAAAGGTGAGCAGATTTGCCACATTTTTCATGTACTCCCTTTCAGGCTTAGAGAGTTTTATTGTGCAGTCACCCGAAGGCGCTCCTCACAGACTGCCGGAACATTGGTGGTCGCAGCTTAAGTGCGACTGTAGCCACCCGAAGGCGCTCATCACAGGCTACAAGAGCATTGGTGGTCGCCAGTGCGACAGTACAACAGTTTGATAGTACCAACAGGGAAATACGACGTCAAATGGATGTAGACATCGTTTTTTGGGTGAGTAATATGTAGGGAAAGTGCGAACAAGTCACCCAATGTAGGTCGTGATCGATACTATGCAATGTCTGTCTATTTTTTACACTCTAATTTTCCGGTTTTG